>WNGI01001695.1_pt1 | contig 18597 bp, 19 predicted proteins | sample 5400621 | NCBI WGS metagenome assembly WNGI01 (sample SAMN13153374, study PRJNA577476) | soil metagenome | isolation source: 20 cm soil or saprolite under Garry oak tree replicate 1 | place: USA:California | collected 2016-06-15
CCTCCTCTGACAGGTTGGAGATCGTTTCGATTCCGGTATAGGTGACCATCGCGATCGAGATGCCGGCAAGGAAGTTGCTCCACGTCGGCGCGACACCCAGGTGAATGCTGCTGATGATGTGCTGGAAGTTGAGCAGCAGGATGATGCCGAGGATCACAAGCACGAACTGCGTGATGAGGTCCGCGAAAGCCAGCACCAGATTGATCGCGCTCGACTCCTGGATGCCGATCACATTCACCACCACCAATAGACCGATCAGCACAACGGTCGCGAGAACGTGATTGGACTGGCTCAAGTTCAACGGCTCGAGGAAGCTCACGTAGCGACCCAGGAATCCCAGGTAGCTGATGGCGAAGTAGGACGAGATGGAGACTGTCGCTGTGTAGTTCAGCAGCTGGACCCAGCCGACGATGAACCCAACCGGCGCGTTGAACGCGCGACGGGCGAAGCTGGAGCTTCCCCCAGCGTGCGGCAGCGCTGCTGTCCCCTCCGCGTAGTTCAGGGCAGTAGTGACGAAGATGAAGCCGGCGAAGATCAGCGCGAGCGGGGTGAGGCCGAGCGCGAAGGCTGCGGTTACGCCGAGCGCGTAGTAGATGCTGGATCCGACGTTGCCGTAACACGCCGCGAAAAGCGCCGAAGGCCCGAGCGTGCGCGGTAGCTTGGCCGGCCGCCGCACCACGACTCGCAGGTCGCCCGGCCTGCGACCGCGCCGCGCGACGCTGTCCGAGCCCATTGAAGCCGAGGTTAATCGATCTCGAGGATCGCGCTAGGGCGTGATCGTCAGCTCTTTCAGGTCGCGCGGGTAGTCGGTCATCACGCGGCGGCCGTCCGCGGTGATCACGACCGTGTCCGAGTGGCGGAAGCCGCCCAGCTCCTTGATGTAGACGCCGGGTTCGACGGTGAAGACCATGCCCGGCTCCAGCACGGCGTCGTCTCCGCGGTCGAGAAACGGCGCTTCGTGTCCCTCGAGGCCGATCGAGTGCCCGACGTGATGGCGCAGGTGGTCCGAGACGCCGAGCTCGTCGGCCAGGCGCACCGTCGCCAGCTCGACCTCCGCCGCCGGCACGCCGGGAGCCATGACCTCGATCGCGCGCGTCTGGAGGGCGAGCATGGCGTCGAAAGCGCGCACCTGCTCGGGCGCCGGCTCGCCGACCACCATGGTCCGCTCGAGCTCGCTGCGATAGCCGTCGATGTTGGCGCCCGCCCCGCTCACCAGCACGTCGCCAGGCTGGATGCCGTGCCCCTTGACGAAACCATGCGGCATCGCCGTCGACCGACCAGCGACGAACATCGCGATGAATCCGGTGTCGTCCGCGCCGCGCGGCCGCCAGCCCGGCATCTCGCGCACCATCTCGAACAGCGTCTCGTTCGCCGGCGGCGTGTAGCACTCCACCTCGGTCTTGCCGACCTGGATCGCGCCCTGCATGCGGCGATGCCCGCGGACGGCCCAGTCGCAGCTCAGCTGGATGCAGGCGAGCTCGGCCTCCGACTTCACGCGGCGTAGGGCTTCGACGAGCATCTCGCCGTCGAACGGCTCCACGCCCGTAAGGTCGCTGAGACGGGGCCCGCGGTACCCCCAGTACGGGACGTAGCCGTCATGGTCTGCACCGGTGCGCTGCGGCCGGGCGCTCATCTCGGTCAGCACCTCGGCGACGGATTCCATCGGATGTTCTGCGCCCGGATACTCGAAGTAGACGCGCACCTGGTCGACGGTGGTCGCGGACTCCGCGTGCTCCTTCTCGACCGCCGGCACGATGAGCGATGCCTGCGCGCTGGATCCGATGATCAGCGCGATCGGCCGCTCGGTCGGGATGTGGTGGAAACCGGTCAGGTAGGCCACGCGCGCCGGGTAGAAGACGCACAGGGCGTCGAGCCCGGCCGCCTGCATCCCGGCGGCGACGCTTTCCCGGCGCAGGCTGTACTCGGCCTGCTCGATGTGGGGCAGGGGTACCGAGGCCTGGGGTACCCGCGGCGAGCGGCGCCTAGTAGGCGGCAAGCTTCCGCATCGCCTCGGCGATCTTGCTCGGGCTCGGCATGAAGAAATCCTCCTGCGGCGTGTTGAAGGGCATCGCCGGGATGTCCGGCGCGGCCACACGGACCACCGGCCCGTCGAGGCTGTCGAAGGCATGCTCCGAGATGATCGCCGCGACCTCCGCGCCAAAGCCGCCCGTGAGGTTGTCCTCATGGACGACCATCGCCTTGCCGGTCTTGCGGACCGACGCCAGGATCGCGTCCCGGTCGAGCGGGGCGAGGGTTCTGAGGTCGACGACCTCGACGCTCACTCCGTCCCCCTCGAGCTGCTGCGCCGCCTCGAGGCAGTAGTGGGTCATCAGCCCCCATGCGAAGCAGCTCAAGTTCTTACCCTCTCGCCGAACGGACGCCGGTCCGATCGGGACCAGGTGATCGCCGTCCGGGACTTCCTCGGTGACCAGCCGGTAGACCTTCTTGTGCTCGAGGAAGAGCACCGGGTCGGGATCGCGGACGGCTGACTTGAGAAGGCCATGGGCATCGGCCGGCGTGCTCGGGACCACGACCTTCACCCCAGGCACGTGCGCGTAGAAGGCCTCGATCGATTGCGAGTGATACAGGCCGCCGTGCACCCCACCGCCAAACGGCGCCCGGATGACGATCGGCACCGACCAATCGCCGTTCGAGCGGTAGCGCGTCCTCGCCGCTTCGCTGACGATCTGGTCGAAGGCGGGATGGATGAAGTCCGCGAACTGGATCTCTGCGATCGGGATCAGTCCGTTGAGCGCCGCGCCGATCGCAACTCCGACGATGCCCGACTCGGCAAGAGGCGTGTCCAGAACGCGGGCCTCGCCGAAGCGATCGTAGAGCCCGTCGGTCGCGCCGAACACGCCGCCCTTGCGCCCCACGTCCTCGCCCAGGACGAGCACGCGGTCGTCGCGCTCCATCTCCTCGGCGATGGCCGCGCGCACCGCCTCGATCATCCGCATGCCGGCCATCCGCAAATTGTGGCGCGGGGACGAAATAGTTGGACTGGCAGGTCGGAGTCGCGCGTTAGACTCGTTGGCAAGGGGGAAGGTCAATCACCTTCCTGGAGGTAGCGCGATTTCGTTCGCGGCCGAGGTCAAAAACGAGATGGCAGGCCTTCTCGGAGCGCGGCCCTGCTGTCAGCTGAGCGAGCTGCTCGGCATCTACTACGGCTCCCGCGGCCGCTTGCTGGGAAGCCCTCGCGCCCGCTCGGCCTACTTCTCGCTGCTGCGCAACGCGGTGGCCCGCAAGGTGGTGCGTCTCGGCCGCGCGGTCGCTCACATGGACGCCAAATACCAGGCGGTCAAGACCAAGAAGCGGATGTCGTTCTCCATCGAGCTGGCGCTGCCGGCGGAGCTCGTGCCGGCTTTCTCCCAGGCCCCGGTGCAGGCTCGACCGGACGCGGCGTGCGATCGCAAGGCCATGCTTCGCGGGCTGTTTCTGGGCTGCGGCTCGATCAACGCGCCGAACACTCGCTACCACCTGGAGTTCGTCGCGCCGACCCGCTCGTGGGCTTCGGTGATCGCGCGGATGGTCGAAGAATCCGGCGTCAAGGCGGGGACCTCCGACCGAGCCGGCCAGTCGGTCGTCTACGTCAAGGACGGCGACGGCATCGTCAGGCTGCTCTCGATGATGGGCGCCAGCCGAGCCGTCATGGAGTTCGAGAACGTGCGCGTCGTCCGCGAGGTTAGCGGCGAGGTGAACCGGCGGCTCAACTTCGAGACCGCCAACATCGGCAAGACGATCGGCTCGGGATTGCGTCAGGCCGCGGCCATCGGCCGGCTGGAGGCCGACGGCCGGCTCGAGCGCCTTCCGCCCGCCCTGCGCGAGATGGCTCGCTGGCGAACCGACAATCCGGAGCTGAACCTCGGCGAGCTGGCGGGCCGCATGAATTTGTCAAAGTCGGCGGTCAACCACAGGCTGCGTCGCCTCCAGGAGCTCGCGCAGTCCAGCGGCAACGGAGAGCATCCGAAGCACGAACGCCGCTCCGCCTAAGATTTAGCTCCGACCCCACTCTTCAACTTTTTCCACACCCAGGAGCTCGCCCCTATGGCACTCAAGGTCGGCATCAACGGCTTCGGACGTATCGGCCGCAACATCTATCGCGCGGCCTGGGACTTGAAGCCGGACTTCGAGATCGTCGCGGTGAACGATATCGGCGACGCCAAGACGTTCGGCCACCTGCTCAAGCACGACACCGCGCTCGGCACCTTTGCCCCTGCGGTCAAGGTCGAGGGCGATGCGATCCACGTCGACGGACACGCGGTGAAGTTCCTGAGTCACAAGGATCCCGCCGAGCTTCCGTGGCGAGACCTCGGGGTGGACATCGTGGTCGAGTCCACCGGCCTGTTCACCGACGCGACCAAGGCCCGCGTCCACATCGACAAGGGCGGCGCCAAGAAGGTCGTCATCTCCGCCCCAGCGACCAACCAGGACTACACGGTGGTCATGGGCGTCAACCACACGGGCTACGACGGGGCCAAGCACAACGTGATCTCGAACGCGAGCTGCACGACCAACTGCTTTGTGCCGCTCGCCAAGGTCCTGCACGACTCGTTCGGGATCGAGCGCGGGATGATGACGACGATCCACGCCTACACGGCGGACCAAAAGCTCCAGGACCTTCCGCACAAGGACCTGCGGCGCGCCAGGGCTGCCGCGGACAACATCATCCCGACGTCGACAGGCGCGAACAAGGCCGTGGCCGAGGTGCTGCCGGACCTGGCGGGCAAGTTCGCGGGGATTTCGTTCCGGGTCCCGATCCTCGACGTCTCGGTCGTCGATCTCACCGTGCAGCTCGGCAAGAGCACGACCGCCGAAGAGATCAACGCGGCATTCGACGAAGCGGCCAGCGGTGAGCTGCGCGGGATCCTCGCCGTGAGCCATGAAGAGCTCGTGTCCTCGGACTTCAAGAACGACCCACATTCGTCGATCGTGGACGCCCCATCCACCGCGGTGCTCGCGGGCGATTGGGCGAAGGTCGTCAGCTGGTACGACAACGAGTGGGGCTTCAGCTGCCGCATGGTCGATCTCATCTCGTACATGGCGCCCCGGCTCTGAAAGCTTCGATCAAGTCCGTCGACGTCGCCGGCAAGCGCGTCCTCGTCCGCGAGGACTTGAACGTCCCGATGTCGAATGGAGCGGTCGCCGACGACGCGCGGGTGCGAGCCGCGGCGCCAACGCTGCAGCACCTTCTGAAGCGCGGCGCCAGGGTCGTCGTGATCTCGCACCTCGGCCGACCGCAGGACCGTGAGCCGGAGCTGTCCCTGAGGCCCATCGCGGCCGGCCTCGGCCGCCACGTCGGTCGGGAGGTCCAGTTCGCGGAAGACTGCGTGGGGCCGGCGGCGACGGCGGCGGTCGAAAGGCTGCAGCCGGGCCAGGTGCTGCTGCTGGAAAACGTCCGCTACCACAAAGAGGACGAGGCCAACGACGGCGCATTCGCCAAAAGCCTCGCGTCGCTGGGCGATGTTTTCGTGAACGACGCTTTCGCCGCTTCGCACCGCGCGCATGCTTCCGTGGTGGGTGTCGCCGCGTACCTGCCGGCGTTCGCCGGTGAGCTGATGGAGGCGGAGCTCGACGCTCTCCATCGGGCCCTCGACGACCCTCGGCGCCCCATGGTGGCGGTGGTGGGCGGGGCCAAGGTGTCGACCAAGGTGGGCGTGCTGCGGAGCCTGCTCCGCAAGGTCGATGCCCTGCTCATCGGCGGCGCGATGGCCAACACGTTCTTCAAGGCCCGCGGCTGGCCCACGGGCAGCGGCCTGGTCGAAGATTCCGCGCTGGGCGAGGCGAGTGAGGTGGCCGAGGAGGCCGGCGACAAGCTGGTGCTGCCGGTCGACCTGGTGTGCGCGCGCAAGATGGAGGCGGGCCAGCCGCTGCGGATCCTGGAAGCCGACAAGGTCGAGCCTGGCTGGATGGCTCTCGATCTAGGGCCCCGATCCATCGCCCTGTTCCGCGATAAGGTGCGCGGCGCCGGGACCGTGATCTGGAACGGGCCGGTCGGCGTGGCGGAGATCAAAGACTTCAGCGACGGCACCAGGGAGCTGGGCGAGGCGATCGCCGACTCCGGCGCATTCACGCTGGTGGGGGGAGGCGATACGGTGGCGGCCATCGATTCCCTCGGGATGGCAGGTCGCTACTCGCATGTTTCGACTGGCGGCGGGGCGACGCTCGAGTACCTGGAAGGCAAGGAGCTGCCGGGCATCGCGATCCTGAAAGAAGCGTGAGCGCGCGTCCGCCCGGGATGCCGCTCGTGGCGGCCAACTGGAAGATGAATCCGACCAACGTCGACGACGCGCTCGATCTAGTTCGCGGGGTGATGTCTGTCGCGCGCGGGCAAGCCGACAAGGTCGAGGTGGCGATCTTCCCGCCGTTCGTATGGCTGACCGCGGTTGCCGAGGTGCTCTTCGAGTCCGGCGTCAAGCTCGGAGCGCAGAACGCGTTCTGGGAGATGTCCGGCGCGTACACGGGAGAGATATCGCCGGCGATGCTCAAGACGCTGTGCCAGTGGGTCATCATCGGCCACTCGGAGCGCCGTCTCTTTGTTGGCGAGACGGATGAGATGGTGGCCAAGAAAACCGCGGCCGCGCTTTCGAGCGAGCTCAGCGTGATCATGTGCGTGGGCGAGCTCGCGGATCACTACGACGCCGGCACGTCCGACCAGGTCGTCTCGACGCAGGTCAAGGCTGGCCTCGCCAGCTGCTCCGCGGACGACTCTGCCCGCCTTGTCATCGCGTATGAGCCCGTATGGGCGATCGGCAGCGGCAAGAGCGCCGACCCGGAGCATGCGTACAAGACGATGCGGCTGATCCGGAAGATCGTCGGCGAGATGATCGGCGCGGGAGCGGCGCGCAAGGTGCGCATCCTCTACGGCGGCAGCGTCAAGCCCGAGAACGTGCAGCAGTACGTCGAGCTTCCGCTTTGCGATGGTGTGCTGGTGGGCGGCGCGAGCCTGGTGGCGGACGAGTTCGCCCACATCGTGAAGGTGACAGCCGAGGTCTATGGACACCGGTAAGCAATCGGGCGCCACCCTGGTGCTCCTGCGCCACGGTGAGAGCACGTGGAACCTGGAGAACCTCTTCACCGGGTGGCACGACGTGCCGCTCAGCGAGCGCGGGGTCAAGGAGGCGACCGAGGCCGGTCGCCTGATGAGAGAAGCCGGGCTGCGGCCGGCCGTCGTGCATGAGTCGCTGCTGCTTCGCGCCATCCAGACCACGCAGCTCGCGCTGGCCGCGATGGAGATGTCGTGGATTCCGGTCAAGCGGAGCTGGCGGTTGAACGAGCGCCACTACGGCGCGCTGCAGGGTCTCAACAAGCAGCAGACCGCCGTCCAATACGGCGAGGACAAGGTCAAGGTGTGGCGCCGCAGCTACGACGTGCGCCCGCCGGAGCTGGCTCTGTCGGACGAGCGGCATCCCTCGCACGATCCGCGTTACGCGACGCTACCGCCTGAGCTGCTGCCCAGCGCAGAGTGCTTGAAGGACGTCGTCGACCGCATGCTTCCTTATTGGTACGACGCGATCGTGCCCGACCTTCTACTCCACCCGTGCGTGCTGGTCTCGGCGCACGGCAACAGCCTGCGCGCCCTGGTGAAGCACCTCGACCGGCTCGGTGACCAGGAGGTGGTCGAGCTCAATATCCCGACCGGCGTGCCTCGCGTGTATGAGCTGGGGGCCGACCTGCGTCCGCGCTCCTGGCGATACCTCGGCGACCCGGCCGAGATCGAAAAGCGCGCGGCCGCCGTCAAAGCCCAGGCGTCGGGCTCGAAATCTTCTAACTCTTAGACTGGTTCCGGTATCCAGAGCGAATTCAAAAGGGGGATCGCAGCAATGCCGTTTGAAGTTCCCAAGCTTGCCTACGCGTTCGATGCCCTCGAGCCGCACATCGACGCTCGCACGATGGAGATCCATCACGACAAACACCACGCTGCGTACGTCGCGAACGCGAACGCCGCGCTGGAAAAGCACCCGGAGCTCGGCAGCAAGACCGTGGAGGACCTGTTGTGGGGAATCAACACGATTCCCGAGGACATCCGGACGGCGATCCGCAACAACGCCGGCGGCCACGCCAACCACACGATCTTCTGGTCGATCATGGGTCCGGGCGGTGGCGGCAACCCGAACGGGCGCATCGCCGACTCGCTGAAGAGCACATTCGGCGGGTATGACGCGTTCAAGGAGCAGCTGCAGAAGGCGGCGGTGGGCCAGTTCGGCAGCGGCTGGGCGTGGCTCGTCGCGGACCGCCAGGGCAAGCTCTTGATCAAGGGTTATCCCAACCAGGACAGCCCCTACATGGACGAGCTCACGCCGATCCTCGGCGTCGACGTCTGGGAGCACGCCTACTACCTCAAGTATCAGAACCGGCGCGCGGACTACGTGACGGCGTGGTTCAACACGCTTAACTGGGACGCCATCAACGCGCGGTTCGGGTCGATCTGGGCCTAGTCGGCCTCAGCATCGCTAGGTAGAATCTCCGGATCCATGGACAAGATCCGAAACGCGCTGGTCGTCGCGGAGGCCGTCCTTGCGCTGCTGCTGATGCTGGGCGTCCTCACCCAGACGCCCAAGGCGTCGGGGCTGGGAGGCACGATCGGCGGCGGCGACTCCGGACTTGGCGGCGGCTACCGGACGCGCCGGGGCCTCGAGCGGCAGATCTACTGGACGACGTGGGTCCTGGTCGCCGGCTTCCTGGTCTGCTCGATCGCCAACGTCTGGGTGGCGGCGCATCCGACGCAGTAGCCTCGCGGCCGCCGCATTCGCGGCGGCTCTGGCCCTCGGAGGGTGCCAGCCGGTCGCCACGGTGCCGAAGCCGGCGCGCGGCGGTACGGCCGTGGAGGCGCTGGTCGGGCAGGCCACCGTCCTCAATCCGCTGTTCGAGTCGAACGAGAGCACGCGCGACGTCAACAGCCTGATCTACCAGGGCCTGACCGCCGTCGACTCGCAGCAAAACGTCGTCGGCGTCCTCGCCCGCGACTGGGCGGTGTCGCCGGATCACCTTTCGTACACCGTCAACCTGCGCGACGGTGTCAAGTGGGGCGACGGCGAGCCGTTCGTTGCCGACGACGTGCTGTTCACCTTCCATGTGCTGCAGGACCTCGAGTACCAGCAGCCCGGCTCGGAGATCTGGCGGCAGATCGGCGTCGCGGCGGGTGGTCCCGGCCAGGTCGTGTTCACGTTGCGCGCACCCGATGCCTCGTTTCCGCTCTCGCTGCGGGTCGGCATCATCCCGCAGCACCTCTTCAGAGCCATGGCGCCGGAGCAGATAGCCTCGAGCCCTTACAGCGCCGTGCGTGCCGTCGGGACGGGACCGTTCAAGGTGGGGTCGATCAGCCCGCTCGCGATCACGCTGGATCGCAACCCATACGCCGTGCCGCAGCCGTACCTGGATCACCTCGTGCTCCGAACCTATCCCGCGACCGATCCGCAGAGCGCCATCCGCGCCGTGCTGACAGGCGCCGCGGACCTGGTGGGGGGTATCCAGCCGCAGGAGGTGGACACCCTCCGGGGCAGGAACGACCTCACGGTCCAGGAGGTGCGCATGTTCACGAACTCGTTCGTGACCTTCAACCCGGAGGGCGACGGCAAGCAGTTCTTCAGCGACCCCAAGGTCCGGCTTGCCCTCGTCCAGGCAATCGATCGGCAGAAGATCGTCAACGAGGTGCTGTCGGGTCGGGCGGACGCCGACCCCAACCCGATCCCGACGGCTGACTGGGCCTATTCGGCCGCCGCGGCCAACCTGCATCCGTACGATCCCGTCGCTGCGGCCAAGGCGCTGGACACGGCAGGCTGGGCGGTGGGTACGGGATCCAAGCTCCGTGTGAACAAGAACCTCTCGTTCAAGGTCACGCTGGTCGCCGCAAACTCATATCCGAATCAACAGATCGCGGAGGCCGTCTCCCGGCAGTTGGGAGACCTGGGCGTCGAGGTCGACGTCAAGGCGCTGCCGGCATCGCAGCTTCTGCAGGACTACGTGCTTACGCACAAGTACCAGATGGCCCTGATCTCGATCGACGTGGGTCCTGACCCCGACCAGTACTCGCTCTGGCACTCGGGCGTCGACCCCGCGTCGCTGAATTTCGCCTACTCGCGCGGATGGGGTCTGATCGACCAGGACCTCGAGGCGGGTCGGGCGGCGGTGGATCCGCCTTCGCGGCTCGCCGCCTACATCGACTTTCAAATGCTGATGGCCGATACGGCGCCGGCGATATTCATCTACGCGAGCCGCTACCAGTACGCGGTATCGCAGCGTGTGCACGGCGTGCACACGAACAAGGCGATCGCGCCCTATGACCGCTTCCAGTACGTCACCGACTGGTATGTCAACACCACGGGATAGTTATGAGAGGGAACCCAGATGGTTCCCTCTCATCGGCCGGTCGCTTCGCGACGGGCCTGCTCTCTTTCCGGTATACGGTTGGGACTTGATTAATTAGCCACTCGAGGCAACGCTTGGCAGACGTTTTAAACCAAGTCGCGGCCGGGATGAACCCGGCCGCCAAGGCAACGCTGGCTTGACAATTACGGAGTGGATCTCGGGCTTAGGGATCGGAACGCGCTCGTCACGGCCGCGAGCAAGGGGCTCGGCCGGGCGTGCGCCGAGGCGCTGATCGCCGAGGGCGCGCGGGTCTACATCGCCTCGCGCGACCCCAACGCGATCGAGGCCACGGGCCGGGCGATCGGGGCCGCCGCCTGGTCGGCCACAGACGTGTCCAAGGAGGGCCACCCCGAAGAGCTGGTCAACGCGGCTGTGGAGAAGCTCGGCGGCCTGGACATCCTGGTCGTCAACGCTGGGGGTCCTCCCCCCGGGACGTTCCAGAGCGTGCCGCTCGAGGCCTGGGAGAAAGCGATTCAGCTGACATTGATGAGCGCCGTCCGCCTCGTCCATGAGGCCTTACCGCATCTCAAGCGCTCGAATCAGGGCCGGATCGTGTTCATCGGCTCGATCTCGGTCCGCCAGCCGATCCCCAACCTCGTGCTCTCCAACGCCCTCCGGGGTGCCGTCACGGGCCTGGCCAAGACGCTGTCCCGGGAGCTGGCCTCCGATGGCATCACCGTGAACAGCCTCGCCCCCGATGGCATCCTCACCGATCGAATTCGCGAGGTGGGCGTCACGCCGGGCTCGCCGATGGGTCGTTTCGGCGACCCGGCGGAGTTCGCCGCGGCGTGCGCGTTTCTCTGTTCGCGACAGGCGGCGTACATCACCGGCCAGACACTCGGCGTCGACGGCGGCTCGCTGCTCGGCGTCCACTAGGATCACTGAGTGAGCACCGCGGTTCGCTTCGCCGAGAGAATGTCGCGGCTCGGCACGGAAGGCGCCTTCGAGGTTCTCGCCAGGGCGCGCAAGCTCGAGGCTGAGGGCAAGCGCATCGTCCACCTGGAGATTGGAGAGCCCGACTTCGCGACGCCGGACAACATCGTCGAGGCTGCGATCGGCGCGATGCAGAACGGTTACACCCACTACACGCCCGCCAGCGGAATCTTCGAGGCGCGCGAAGCGGTCGCTTCATTCGTGAGCCGCATGCTGAAGACGGAGGTCGATCCCGCGGACGTCGTGCTCGTCCCCGGCTCCAAGAACGTCCTCCTCTTCACTCTCCTTGCGTGCATCGAACCTGGCGACGAGGTCATCCTTCCCGACCCCGGCTATCCCGCCTACGCATCGCAGGTGAACTTCATCGGCGGCGTGCCCAGGACCGTCACCCTGCGCGAAGACAGCGGCTTCCGGATGGACCTCGAGGAGCTCGAGTCGCTGGTCACGCCGAAGACCCGGATGCTGATCATCAACACGCCGCAGAACCCGACCGGGGGCGTGTTGACCGCCGAGGATGTGAACTTTGTCTGCGAGCTTGCGCAGAAGCACGACCTGCTCGTCGTCTCCGACGAGATCTACAGCCAGCTCGTCTACGGGTTCCAACACGTCTCTCCGCTCTCGCGCGAGGGCATGCGCGAGCGGACCGTTTTGATGGACGGGCTGTCGAAGTCCTACGCGATGACGGGCTGGCGACTCGGATACGCGGTGGCTCCGCGGGCGCTGGCCGCGAAGCTCGACACGCTGATGATCAACTCCTCCTCATGCGCCGCGGCTTTCACGCAGATCGCGGCGATCGAGGCCCTCGGTTCGCCAGAATCGGAGCACGCGGTGCGACGCATGGTCAAAGTTTTCGAGCACCGCCGCGACCTGGTGGTCGACGGCATGAACGATATACCCGGCATCCGTTGCACACGGCCCGAGGGCTCGTTCTACGTGTTTCCGAACATCGAGGGCACCGGTTTCGACGAGCATGAGCTGGCGAGCCGCCTGCTGAATGAAGCGGGGGTTGCTGTCCTGCCTGGGACGGCGTTTGGCCCGGCCGGCAAGGGTTTCATCCGCCTCGCCTACACGCAGTCGGAGGACGAGCTCAAGCTCGGTCTCGAGCGGATCAACAAGTTCGTGGCCGCCAACCGGGCCTAGCACGACCTGTAGTGTTGGCCTCATGGAAGGTGGCCTCCACCGCCTGACAGAGCCGCTGGTCAGAGAAGGCGGCAGACTTCGCCCCGCTTCCTGGGAAGAGGCCCTGACCAGGGCTGCCGCCGGCTTCGAGGGCGCGCGTCAGAAAGGACCACAGGCCTTCGGCATGTTCAGCTGCTCCAAGACGACCAACGAGATGAACTTCATGGCCCAGAAGTTCACGCGTGCCGTCATGCACAGCAACAACGTCGACAGCTGCAACCGAACTTGACACGCTCCCAGCGTCGCCGGTCTGGCGACAGTGTTCGGAGCCGGAGGAGGGACCTCGTCCTACCGTGAGGCTGAAGAGACCGACCTGATCATCCTTTGGGGCTCGAACGCGCGCGAGACCCATCCGATCTTCTTCCACCACCTTCTCCGCGGCGTGCGCAATGGCGCGAGATTGATCGCGGTCGACCCGCGGCGCACCAGCTCGGCCGAATGGGCCGACGTGTGGCTCGGGATCGACGTCGGTAGCGACATCTCGCTGGCCAACGCGATGGCGCGCGTCATCATCCACGAGGATCTCGCCGACAAGGAGTTCATCGCCCGGGCGACGAATGGCTACGAGGAGTTCGCGCGATGCGTTGAGGCGTACACGCTGGAGCGCGCCGAGGCTGACACCGGCGTACCGGCGGCCGCGATCCAGGAGGTCGCGCTCGCGTACGGGCGCGCGAAGACCGGGATGATCTGCTGGACCCTCGGGATCACCGAGCACCACAACGCGGTCGATAACGTAGTCGCGCTCATCAACCTCGCCCTCCTCACCGGCAAGGTGGGGCGTTATGGGTGCGGCCTGAATCCCTTGCGCGGCCAGAACAACGTCCAGGGCGGCGGCGACATGGGCGCGATCCCGGCCAGGCTGCCGGGTTTCCAGGAACTGGAAAACCCCGAGCTCCACGAAAAGTTCGCGCGAGCGTGGGGCGGCGCCGAGTTCCCGATGCAAAAGGGCTGGCACCTCAGCGAGATGTTCGAGGCGATGGATCGTGGGGATCTGCGCGCGGTCTACATCGTCGGCGAGAATCCGGCGCGGAGCGAGGCGGATCAGACGCGCGCGGTGCGCCTGCTCAGCGGGCTCGAGCACCTGGTGGTGCAGGACATCTTCCTCACCCAGACCGCGCAGCTGGCGCATGTGGTGCTGCCGGCCGCGGCGGGGTGGGCGGAATCGGAGGGCACCGTGACCAACAGCGAGCGTCGCGTGCAGCGGGTCCGGCGCGCGCTGGAGCCCCCGGCGGGCGCGCGCGACGATATCGACATCATCAGCGACCTCTCGCGACGGCTCGGCTGCGATTGGGGAAATCCAACGGCGGAGCAGGTCTGGGACGAGTGCCGCCGGTTGTCGCCCATGCATGCGGGGATGGCGTACTCGCGGCTCGACCAGTTGGGCGGCATCCAGTGGCCGTGCCCCGACGAGTCGCATCCGGGCACCCAGTTCCTGCACGCCCGGCTGTGGAAGGACCCGGTCGAAGGCGCTCGCGCTCCGTTCCACGCGGTCGAGAACGATCCCCCGGTCGACCACCTGACCGACGAGTTTCCGATCCGGCTGACGACCGGCCGCCGGTTGGATTCCTTCAATACGGGGGTCCAGACCGGCGAGTACACGTCGCCGCTCCGCAGAGGTGAGGCGCTGCTGATCTCGCCGGAAGACGGAAAGCGCTACGGCATAGGCGACGGAGAGCGCGTGCGCGCAAGCTCGCGCCGCGGATCGGTCGAGGTCGAGGTGCGGATCGAGCCCTCGCTCCGAGGGGGCCTGGCGTTCATGACGCTCCACTTCCCGGACCAGGTTTCGACGAACGTCCTGACCATCGACGCGACCGACCCGAAGTCGGGCACTGCCGAGTTCAAAGCCAGCGCCATCCGGATCGACAAGATCCTCGTCCCCGCGTCTAGCTAGATGGACATCCGGACCACCGGTGGCCGCGCCACCGGGGAGGAGATGGCCGCGGTCGACGGGCTGCTGGGCGAGCCCGAGTCGCTCTGGGAGGGCGGCGCGCGACGTCCCGCGGACGACCACGTGGCATACGGCGGCCGCGCTGTGCGCTCGCAGCGCCACCTGCTTCTTCCGGTGTTGCACGCGATCCAGGACCGTGTCGGTTGGGTGAGTCGGGGCGCGCTCGAGTACGCGTGCCGGCGGCTCTCGATACCGCCCGCGGAGGCGTATGGGGTGGTCAGCTTCTACGCGCGATTCGCGCTCGAGCCTCGCGGCGACGTGACGCTTCACGTCTGCGATGACATCTCGTGCATGCTCGCCGGCGCGAAGGTGCCCGAGGGCGCGAGGCGCGTGCCATGCCTCGGTTTGTGCGATCGGGCGCCGGCAGCGCTGGTCGAGCGCCCAGGGATCGACCACGAGGAGATCCAGGTCGCACCTTTCGACCCGAGATCGGAGTGGGAACTTACGCCCCTCACCCCGACCCTCTCCCCGGAGGGGAGAGGGAGATTGTTGCGGCGCGTCGGTGTCGTCGATCCGCTCAGTCTCGACAGCTACATCAGCCATGGCGGGTTCGCGGCGCTGCGGCGCGCCAGGGAGTTGGGTGCTGAGGCGGTGATCCACGAGGTCACCGAGGCACGGCTGCTCGGCCGCGGCGGCGCCGCGTTTCCCACCGGCCGCAAGTGGGCTTCCGTCGCCCAGGCGTCGGCTCGGCCGCACTACCTCGTCTGCAACGCGGACGAATCCGAGCCGGGCACGTTCAAGGACCGCGTGCTGATGGAGAACGATCCCTTCGCGCTCGTCGAAGGCATCGCCGTCGCCGCGTTCGCGACCGGGTGCGAGAAGGCGTTCGTGTACGTCCGCGCTGAATACCCGCTCGCGCGGCACCGGCTGGAGAACGCGATCGTCCAGTCGCGCGGCGCGGGATTGCTCGACTTCGAGATCGAGGTGCGGCGCGGAGCGGGCGCCTACATCTGCGGCGAGGAGACCGCGCTTTTCAACTCGATCGAGGGGAAGAGGGGAGAGCCGCGCAACAAGCCGCCGTTTCCCGTCGAGGTCGGGCTCTTCGGCAAGCCGACGCTTCCCAATAACGTGGAGACGCTCATCAATGTTCTCGACATCGTGCTGGAGGGCGGCGCGGCGTTCGTGTCGACAGGGACAGCCGACTCAACCGGGACACGACTTTTCTGCGTATCGGGCCACGTCCTGCGATCTGGGCTCTATGAGGTTGCGATGGGGACGACCCTGCGCGCCCTGCTCGACCTGGCCGGCGGCCTGCGTCCCGGCCGCACGCTGCAGACGGTTCTGCTCGGTGGCGCCGCCGGCTCTTTCGTCATGCCGGCGCAGCTCGATGTGCCGTTGAGCTTCGAAGGCACTCGCGCGATAGGTGCGACCCTAGGATCGGGCGCCGTCATCGTGTTCGACGACACTGCCGATATGAAGCAGGTCCTCGTCCGCATTGCGCGATTCTTCAGCGACGAGTCGTGTGGCCAGTGCGTGCCATGTCGAGTCGGGACCAAGCGGCAGGAGGAGATCCTGGAGAGGATGTTCGCCGAGCAGAATGGCGATCCTCGATCCGACGTGATGCTTCTCAGCGACATCGCGCAGGCGATGCGCGACGCCTCGATATGCGGCCTCGGTCAGACGGCCGCTAACGCGATCGCATCCGGACTGACGCAGCTGAAGGTCCTCAATGTCTGAGACCGTCTTCGTCGGCCTGCCCAAGAAGCTCGTCGGGGTGAGCATCGATGGCCGTGAGATCGAGGTCACCGAAGGCTCGACCATCCTCGATGCGTGCCGGCGTCTTGCAATCGACACGCCGACGCTGTGCCAGCTCGACAACCTGACTCCCGTCAACGTGTGCAGGGTCTGCGTGGTCGAGCTCGAAGGCTCGCGGGTCCTGGTGCCGGCGTGCTCGCGCAAGGTGGAGGCCGGGATGAAGATCCAGACGGACTCCGAGCGCGTGAAGCACAGCCGGCGACTGGTGCTCGAGCTGCTGGCGTCATCGGTCGACATGTCCTTGTGCTCGGCGCAGGTCCAGGGGTGGATGGCGAGTTATGGGGCGGAGCCCTCTCGTTTCGGCGCCGGTGCCGCGACGGTGGCGCAGCCGGTCAAGGTCGACAACGAGCTGTACGTACGCGACTACTCGCGGTGCATCCTCTGCTACAAGTGCGTCGAGGCTTGCGGCGTCGATGCCCAGAACACCTTCGCCATCGGTGTCGCCGGCCGGGGCTTCGATGCGCACATCTCGACCGAGTTCGATACGCCGTTGCCCGAGTCGGCCTGCGTCTACTGCGGCAACTGCATCGGGGTGTGCCCCACGGGCGCCCTGATGTTCAAGAGCGAGCACGATATGCGCGCCGCGGGCACGTGGGAGGAGTCCAGGCAGAGCGTCACCGAGACCGTCTGCCCGTACTGCGGCGTCGGCTGCATGCTCGAGCTGCACGTGCAGGACAACTCGATCGTGAAGGTGACATCGCCCCTCGACCACAGCGTCACCTCGGGTCACCTGTGCGTCAAGGGGCGATTTGGGTTTGAGTTCGTGCAGCGCCGGAGGGGTTAGCCTCTAGTCGTCGCCGCCTCCGCCGCTCTCGTGATCGCCGCCGCTGCTCTGCTGGTGGTCGCCTTCGTTGTCACCCGTCTCCGTGTCGTTGTCGTCTGCCTCATTTTCGGTGTCCGCCGCTTCCGGCGAGTTGGTGGCCTCGGGCTTCTCAGTCGGCCCCGCGGTGGGAGCCGCTTCGGGGCTCTCCGACGGCTCCGGCGACTCCGTGCGCGCGCCTGATGCTTCGTCGGTGGACAGCGCGGCATGCGTGCCCGCGGCGCGGGTCAAGAGCTGGACGGTATGCGCGGAAGCACCTGCCCCTGCGACCAGCAGAGCCCCCGCAACGACACTGACGATCAGTACGGCTGGTCTTTTCATGCCCCTAGAAACGCCCCGAGGCGGCAGAGTCGGAAGTCAGTCGGAGCCTGGCCGCGGGTCGGTTGAGCTCGAGCCCGAATCGCTGCTGCCCGACAATCCGTCGCCCGAATGACCAGCTGAGCTGTCCCCGGAATGGTCGGTGGGTTCCGGCGATTCCGCGGGCTCTGGCTGTCCGGCCGGTTCCGGTCGCTCGGTCGGCTCCGCCCGCTCGGTCGGCTCCGGTGTGGTCTTGCGGTTTTGGTCCTGGCTCGGCGTGGCGACTGTGTCGCCTCGCTGCTCTTGCGGGCTTGGGCTCGGCGTCGGGCTCGCGGGGTTGGGGTGGATCACGGTCACGACATGCTCGGTCCACACCACGGGATTGGGGCTGCCGGTGGCCACGTAGGCGCTGAGGCCGAGGATGGCGACCAGGCTCAGCACCAGCACGGCCGGCGCGAGGCGCAACGTGGGATGGCCGGCACCGGCCAGGTAGCGGGGCGAGGAGAAGCGCGGCTGGACTCGGTCGAGCTGGCCGCGCAGGTGGCGCTCGAACTCCGGGCCGAGCGGGTCGCCGTCAGTCTTCGGCATAGGACTCACGTTTGTCAGTAGGAAACGCTGAAGGCGCTCTTAGTGAGAAGTCCGCTTCGAGGGCTGCGCGCAGCAGTTCGCCGGCCTGGCGCAGGCGGGAGCCGATCGTGCGCTCGGAGACGCCTAGCGCGGCCGCGATCTCGCGGTTGTTGTAGCCGTGGTAGTGCCGAAGGACGATCGCCGCGGCTAGCTTGGGCGGGATCGTGCGGAGGGCCCTCAGGAGGTCGGGTCGGGTCGCCTGGTCGGCGGGGTCGGGAGGTTGGGCGGGTCGGCCGAGGCGTCTTAGGACCTCACCCACCGCTCTCAGCTGGGCGCTGCGCCTGTAGGAGATCGCGCGGTTGACGGCGATGCGGTGGACCCAGGCTTCGGCCGGGGCGTCGGGCCGCCACCTCGGCCAGGCGCTGAAGGCCTGGACGAAGGCGTCCTGGGTGCAGTCCTCGGCCGCGTCGAGGTCCGCCAGGATCGCGGTCAGGGTGCGGAAGACTTTCGGGTACGAGGTGCGGTAGAGGCGGTCGAAGTCTTCCTTCGAACCGGGTTGGTAGGGGTCGTCCGACACAGGAGAAATAACGGCTCAGGCTACAGCGCGGGTTGCGGCGTAGGGAGGACGGTGAAGGGGGTGTGGGAGGTGGGATTGGGCGTCCCGGGGGAGGGCTGGTTGAGGGACGGTGAAGAGGGCGTGGGAGGTGGGACTGGGCGTCCTGGGGAACGGTTG
>WNGI01006696.1_pt1 | contig 18595 bp, 17 predicted proteins | sample 5400621 | NCBI WGS metagenome assembly WNGI01 (sample SAMN13153374, study PRJNA577476) | soil metagenome | isolation source: 20 cm soil or saprolite under Garry oak tree replicate 1 | place: USA:California | collected 2016-06-15
TTCCCAAGAGGTGTTTCGAGAGCACCCAGGGCGTAGCTGCCTTGCGTGAACTGTTTCGAGTTCACGTTCCAAGAGCGAAACTCCGCCGCGACTGAAAAACTTCTGAGCCGTCCGGAGAAATGAGTGGGATTATGCCGACTTAATAAAGCATCAGTGTGCGTGGAAAGACAGGAATGCGGGGGAAACGGTGTTGATGACATGAGGGGATTCGGCATAATCCGCAACGCGGCATTATATTCTGGCGGCGGCCTCGGGCTTCTCATCTGTTTCGCTCGCTCAGACCGTCGTCCCTGCTCCATCGGCAAAGGAGCAAGCAGCACCCAAGGTCGCGCGCCCCCCGGATTTTTCAGGCTCTTGGGCAGTCGTGGGAGGCGCACCGAGCTGGGACCCGTCCGACCCGCGGGGCGCCAAGCCAGACGAACTTCCGATGACGCCCTGGGCTTTGGATAGATTTAAGGCTGCGAGGCCCCCGTTCGGTGCCAACGCAACATTCGATGCTGTCAACGATCCAGTCCAGAAATACTGCGATCCTCCCGGGATAACGCGCCTGTACGCGTACCCGTGGCAATTTGCGCTGATTCAAGCGCCCGGCGTTGTGTACATGCTCTACGAGTTCACCGGCTTATGGCGGCCCATATGGTTGGATCGAGAGCACCCGAAAAGTCCGGACTCCACTTGGATGGGCGATTCGATTGGCAGGTATGAGGGGGAAACATTGGTCGTCGACACGATCGGCTTAAACGACAAAACGTGGATCGATCAAGTGGGCCATCCGCATAGCGACGCGCTGCACCTGATCGAACGCCTCCGGCGCGTGGACCAGGATACCCTCGAGGTTACTGTGACGTTCGACGACCCGAAGGCTTACACGAAACCATTTACAGGGAAGAGAGCGTTCAAACGGAGTTCCTCACCTATGGAGGTAACGCTCTGTTCGCTTTCGGAAATGCAAAGTTTTGACGACGAGGTGATGAAGACCACGACGGTGACTCCGACAAAATAAACCTACGCATATTTCCTCGCGGCCGCTGGACGCGAGCATGAGTACACTCGAGTGTCGGAGAAGCCTGGACCTCAGGGCAATGCGAGCGTGTTCATACGCTTCGGCACTTCCCCTACTTTAATTCGGGCCACTTCTTTCAGGGTCTTGGCATCTATTGCGGAGACCATTCTGAGCGCCGTATCGGCTACGTAGACCGTCTTGCTGTCGGGAGCAAAAGTGAGCCAGTCCGGCGTCGATCCGACGGTATGGTGTCCCGGCATGTCGAGCGTAGGAAGTTCCACATGTCCCACCAATTTGATATCAGGCAGGGAATAAACGAAGACGGAATTTGCCAATACGCTATTGACCCAAAGTGTCTTTCCGTCCGGAGCTACGCCGATGCCATGAGAAGGAGTGCCGAGGCGCCCCTCAATGGCTCCAAACCCATTAGGTTCGTCGGGATGCTTGATTCTGGCGATCTCCTTGTGCGTCGCAAAATCCACCACTGCGAAGCCATGAACGTTGGAGAGCTGCACGAACATATTGCGGGTCGAGCCGTCCGGGTTGGCATCAAAGGCCATGGGGCGCACACCCTGGTCGAACGCAATCTCCCAAGCGACTTGTTCAGTCTCGACATCGACAACGACTGCAAATTTACCTCTTACGGAGCCCGCGGCCGCGAACCTGCCGTCCGGTGTCACATATACGTTGTGCAGGGGCGCCTTCATCGGAATGCTTTTTGCCTTCTGCAAAGAAGCCGTGTCGACTATATCCAGGGCGCCCGGCTTTTCAGCAATGCAGATGAAAATCCGCCGCCCATCTTTTGTGACCGCGATATTGTTGGGATGGCCGGAGAGAGGCACCGCTTTGATGATCTGTCCCGTTTCGCGATCCACGACATCGAGGACCGCTTCAGCCTCATTGCTGATGTAGACCCGTTTCCCGTCGGGTGAAAAATTAACCCCATGCGGCACTTCGATGCCCTTGATGGTCTGTACGACTTTGTTCGTCGCCGAGTCGACCACATCGATGGTATTTCCGGCACTATTCGTGACATAGATTCGGGCCGTACTCGCAGACAGAGGAAGCGCGACCAAGAAAGCCAACAGTAGCGACAACGAAATCGAAACGCTGCAGTGCATTCTCTCAGTGGTTAATCTCACTACGCACCTCCTGGTGCTCGATTGCAGCCGGATCGATTCTTGTAGGAAGCTGCTAATCAGATGAAGCCTGCTCAACTCTTGGCAGATTACCCCATTTCAACGTCATAATGCACCTGAATTTTCGGCAGAGGTATTGAATGTCGGTTTCAGTAGCGCAGGCACTCTTGCCTGTGCAGTCCTTTTTTGGAGCGTGCGGCTGGGCGCACAGCGAAGAGTGGCTGTGCTACTGCCCACTACGCACTTCACTCTTCATGTAGACGCTGGCCCGATCAAGCTGTATCATGCGCATCTCGGGTGCGGGCCTTACGCGCTGTCCACGTGGCGCTGGCTCACCGCGCTGCTTGGCGGGCGAGCGGTGCGTCGGGGACTTGGAGCCCGTCTGGAATCCGGTGGGGACCCGACCGATCCCATAGGTGAATGAGTAATTCTGGGAACGGAGCCGACGTAAATTTCGAATGCTTGCTGCCTTCGCAGCGGGCGAAGGGAATGACCTAATGATGACACAACGTCACTTGAAAATCCTGATCGGGGCGGCTGCGTTCGGTGTGATTGCCCTGTACACCGTGGCGAAGCCTGCCGGACTGACCAGAATGCAGGAAGCTCCCACCGATAAGTCTCCCCTGGATTTTCAAATCTATAAGAGCCGGGTCGAACCTATCTTTCTGAAGCAGAGGGGCGAGCACGCCCGATGTTACGCCTGTCACTCTCAAAATGAATCGTTCTTCCATCTTCAAAAATTGTTGCCCGGGCACACCACGTGGACCGAAGAGCAATCCAAGATCAACTTCGGGAGCGTCTCGAAGCTCGTCACTCCCGGTGATACGAGCGACAGCAAGTTTCTGCTGCATCCGCTCGCGCCCGAAGGAGGCGGCGACCCCTTCCACTCTGGCGGACGCCAATTTGAATCACAGAACGACCCGGACTGGCGGACCATTGCTGATTGGGTCCGCACGGCAAAACCCGTGTCTTAGTCGCTTGCCACCGATCTACGTCGCTTCGAGCGATGCTTCCGCGCAAGGAGTGCCTAATGAGAGCAAGGCAAATCGTCCCATTCACCATGATTTGTATTGCCATGTGTTGGATCGCATTTGCAAACGCGCAAATGCCACAACAAAAATCACCGGCCCGGATTTACAACACCGCCAAACAGAAACTGAAAGAGGGCAAGCAAATATTTGGCGCCACCGTTCTCTCTCCAGACCCCAATATGTACTGCGCCATGGCGAACGCCGGGTACGATTTCTTGTGGATCGAGATGCAGCACAGCCCCCTCACGTTCGAGGATGTAGCTAGAATGATTTGGGCCTGCCGGGGAGCCGCGGCGATGCCCTTCATTCGCGTGCCGGACGCGACGGAGAGCGACATCCAGAAGGCGACGGACCTCGGCGCTTTGGGAATTATTGTTCCCACGGTCGACACAGTGGAGAAGGCTCAGGCGGCGGTGAAGTGGGCCAAATATCCGCCCGAAGGCCGGCGCAGCCAGGGCAACGGCCAATACGGCCCGCTTTACGGGACCGACTACCGCCAGACCGCCAATGAGAACATGGTGGTGGTAATCATGATTGAGACGCCCATCGGCGTCGAGAATGCCGAAAAGATTGCTTCCATTCCCGGGATCGACGTAATCTTCGCCGCGAGCACTGACCTGGGCAACTTTTCCGGCCACCGGCAGGGCGACAAGGAATATGAATCCTTGGTCACGCGAATCCACGACGTGACGCTCGAGCACGGGATCAGGCTTGGGGGACCGCAAGCTTGGAAGGATCGCGCGGGATTCACTTTCTTCCAGGCTCCCGGCGAAACCACGCTCCTCCAGCTTGGAGCGCAGGTGAACCTTTCGCGCGCCCCGGCCCAGACTGGCAGCGCAAAGCCGGGAGTGGCCCCAACTGAAGGGGCCGAGCCGCACTAGCTGCCGAGACATAATACAGAGTGTAATTACTAACAATTACTTTACCTTTTAAGTGAATAGACGGTCGTGACGGAGGATGCGATGCGTCACAAGTCATCCAGAAGGTTGTGCGGGCTCTACTTGTTTACCCTGAATCCAGAAGGGGAGCCCGCCAGCATATTAACTCTGGCTTCGGTGGCATTCTGGCTCCTGGCGACCGTCGGTTGCGGCCATGCTCCTAAAGAGGTCGACGACGCCGCGCTCCGGGCAGGGGATTCCGATGCGGCGAATTGGATCACCTATGGCCGCACGTATTCCGAACAGCGATTTAGCCCCCTCAAGCAGATCGACGAGCAGACCGTAGGCAAGCTAGGTCTCGCATGGTCCTTCGATTTAGGCACGCGGCGCGGTCTCGAAGCAACTTCACTTGTCAAAGATGGCGTGCTTTACACAACGAGCGCCTGGAGCCTCGTCTACGCTTTTGATGCGCGGACAGGTCAACTTCTTTGGATGTACGATCCGCACGTCGCGAAAGATCATGCGAAGTTCGTGTGCTGCGATGTGGTCAATCGCGGCGTCGCGCTCTACCGCGGCCGCGTCTATGTCGGCGCGCTCGACGGGCGCCTGATCGCTCTCGATGCCAAGACGGGCGCGGTATTCTGGGAAGTTCAAACCACGCCCAAGGATGGCCCGTATGCAATTACTGCCGCGCCTAGGATCGCGAAGGGGCGTGTATTGATCGGGAACGCCGGGTCAGAGTACGCCGTGCGTGGCTACGTCTCGGCGTACGACGCGGAAACGGGGAACCTGATTTGGCGGACGTATACCGTGCCCGGCGACCCGTCGAAGCCGTTTGAATCCGAGGCCATGCGCCGCGCGGCGGCAACCTGGTCAGGTGAGTGGTGGAAGGCCGGCGGTGGTGGAAGCGTGTGGGACGCGATGGTTTACGATCCAGAACTCGACTTCGTATACTTCGGCACAGGAAACGCATCGCCTTGGTACGACCGGCTGCGAGGCAAGGGCGATGATCTCTACGTCGCTTCCATCGTCGCGCTCCGAGCCGACAATGGCGAACAAGTCTGGCACTATCAGACAACGCCAGGAGACAATTGGGACTATGATGCGACGCAGCCGTTGATGCTCGCCACTCTCACGATCGACGGCCGCCAACGTCGCGTCGTGATGCAGGCGAACAAAAACGGATTTTTCTATGTTCTCGACCGGGAGAAAGGCGCGCTCATTTCGGCGCACCCTGTTACACCGATTAATTGGGCCACGGGCATCGATTCCTCCGGGAGGCCCATTGAGAACGATGCAGTCCGGCAGCTCAAAGACGCGAAAATTGTAATGCCTTCGCCGGAGGGCGCCCACAACTGGCATCCCATGTCGTTCAATCCCACCACGGGATTGGTATACCTTGGGGTCCTCAATGACACAGCCGTTCACGCGGTGACTTCCGACTTCAAAATCAACCTTCATGACCAAATCACCGGTGCTGACCGGTCCTACATTGGGCCGGTGCGTGACCAGTGGCTGAAGATGGTCTCCACCGGTCGACTCGTGGCCTGGGATCCAGTGGCCCAGAAAGAAGTTTGGCACGCTGATCTTCCCGACCCGAAGAGTGGGGGAACGCTCACCACCGCCGGCAACCTCGTTTTTCAAGGGCGCGCGGACGGAACCCTCGTCGCTTATCGCGCGACCGATGGCAAACAGCTGTGGGAGTTCGACACCGGGATCGGCATCGCGGCGCCGCCTATGACGTACGAGGTAAACGGCAACCAGTACATCGCTGTCCTCGCCGGATGGGGCGGACCGATGGTCCTGAACAATCGGCCCGTCGGCAAGGGCAAAGTCGGACCAGGACTGCTCTTGTCGTTCGCACTGGGAGGCTCGGCGCCACTCACTCGTTTCGAGCGAAAAATTCTCCCGGTTCCAAAGCCGACTTTCCGTGTTGCGGCGACCGCGCCAGTGGTTGAAAAGGGCCGCGTACTCTTCGCCATGTATTGCGGCCGTTGCCATGGTGGAAACGTGGTGAGTGGCGGATCGGTGCCGGACTTGCGTTACGCCGAAGAGCCCACGCACCAGATGTTTGAGGAAATCGTGCGGGGCGGCGCTCGCCGGGAGTTCGGTATGCCGTCATTCGCGGAGGACCTCACGTCAGAGCAAGTTCGATCCATCCATGCATACATTCTCGACCGCGCTCGTGAATCGGCCAAAGCAGACGCCGCGCACAGGTAACTGGCGTGCCCCGATAGATTGCCTCCAAAGGGCATCACTGGCCACTGACGAAAGCAGTCTTTTTCTATCCAAGTCATTATTCTTCAACAAGATAAGCAACCATCGTGGGTGAGTCCACCTCAAGCCTTTGTTCCCCGAGCTGGAAGGCACAAGTTAAGGCAACATAAGGGTTTAAATCGAAATCAAGCGATCCGTGAGGTGCCAAGTCAAAGTTCCACGGTCTCCCTTTTGTTGTTGACTGTATTCGTAGCGTACAGTCGATTTGCCATCTGGACAGTGGCGTCAACTTCCCATTTTCATCCAATTGTAACTCACTCATTCCAGGGATGTTGCCAGACTGGAGAAAGGTACGCCGCGTGCAACCTAAAGTGCAGAGAATCGTACAGGCAATGCAAGTGGAGACATGAAAATGTTCGAAGAGACTAACATCGGGATTCAGAGTTCCACCGAACCAAATCCCTTGGAACGACGCAGGCAGGCACGATCCCCATTCATGGGGACTGTTGAAGCCATGGAACAACAGATCCAAATTGACAGCCCTACCGAGGTCGATCCCCATGAACGACGCAAGCACACACGATACCCATTCACTGTGACTGTGGAAGCCGTGGAAAGTAAGTCTCAGACGCGAATTCAGGGACGCACGAGCGATCTGAGCCGTGGGGGCTGCTATGTCGACACAATTAGTTCTTTTCCCGCAGGTTCAGTTGTGAAGATACGCCTCACCAAGGATGCACGCTCGTTCGAATCACAGGCACAGGTCGTTTACTCTTCGGTGGGTATGGGAATGGGCGTGAAATTCACGTCGGGCGATTCACAGCAACTTTCGACCTTGGAGAAATGGGTGGGAGAACTCAGCGGCAAACTGGCGCCTGAACCAGAGTTACCACAGTCATTGGATCCGTCTTGCTCCCAGGCAAGCCCGGGAAACGTAGAATTTAAGGTTCTGAACGACCTCATAACGGAACTCACGATCCAAGGTGTACTGTCCGCCGAGAAAAGCAAAGCGATGCTTCAGAAATTAGATCGCGCCGGACACTTGAAGATTAATTCAGCCAAAGCCTGAGTCTGGGCCAACTGAAGTGTTTCCCGTGTAATGTCAAAGGGAGCGAGCAACATGTTCGTCGAAACTGAAAAAATGGAATTGCTGCCAATCCGGAAGACGCAACGCGTCCTCGTAAGAGTCCCATTATCCGTCTCGGGGAAAATGAACGACGAAATGCCGTTTGAAGAAGAAAGCTTCACCATTTCCGTCAATGCAGCTGGCGGACTCCTGCAGTTGCGGAAATTGGTTAGCAAGGGTCAACGCCTCCGCCTATTCCAGGCAAAGTCCAGGCAACAGGAGTTCTGCGTTGTCACACACGTTGAGCCCATTGAGGACGGATTAACCTCCGTGAGAGTCCATTTCCTTGAGCCACATCCGGAGTTTTGGCATATTACATTTCCACCCGACGACTGGACACCGCGTCACGCCGATTCAAAATTTAACAGACGGTCGCAATTGCAAAATTCGGATGTCAGGGAGTGCGTGGGGGTTGGCAATTGTTAGTGATCGTCTGCATTGACCACGCGTGCGGTCGGGTCAGCAACGAGCGAAGCATTGCGCTGCTGCGTGTGAAGTGCACACGAAAGGAGGTTCGGATCAGATGATCGCTGCCATCCTATTCTGCGCCTCGATGGTCGCATTCGGCCAATTCGGGCTCTATTACTGGCGGGTGGCCATTGCAAACACTGCCGGGCAGCAAGTTTCGGATCGCCTGCGGGTGGCGGCAGGCATTTCGACTGCGTCGGTAGGTTCGCGCGACTTCCGGGCGATTCTGAGCGTGCATGATATGACTCCTGATCTAAGGGGGTCCGCTGGCACATACCTCGCAGTTCGAGCGTACTACTCAATTGTTGAGACGATCGGACGTCTGATTCCCGCGGTAACCGGCTGGGCTGAAGTCGAGATGGGCATGTGTTCCCGTTACGTCGCGGTCCTTGTAGATCAGCACTTGGACCACAACATGACCTGCGCAACCCAGATGCGTGGGATCTAATTCAACCTTTCCAGAACATTATCACTTCTCCTAGTAAACCTCGCGAAGCCATTGCTGGTATCAAATCGCTCCAGGGAGGAATCACAGGAGGCCCATCATCCCTATCGAAGCAAAATTGCCTTTCCTCATCTAGTCGATAACTTCAAAGACACGCCACTTTGAATGACACCACTGCCGTTATCCAACCTGTTGCAAAATTGTGAATATCAAGCATAAAGATCCTGAACTCATGCAGAAAGAATTCAGAATGAAGCTTTCTTCAACTTTTGGGGCGATTCGTCCGGGGTCCAAGCCGGACAACTGGCGTCGTATTGAGGGCCGTCAATGGTGGTTGTCCTTGACTGGCGTCCTTGTCTCTCTCCTATTGACACTGGGAATTGTGTCATTCGTGCTCCCGGCATTTATTCCGGGGCTGGGAGAATACTCGATTGATACCAGCCTGGCTGTGCATGGCCTCGTGGGTTTGGTCCTGTTGTTTGATCTCTACGTTATATTTCAGCAAGTTCAACTCTTCCGGGTTCGCAAACAGTCCGCGGAACGAGAGGAACTTTTCAGATTGATTACGGAAAATGCCGCAGACTTAATCGCTGTTGTGGATGGGAGCGGCAACCGGCTGTATAACAGTCCCTCCTATCAGAAATTCCTGGGCTACTCCCCGGAGGAACTAAGTCGGACCACGGGCTTTGAACAAATTCACCCTGACGACCGGCAAAAAGTATTGGAGGCAGCCGCGGAAGCCAGGCGTTCAGGAGTGGGGCGTAGTGTCGAATATCGCATCCGCCACAAAGACGGACGTTGGGTGCCATTGGAATCAACTGCTAGCGTGGTTAGAAGCAGCAGGGGGGAAGTCGAGAAACTCGTAATTGTGAATCGAGACATTACGGAACGCAAAGATATGGAGAAGCGGCTCCTTCTCTCTCATAAACTTGAGGCCATCGGAAGGCTATCGGGGGGGGTAGCCCACGATTTCAACAACCTATTGGGCGTGATCCTTGGTTATTGTGAGGAGCTGCAGAAACATATTCCACCAGAGGACCCGTACCGGGAGGCGGTCGACGAGATTCAGAATGCTGGGAAGCGAGCGGCTTCCCTCACGCAGCAGCTTCTGGCCTTTAGCCGGAAACAAGTGCTGGAACCCCAGGTCCTTGAACTGAACTCGATTGTAGGCGAGGCTGAGAAAATGTTGGGACGTTTGATTGGCGAAGACATCTCACTGGAAATTGTTCCGGGCCTGCAAATTGGGACGGTGAAAGCAGACAGAAGCCAGATCGAACGTGTGATCTTAAACCTCGCAGTCAACGCGCGAGACGCCATGCCGCAGGGCGGGAAGGTTACAATCGAAACCGCGGAGGTTGAGCTGGACGAAACGAGCCACACTCTTAATCGCTGCTCCGAACCAGGTCCTTACGTTATGCTGAAAGTGACCGATACGGGATGCGGCATGGACGCCGAATTACAATCCCACATATTTGAGCCGTTTTTTACTACCAAAGGGCAAGGCACTGGATTGGGACTTGCGACAGTCTATGGAGTGGTCAAGCAGAGTGGTGGCTACATTTCGGTCGACAGCGAGCCAGGCAAAGGCACCACGTTCAGGATTTACCTTCCTCGCGTATCCGAAGCCGCTGGAAAAATCCATGAACTCGAGCCGTCAGGAAGGACGATCCCGGCACACAGAACTGTGCTGCTTGTCGAGGATGAACAAGCCCTTCGCAAATTAACTCGCAAGATGCTTCTGGACATGGGTCTTACGGTTCTTGAAGCCAAGGATGGTTTCCAGGCGATCGAAATCGCAAACCAACGAGAAGCTGCCATCGATTTACTTTTGACGGATGTGATCATGCCAGGCATGAATGGGCGCGCTTTGGCTGAGACGCTGTCTCCCCAACGCCCGGAAATGAAGGTGCTTTACATGTCCGGCTATTCGGACGGGGTAATTGCCAAGCACGGCATCGTGGAAGCCGGAATATCAATCCTTCGCAAGCCCTTTACAAGAGACGAACTGTTGCAGAGTGTAGAAGATGTCGCCATCAGCGTAGCAGGATAGGAGAGTTTCTTCGATGAGAGTAGAACAGCGCTTGCTGGACGCGAGGTCGATTTAGACATGATCCTCGTAGTTATCGACGACGACCCCGCGAACATTAAGTTCGTACGGTTCATTTTGGCAAACGAGGGTCTTGATATTCATGCGAATCCGCAGTAGAGGCGATTCAAAAGGGCGCCGCAGATTATTTCCCCAAGCCATTTTCCCCCGACAAGCTCCGGGAAAGAATCGGCCAGATTAAAGAGGATTCGAAACATCGCCAGCGCAGCTTGAAACTGGAGAATGAACTCCTTGAGAATTTCGAATTCGATGGAATGATTGGCCGCAGCCCGCTCATGCTTGAGCTCATTTCGCAGATTCGCCGCATCGCACCACACTTCCGCAGTGTCCTGGTCACGGGGCCGACCGGGGTGGGTAAAGAACTGGTTGCCAAAGCTTTGCACCGCTTAAGTCCTGGGCAGAAGGGAAATTTTGTTGCCCTGAATTGCTCCTCGATCTCCGAGACATTGGCCGAGAGCGAATTGTTCGGCCATGTGAAAGGCGCCTTTACTGGTGCGCATCAGGATAAGGTCGGAGTCTTTGAGTACGCCGACGGCGGAACGGCCCTCTTGGACGAAATCGGAGAAATGCCATTGCTGTTACAGGCCAAACTGCTGCGCGTCTTGCAGAACCAGGAGCTACAGCGAGTGGGTTCTCCGGTTATTCGCAAGGTAAACGTTCGCGTAGTCGCCGCCACGAACAAGGACCTTCCCGAAATGGTGAGACAAGGCAAGTTTCGAGAAGATCTCTATTTCCGCCTCTGTATGATCGAACTGAAAGTTCCATCGCTTGCGGAACGACGCGAAGACCTGCCCATGTTGCAGCGGTACTTCCTGAAAACCTTCGCAGCGCAATATAAGAAACCCTTGGCGGGTCTGACACGCCGTGCGCAGACTTTACTGGCGCGGTATTCGTGGCCGGGCAATGTTCGCGAGCTCGAAAATGTAATTGGACACGCCTGCATGATGACCGAATCCGACGTGATTGATGTCCGCGACCTGCCCGACCGTATCCAGAACCTGCGTCCAACAGAAGATGCGGAAAGTGAAGTGGAAATGTCGCTGGACCGGCTCGCACGCTTGCATGCTCACCGCGTTCTGGCTCACGTCAGCGGGAACAAGGTGCGCGCTGCCGAAATCTTGGGGATCAGCCGCACATATCTCTATGAACTGCTCAAGAAAAGCACACCGGATCAAGACCAACAGGATTCAGACACGAAGCAAGATGAGTCAAAGCTCGTGGCGCCAAAGACCCCAAGGGGTGGATGATCTCGATATCAACAGCCTGGTGTCAGGCGACGGGGTGGCTGACCGATACATGGGTCGGCCGACCTACCTAAGTAGGGGCTGTCCAAATCGCGGATTTGCTGTACGCAAGCAATACAGTTGGAGTGCGCTAAGGTCTAGTTTTCAGCCACCTGTTAATCCTACGGCCCTTTCGATAATCTTCTAACTCCTTATTGCATTGATACTTATAGGCCTTGTGCCACAAACAATGCCTTGGGGGATACGCATGGTACGCAGCGTGCATTTATGTCTGAAGTGCTTCGTAAAGTCGCCTCCGGCGAGGAGAATCCATGCAGAATCCTAAGGAGTCAGGCGGATTTCACCGCGATGAGCCCAATCGGGATAGTTGCCGTCCGGACGATGTTACGATCAGCAAGAATGCTAGCGTGCAACGAATTGAAGAATACGCGGAACCGTTGACCGGAGTTGCGGTCAACAGACGAGACATGCGACGCAGTACGCGACGGCAGTTCGAAACAATGATTCGTGTGTATGGAAACAACCTCAAGGGAAACGCCTTCTACGAAGTTGCGCGCACGGTCGACGTAAGTGTGCACGGCGCACTTCTGGTGTTGAACGTACCCGTGGCGATAGGACAGAAGCTGCTGCTCTTTAATGAAGCGATACGGAGACAGCAAGTATGCCAGGTCGTAGATGTCCGTGTTCGGAATGCAGACTCGCTTGTGGTCGCTGTGTCGTTCCCTACTCCCCATGCCGAGTTTTGGCAAGCCGTTCCTGCCCGCCCCAAGGCGTCTGTCGTTGCAACTTCTCACGCACCCTCGTCCCTTGCTGTTCAGCCTGCCGAACTCGTATCAAAACGCTAGCGCAGTTTTTCAAAGAGATTGCGACTGACGTGCTGCCGGGAATCGTTACAAGCTGAGTCCCTTCCAGATCCCGCGTTAATCGTAATGTTTCGTCTGAGCTTCGTTCAATGTTAAGGCTCGCTTTCATTCCCTCCATAAAGTATGGTAAGTAAGAAACAACATTTCCTCCTTTAGTTGGGTTGGTATGCTAAGAGGTGTGATGACGAGGTGAACCATGCGATCAACGAGTAAGCTTGTGGCATTTTTGATTTTAGTTGCCGTTTTTTCCTCGCTCGTTCGAGCGGCAACGGTCACAGGCAACGTGAAGGGTCCTGACACCACGCCGTTTGAAGGCGCTTTCGTCCAGGCCATTAACGCGAAGACGCACATCTCTGTCAGCGTGTTGACCGATAAGCAAGGCCGGTACAGAGTGGAGAATCTTCCTGCCGGCGAGTATCAGGTGCGAATCAGAGCCGTCGGCTTTACGACCGATCCCCGCAGCGCAGTGAATCTAACCGCCGATCAAAATATCTCGTTTGATTTTGCCCTTCAAAAAGGCACCGTGCGTTGGAGCGACCTCAATTCGTATCAAGGCAAACAGCTCCTGCCGGCAGGAAAAGGGAAAGACACGCTCTTCGCGAATTGTTTTGTCTGCCACGGATTTCAAACCCGGATGGCCAGTGTTCGCCGCGATGAAGCAGGCTGGCGCGATCGCGTGGACTACATGCGGCAAGCGATGGCCTTCCAATTGTCCGCGAGGTTTACCGACGAGAATGAAAATGAGGTTGTGTCCTACCTCGCCAGCGTCTTTGGTCAGGATTCAACCGCGCCGCGTTCTCCTGCCGACGTGCCGGGATACAAAGACACCGTCCGCCCATTCAGCGATGAAGCCATGAACATCGTCTACGTCGAGTACGACGTCTCGGGATCAAAAGGGCTGCCGTGGAGCGCCTCTCCCGATAAGGACGGCAATTTCTGGATGCCTTACTACGGGCGCGGAAACGAAGTCGCCAGGCTGAATCCGACCACCGGAGAGGTCCAGCACTTTTCGTTGCCGTTCGAGGAGACTGCCGGGGTTCACTCGGTGGTTCGCGCACCCGACGGCATGGTCTATTTCACGGAGTTTGCGTTGAACAAGCTGGCGAAACTCGATCCCAGCACCGGAAAGATTACAGAATTTCCGGATTCCTTCACGATGCCTGACCGCCGCGCCGACAAACATACAGTTCGCGTCGACGCCAAGGGAAATCTGTGGTCTTCGGGCAGCCCGCTAAGCAAGTACGATCAGGAGACGGGCAAGTACACCCACTTCATGGAAGTCCCATCGTCCTACGGAATCACCTTCGATAAAGATGGAAATGTCTGGTTCTGCGTGCTTCAGAAGGATGGCAAGATCGGAAAGATCGATGCGAAAACTGAAAAAGTGACACAGTGGTCTCCGCCCACACAGGGCACGCCACAACGTCTGGCGATCGATTCCGACGGAATCGTCTGGTTCGGCGAACGCAGCGGACACAAAATCGGCCGTTTCGATCCCCAAACCGAAACGTTCAAGGAATTTCCGTTGCCCGGACCGTCCGCATCTCCATACGCCATGACAGTCGATAAGCGGGGAGTTTGGTACGCCTCCACCGACCAAGACTTGATCGGGCGCCTGGATCCAAATACGGGAAAAGTGATCGAATATCCATTCCCTCATTCCGAGGCCATGATGAGGGAATTCTTCATCGATGTTCAGGGCCGGATCTGGTTCGCTACGCCTACAAACAACCGAGTTGGTTATTTCTACCTCGCCGCTACCAACGAGCGCGCAAGCAAGTAGAAACAAATAAGTAAGTACAGACAATTCATGAATCGGCTTTGTGGGTCACGGCTTCAGCCGTGACATCAAAACGCCTATAAAAACTGGCCTTTAGAGTCTGTTGAGAACTCGCTTGGGGGATGCTTTTGTAGCGTCGGCCTTCAGGCCGACATTGTAGATGCAAGCACATGCCCGCCTGAAGGCGGGCGCTACGTATGCCACCAATACGTAGTTCACACACAGACTCTTTAGCGCCTGGAGCGTGGACCACGTTACGCCTGGGGGGATTTAGGAGACGAATTGCAGTGATTTGTTCGCTTGCCGGTCTACGCCTTCAATCTAGGAAATAGCCGCTCGGCGTTGCCTCGATTGACGGCTCTCCAGTCGCTCTCCGAAAATCCGGGATACACATCCAGGCCGGGGTCCGTCAAATCGTAGTTCCTGAGCGGCACGTCACTCCCGTACATGATCTGTGACACTGGGACGATATCTTTCAGGGCGTCGAGAGCGGGGGCCTTGCTTGCGTGAGCGGTATCGAAATAGAGTTTCTTGATTTCGTACTCCACTCCGTTCGGTACTTTATCCGCGCGGTTCTTCGGAAAATCGTCCATGATGCGGGCAGCAAGGACCGTAAACGCACCGCCGGAGTGGCTAAAAATGTGGCGGATATTCGGGAATTTCGACAGCGTGCCATTCCACAGCAGACTGTCGATTGCCCGCGCTGTATCGATGTCGTACTCCAAGATCCCCGATTGCCCAGGAAGTTTTCGGCAGCAAGTGGCCCTCGCGGGATGATAAAACACCACGGCGTTCCGCCGATTCAACTCTTCGTACGCCGGCCAAAACGCGGGATCGCCAACCCACTTGTCCATGTAACTCGTCCACAAGGCAATCCCGTCCGCTTTCAGCGTGTCCATCGCATAGGCGATTTCTTTCAGGCTCGCATCTGCATCGGGAAGCGGCAATGCCGCAAAGATTCCGAATCGCCCGGGATGATCTCGAACCAACTGGGCGCCGTATTCGTTACTCTGTCGTGCCAGGCTGCGTGATTTTTCACTTCGTTCGCTCATCGAATCCATCACCAGCCGCTGGACAGGCGACAACATCGCGGTGGCCACTCCCGCTTTATCCATCATGTCGAGCGAAGTGGCCGGAGTCCAGGGTCTCGGAGTAAATCCATCCGCCTTCATCTCGTCCTCCATGGCCTTCACGTAAAACGGCGGGAACATGTGGTGGTGGACATCGATCCGGCCAGGTACAACTCGGCTGACTCCTGATGTAGTTTGCCCAAGCAATTCACTTGAGGGTAGCGCCGCGCTCGCTCCGGCCACAGCCAGCGTTTTTAGAAACGATCTGCGCGACGCTCCAGAATCAAGCGGCGCAACTTCTACGTTGCCGAACTCTTTGGAATTGTCAGGGCTGTTGCAAAAACGATTTCGCATGGCCGCTCCTCGGTTCCAATGCTTGTGTTGGATATGCGGCGCACGATATCACAGCGCGGCGGACCCACAACCAAAAATATTCGCGCGCTGCAATCATTTCGACGGCTAGCGGCGAAGAGCCGAAAGATCCGTCAATCCCTGGATCGCGAATCTTCATAGACAGCTGGCGCACGCGTTTGATAGCCTCTGCGGCATTGGAGTTTACTGACCTGATTTGTGATTTGTGTCTTCGCGCAAGATCGCCCCTGGCACAGTGACCGAGGAGGCCTTATGCAGTCATTTAAGCTGAAAAATATCCTGGGTCTGATGAGTGCGGTCGTTCTCTTCGCCTCGTTCGCCTACGGGGCAACCATCACCGGTACCGTGACGGGGCCCGACGGCGCCCCATTTCGCGCCGCCTTTGTGCAGGCTCGAAATGCGAAGACAAAAATCACCGTCATGGTGCTGTCTGACAACAATGGGCGATACCGGATCGAGAATCTTCCTGCTGGTGACTATCAAGTCCAAGCCAGGACCATCGGCTTCCGAAGTGATCCGAAGAGCGGCATTGTTCTTTCCGCAAACCAAAATGCTTCTTTCGATTGGACGCTTCAAAAACAGATGGTGCATTGGGATGAAATTCCGATTATTCAGGGTATCAACCTGTTTCCCGAAGGCCCCGGGAAGGATAAGTTCGCACGTTGTGGCTCCAGTTGCCACGGGTTTCAGCAGTTCATCAACGTGCGGCGCGACGAGAATGCCTGGCGGGTAGCCCTCAAAGACCAAATGACCAGAATCGGCGGCGGCGTCGTGCTCGGTACGGTCAAGAACGATCAGGACGTGAATGAGGTTGCAGCCTATGCCAGCAAGATTTTCGGCGCGGGCCCAGGCGGACTACCGATCTCCCCTGCCGATCTTCCAAACTACGTGGATTGGATGAAGCAGTTCAGCGACGATGCGCTCAAGATTGTGTACGTCATGTACGAAATGCCGCCGGGGCGGATGACTTGGGATGCCAATCCGGACAAGGATGGCAACATCTGGTGCCCGTACTTTGGCACGGTGAACGGGGTCGGGAGATTGAATCCGGATACGGGAGAAGTTCAGGAATATTTGTGGGAGAGCCAGCAACCCCGCGTCGGGACGCGATCCGCGCAGCTCACGCGTGATGGGGCCTCTGCCTGGGTGGTGGAAGAGGGCGGAACTCTTGTGAAGGTTGATGTCAAGAGCGGCAAGCAGACCAAGTATAAGGGCCCGGGCAAATCAATGAACACTGTTCGTGAAGATTCTAACGGAATCTTGTGGGTTTCCGGTGGTCCCTACTCGTACCGCTTTGACCCAAAAACAGGAGTCTATACAGAATTAAAGGATGTTCCGAACACATACGGCGCAAATCTAGACAAGGTCGGAAACATCTGGTTCGATGAAGTGGGGGGACAAGGGAGAATTTTTAAGGTGGATTACAAAACGGAAAAAGTGACGACCTGGACCCCGCCTCCTCAGCCCGGTTCGCGACGACGCCTTCAGGTTGATTCGAACGGAAACGCATGGCTGGCTCAGTATGACAAAGGACAGATCGTTCGTCTGGACGCGGAAACGGGAAGCTTTAAGGAATACCAACTGCCAGGCGAGCAGGCAACGCCGTATCCCATAGGGATCGACACCAACAATCAGATTTGGTACGCCTCCGGAATCATGGATACCGTGGGACGCATCGATCCGGCTACCGGCAAGATCACTGAATACCCGCCTCCAGCCGTCGGAAACGGCATGAGGGAACTCAACAATGATCCCAAGGGACGCATGTGGTTCGCCTCTCCGGGAAACAACACTGTGGGCTACTTGTATCTAGCGAAGTAGGCGCGCTGGAGGATGCTCGCGCTTTGCGTCGTCCTGTACTCGGATCCAGAGGTAACCACGCGATCCAGTCGGGGTTGAAGTTGAACTTCTAGCGTTAGTAACGGCCGAGGCTGTGACGCATCTAAAAAAAAACGATACCTTTGGCCTCACATCACCAATCACATTGGATGCGTTAGAGGTTATTCGCAAAAACACACAGGAGGAAAGAACACATGAAATCGAATCACAAACTGGCCTTGGCAGTCCTGATAGGAATGGCGATCGGCATTGCGGGCGCCACGGCAATTCACGCTCGGCAAATGAAGATGGCGCCCGGCTACGTCATCGCGGAAGTTGATGTAACCGACCCCGGTACGTTTCAGAAATATGGGGCGAAGGTCCCGGAAACACTGACGCCCTTCAATGGTCACTATCTCATTCGCGGCGGCAAGACTGCGTCTGTTGAGGGCGATGCGCCAAAGCGCTTCGTAGTGATCGCCTTTGACAGCATGGAGAAAGCGCAGTCCTGGGAGGATTCGCCAGCCTACGAGGCGATCAAGCCGATTCGGCATAGCTCCGCGAAGAGCCGCGTATTTATCGCCGAAGGCGTCGCACCCAATTGACGCCACACGTTCGTCCACAAATCTGAGTTGACACAGCTCGATGCTGGAAAGCCCACGGTTTTGTCGACCATCATTTTGGGTATTGTCCTAATTTGAAAATTGTCGGAATGACCGTGGGGTTCAGGAGGTCGGGGCTTCAGCCCCGACGTTCACGTTCCCACACACCGGGGCTTTAGCCCCTGAAGCTTCAGGGCTTGAAAGCCCTTCTCGGACCGACCTGTATGTCGGGGCTGAAGCCCCGACCTCCTGAAATGCAAAAAATCAGACTGCTCTCAGGATGTTTCTTCAAATTGGACACCACCTCATTTTGGGGGAAGCGCGAACACGGTAATGGTGGGGTTCCCGCCGCTGATTTCGGGGATAGCCTTTTTATTCATGACCCCACCATCCCCCGAAATAACGGCAACGTGCTGCAGGCTATGCGCCGAA
>WNGI01008414.1_pt1 | contig 18595 bp, 16 predicted proteins | sample 5400621 | NCBI WGS metagenome assembly WNGI01 (sample SAMN13153374, study PRJNA577476) | soil metagenome | isolation source: 20 cm soil or saprolite under Garry oak tree replicate 1 | place: USA:California | collected 2016-06-15
GTCCCCAGCCAGCGCGACCTGTCCCTTGCCGTCGGCTACGCCGGCCTCGATCCGATGCGTATCCGCCACTGGCCGGCCGAGGGCGAGATGGTCGAGCTGCTTCGCGACGTCACCGTGGCCGCCGACGAATACATCTGGGAGGCTGCCGGGGCCCTGACCCTGGGCGAGCTCGTGTCGTTGCTCGGGCGGCGGGCGGACGGCCTGACCGACCTCTGGAACGAGTGGGGAGCCGTGCGTCCCCTGCTCCTGGCCAGCGGCTGACGATCAGTCGCTGCCGGCAACGGCGGCTTCAGGCGCCGGGGCGTCCTCGGTTGCTTCGGTTGCGTCGGTCGCCTCGGCGGCGGCGGCCTCGGTCGTGCCCCCGCCCGTCGGACCTTCGTCCTCGTCATCCTCGATGACCACGAGCCGAAAGGCTTCGGCGCCGGTCGCACCGATCTTCGCGCCCGTCTCGGCGGCCCAATTGCGGATCCGCGTCTCGAGCTTCGCGGGCTCGTGGATCTGGCTGGCGTGTGCCCGGAGGGCCTCGATCTTGCGATCGACCGTGGCGCTGACGTCGACCCAGACGTTCGGGTCGTTCGGCCAGAAGAGGTACAGCCGGCGGACGATATGCGCGGCCAGGCCGCTCTTCGCCAGCCACGGAAAGGCCATCGGGTTGCGGGCCGCCGGATAGACCGCGTCGACCGCGGCCATCCCTGCCGCGCGGTGATCGCTGTGGTTCACGCCGCCGTCGCGGTAGAAGATGACCTCCGGGTCGGTTGCCAGGATCGCGTCCGGTCGGAAGGTCCGGATCTCGCGGACGAGCAGCTCCCGAAGCGCCAGGTCGTTGTCGAGCGCACCGTCGGGCTGGTGAAGGAACGACACGCCGGCATAACCGACGACGGAGGCGGCCGCCTCCTGCTCGGTCTCACGGACCATGCCGAGCTCCCCCGGGTCCAGGTCAGGGTCCTCGCCGCCCGCGTCGCCGCTGGTGCAGCAGACGAGCCAGCCAACCGATCCAGCGTCGATCCACGCTGCCGCCGTTGCCGCCGGCCCGAAATCGGCGTCGTCCGGATGGGCTGCGATCACCATGAACCGAGGGGGTCGCCATGCGTGCGCGGTCTCACGCAGGGGGACGCTCATGAAAACGTTCCCATCATTGCGGAAATCTGGGTTGCACTCACCGATCCCGAGACTATGATGTGCGCCGAGGCTTCGCTCGTCTCCCCCCACGAGCGAAGTCTCGTTCCATGTCCGGGACGGGCAAAACGGTCCTCAATCGAGCGAGCCAATCGTCACCCGACGCGGGCCGCTTGCTCGGCGTCGAGCGCCTCGAGGACCTCTGCGGCGTGACCCTCCGGCTTGACCTTCGGCCAGGTCCGGGCGATCCGCCCGTCCGGGTCGATGAGGAAGGTACGTCGAGCGGTCCCCCAGTACTTCTTCCCGTAGTTGTCCTTCTCGACCCACGTGCCATAGGCATCGGCGACCTCGTGCGCCTCGTCGGCAAGGAGGATGAACGGCAGGCCGAACTTCTCGCGGAACTTGCGCTTGCTGGCCCCGCCCTGCGGACTCACGCCCCAGACGTCGGCGCCGCGCTCATGGATCGTCTCGTTGGCGTCCCGGAACTCGCACGCTTCGACCGTGCAGCCTGGCGTGTCGTCCTTCGGATAGAAGTAGAGGATCGTCCAGCGGCCTCGCTGGTCGGCAAGGCGATGGACCGTCCCTGTTTCGTCGGGAAGCGCGACCTCGGGGGCCAGGTCGCCGACGTTCGGCGTACTCATTCCGAGAGCGTAACAGGGGTCTCGACGACGAGGAGCGAACCGACCTTCAGGCTCACCGATGCCGTCGATTCAAGGCGGACATTCGAGAGGCCGCGGGCAGGGCCAACCTCGAGTGCTTCGTCGATGAGGGCGTATCGCAGGCCGCTTGTCGTCACGCCGCCGGCCGGACCGGCGAACGGCAGCAGCGTCACCAGGTCGCCCGGCCGACCGGACAGCGACAGCGACACGCGGCCGTCACCCGTGCCGGGTGCCCGGATCAGCCTGATTCGGGCGGCGGGAGCCAGCAGGGCGACCGACCGATCGATCAGTCGTGGGTGCCCGAGCAGCAGCACATTGGCCAGAGCATGGTCAAGACGTGGTCCGCCGAAGGCCCCGAGCACCGTCAGCCGAGTCGCCCCACGATCGATCGCGGCGAGGACGGCAAGCTCCGTGTCGGACTCGTCCTTGTCGGCGGCCGACAGCTCGATCGGGACGCCGGCCCGGCGGAGGTCCTCGAGGGCAGACGGCGAGAGCGAATCGCCGTCGCCGACCCACAGGTCGACTGGACCGAGACCGACTGAGTCTGCGTACGCCGCTCCGCCATCGGCTGCCACGATCAGGTCGATCCCGTCAGACCAGCCCGGCCACGCAATGTCGAGCCGCCCCGCCTCGGGCGGGTCGCCGTCGGCCAGGATCAATGCGTGCCCCGAGACTGGCTCCGAGCCGGTGGCCATCGTCAGCCTGGCTGGCCGGCCGCGAGATGCGCGGCCGTCCAGGCGGCGACCGATGGTGCGATCTCTTCGGCGCCGGCGGCCCGGAGCTCGTCAGGATCGCCCAGGACTGACATGACGCCAACGGCCCGACAGCCCGCCGCGACTGCCATGCGCATGTCGGTCGGGGCGTCGCCGACGTATGCGGCCGCATCCGGTCGATCCTCGAGGCCGAGCAGCTGGAGAGCGCGTCGGAGCGGCGCCGGGTCGGGCTTGTGGACCGCGAGGTCGTCGCCGAAGACTCGGATGGGAAGAAGCTCGGCCAGGCCGGTACGCTCGAGCTGGGGGACGACGATGGAGCGGTCGCCGGCAGTGACGATCCCAAGGTCCGTGCCGTCGTCGCGGAGCGCCTGAAGCGCTTCCGCGGCACCGTCGAAGGCAACGACATCGGTACCGGCGGCGAACGTCGCGTGCCACAGCTCGTTGGCCTCATCGAGACGGTCGCCGGGTATCCCCAGGCGGAGATACATGAGCCGCCAGTCCGGCACGTAGTGGCGACGGTAGACGACCTCGTCGAACGGCAGCCCAAAGGCGTCCATCACCCGAGCGTTCGCGCGGTGAAACGCCCCGAGCGAATCGACGAGCGTTCCGTCCCAGTCGAAGAGGATCGCTTCCATACGCGGTCGATCCTACCGCGGCCGCCCTGGCATGAGACACCCGCTTGGACGCCCCTGCGGCGGCCGAATGCTAGACTCCGGCCCGTGCCCGAGACTACCGACCACGCCGGAATCCAGCGGGTCCTCGATGCCGCAGCGCGCAAGGGCGTCACGCTCGAGGTCACCGTCTTCGAGCAATCGACCCACACGGCCGAAGAGGCCGCCGCCGCAGTCGGCGCGGAGCTGGGTCAGATCGTCAAGTCACTGGTCTTCGTCGCGCCGGGTGAGGGGAGCGACCTCGAGCTCATCATCTGCCTCGTATCCGGTCCGAACAGGGTCGATCTGGCCCGGCTCGCGGCGGTGACCGGTGAGCGGGACGTCAGGCGGGCAACCGCTCGCGAGGCGAACGAGCTGACCGGCTTCGTCATCGGTGGCATACCGCCGATCGGCCATGCCCGACCGGCGCGGGTGATCATGGATCCCGATCTCGGCCGGTTCCAGACCGTCTGGGCAGCAGCAGGCTCCGCGACCGCGGTGTTTCCCGTGCCGCCTGCCACGCTCCGGACCCTGGCCAACGCGATGGTCGCCCCGATCACCGAGGAACGCCGGACGGCCGACATCGAGGCCGAACGCGAGAGCGCGGCCGGGATGGGTGGCCTGGTCGGCGGTGGGCGAACCCCGGCCCCGAACGCGGGGGCGTGACCGCGCCTGGCGGCGCGTGATCTCGTCCGGCGCCAGAACGTGACCCCGTCCGGCGCGAGCGCCCAGCCGCACGATGCAACGATCACCTACCCCGGAGGTCTGCGTGCACGCTGGCGCTGGGCAGGCAGCGGGCAGGGGCCTGCCGTCTTTGCCCTGTCGGAGGCCGGTGGCACTCTGGTCGACCATGGATCATTGGTGTCCGCGGACCCTGAGGCGCTCTGCCGTGCAGAGCTCCGAATGGACGGCCCGGGCGGGTCCTGGTCGGTGCGGCTAGCCTCGACGATCTACGACGAGCCGGCCGGCCTCCTGTGGGACGACCCGGGGCTGTTCATCGTCAAGTACGGCTTCCACACGTACGCACTCGATGCCAGGTCCGGGATCCTTCGCTGGAGTCATCGTTCCGCGACTCCGCTGCTCGCCGTCGTCGCCTCGCCGCGCCTCGCCCACGTCATTGCCCAGGCCGAGATCGAGACGTTCGCGCTCGAGTCTGACGGAACCGTGGCCTGGCGGATCGCCCACAGCGACGTGGTGACCGAGGTCGAGCTGATGGGCGGCCGCCTCGTGCTGACGAGCTTCAGCGGTCAGGTCACCGCGCTCGACCCAGCCACCGGCCGGCCGACCGGCTAGCCCGCACCTGCCGGCGATAAGCTCGCTGGGGACGGGCCGTGGATAACGACTCAGGGCGCTACCAAAGTCGTGGAAAAGACCGGTTGACCGCAGCCGCCGCCCCGCGTAGCGTTGTCCCCAGCCCGGAGGGGCCGAGCGCAGGCTAACGGCAGCGATCGCATCAACGCCCACGCCGCGAGTAGGTTCCTTCGGGTCTTTTGCTGCCCGTCGCGCGGCCCGCGAGGCGCTTCGTGGCCTTCGACCGACGGCCCGCTATGATCCCCGCCGTGACTCCCCTCCTCCTCGTTGCCGTGGGCATCCTTGCCGTCGTCGGTGGCGTGGCGGTCCTGCAGACATTCGGGTCGCGGTATCGGGTCGGGCGCCTGCTGGCCAGCACGCCGTCGGTCGATCTCGAAGAGGCGCTGACGATCGCCACGGCCGGCCATCCTCGATACGTCAGAATCGCCGGCCGGATCGACGCCGAGGACGAGTTCGAGGATGTCCACAATCGCCCCCTCGTTTTCCGGCGAACGCGGCTCGAGGCCCAGCGTGCCGGGCGCTGGGTGACGTTCGAGGACTCCCGCGAGACGGTGCCGTTCGAGATCCGCGAAGGCACGCTCGCGATCGCCATCGATGGCGCCGCCATCGACACCGGGCTGGTCGTCGTCCGTCGCGAGTCGCTCGGGACCGCCGCCGACCTCGCGGATCGGGCTCCGAACGACATGCTCCCCGATTCGAGGGTCCGCGCGATCGTCGAGCAGGTGTCGTCGGTCGATCACGCGACGGCCCTCGGCGTGCCGACCGCCGGCGTCGCGGCCGGCGATCCGCCGCGGCTCACGGCCGGTCTCGGACGCCCGCTGGTCCTGACGAACCTCGCTCCGGATGAAGCGATGCGCGTCCTCGCCCAGGGCAGCAGCAGGCCGAGGATCGCTGCCGCGTGCTTCGTGGCCGGGGCGATCCTCGTCGTCGCGGGTCTCGCCTGGGCCGGGCTTGGCGCCCTCGCGGCTCGGCTCGTCGGCGATGCCGTGCCGATCGCCCTCGCCGCGTCTCCGTCGGCCCCGGCGGCCGGCGGCGATCCGCGCAGCTCGGGCGAGGGACCCGGCCTCGTCGGGGAGCCATTCCTGGCGCTGCTGGCCGTCATCGGGATCGCCGTAGTCGCGATCGTCGTGACGACGGCCTACGTCCGGTTCACGGCACGACAGGAGAAACCGACGCCCCGCCAGCGGTGATCGCGGACAGTCTGCTCGAACCGGCGAGGCCGGAAACGACGCCCGACGAAGACCGGTGCCTTGGCGTCAACGCTCGGGACTATCGTCCTATTGGCAAGAACTGTGAGCTTGGTAGGCTCCGCCACGAGTTGACATTTCCTACACGAGCAATCTTTGCCAAGCGCCCTTCCATCCCATCCAATCGACGCGACTCTCTCGGTGACCAAGGCGGCGCGCCTCCTCGGGGTCCATCCGAACACCGTCAGGGCATGGAGTGATGCTGGGCGTCTTCGGTACTACCGGATCAATCCGCGCGGGGACCGGCGCTACCGCGTCGGCGATCTGCAGCGCTTCCTGACCGCCGCCGAGGGGGGCAATTCAGAGGCGGCCTCGTACACGACTGCCGCAGCCCGTCGGGCCGCGGAACGCGCGCCGGTCGAGGTGATCGACGCGGCCCTTGCCCGCGGCATGGCGATGACCGATCCGGATCGGGTGACGGCCGCGGCCGATCGAGAGCTGGATCTCGGCCTGCTCGTCGAGCTCGGGCGGGTTGCCGGAACGGCCTCGGGCACCGACGCCGCACTGACCGAGGCCGTGCGACAGATTCGCGAGCACGGGCCCTTCTCCGCGGTCATCGCCTTCGAGCTGCGTGGCGAGCGACTCGTGCCTCGGGCGACCACCACGAGCTCGCTCCATCTCGTCGAGCTGCCGCGGAACTTCGGTGCACTTGGCGACGCGCTGGATGCCGCGCTGCGCGGCGACGCCAGGTCAGTCAACGCCGCTCCAGCGGTCCGTGTGCTCGGCCCCGACCAGCCCGAGATCGCGATTGCGATACCGGGCCGGCAGGGCCCGTGGGGCGTCCTCGTGATCGCGGGCGGTTTCAATCTCGGCCCCGGTGGAGACGCTCCTGTCATCGACCCGGTGCTTGCCGCGTCGATCAGCCGATCCGTTGGGGTCGTGGCCGCCGCAGGGCGAACGGCGGACGAGGTCGCCCACCAGCTCCATCGCGCCGATGCTCTCCGCCGCGTCGCCGCGGATATCGGCAGTCGTCTCGATCTCGATCAGATCCTGTCGGGGCTCGTCGACCACGCCATGGTCCTCTTCGACGGAGACCGGGCGGCCGTCTTCCTTCGCCACGCCGACGGACAGGCCGTCGCCGAGGTCTCGCGCGGCCTGTCGCAGAGCTACCTGCAGTCCGTCCGGGAGTTCCCGGCCCGGTCGCTCCCGGCCCTGGCGGTGGCGGCGCGCCGGCCGATGTTTGCCGGCGGTTACCGGAGCGACCCGCGCGGCGCCGATGTCCGGGCAGCCGTTGTCCAGGAGGGTTATGACACGATCTGCACGGCACCTCTTCTCGATGGGCCGGAGATGCTCGGACTGCTGAACGTCTACCACGACGCGCCGCACGAATGGACCGATCACGAGCTCGAGACGATGGCCGCTCTCGCGGACCAGGCGGCGGTCGCCATCAAGAACGCCCAGAACTACGAAAAGATGGCGACATGGGCGGCCCAACTGCAATCGATCCAGCAGCTCGGCGTCCGCCTGTCGCGGTTGACGAGCGTCCGCGAGATCGGTCTGGCGATCGCGACGGAGCTGCGCCAGCTGATCGACTATCACAACGTGCGGGTGTATCGGCTCGCCGGCGAGGATCTCATCCCAGTTGCCATGCGGGGCCAGGTCGGCGAATACGTCGATGAGACGCCCGAGCAGCTGATGGTCAAGTTCGGCCAGGGCATTACCGGCTGGGTGGCCGAGCACCGGCTTGCTCAGAACCTGCCGGACGCCGGAAGCGATCCGCGGGCGAACACGATCCCGGGCACAGAGGAGGATCTCGACGAGTCGATGCTCCTCGCTCCGATGACCTTCGAGGACCAGGTTCTCGGGGTACTGGTGCTCTCGAAGCTCGGGCTCCACCAGTTCAGCGACGACGATCTCCGACTGCTCGTCATCTACGCCAGCTTCGCCGCACAGGCGTTCGCCAACGCGATCGCCACGGAGCGGCTGCGGGACCAGTCGGATGCCCTCGAGCGCCAGCTGGTCAACCAGCGCGGCCTCCTCCAGGTCACAGAGTCGATCCTGACGACGCTCGAACCCCAGGCAATCCTCAATCAGGTCTCGGATCGCCTCGCCGAGCTCGTCGGCTACGACAACATCGCGATCGAGATCGTCGATCCCATGACCGGGCTGCTGACGCCGCTGACGGCCCGCGGCGTTCACGAGGCGGAATATCTCGAGCCATGGGCGCCCGGCGAGGAGGGCCTCGCGACGTGGGTCGTCGGCCACAACGAGTCGGTACTCGTCCTCGATGAGCGCAGCGACGCGCGCGTCAATCAATTCCGCACGACCGGGCCGCTCGACGGCAGTCTCATCTGCGTCCCGCTCCGCGGCCGCGACGGAGCGACGGGTGTCCTGACCCTGGAACGCCTCGGCGTCGCCCAGCGCTATACGGAGGACGAGTTCGAGCTCGTCAAGCTGTTTGCGGCACAGGTCTCGATCGCCCTGCAGAACGCCGAGGTCCATCGCGCGGTCGAGATTCGGGCCCAGACCGATGATCTGACGGCGCTCCTCAATCACGGGACGTTCCAGGACTGGCTCGACCGGAGCGTGGAGTCGCGCGAGCCGTTCAGCCTGATCATGCTCGACCTCGACGACTTCAAGGCCGTCAACGATGCACTCGGCCACCAGGCCGGCGACCGAATGCTGTCCGAGCTCGCGAAGGCGATCGTCGGCGCCGGGCGCGACACGGACCGCGTCTTCCGGTACGGCGGCGACGAGTTCGCGGTCATCCTGCCCGGCACGGACTCGACGTCCGCCCTCGCCGTCGCCGAGCGGATCCGCGGGGCAATCCACGCAATCGGCGGGCCGGGCACGACCTGGGCAGATCAGAAGATGGACGTCAGCGTCTCGATCGGCCTGGCGACCTTCCCGCTCGACGGGTTGACGTCCGGCTCGATCCTGCTGGCGGCCGACCGCGCCTGCTTCGTGGCCAAACGAACGGGCAGGGGCCTGATCGCCACCGCCGACGAAGGACTCGCCATCGCACGCGAGTTCTCCCTCCAGGAGCCGACGCCGGTCGACCCGCCGACGACCTCGGCGGCCTGACGTGACAGGGCTCGATCGGCGGCAGTCGGTCGCCGCCAGGTCTCCCGCGTCCGCGTAACCTTGGCTGGTCAGCCACCCGTCAGACGTCAACCGATGATCGATCGCCGAGCCGGCCCGACCCTCGTCCTCTCCCTCGCCGCCGCCGTCGCGGGCTGCCTTCCGCCGACCGTCGGGCCTGCGGACTCGACCGACGGGTCGACGGCCGCCATTTCGCCCGCACCGTCAGCGGCTCCGACCGGGCCGACCCCGAGCCCTTCGTTCGTGCGGCCGACACCGACGCCGATGCCGACGTTCATGACGTACATCGTCAAGGCCGGCGACTCGCTCAACACGATCGCCCACAGGTTCGGCACGAAGGCCCGGAGCATCGCCTTCTGGAACCGGGCGACCTACCCGTCGCTCGACCCCGAGTCCAGCAAGTACGCTCCGAACTCGATCCGGATCGGCTGGATGCTCGTCCTCATCCCTAACGTCGTCTTCGACGAGAACTCCCTCTCCGAGCCGAGTGGTTCGCCGATGCCGTCCGCGTCGTCCTGAAGGCAAGGCACGGGCGCACGGCGGTCCGTAGGGCTATCCTCGCTGCGTGAGCCAGAGCCCCCTCCCGCGGATCCTCGTCACGGTGACCGTTCCCGGACGCCACCCGGATCCCGACCTGGCGACTCGCAAGAACCGTCTCTACGCCGACGCCGTTGAGCGTCACGGCGGCGTGCCGATCGTGATCGACGGCTCGTCGGACTCGGCCGAGCGAGCAGCTCGGTACGGCGCGTCCAACCAGGGAAGCATCGACATCGAGCCGGAGCGCGACGAGCTGGAGGCCGCAGCCTGGGTCGCTGCCGAAGCGCGAGGCCTGCCGGTGCTCGGGATCTGCCGCGGGTTCCAGGCCATGAACGTGTTTGCCGGCGGCACCCTCCTCCAGGAGGTCGGGGGCCACGCAGGTCCGGGTTGGACCAGCGGCCCGGCCCGAATCCACCCATTACGGCTGGATGGCGACGGACGACTCGCCGCCCTGGTTGCCCCGGACGGCGCCGGGCAAGTGCCGGTCAACACGTATCACCACCAGGCTGTCCGCGCCGCCGACCTCGCCCCGGGCCTGGTCGCGACCGGCTGGGCTGCCAGCGAGGCGGGCGATCTCGTCGAGGCATTCGAGCGACCGGGCTCCCGCTTCGTCGTCGGCGTCCAGTGCCACCCCGAACGGACGGAGTCCACGCCCGCCGGTTTCGAGGCGCTGTGGCAGGCGTTCGTGGAAGCCTGCCGCCCAGCGCCCGCCGAGCGGGGTACGAGCGTCCCGGCGGTAACCGGCGCGGCTTCGGGCGACTGACAGAAACCCGCAATCCCCTGGCGGCTTCGTGGGCCACGCCCCGCCCTGTCGCAGCGCGATTCTGAAGGCGTCGCTCGGCCGCATCCGGCGTGCCGGCGACGAACATGCCGGAGGCATCCGATGAACGACGAACGAGACCTGCATGAAGGAAACACTTCCAGGACAGGCAAGCCCGAAAACTGGGCCCGCGACGAGATGCGCCCCGACTTCGGCGACGACGCGGACCCGTCGCGACCCGAGCCGGACCATGAGGTTCCGGCCTGGAACGAGGCCCAGATGGCGCGGCAGCGCCCGGATGGGACGCGCGACCCGGGGCCAACGGACGAGGAGATCGAAACGTCCCGAGGCGGCCTCTCGGGCGGCGGCGCCAATCCCGGCGGCGGCGAGCGCTGGGCCGAGCGCGACGTGAAGCGGTAAGCCGGCCCACCCAGGGCCGGCCCCCAGAGCCGACCGATCAGCTCGCTCCAGCCGACAGTCCGCTCCGCCGACCGACCCGCCCCGTGATGACGCCACGCTCACCGGGACAGCATCCTGTTTTCCGCCGCGAGCACGGCGCTGCCAGCGGCGGCGAGCTAGAGGCGGCCCGCGTCGATCACCCGCTGGAGAAACTGGCGGGTTCGTTCCTCGCGCGGCGCGCTGAACATCGCGGCCGGCGGGCCCTCCTCGAGGATCTGCCCCGCGTCGAGGAAGCAGACCCGGTTGGCGATATCGCGGGCGAAGCCCATCTCGTGGGTCGCGATGATCATCGTCATCCCGCCGGCCGCAAGTTCGCGGATGACGTTGAGGACCTCGGCCACGAGCTCCGGGTCGAGGGCGCTGGTGACCTCGTCGAGCAGCAGCAGGTCCGGCTGCATTGCCAGCGCCCGGACGATGGCGACCCGCTGCTGCTGCCCGCCGGACAGGCGGTCCGGATAGTCGTTCCGTTTCGGCGCTAGGCCGAACCGCTCGAGGAGCTCGGTCGCGCGCGACTCGGCCTCCCCACGGTCGAGGCCGAGGACCTTGCGGGGCGCCAGCGTGACGTTGGAGAGGACGCTCATCTGGGGGAACAGGTTGAAGGCCTGGAACACGATCCCGATCCGCCGGCGGATCCGGTTGACGTCGACTCCCTTGGCCGTGATCTCGTCGCCCTCGACCGCGATCCGCCCGGCGTCGATCGGCTCGAGAAGGTTGATGCAGCGCAGGAGCGTCGACTTGCCGCTCCCCGATGAGCCGATCAGGCAGACGACCTCATGCTCGGCGACCTCGAGGTCGATCCCACGCAGAACCTCGAGCGCCCCGAACGACTTGTGGAGGCCCTCGATGCGCAGAGCCGGCCGGCGTCCGTTCATCGGGCCCCTCCAGCGACCTGCCGGCCGCGCTCGCGGGCGACCAGCCAGTCTGTGAACCTGGCCAGCGGGATGGTGACCACGACGAAGATGAGGGCGATCGCGACGAACGGCGTGAAGTTGAAGGCCGCCGACTTCAGGATCTGACCCTCCCGGAAGATCTCGACGAGGCCGATGACCGAGACCAGGACGGTGTCTTTCTGGAGGCCGATGAAATCGTTGAGCAGCGGCGGGATCACCCGCCGAACGGCCTGCGGCACGATCACGTAACGGAGCGCCTGGAGCCGGCTCAACCCGAGCGAGCGCGCCGCCGCTTCCTGGCTCCAGTGGACCGACTCGATCCCGGCCCGATACACCTCGGATACGTACGCGGAGTAGACGAGCACGAGCGAGACCGCGCCCCAGAAGAACACGTCATCGGGCACGCCGGCGATGCCCAGGCCCGGGATGCCGAAGCCGAGGAGATAGATGACCAGGATGCCCGGAACGGCCCGGAACAGGTCGACGTAGACCGTCGCCAGCAGCCGAACCGGAAAGAAGACCGGTCCGGGCAGCCCACGGAAGATCGCCAGCACGAGGCCGAGCGCGAGGATGACGATCTCGGCGATCAGGAACAGCGCAATGTTCGTCCCGAATGCCTCGACCAGCTTTGGCAATGAGCGGGCAAAGATCTCCCCGTCGAAGAAGGCGTGCTGGACGTCCGGCCAGTTAGGTGCGTTCGTGACGATGACGGCAATCAGTCCGAAGACGACGATCGTGCTGACAAGTGCGATCAGGCTCGATCGGAGGGCTTCTCCCGGTGGCACCCGACGCCGGGAACGACGAGGCCCGCTCGAGCCGGCGAGGCCAATCAGCTCGCCGGTATCGACCGGGCCTCCCGTCAACGACATGGTTCAGGCCGCGGTGCGGCCGGCGTGGGCTAGGGCTGGATGACCGGAGCACTGGCCTTGTCGGCCAGCCACTCCTTGGTGATCGAGTCGAGGGTGCCGTCGCTCTTCAGCGCTGCGATCGCCGCGTTGACGCAGGCCGTCAAGGCGCTGCCCTTGGCGAGGACGACGCTGAAGTGCTCGGCATCGGTCCCCGTCGGCGGGGCGAACTGGCCGACGATGACCGAGTTGTCGACCTGGGCAGCCGTCACGTAGAAAGCGGTGGGCAGGTCGACGACGAGGCCGTCGATCTGCTTCGCCTTGAGCCCCGCGATCGCGTCGTCGTTCGAGCTGTAGACCTTCGCCGCGGCCGTCGGGGCGATCACGTTGTTGATCGTGTCGAGGCTGGTCGTCCCGGCCTGCGCCCCGAACTTGTAGGCCTTCAGGTCGGCGATCGTCTTGGCCGATGCGAGCTTGTTCGCCTTGAGGGCCACGATCGATTGGTTGAGCGTGTAGTAGCCGTCGGAAAGGTCGACGGCCTGGGCCCGCTCCGGCTTGTAGGAGACCTGGTTGACGTCGATGTCGAATTTCTTCGCGCCCGGCGCGAACGAGTTGTCGAACGGGACGACGATCCAGGTGACGTCGGTCTTCGCGAAACCAAGCTTGTCGGCGAGGGCGTAGGCGACGGCGCTCTCGAAGCCCTCGCCGTTGGTCGGATCGCCGAGCTCCCACGGCTTGGTCGCGCTGCCGCTCGCCGGGATCTGGAAGTACGGCGGATACGCCGGGTTGTCCGTCCCGATCGTGAGCTTGCCGGCGGTCACGGTCGTGAGCGCGTCCTTCGTGCAGGCATTGGGACTGGCGCTCGGCGCGACGCTTTCGGCGGTCGAGGGCGACGCGGCAATCGCCGCCGATGCGGTCGTGGCCGCGCTCGCCGACGGGCTGACCCCACCGCCAGTACTGCATGCCGCGGCCATCAAAGCTATGAGCAGGACGACCGTTGACCTGAGCGCGCTGCGCATGAGCTGAACCCTCCTCGAGATCCCCGTCGATGTGCCGGCGGAGTGTACCCGAACCCCGACTGGATCGATCGGAATTGATCCGCTTGGCGGTCAGGCTCGGCGGATCGTGACCTCCGCGTCGTCACTCAGGCCGAGATCGACGGCAGCGTTGCCCTGGTTCTCGGCGAGGCAGATCCGCCCGTAGGAATCCTCGTAGAGGAGGGCCTGGCCCGGCTCGGCCTCGCCGAAAGTGGCACGCCATCGGACCGCTTTGACCGGGGCCGGCCGTGTGCCGTGTGCCGTGAACGCCAGCTCGAGGAGGTCGCCCGAACCGACCGGCCCGATTGCTGACTCCAGGTCGCCGCGAAGCCCGGCCAGCTTGACGTTGCCGAACGTGTCGACATAGACGATCGAGCTTCTCAGGGCACCCGGCTCGACGAGGGGCTCGGCGATCGGCGAGGGGACCAGCTCGCCTGGATCGAGCTTCCGGCCGAGCGCGTCCAGGGCGGTCCCGGCCGCGAGGTGGGCGGCGGCCGGGGCGAAGATGTCGCGACCGTGGAAGCTCGTGCTCACCTTCGGGAGTCGATGGGCCTCGGATTCGAGCAGGTGCACCTCGTCGACCCCGCCAAGTCGTTCAGCGCCGGCAAGCAGGAGCCCGTTGTCGGGCCCGATCAGGACGTCGCCTCGCCTCGCTCGCAGGGCAACCGGGCGTCGCGCGGTCCCGACGCCGGGATCGACGACCGCGACGTGAACCCCGACCGGCAGGTACGGCAGCGCGCACCACAGAAGGAGCGCCCCGTCGCGGACGGCGAACTTCCGGACCTCGTGGCTGATGTCAATGATCCGGGCGTCGGGCGCGATGGAGGCGATGACCCCGTGAAGGATCGCCGCCGACGGATCGCGCGCACCGAAGTCGGTCAGCAGGGAAATGAGGGCAGCAGGCATGGCCGGATAGTAGCCGCCGGCTCACGGATCGGCCCGGCTGTTGCCCGATGGCACCGCCATCCCCGGATCGGAGGTCATTTGTGCGTGGCCAATCGCCCTTTGCATCCCTTTCAATGGCGTCGGAACCGTTGAAGTCCGCCCCTTCCGGGGGTACATTCGTACTAGTCGAGACCTGCGCGTAACGCTCATCCGTTAACACAGCACTCATCTTGTGGGCACATTCATCAAAGTACCGCGCAGGGCGCAGCGGGGGTTTCGATGAAGGCGCGCTAGCCCTGGATCGCCAGGACCTATCGCCTGAGTTGTTTTCGCCCAGCGCTGGGGAGGAGCAGGCGTGCGGATGTCGGTCGTTGGAATAGGTCACGTTAGCCAGGGTCCGGCCTGACGGTGGGTTCGAACATCTCCTTCGACCCAGGTCCGGGTGTCGGAACCCGACGAGGGCGCAGGGCCCTCGCACGTTGGGTCGTGGTGGCCGTGATCGCGGGGGCGGCAGGCGGGCGGCTCAGCGCGGACCCCGGCAACTTCGTTCCGGCTTTAGCGTGCGGGTTCGTCGCGGTCCTGGCGATCGTCGGCGGTATTGGTGCGTTCCCGGCGCAGCGGCTGGACCCCCTTGAATGGGCTGGGCTTGATGCCTTGCGTCGGGAGCTGGACCGGTCGAGGCGTCATCGCCGGTCGTTCGCGTTGCTCAGGCTTTCCCTTGCCTCTGGGGCCGCGGCGACCGCACCTGCGTCGTCGAGTGATGCTGACGATCAGATGTTGTCCCTCGTCGGCGCCTCACTCCGCGTCACAGATCGCGCTTGGCGTGACGGCAACGACGTGATCGTCCTGCTTCCCGAAGCGGGACGGGCGACGGCGGTGGACCTCGCCGCCAGGCTCGAGAGCCTCGCGCCGGGACGTTTCGCATCGGGTGTCGGGATCGCCGTCTTCCCCGAGGATGGGCTGACGAGCGGAGCGCTCGTCGATGCGCTCGACCGGGATGGCCGAGGCGAATCCGTGCCTCACGCCATCGCCCGCGCGGCGGGCATACTGTCCGACGCGGCCGAGGCAACCCAGCCCGCGGGATTCGTGCCGCCGGACGACGTCGCGGCCGAGATCGGCTGACCGGTGCTGATTGCGAGCCCCTGGTCACTCCGTCTGAAGCGAGCATTCGATATCGCCGTCTGCGTGGCGGTGATGCCGCTGGTCGCACCGATCCTGGTCATCTGTGCGATCGCGATCCGGATCGATTCGCCGGGTCAGATCGTGTTCACCCAGCAGCGCACCGGCCGTCACGGCGTGCGGTTCGCGATGTACAAATTCCGGACGATGGTCCACAACGCCGAGGAGCTCAAACCGTCACTTCAGCACCTGAACATCCTGCCGCCGCCGGATTTCAAGATCATCGACGACCCACGAATCACCCGCGTGGGACGATTCCTCCGCATGACCAGCCTGGATGAGCTCCCCCAGATCCTTAATGTGCTCCATGGCGAGATGTCGCTGGTCGGCCCGCGCCCCACGTCGTTTCACCCGAGTACATACGCGTTGTGGCACACCCAGCGCCTGGAAGCCACCCCGGGGATCACCGGCCTGTGGCAGGTCGGGGGACGCAACGAGCTGACGTTCGACGAGCGAAACCGCCTCGACGTAGCCTATCTGCGCAACATGTCATTGGCCCAGGACATCCGGATCCTGTGGCTGACACTTGCTTCGGTCATCAAGAGATCAGGCCATTGAGCCGAAACCGTCACGGGGGTAAACCACCTTGATTCGCAACACGCTCCGGGCCGCGCGGCTGGCGTTCGCTGTCGCCGCCGTCGCATTCGCCCTGTTCGGCCTGGCCTCGACGGCCGTGGCCGCGAATCCGCAGTACGGGACGAAGGACCAGTCCTTCTCCGGAGCCAGCACGGCGCCGTCCGGCTCGAAGCCGGAGAGCAAGCTCTGGTTCAACGACGGACGCTGGTGGGCCGTCATGTGGGACTCGGCGTCGCCGTCGTTCCGGATCTTCCGTGCCGACGCCGGGGCCACAACGTGGGTGAACACGGGTACGGCAGTCGACGCGCGAGGCAGCTCACGGAGCGATGCCCTGTGGGATGGCACGCACCTGTACATCGCGTCGCACAGTGTCGCATCGGACTCCAGCCACAACACCGCGGGTCGCGTGGCCCGGCTGTACCGCTATGCCTACAACAGTGGATCCATGACCTACACGATGGACAGCGGTTTCCCCGTCACCATCATCGACGTCTCTACCGAGACATTCGTTATCGACAAGGATTCGACGGGCAAGCTGTGGGCCACCTGGACCCAGGGAAGGCGACCGTACGTCGCCCACACGACTGTCGACGACAAGACCTGGACTGCCGGGTTCATCCCGCCCGTTTCCGGGACCACCCTGAACAGCGACGACATCTCGACACTGGTCGCGTTCGACGGCAACAAGATCGGCCTCATGTGGAGCAACCAGAGCGACTCGCACATGTACTTCGCGACCCACACGGACGGCGCCGCGGACGGCACGTGGACCGCAAGCGAGGCCGCGACGACCGGCTCCGGCAGTGCCGACGACCACATCAACCTCAAGACGGACAGCGCCGGCCGGATCTATGCAGCCGTCAAGACGTCATTCACGTCGTCCAGCCAGACGCTCATTCAACTCCTTGTCCGCGGTAGCGGCGGCGGTTGGTCGGCCTACCGATTCGGGACGGTTTCGGACAGCCACACCCGGCCCATCGTGCTGCTCGACGAGGAACATGGCCTCCTGCACATGTTCGCCACCGGCAAGTACCCCGGGGCAAGCAGCGGGCAGAGTGGTGGCACGATCTACGAGAAGACGGCGACCATCGGCGCCATCGCCTTCAGCAGCGGTTCCGGAACGCCGTTCATCCAGGATCCGAACAGCAGCAACATGAACAACGCCACCTCGACGAAGCAGGAGGTGAGCAGCTCGACAGGCCTCGTCGTCCTCGCGACGAACGACTCGACCAAGTTCTACTGGCACGCGACCGAGTCGCTCGGCACGCCGACGAACACGACCCCGACCGCCAACGCCACGAGCAAGACGACCGCCTTCAACACGGCCGGCACGGTCAACCTCTCGGGCAGCGATCCGGAAACATGCCAGCTGACGTTCGCGATCGTCACCGGTCCAACCCACGGCAGCCTCGGCGCGACCACTGACAACGCCTGTGTCGCGGGTACCCCAAACACGGATTCGGCGACGGTCACGTACACGCCGACGGCCGGATACTCGGGCGCCGATTCGTTCACCTACACGGTCAACGACGGGACGGCGACCTCGACCCCGGCGACGGCGAGCCTGACGGTCAGCCCCAACACGTCGCCGACCGCCAATGCCACGAGCAAGACGACACCCCAGGACACCCCCGCCACCGTCAGCCTATCGGGCAGCGACCCGGAGTCGTGTACGTTGACGTTCACGATCGTCACCGGACCGGTCCACGGAAGTCTCGGGTCGATCAGCGACAACGCGTGCGTTGCCGGCGTCCCGAACACGGATTCGGCCACGGTTACCTATACGCCGGATAGCGGCTACGACGGCCCAGATTCGTTCACCTACAAGGTCAATGACGGGACGAACGACTCGAGTCCGGCAACCGCCAGCCTGACGATCACGCCGCCGGCCGCCAACACGATCCCGACGGCCAACCCGGCCAGCAAGACGACGCCGTATGAGACCGCGGGTACCGTCAACCTAGGCGGCAGCGATCCGGAGACGTGCGACCTGACCTTCGCGATCGTCAACGCTCCCGCCCACGGCGCCCTCGGATCCATCGCCAACAATGCCTGCTCGGCCGGCTCCCCGAACACCGATAGCGCGACGGTCACCTATACCCCGGCGGCGGGCTACTCCGGAGACGACTCGTTCACATACACGGTCAACGACGGGACCGACACCTCAAGCCCGGCGACGGCAAGCCTGACCGTCAGCCCCAACACCGCCCCGACCGCCAATGCAACGAGCAAGACGACGGCCCAGAACACGCCGGCCACCGTCAATCTCTCCGGCAGCGATCCCGAGGGGTGCCAACTGACCTTCGCCATCGTCAACATACCTGCACACGGCAGCCTCGGCGCGATCACCGACAACGCCTGTGTCGCCGGTACCCCGAACACGGATTCGGCGACCATCACCTACACCCCTGACAGTGGCTACTCCGGGCCGGACTCGTTCACCTACACCGTCAACGACGGGACGGTCGCCTCGGCCCAGGCGACCGCGAGCCTGACGGTCAGCGCGGGTGGTCCGACGACACTGACCTTCAACCCGACCGCCGACGCCCAGGTGACGACGAGCAATTCGGCCGCCAACTACGGGACGCTGGCGACGATGAAGATCCGCGAGGGCGACGGATCGACCACGAACCCGACCTATCACGGCTACCTGAAGTTCAGCTTGTCGGGCGTGACGGGGAGCGTGGGC
>WNGI01002001.1_pt1 | contig 18594 bp, 16 predicted proteins | sample 5400621 | NCBI WGS metagenome assembly WNGI01 (sample SAMN13153374, study PRJNA577476) | soil metagenome | isolation source: 20 cm soil or saprolite under Garry oak tree replicate 1 | place: USA:California | collected 2016-06-15
ATCGAGCACTCCGGATAGACGACGCGCAGTCATCTGGTCACGCTTTGTCAGCGCGGCGAGGAGCCTGTCACGACAACCTTCCATCAATCCACGCACGACCTGCCGCAGCTCCCCTCCCGCCGAATAGATGCGGTTGAGCTCCGTCAACGCCTCCGCCGCGTTGCCCGCCAGCACGTGATCGAGCAATGCATCGAGCACTCGCGGATCGGCGATGCCGAGCAGCGACCGCGCGCCCTCCAGGGTGATCGACCCCGACGCCAGCGGCACCAGCTGGTCGAGCAAACCGACCGCGTCGCGCATCGATCCCTGCGCGGTGCGCGCGATCAGCTCCATAGCTTCGGGATCGACCGCGACCTTCTCCGCGTTGGCGATGTGCGTCAGCCGCGCGACGATCTGCTCCTCGCCATGCCGGCGAAAGACGAAATGCTGGCATCGGCCGATCACGGTGAGCGGCATCTTCTGCGCGTCGGTCGTGCACAGAACGAACACAGCATGCGGTGGCGGTTCCTCAAGCGTCTTCAACAACGCGTTGAATGCGTCGGGCGTAAGACCGTGCGACTCGTCGATGATGTAGACCTTGTACGGTCCGCGCGCGGGCGCGAGGTTGACCTTTTCACGCAGGTCCCGCACATCGTCGATGCCGCGATTGGACGCGGCGTCGATCTCGATGAGATCCAGCGCGGATCCGGACATCATCTCGACGCACGACTCGCACTTGTTGCACGGCTCGGCGGAATCGCGCGACCGGCCCGTGCAGTTCAGGGACTTGGCGAGCAGCCGCGCTGCGGAAGTCTTACCGGTGCCACGCGAACCGCTGAAGAGGTACGCGTGGGCGACGCGACCCGAGATGATCGCGCCCTGGAGCGCTCGCGAGGCGGCCTCCTGGCCGACGAGGTCGCCAAACGTCTGCGAGCGGTACTTGCGGTAGAGGGACTGGTACTCAGGCATTCAATTCAAGTGGCCGCGCACCACCGCTTCGATCGAAGACCCCCAGCACGCACCACGGTTTGCGGCTCAGGCAAGGATGGCTGCGGCACCCCCGGGAGCTCTCCTTACCGCTGCTTCCTTCCGGACCTGACGGGGTTCGGAGACCCGAGCTGCGCAGGTCCCGACCTTCAACGCCGTTTGCCGTGGCCGCTCCTGAAAACCTTGACCTCAGCGACGGAATTCGGTCCGGCTAAGGCGGATTGCCGGTGCAGGGTACCGCCAGCACCCCACTTAGCGCGACCACGGCCATCTTACTAGGGGATGCCTACCACGACCGGCCGTCGCAGGTGGAAGCCCAGGTGGATGAACGTGGCCAGAGTTGCAATCGGTATCACCACCTCGGCGGCGTTCAACAATCCGCTCGCGTCCTGGTTCAGACCGCGGAACAAACAGATCCCCCCCACCAGCACGAGGATCAGGGTGGTCGACACCTGGCCCGTCAGCGTGTGGCGCAGCTCGGGCCGGCGGCCCAACGCGATCAACACCCCGCCCCCCAGCGCCGGGAGCAGGTAGCGCGCGATCACGACCAGGGCCAGCCACAGAGGAATGAAGCCGCCGAACGCGAGTCCGATGCATAGCGCACCCATGAACACGCCATCGACCACAGGATCGAGCGCTCCCCCGAACTGGGACGGGCCGCCGAACCTCCGGGCGACGGTGCCGTCGACCAGGTCGGTGAGGCCGGCCACCGCAACCACCACCGCAAGCAGGCCGAAGCGGCCGCTCGTTGCATAGGCCAGCGCCGGCACGGCGAGATAGGCGCGCGCCAGGGAAACCTGGTTGGCCTCACCGGGGATGTAGGAGCCCACGACCGCGACCACGAAAAGCCAGGCGATGAGGTACAGCGGTGGCTCTGTGATCCAGATCCACGCCAGGCCGATCACCAGATAGGCCAGACCGGCGATGACCCCGCTCCGCTGAAGCCGCACGGCGACTAGTGTGGCTTCGGCGACGGACTCGATGCCGGAGACGGTGGCGGACTCGCCGCCGGCGGCGTGTACGGCTTCTGCCCCGGATACGGGTTGGCCCCGCACGGATATCGCGGCTCCCCGACGCCCTTGAGAAAGATCTCGTTGTAACCGCCGGTCGAAACGTAACCGCCGTCATACGCGCACACCTGGCGGGTCACGACGCCGGCCGGCTGGACCCACATCGCCGGCCACGGATGGCTCTTGTAGTACTGCTCGATGAAAGGCTTCCACACCGAGGTGCCGACGTTCTCGCCGAACAGGACCGACGTCGGACACTGCCATCCCGAGGGCGGGAAGTTGGTCGCAAGAGACGCATAGCCCGAGTTGCACGTCGGCCCCGCGTCGATGTGCATCAGCGACGCGGCCACCGCGATGTCCGGCGTGTAGCCGATGAAGATCGAGCCCGTGTACGCCTCGGTCGTCCCCGACTTCCCCGCGACCGGGCGCGATCCGAGCGCGCCCATGTACATCTTTACGGGTCCGCGCATCAGGTCGGTCATGACGTAGCCAAGCTCCGGGCTGATCACCTGGACCCGACCGGAGTTCGCGTCGAGCGCCTCGAGCACCTTGCCGTTTGCATCCGCCACGCGCAGGACCGCGTGGGGGCTGACCCGGTAGCCGCCGTTGTCGAACGCCGAGTATGCCGCGAGGTGCTCAGACATCGAAAGCGCGTCGTGGCCCAGAGTCGTAGCCACCCCTTCGGGGTTCTCGATCTGGGCTGTCACGCCGAGGTTGTGCATGAAAGAGACGACGCGGTCGCCCCCTGCGGCGGAATAGGTCCACAGCGCGGGCAGGTTGCGGGATTCCGCCAGCGCCGTGCGCAGCGGGATGAAGCCCTCGTGCTTGCCGTCCCAGTCGCTGAACGAATGCCCGCCGATGACGCCCACCTCATCATTGACGAGCGACGCCGGCGTGACGATGCCGGCCTGCAGCGCCGCGCCGTACGTGTAGACCTTGAACGACGATCCCACGCCGCGCCACCCCAGGGGATCCATGCCGGTCAGGTTGATCTGGCCGCGGATCGACGCGTTGTAGTAGTCCGCGCTCCCGACCATCGCCAGGATCTCACCGTCGGCGGGGTTCATCACGAGCATGGCGCCGTTGTTGACGCCACGCTTCGCGTACGCGCCCACTCCAGCCTTCACCGACTTGTCCGCAACCGACTGCGTGGCGAGGTCCAGCGTCGTCGTGATCTGCAGCCCGCCCTCGTAGAGAACCTGCTCGCCGTACCGCTGCTTGATGTAGCGCTCGATGTAATCGACGAAGTGCGCCGTCAGCGCGTTGTGTGCGGCCGGCAGGGACTTGTGCCCGGCGATCATCTTGGTCAGCAGGTCGCTCGCGTACATCGTCTCCGCCTCCGGGCCTCGCAGGTCGCCGACGGCGACCATGCCGTCGAGCACCTGGCGCCACCGGTCCCTGGCCGCCAGCTGCTGGTCGGGCGTGCCGAAGGGGTTGTAGTTGCTCGGCGCCTGCGGCAGCCCCGCGAGGAAGCTCGCCTGCGCCCACGTCAGCTCGCCGGCGTGGACCTGGAAGTACGTTTGCGCTGCCGCCTCGGCACCGTAGGCGCCGTTGCCGTAGTTGATGGTGTTCAGGTACAGCTCGAGGATCTGCTGCTTGGAGTAGCGCCGCTCCATCTCTTCGGCGAGCAGCAGCTCGCGAAACTTCCGGCTGATCGTTCGGCTCTGTGCCTCCTCGGTGTCGAGCACATCGTTCTTGACCACCTGCTGGGTGATGGTCGAGCCACCCAGAGTCGATGTGCGCTGCGTCAGGTCGTAGGCGATCGCGATCGCCATGCGCCTGTAGTCCACGCCCGAGTTGGCGTAGAAGGTGCGGTCCTCCGTGTCGATGGTCGCGCGCTGGAGCTTGAGGCTGATCTTGCTCAACGGGATGACGGTGCGGTTCTCGTGGTAGACCGCCTCGATCAGGTTGCCGTTGCGATCGAGGATGCGGGTCGTCTGGCTGAGGTTCGATGCCTGGATGGCGTCGATCGAGGGCAGGTCACCCGCGAAGTAATCGACGACTCCGATCGTCGCGCCGGTACCGACGAGGCCGACCGTCGAGAGGACGATCAGGGCCACGAGCGCCAGGCGCATCAGGGAGTGGTCCGACCGCCGATTGGTGGCTCGCCGGCCGCGGGCTCTCGTGCGAGCCCGAGACGGCTTCTTGCGCGCGGTCAGGCGGGACCTCCAGGACGTTTACTACGACGCGTGCTGAGGACGCTGCGGGGAGTGTACCGGAGAGGTTAGCGAAGTCCCAACGCTTCAGCGCCCTGGTCGGCGAGGCCCAGGATCGGGTAGCTGAACGCGCCGTAGGCGGCGATCACGACGCAGAAGGCCACCGCCCCGGCGGTTGACAAGGCGGTCACCGCGGGCAGCGCCGCGGCGGCGCCCCGCCGGGACTCCTCCAGCGGGCTCTGTATATAAAGGACGCGCAAGGTGCCTACGGCCGCAACAAGGCTCATCACGGATCCGAGCAGGCCCAGGCCGAGGAGGACGAAGTTGCCGCTCTGGGCGAGCGCCGCGGCCACCGCAAGCTGGCCGAAAAAACCCCCCAGCGGCGGCGCGCCGGCAAGGGAGAGCATCGCCAGGGCCAGGCCGGCGGCCCGGACCGGGCGCACGGAGCCGAAGCCCGCGATCGCCGGAGCGCCGCCCTCGGCGCGACCCAGCAGCGCGGGACCGCACGTGGCCGCTACGGCGAAGGCGCCAAGCAGGAAAACGGACGCGGCCATGCCAGACCGGAAGTGCGTCGCCAGGCCGGCGGCGACCCAACCGAGCTGACCCACCGCGAGGTACGCGAGCCGAGGCCGCGGCGACCGCACCGCCATCGCGGCCGCGCCTCCGCCCAGCATCGCAACCGCCGCGATCACGTTTGCGTACGGCACATACGCATCTGGGATAGGGATCAGGGCCGCGGCCAGCTTCGCCGCCACCGTGGCGGCGGCGACCGCGACGAGGCCGATCACGAGTCCAGCCCCCAGCGGCGACGCGCCGAGCCCGACCGGCAGCACCCCGACGTGGAAGGGCGCCAGGCCGGCGCGCAGCGCCAGCCCCCCGAGAAGCAGCAGCATCGGGATGGCCAGCGCCAGCGTGGGGGCGTGGCTCATCAGCACGGCGCGGATGGCGGTCAGGTCGGAGTTTCCTGTTGTGGCGTAAACGAATGCGATGCCGACCAGGATGAGCGCGCTCGCGATGCCGCCGACGATGAGGAGTCGCAGGCCGAGGTCGGGCCGGCGGAGCGAGACGAGCACGACGGCGGCGGCCGCCGCAAGTTCCAGCCCGGCCCACAGGCCGACCAGGTCGCCTGCTGACGAGGCGACCATGATGCCGAACGCCGCGAGCAGCGGCATCGCCAGGCCGAGGTGGAGCGAGTCTTCGGCCGTCCAGTCTGTCGCGGCGAGCGCGACGGCCGCGGTCAGAAGCGCCGCCGCCTTGGCAAACAGGGCGAACCGGTCCTGAACCAGCGCGCCGTCGAAGTAGGTCGCCAGCGTCGCGCCGGCCCAGAGCTCCACACCAAGGGCGATCAGAACCACGATGGCGGTGACCGGCGGAAGATAGGCGCGCGACCCGGCCCGGAGCCAGCTGAAGCGACCCGCCAGCATGACGAGCACCGCCGTCGCCACGATGAGCGCTTCCGGTACGAGGACGGCGTATCTCACGGCGCAGCGGCCGGGGCGGGCGTCGGCGCGACGTAGGGCGACGCGATATCCGAGATGCCGGCCGTCATCTGGTTGATCAAGCCCGGATCGAACAGTGGAACCTCCGTGCCGGGGATCTTGGGCCCTCCGGGAAACAGGCCGACCCACAGCAGGCCGCCCGCGAGCAGGCCCAGGTACCACGTCTCGCTGAGCGATGAGTCGGAGACGCCGGGCGCCTCGGGGTTGGGCGCGCCGAACAGCACCCTCCGCAGCAGCACGGCCAGCGAGATGGCGGTCAACGCGAGGCCGCCCGCCACCGCAAACGCTCCGATCGGTTGGTTCTTGAACGCGCCGAAGAACGTCATGAGCTCAGCCGGGAAAGAAGCCAGGATCGGGATGCCAAGGAGGGCGAGCGCAGCGATCGTGAAGAGCCAGGCGAGATTCGGCATGCGCGGGGCGAGGCCGCTCAGGACGAGAAGGCTGCGAGACTGCGCGCGGTCGGACAGCGTCGCGCACACGCCGGCGACGAGGGCCGCCGACAGCCCGCCCGTGAAGAGGCTCAATACGCTGCCCGCGATGCCGAGCGGAGAGACTGCGGCGAAACCCAGGATCGTGATCCCGCCCGGCACCATCGCGAGGTACGCGCCGGCATGGCGGATGTCGACCGTTCGAAGGGCCGCCAGCGCCGCGTAGCCCACGGTCAGGGCCGCGAGCACGGCGAGGAGCGGCGACAGGAGATGGCCGGCGGCCGGCTCGGCGGCGATGACGGTGCGCAGGATCAGGAACGCGCCCAGCCGCGACGCGGCCCCCGCCACCACGACGACAACGCCGGGCGGCGCTTCGGCCAGGACGTCGCGGATCCACCCGTGCAGCGGAAAGAGCGGCAGCCGCGTTGCGGCCGCGATGATCATCACGATGCTGACCGCGAGCTGAATGCGGGGGGAGAGCCCCGGCTTGAGCAGGGTCTCGATGTCGAAGCCCTGCGCTCCGGTGGCGGCGTAGAGCGCGAACACGCCGATCGCAAGCACGCCGGTGCCAAAACCCCAGTAGCCCAGGAGTCGCCAGGCCGCCGCGCTCCGCCGCGGTCCTCCCCATCCGAGGATCAGCAGCGCGAGCGGAATCGTCGAGGCGCCCCAGAACAGGATCAGCACGAACATGTCGCGCGAGACGATCGCGCCGTTGACCGACGCCTCGGCCAGGAGCAGAAGGCAGAAATAGGCGCGCACGCGCTCTCGCACGCCGAGCGACGCCAGCACCGACGCGACTCCTATGAGCCCGGACAGGACGAGCATCACGAGGCCCGGCCCGTCGATGCCCAGGTGGTACTTCACTCCGATCGCGGGGAGCCAGTCGAGCCTCTCCTCGTACTGCATCGTCGGCAGGAAGTTCTCGAACTGGTTGTAAGCCACGAAGAGGATGAAGACCAGTCCCAGGGTCGTGAAGAACGCGATCTGCTTCATCAGGGTGTCGTAGCGGCCGCGAGGGTTGGGCATGCTCGCGATGGCTATCGCCATGAGGACCGGAACCCAGATCAGGAGGCTGAGCAGGATCGGCGACGAGAAGATGCCCGCGCCCGGCGATGCGGTCGGTGTCGGCGACGGCGTCGCGGCCACGAACGTGAGCAAAATCACCGTGCCACCCCTGGTGCGACGAGCGCGAAAACGAGCGCGAGCACGACGGCAAGCACGATGACGAGCGGAAGCGCCGGCGCGCGAGCCGCCGCGAGCGCAAGCTGGCCCGAGAGGCCCGTGAGGCGGCCGACCGCGCTGTCGCCCACGGGCACCCAATCGCCAAAGCGCCGCGCGATGTCAGTCGTGGGCGCGATCAGGAAGCGCTCGATCACCCCGTATACGGCGGCGGTGCCCCTGCCCAGCCAAACGCCCGCGGTCGCGGAGGCGGCCAGCACCCCGTCCTTGCTCAACGCAAACGCCACCGTGCACGCGGCGAAACCGATGATCGCGGCCAGGACCCAGACCACGATCGCCCCGGCGGAAGGCGCCGGATGCTTCTGCCCGTCGAGGAAGTTCAGCCAGCCCGTGACCATCGACGCGACCACCAAAGCAGCGCTTATGAGGGCCAGCCAGTAGGGCCAGCCGAGTGCGCCGGGTGTCTCGCGAACACGATCCGGCTCGAAGGCACGGCGCCTCCGAAGCGGACCGAATGAGGCGGCGAGAAAGAGACGCAGGCCGGCGACCGCGATCAGGACCACGGCATCCCCCAGAGCAAAGCCGAGGAACGAGCGGGAGCGGACGCCGAACGCGAGCGCACCCGACACAGCCAGGCCGATGACGATTGCCGATGCGAGGAGGGCGCCCGAGCTCGCGCGCATCCTGCGCCAGGCGTCCCCCATCTCCGCCAGATCGTCGGTCCGCATCGCGCTCGCGATCGACGCGATGGCGAGCATGCCGGCCGCGACCGCGGGGGCTATCGCCAGCACGGCGGCAACGCCGGCGATGGCAAAGGTGGACGACTGGACCTGGAATCCATTCATGAGCACAGCCGCGGCGACGGCGACCGCACCCGAGCCCGCCAGGGCTATCGCGCGCCTTGGCTCGTTTCCAAACAGGCTGAGGAGTGGAGCGGCGATCGCTGCGACGAGGCAGGCCGAGATGCACCCACGAAGGGTTTGTTGATTGGAGGCGACCACAACCGGCATCAGGCGATACAGCACGACGATCGCGGCGACCGACCAGGTCGACTGCGCGATCGCCGACGCCGACGGCGGCGCGGTTACGGCGGTCTGCGTGATCCACCAGTTGAGCGGCCACAACGCGAGGCGGCCGGCGATGCCGATCATGAGAAGCACCGAGCCCACGACAAGCGACCGCACCGTCCACCCCGGATTGGTGTGCAGGATGGGAAGCAGGGTGTTGAGGGTCTGCGTGCCGTAGCGCGCGTAGATCCAGGCGATGCCACAGAGCAGGCTCAGGTCGGTCACAAACGGAAGAGCCAGCGCAATGCGCGCACGGCTGGCCGCGGCGTCGAGACCCCAGCGATGCGCCAGCATCAGGTAGGTCACCGCGCCGGCGATGGCCCAGAACCCGAACAGCGCCGCGAGGTCATAGCTCATCAGGATTCCGGCGAATGCGAAGAGGAGCGCGGTGATGAAGGCGTGGAAGCGCGCGGCGCCCGGCTCCGTGCGTCCCATGACCTGATGCCAGCCGATTGTCGCGATCATGCATATCTCGATCGCCAGCAAGGCGACGACGGTCAGATGGTCGGCGTGCAGCGCGAGCTGGATGCCGAACGTCTGGAAATTGCTGGCTCCGCTGAACGCGACCGACATGCTGAAGTACTGGTAGGTCGCGATGAAAGGCGTCGACCTCCTGGTCAGACCCCACGCCACGAGCAGGGTCAGCAGCAGCGTGACGACAGTGCCGAACATCGCCATCGCTGACGCCGACCTGCGTGTCCGCACGCTCGACAGCGCGAGCAGGAAGGTGGCGAGCGGCGCGATCAGCAGCATCGGGACCGCCCACGGCAGAGCCGCCGCCGGGTCGAACGTGAAGCCCGACCCTCTGGTGCTCGATGCCGCCCCAGACGCCGCCGCGACGATTTCGGCCAACCGCGCGATGAGGGTCAGCGAGAGCCCTCCCGGCCGGAGATGCCGATGCCCAGGGCCACGAGCGCAAGGGCCGATATGGCGAGCAGCACCGCGAAACCCTGGCCGAACAGGTGCGGACCTCCGGCGGCCGAGAAACGGGCGATCCCGACGAGGGCGACGGCCGCGCCGCCGAACATCAATGGAATCCCCGCCAGGGCGGCCGTGAGATCTCTCCGCCAGGCCGCCGCGAAGATCCCCACCGCAACCAGTCCCGCGGCGACGAAAAAGACCTGGACCAGGCCGGCGCTCACCTCCCGCGCTCTCGTGCGCGCCACGCCGCGGTCGCGCCGGCGAGCGCGACGAGCCCAAGCAGGGCGACTGCTTCCACCGCGAGGGCGTCGTGGGCGAACATCAGACGGCCCAGGGCCGCCACGCCGAAGGCACCCCCGTAGAAGGGCGCCGAGGCGAAATCGCCGCGGAAGGCGGAGTAGGCAAGAAGGGCCAGCAAACCCGCGGCTCCGATCGCGCCCAGCTGCCGCCAGGTCGCGCTCGCGACATTTTCGACCGAGCGGTACTGAGGTGCGGCGACCAGAAAGGCCGCCCCTGCATAACAGAGCAGCGCGATCCCGGCTGCGAAGCCCGCGGACAGGAATAGAAACACGCCCGCCAGGCCGAGCCCCGCGACTCCCAGGGCGGCGCCGCGCTGACCCCGTCCAGGCAGGAGCGCGACCCCCAGCGCACCCGCGAGCAAGACGCCGGAGGACACGTAGAAACCTATCGCGTGGAGGGAGTCCATGGACACTCCGTGGTGGTGGAAGAGCGGCTATTCGCCGGCTTGTCGGCTACCGTCCCGGCTCGCGCCAAGCATACAGAAAGGCGGCTCCCGCAATTGCGGCGGCGGCGACCACCGCGACGAGGCCGGCCGTATTCGGCGCCACGCTCGTGGCGGCAAAGACGAACGCAATGACCAGGGCCGCCCACGCCACCCCGAGCACCGCGGCCGCGACGCGCATGGGCGATCTCCGGCGCAGCTCCCGCGACAATGTCGACATGCCGGCAGTATCGCAGGGCCTCGTCGAGTTCGCCAACCAGCACCGCGAACCGCCGGCCCCGGGCATCGAGATCATCGAAACCCCTCGCTACCGGATCAAGCTTCAGCCCGACTTCCCGATTCCCGGTCCCAACTCCGTGGAATGGATTCGCTGTCGCGCTGAAGAAGCCGACGAGGTGATCGCCGAGGTGCGGTCGATCGTCGCTCCGCACCTCCTGGCGCTGATGTGGATCCTGGGCCCCGAGACCGAACCGCCAGACTTCGCCTCCTACCTGGCGGCGCGGGGCACCGTCCCTGACATGCATGGGCATGAGGCGGCAGTTATGGTCCTGCCGGTCGGCACGACCATCCCCAGCCCGCTGATCAAAGGCCTGGAAATGCATGACGCGCTGGCGAATGCCGACGCCTTCAGGACGGCCGACTCGGTTAACAGCGAAGCCTTTCAATCCTCGTCGCGGACCGGCAGCGCCCTGGAACGACGGAGGGCGAACCAGCTTGCGGCGGGGAACAGGCGCGTCATCCTCGCCACGATCGACGGCGAGCCGGCGGGGAGCGCCGGCCTGACGCTGTACCCACCCATGGGCGCGATCATCAACGGAGGCGCCGTGCGGGCCAGGTTCCGCGGCCTCGGCGTGTATCGAGCGATGGTGGCTCGGCGGCTGGAGATGGCGCGCGAGGCGAACGTGGCAGGACTCGCGGTCTGGGGCGGTCCGATGTCGGCGCCCATCCTGACCGGCCTTGGTTTTCAGACCGTGGGCTGGCGCCGCTTCTACGTGGACACCTCGACGGTCTAGGTAACTAAGCCAGGGATTCGACCCAGGCGCGGTGCAGGGAGCTGTAGCGGCCCTCACCCCGGCGGAGCTCCGCGGGCGCGCCGTCCTCGACGATCCGGCCCGCGTCGAGGACGAGAACGCGGTCGGCCACCTCGACGGTGGAAAGGCGATGGGCGATGATGAACGCGGTTCGTCCACGCAGCAGCGTGCGGAGCGCGCGCTGGACGAGGCGCTCAGACGGCAGGTCGAGCGATGACGTCGCCTCGTCGAGGATCAGGACCCGAGGGTCGGCCAGAAAGGCGCGCGCGAAGGCGACCAGCTGGCGCTGCCCTGATGAAAGCCGCACGCCACGCCGCCGCACATCGGTGTCGTACCCGTTGGGCATCGCCATGATGAAGTCGTGGGCGCCGATCGCGCGCGCGGCTTGCTCCATCTCTCCTCGGGTTGCCGAGGGCCGGCCGAAGAGGATGTTCTCGCCCACAGTGCCCGAAAACAGGAAGCTCTCCTGCGTGACCACGACCACCGCGCGCCGGAGGTCCTGGACGGCGATCGAGCGCAGGTCCACGCCGTCGAGCGTCACGTGCCCGGCGGTCGGGTCGTAGAAGCGGGCGATCAATCGCGCCATCGTGGTCTTGCCCGCGCCGGTCTCCCCGACGAGAGCCACGACGGCGCCCGCGGGCACGCTGAAGTCGATGTCATGGAGCACGGGCTTCTCGCGGTAGGCAAACGTCACGTGATCGAATGCGACGGCGCCTTTCGCGTCGTGCATCGAGATCGGCCTCGAAGGCTCGGGCACGGTCGGCGCTTCCTCGATCACGCCTGCCAGCTTTTCCAGGGCCGCTCCCGCCGCCTGAAAGACGTTGTAGAACTGCGAGAGCTCCTGCATCGGATCGAAGAACTGGCGCAGGTAAAGGACGAACGCGGTGAGCACGCCCAGCGTGAGCTGACCCTGGACCACGAGGTACCCGCCGTAGAGAAGGACAGCCGCCGTGGTCAAACGGCCCAGCAGGTTGATTGCGGGACCGAACGTGGACGCCAGCCGGTTCGACCAGATGTTGGCGTCGCGATAGCGGGCGTTGACATCCTCGAAGATCTCCTGGTTGCGCGGCTCGCGGCGGAAGGCGTGCACAGCACGAATTCCGCCAAGCGACTCGACGTAGTGGACGATGACCAGCACGATCGCGCGCCGCACCGCGCGGTACGACCGTGCCGAGTTGACTCGAAACCAGTACGTCAACCCGACGACGAGCGGCATCGCGACGAGCGCCACCATCCCCAGGCGGACGTCGAGGTGGATCAGGATCACCGTGATCGCCACGACCGAGATCAAGGAAGTGATCACCGACGTGAGCCCCGTCGCGAGCAGCTCGTTGAGCGCGTCGATATCGGAGGTCAGCCTCGAGATGATGCGGCCTGACGTATAGCGCTCGAAGAAGGAGAGCGACAGCTCCTGGACGTGGGCAAACAGCGTGCGGCGAAGGTTGAACAGAATATTGGCCCCGATGCGTCCGGAAACTCGCATGAAGGCGTAGTTGGCGAGCGCGTTGACCAGCAGCGCGATCGCGAGAACGCCGACGATCAGCACCAGCGTCTGCGGGTTGCCGCTCCTGCCCGGGCGGATGCCCTGGTCGATGCCGAGCCCGATCAGGTAAGGCAGCGCGAGGTAGCCCGCGGAACGGACGAGTATCAGCACCGCGGCCAGCGTCATGCTCCTTAGATACGGCCTCGCGAGCCTCGCGAGCAGCACCCTGCTGCGGCGCCGCAGCAGGCCCGCGACGCTCGGCGAGAAGTCGTCGACCTCCTCGGCGGCGACGCCCCGCCACTCGTCCGCTCGAGCCGCCGCGCTCATGCGAGCGCCTCCTCCGCCCGAGGGTCGTACTCCTGGGAGAGGAGCGCGCGATACAGATCGTTCGACCGCATCAGCTCGCCATGCGTGCCGACGGCGGCGACCGTGCCGCCCTCGATCAGCGCCACGCGGTCGGCCAGCGCAAGGGTGGATGGGCGATGCACGACCAGAAGGCCGGTGACGCCCTCCAGCACGCGGGCGAGAGCCTCTTCGATCGTGGCCTCGGTATGGACGTCGACGGACGAAAGCGGGTCGTCGAGGATGAGCAACGGCGGAGCACCAAGCACCGCTCGCGCCAGGGCAAGCCTCTGCCGCTGACCTCCGGATAGCGTGTAGCCCTGCTCGCCGACGCGGGTCTCCAGGCCCCACGGCAGATCCCACACGAAACCGGCATGCGCCACGTCGATCGCGCGCTTGAGCTCCTGGTCGGAGACGATCGGCCGGCCCATGACGAGGTTCTCGTGAACAGAAGCGGAGAAGAGAATCGGATCCTCGAAGGCGAAACCGATATGCGAGCGCAGGGACCGCAGGGTGATGTCGCGCACGTCGACGCCGTCCAGCAGCACGCTGCCTTCGCTGACGTCGTAGAGGCGCGGCACAAGGTAGGCGAGCGAGGTCTTGCCGCTGCCGGTCCGCCCGACCAGGCCAACCGTCTCCCCGGGTTCGACGACGAGGTTGAGGTCGCGAAGGACCCACTCGTCGGACTTCGGATATCGAAAACCGACGCCTCGGAACTCGAGACGCCCACGACAGCGCTCGAGGGCGCGCGCGCCGGGCCTGTCAGATATCTCGGGCCGGGAGTCGAGCACTTCGTTGAGGCGCTGGGAGGCTGTCTGGCACTCCTCGCTCATGGACAGGACCCAGCCGATGGCATCCATCGGCCAGATCAGCATGAAGACGTAGTTCATGAACGCGACAAGGCCTCCGATCGTCATCCTGCCCGCGACCACGTTCACGCCACCCAGGAGCAGAACCGCGACGAGCGAAAGGTTGGGCAGGAAGTTGAGCTCCGTCCAGAGCTCGGCGCGCGCCTTGATCCCGGTGAGGCTCGTCACTCGAATCTGGCTCGCTTCGTCTTCAAAGCGCTTCTGCATCAGCGGCATGCGCCCGAACGCTTTGATGATGCGCACGCCGGTTGCCATCTCCTCGATGGTGGTCGTCATGTCCCCTGTGAGGTCCTGGAGGCTGCGCGCGATCACGCGGTACTTGTTGTGGAACACGTTGCTGAAGAAGGCGATAGGCACCATGCAGAGCACGACCACGAGCGCCAGCTGCCAATCGAGCTGCAGCATCAGGGCGAAGACCACAACGAACGTGACGATGGTCTGCAGGAACCAGATCAGCCCGAAGCTCACGAAACGGCGAACCGTCCCGATGTCGGAGATCGCTCGTGACAGGAGCTGACCCGATTGCCAGTTGTCGTGGAACGAGACCTGCAGATTCTGCAGGTGCGCATAGAAGTCGTTGCGAAGGTCCGTCTCCATGCGCAGCGAGGCGACGCCCGAGTAGTGCCGCCGCATGACGATGAGAACGAACTCGAGCGCTCCGATCACGACGAGCAGCCCGGCCGTCGGGACAAGGCGTCCCAGGTCGTGCTCGGTGATCGGGCCGTCGATGATGAACTGGATCACCTTGGGGATCGATGCTGCCGTGACGAGGCTGCCGAGCTGGGACAGGCCGAAGACGACGACGAGCCCGATGTAAGGCCGCAAATAGGGCACGTAGCGGCGTAAGGCGAAGAGTCCCAAACGGTCGCCTAGCTTACGACTGGGTTCAGCCGGCCAGGTCGCGCATCGACACCATGCCGACGACCTTGCCGCTCTCCACCACGGGCAGATGGCGGAAGCCGTTGTCGAGCATCACGCGAAGCGCATCTTCGGTGTCCGTGCTCGGCGCGACTGTTTTCGGGTCGTGCGTCATCCAGGAGATGATCTCGTGGCGCGCGGCATCGTGCGCCTGCGACAGAGCGCGCACCGTGTCTCGCTCGGTGAAGATGCCAAGCAGGCGATCGCCCTGCATGACGAGGACCGAGCCGATCCGGTGCTGAGCCATGACGGCCACCGCTTCACCCACGGTTTCCGCAGGTTCGACGCTGTGAAGGGACGTCTTCATGACGTCACGCACGCTCGGCACAAACCAAATCCTAGGCCGGTAGCGGAAAAGCGGCGAGCAACGCGGTGGCGCCGACGACGATGACCGCCACGCCGGCCTCCAGACGCGCGACCGGAAGGCCGCGGCCCCAGGCGAGAGCCGACAGCGCGAGCATCACGAGCACGCCCGCGGACTTGAAGACCAGGACGAGACCGTAAGCCGTCGACCACAGGTCAGTCAATCCGGTCAGCTGCTCAGTCGCACGCAATACTCCCGTCAACGCCGTGACGCCGAATGCGATGAGCGCGATACGCGCGAAGCGCTCGAGGAGCGCCCGACCCTCCTCCCCGCGCCAGCCGCCGGGCGGCTGCAGGCTCGCGAGAGCGAGGATCCCGCCCGCCCACATTCCGGCGGACAGGACATGGAGCGCGTCGGCAAACTCGGCCCCCGCGGCCGGTATGACCCCCGCCGCGTGACCCGCCGGGGCTAGCACGGCCGCCGCGAACACCGCCGGCACGGCCACCCACCGAAGACCGCGGACGCAGAGGAAAAGCGCCAGACCCTCCGCCAGCACCCGCGCGGCGACGGGCCAGGCCGGCTCGGCGATCAGGAGGCCGAGGCCGCCGGCGAGCGCGGCGGCGAACGCGGCATGCATCGGCGGCTCCGCCCACCCGATGCGAGGACGCATGCGGCCGAGCCGCCTGACCACGAGGGACCCGATTCCGCCGAGCAGCCCGAGGTACTCGAGCCAGTGGAAAGCGGCGGCGACGAGATCGGGTGGGCCGCTCAAGCCGCGGCGGAGATGATCCCTCCACCGAGGACGCGGCTGCCCGAGTACAGCACCGCGGCCTGGCCCGGCGCGGCGCCGAGGAAAGCTTCCTCGAGTGCCAGCCGTCCTCCCTCGTAGACCGCCGGGATGGCCGGGGAGTGATAGCGCAGCCGAGCCTCGCAGGCCAGAGGCTCCGGCGCGGTCCCATCGATGAAGCTCACGTCCTCGAGCGCGATCTCCCGCACGGCAAGCTCCTCGCGGCGTCCGACCACGATGCGGTTGGACGGCGCGTCGACCCGGATCACGTACCACGGCCCTGGTTCGGCAAGGTCGCCAAAGCCGCTCCGCTGGCCGACCGTGTACAGCGCCGTGCCTCGATGCGTGCCGAGCTCGCGCCCGCCCCCATCGACGACGGCGCCGGCACGAACAGGCAGCCGCGACGCCAGATAGCGCGCCGTCCTACCCCGAGGGACGAAGCAGATCTCCTGGCTTTCGGCCTTGTTCGCAACCGGGAGGCCAAACTCGCGCGCGTGCTCCCGGACCTCGCGCTTGGTCATCCGGCCGAGGGGAAACAGGATGCGCGCGAGGCGCTCGCGGTCGAGGTGATAGAGCATGTACGACTGGTCCTTCGCGTCGTCCAGCGCCGTATGCAGCTCCGGGCCACCGGGTCCCTGCAAGACGCGGGCGTAGTGACCGGTCGCGAGACGGTCGAATCCCAGCTCGACGACGCGAGAGAGCATCAGGTCGAAGCGCACGAAGGCGTTGCATCGCACACACGGGTTCGGCGTGCGGCCTTCGAGGTAGGCGCGGTGGAAGGGCTCGATGACCCGCTCGCCAAACTCGCGCTCGAGGTTCCAGCAGTAATAAGGAATGTCGAGCATCGTGGCGACGCGGCGCGCGTCCTCCACAGCCGAAAGCGAGCAGCATCCGCCGTGGCTCGCGGCTTCCTCGGAGTCATCGCGTGGCCACTGCTGGAGTGTGACGCCCACGACGTCGTGGCCCTGGGCCTGCAACAGCGCGGCGGCGACCGAGGAGTCGACGCCGCCCGACATCGCGACGGCGATCCTCATCGCCGATTCTCCACGATGTCTCGCGCCACCAGCTCGGCGTCCTCTCCCACACCGTAGAGAACCGCCGACTGCGCCTTGCGCTGGAAGTGGACACCCATGAAATACAAGCCTGGCACAGAGCTGCTGCCGTCCCGCTGGATGGGGAATCCCATCTCGTCGAACACCGGGAAGTGGACCCAGCCGTAGGCAGGGCGATAACCGCTGGTCCAGATCACCGTGCTGATGCCTTCTCGCGCGATGTCCAGCTCGGCACGCGCGTCAACCTGCATCGGCGGAGGCATCTCCCACGGAACAGGAATGCCTCGCTTCTCGCAAACAGCATCAATCCATTTCTTGAAGAACGCGCTCATCGCGTCGCCCGCGGCAACGGTTGCCGCCAGGTCGTCAGCGAAATGGACAGTGCCATCCGCGGCGCCGATGTAGTGACCGACAAGCTCCACACCCATCGCCTGCAGCGTCCGGTAATGGAGGTCGTGGCCGCGACCATGTCCGGTGTTCTGGGGGTTGCCGGTCAGGCGCGCCGCTGGAGAGGGAAGCTGGTCCGGCGTCCGCTGCCACCAACCGGATTCGACCACCCACCAGACGAGGTCTTGGCCGCCCATGCGGCGTGGGGCCCAGGGACATCGGCCGCACGAGAGGATGACGTTGATATCCGCCCGAGGCGACGACGACGGTCCGCGCCCGAATCTTTCCGCTCGAAGTCGTCAGCACGAAATTGTTGCTGTCCGCGTCCAGAGCCGCGACTGAGCAGCTCTCCTGAACCGGGGCATGGAACGAGTCGGCCCATAGCTGGAAGTGGTCGACGAGCTCGGTGAGGTTCATGTAGCCGTCGGGATCCGGCCCGGCGTACTCGCCACCGGGGAGCTTCACGGTCCAGTTCGGGGTGACGAGGCAGAAGGAGTCCCAGCGTCGCGTGCGCCACGTCTCCGCGACGCGACCCGCTTCGAGGATCACGTGGTCGACATTCGCCTGCGTGAGATACCAGCTGGTGGCGAGGCCTGCCTGCCCCGCGCCGATGATTGCGACGTCGACGCTTTCGGTCATCCCGGCCGAATGTTAGTCGGGCAGGTAAGCTCCGGACGGGTGAAGATCAGCGACGTTCAGGCGGGTCGAATCGGTGAATTCCTGCTCGCGGTGTACGCGATGCTGACCACGGACGGCGAGCTGGTGCCGTTTCAGGTCGACGCCGACGACGATCATCGAGACCTGGTCGTGGCGGTCAAGGGCAAGAGCACATTTGCCTCTCTCCAGGCGAAGGCGTGCTTCGGGCTCGGTGCCTCTGGTTTCGTGCAGTCGAACGCTACGTATTTCGAGGACTCGATTCCCAAGGACCCGTCGTGGATCTATGTCGTGGTGCTCGTCCTCGACCTCGCGCCGGTCGTGTGGTGGCTGGTGCCGGCTCCGGACTTCAACCGTTTGACGACGCATTCGCCCGCGCGCGGTGGTCGCGAGGTGGAGCTTCACTTTCGGGCCTTTCCAGATCGGGACGATGCCTTCGCGCCGTTCCGGACCCAGACCAGGGATGTCGGGCCGCGCCTCCTGGAAATCATCGATGCCCTGCCTCCCGCGACCAAACCGGTGCCCGGCGCGCGTCTTGTGCTGGCTACTCGACCAGATCGCCTTCCGCGGGTTCGACCTTGACGCCGCGCGATTCGAGGTAGTCCACGCCCTTGTCGAGCTCTTCGGGCTCGCCCGAGACCTCGAGGAGGACCCAGCCCTGGTCCCTCGTCACGTCCGCGCGGCGGATGTTGGTCACGATCTCGAACTTGCGGCCGAGTTGGTAGATCACCGGCTCCTTGACCAGGGAGGGGCCGAAGATGAGCTTCAAGCGGCGGCGCGCCATTGCCGCGAGTGTAAC
>WNGI01004080.1_pt1 | contig 18591 bp, 13 predicted proteins | sample 5400621 | NCBI WGS metagenome assembly WNGI01 (sample SAMN13153374, study PRJNA577476) | soil metagenome | isolation source: 20 cm soil or saprolite under Garry oak tree replicate 1 | place: USA:California | collected 2016-06-15
CTGCCGCATGGCGTCTCCGGCCGCTACGTGCACGAAGCCCGGGCGGGCGGCAAGCGCGCCGTCGATCTCTCGGCCGACTTTCGGCTGTCGCCGGAGGCCGTCTATGGCCTGACGGAATTCACCCGGCCGCGCCTCGCCGACGCCGATCTGGTCGCCAACCCCGGGTGTTATCCAACCGCGGCGCTGCTGGCGCTGATTCCCCTCGCGCAGCTTGGGCTGATCGATGTGTCGCGCGAGATCATCATCGACGCCGCCTCGGGCGTGACCGGGGCGGGCCGCAATCCCAAGCGCGAGCTGTTATTCGGCGAGGTGGCGGAAGACTACCGCGCCTACTCGATCGGAAATACCCACCGCCATCTTGCCGAGCTGAAGCAGTCGCTCTCACGTGAGGGCGGGTTTACCGGTGACGTCGTCTTCACGCCGCATCTCTTGCCCGTGAAGCGCGGGATTCTCGAGACGATCCACGTGCCGCTGACCCGCGTCCTCGACCAGGCAACCGCGGAAGGGCTCTACAGCGCGACATATGATGGAGAGCCCTGCATTCAAATCATGCAGGGGACGCTGCCTTCGCTCAAAGACGTCGTCTACCGCAATCGCGTCGCCATCGGAGTGACCGAGGTGATCGATGTCAGGCGGCCGCGCCTCACGGTGATTGCCGCAATCGATAACCTGGTGAAGGGAGCGGCGGGACAGGCCATTCAAAACATGAACGTGATGCTGGGGCTCCCGGAGACGGCAGGACTCGCATGCTGACGGTGCGCGTTGTCAAAATCGGCGGCAACGAGCTCGATCGTCCTGAATGGGTCGCTGAATGCGCGCGGGCACTCCGGCGGGCGGGTCCGGTCGTCGTGGTGCACGGTGGGGGTCATGCCGTCAGCACGTGGTCGCGGCGCCTCGGATTGCCCGTCGAGAAACGCGACGGCATGCGCGTGACGACGCCCGAAATAGCCGAGATTGTCGAAATGGTGCTGGGTGGCCCGATCAATCGCCTGCTCGTCAGCGCCCTGCGCGCGGCGGGTCTCGACGCCATCGGTCTCTCCGGCGTCGATGGCGGCCTCCTCACCGCCCAACCACTCGCCGGCGCCGAGCTGGGTGAGGTCGGCGAGATCGTCGGGGTGAGGGGCTCGCTCCTCCAGAGTCTCTTGCTCGCGGGCCTGACGCCGGTGATCGCGCCGGTGGCACCGTCGCTGACCATCCCGATCCGGCCGTTGAACGTCAATGCCGATCAGGCGGCTGCGGCGATTGCCGCGGCCCTCGGCGCGGAGGAGCTGTTGTTCGTTTCCGATGTCCCCGGGTTCACGGTGGACGGCGTAGCACAGCCGACGCTCGCGTCGGCAGAGATCGAACCGATGATCGAAACCGGCGTCGCGACCGGCGGCATGGCCGCGAAGTTGCGCGCCGCGGGCCATGCGCTCCAGGCGGGTGCTCGGGCCGTTCGGATTGGCGATCTCGATATGTTCGAGCACGCCACCGCCGGCACCCGCCTCCTCACCGCGCCGCCGGCCGTTCAACCCGCGTGACTACGCCGTCCGTCGCAAGCGACGCCGGCGCATTGCTCGGCGTCTACGCGCGCGTTGGCCCGGTCTTCGTGGCGGGCGAAGGGTCGGAGCTCATCGCCGAGGACGGAGCGCGCTATCTCGACTTCGTCGCCGGCATCGCCGTCAACGCGCTCGGCTACAACAGTCCCATCTTCCGCGACGCGGTGATGCGCGCGCTCGATACCGGGCTCGTGCACGTCTCGAACCTGTACCGCACCGAGCCCGGCGAGCGGCTCGCGACGGAACTGACGGGTCGTGCGTTCCCGTCGGGAGGCCAGGCATTCTTCTGTAACTCCGGCGCCGAAGCGAACGAAGGGGCCTTCAAGTTCGCGCGCAAATGGTCGGGCAAAACGGACATCGTCGCGTTCACCGGATCGTTCCATGGCCGGCTGTTCGCCTCGCTCGCCGCGACCGACCGGCCCGACTATCGCCGCCCGTTCGAGCCGTTGCTGGCGGGTGTCGAGATCATCCCGCTCGGCGACGAGGACGCAGCCCGGAGCGTTATCACGGCCGAGCGCACTGCCGCCGTGATCATCGAGCCGGTGCAGGGTGAGGGCGGAGTGCGGCCGGTTCCCGCCGCGTTTCTGGCGTTCCTGCGCGAGCTGTGTGACAGCCGCAAAGTGGCCCTGATCTTCGACGAAGTGCAATGCGGTTTGGGGCGCACCGGCACGTTGTTCGCCGCCGAGCAATCGGGTGTGGTCCCGGACATGTACACGTTGGCGAAGCCGCTGGGCGGCGGCCTTCCCATGGGTGCCATCCTCCTGAACGACCGCATTGCCGCCCCGCTCGCGCCCGGTGATCACGCGACGACATTCGGCGGCGGGCCGTTCGTCGCGACGGTCGCGCTCGATGTGGTCCGCGCGATCGCCGACCCCGATTTTCTCGCCGATGTGCGCGCCAAGGGCGAGTGGCTCCGCGCGGCACTTGCTGCGCTGGCGTCGCGCCGCCCGCGCGTGCGCGAGGCTCGCGGCCGCGGCCTGATGTGGGGGCTCGAGCTCAACGAGGCCGCCGCTCCGGTGGTCGCGGCGGCGCGCGACCGCCATCTGCTCGTGCTGACGGCTGGAGCGACGGTGATTCGCATTGTCCCGCCGTTGACGGTGAGTCGCGATGAGCTCGAACGCGGCGTCGCCATCCTCGAGGAGGTGCTCGCGTGACCAGCCTCTCGATCAAGCCACGGCCCGCGCCTCTGCCCGAGGCGAGCTTGCGCCAGGCGACACTCGCCGACGTCGCCGGCATGGAGCAGTTGATGGCGCCGTTCGTCGCGACCGGAGACCTGCTGCCTCGGTCCAACTACGACTTGTGCCGCCACATCAAGGAATACGTGGTCGCTGTGGCACCGGACGGCGCGATCGTCGGAACGGGCAGCCTCAAGGTGTACAGCACGACGCTTGCCGAGGTCGCCGGACTGGCCGTCCGTGACGATCAGCAGGGCCGTGGTGTCGGGAAGTCGTTGGTCGAAGCGTTGCTCGTCGATGCCCACGCGTTGGGACTTCATGAAGTTTTCGGGCTAACGCGCAAGCCCCTGTTCTTCCTGCGGCTGGGATTCAGAGTGGTCGAGAAAGAGCAATTCCCTCTGAAAGTCTGGGCCGATTGCGCGCGCTGCCCGCGCCAACACGCCTGCGATGAGGTCGCGGTCGCGCTGACGTTGTAGTCTGCGTAGTTGACACCCTCCGCACCGCCCGGAGAGATTCCCCCCGTTGCCGACCTTTTTGTGAGGAGTGGTGTGATGGCTTCTGCCAAGGCCCAAGTCATTTTCTGGGACGTCGACACCCAATACGACTTCATGAAGGCGGACGGCAAGCTCTACGTGCCGGACGCCGAGCAGCTCATTCCCAATCTTCGCAAGCTGACGGACTACGCACACGGCCACGGCATTCGCATCGTCGCGAGCGCGGACGATCACGTGCGCGAACACCCTGAGATCTCCGACACCCCGGACTGGAAAGAGACGTTTCCGCCGCACTGCCTGCGGGGCACGCCGGGGCAGAAAAAGATCGCGGAGACGACGCTGCGCGACCCCATGGTGATCGAGCCCGACCCCCAGGATCCGAAGACCCTCGCGAACCGGGTGAATAGCCACCGCGGGGACGTCCTCTTTCTCAAGCATCGGTTCGACGTCTTTTCCAATCCCAATGTCCTTCCCGTCTTCGATGCCCTGAACCCACACGACATCGTGCTCTACGGCGTCGCCCTGGATGTGTGCGACAAGTACGCCATCGAGGGGTTCCTTCAGCACCGTCCCCACGTCCGGCTGTTCGCCGTCGTGGACGCTATGAAGCCGATAGATCGCGACGTGGCTCAGCACCTGCTTAAGGAGTGGGGCGAAGAGGGGGTAAGACTCGTGAAAACCAGTGAAGTCGTCATGGGCGGGTTGGTCGATGAACTCGCGCAGGCCAGCGCATGACATCGACCGCATCGGTGCCGCCACAAATCGAAAAGCCGGCGTTCGGCAAGTTCTTCTTGCCGGGGCCGACTGACGTTCATCCCGACGTGCTCGAAGCCATGATTCATCCGATGATCGGCCATCGGTCGTCGGCGATGGAGAAGCTGCTCCAGGGCATGGCGCCCAGACTCAGCGCCCTGGCCCGGACCGCTCGTCCCGTCTTCGTGGGAACCACGTCCGCGACCGGCTTCATGGAGATGGCGGTCCGCAACGGCGTGCGTCGCCGCGCGCTGTCGCTCGTCAACGGAGCGTTCAGCGAGCGGTTCGCCGGCATCGTCGGCGCGTGCGGCAAGGAATGCATTCGCCTCGATGTGCCGCTCGGCGCGGCGGTCGAGCCCGACATGCTGCGGGATGCGTTGAAGCGCACACCCGTCGATGCGGTCACCTGCGTGCACTCGGAGACGTCCACCGGAGTCCTGCAGGACGTCGCCGGCTACGCCGAGGTTGTCCAGGAGTTCGACGACGTGCTGCTGCTGGTGGACGCCGTGACGTCCATGGCGGGCTCGCCGGTAGAAACCGACGCGTGGAAGCTCGACTTCGTCTTCACGGGCTCTCAGAAAGCACTCGCGTTGCCGCCCGGTCTCGCGCTGGGCGTTGCATCCGAGCGGTTGATCCAACGCGCGAAGACGCTCGAGGAGCGCGGCGCGTACTTCGACGTGATCGGCTTTCTCACCGCGACAACCAAGTTCCAGCCGACCAACACGCCGGCCATCTCACTGCTGTACGCGCTCGACGTGCAGCTCGGGCGGATCGAGCGCGCGGGCGGCATCGAGGCACGCTGGAAACGGCACGATGCCATGCGCCGGCGTGTCGAAGCGTGGGCGAGTGAGCATGGCGTGCAGTTCCTGCCGCGCGAAGGCCGGCACAGTTGGACGGTGTCGTGCCTGCGCTTGCCTGAAGGCAAGCACTCCAAAGACGTCGTGGGCGCGCTGAAGCAGCAGGGGTGGACGATCGGCGCCGGCTACGGCGCCCTCAAGGATTCGACCATTCGCATCGGCCACATGGGCGATCACACCGTCGAGGTGCTGGACGAGCTGCTCCCGCTGATCGGCCGGGCGCTGGAATGACGTGGCGCGTCGTCGTGGCGGACCGGGTGGCGAAAAGCGGCCTCGACCTGCTCTCCCAAACACCCGACATCGAACTCGTTGACGTCGCCGGCAAGGCCGCGGAGCTCGACAAGGCCATCGCCGCCGCGCACGCGCTGATCGTCCGCAGCGAAACGCGCGTAACGGCCAGCTTGATGGCGCGCGCGCCGCACCTGCGCGTGGTGGCGCGGGCCGGCACCGGCGTCGATACGATCGACGTGCCGGCCGCCACCCGGCGCGGCATCGCCGTGATGAATACCCCGGGTGCCAACACCGTCAGCGCGGGTGAGCATGCGATGGGCCTGCTGCTGGCGCTCGTGAGAAAGATTCCCGACGCCGCCGCGGCGATGAAGCGCGGCGAATGGGACCGCAAGCGCTTCGAGGGCACGGAGCTCCGCGGCAAGACGATGGGCGTCGTCGGGCTCGGCCGAATCGGCGGTCACGTCGCACAGCTGGCGCGTGCGTTCGGCATGCAGGTCGTGGGTCACGATCCCTACCTTCTGCCGGAGCGGGCCGGCGAGCTCCACGTTCGCCTGCTGCCGCTCCTGCGTGCCGCCGACGTGGTCACCTTGCACGTCGCGCTGACCGACCAGACGCATCATCTGATCGACGAGAATCGGCTGAAGCTCATGAAGCCGACTGCCGTGCTGATCAACACGGCGCGCGGCGAGCTGGTGGACGAAGCGGCACTCGCCGATGCCATCAAAGGGAAGCGGATCGGCGGCGCGGCCATCGACGTGTTCGCGGTCGAGCCGCTCCCCGCGGAGTCGCCGCTGCGGTCGCTGGATCGCGTGATCCTCACGCCGCACCTCGCGGCTTCGACCGCCGAGGCTCAGGAACGGGTCGCGACGGAGATCTGCAGCGGTGTGCGGGAGGCGCTGGTGGCCGGGGATCTCTCGTTAGCGATCAACGTGCCGGGCATGGGCGGCGACCTGCTGCGGCGGCTGGCCCCGCTGCTCGATCTGGCGCGTCGGCTCGGCCGGCTCGCGCTGGCACTCGCCGATGGGCCGGTGAAAGCGGTCGAAATCGCCTATGGCGGCAAGGAAGAGGGCGCGCAACGGCCGGTTTTGGTGTCCGCGCTGGAGGGTCTCCTCGCGGCCATGAACGCTGGTCCCGTCAGTTTGGTCAACGCTCAGGTCCTGGCCGAAGAAAAGGGGATCCAGCTCGGCACGAAGACCGGGGCGCCGGAAACAGGGTTCGAGACGTCGATCGGCGTGAAAGTCGACACTGCGCGCGGCCGCGTGCGCGTCACGGGTGCGCTCATCGGAGACAACCACGGCCGCGTGATTCGCATCGATGATTACCACGTCGACATCACACCTGATGGCTGGATGCTGGTGATTCGCAACCGCGACGTGCCCGGAGTGATCGGGAACGTCGGCTCGGCGCTGGGCAGCGCCGGCATCAACATCGCGAGCTATCACCAGGCGCGCCGCGCGCACCAGGCCGGCGCTGGGGCGGGCGCGGGCGATGCGCTTGCGGCGATCAACGTCGATCAAGCGCTCACCAACGGCGTGCTGGACAAGCTGCAGGCGCTGCCGGACGTGCTCGACGTGCGCCTCGCGAACTTCGGAGACTAATCCGCCGCCTGTTGCTCGGGCGGTTGCTCGTCCGCCAACAACCGAAATGATTTCACGGCGCCCGTAAGGCGATCAGCTGCCTCGGCAAGCTGGTTCGCGGAAGACGCGATCTCCTGCGTAGAGGCGCTCTGCTCTTCGCCTGAGGCTGCCAGCTCCTCGGCCGACGCCAGCAAGCCGTCGGTTTGGCCCGCTACCGTTCCCAGCCGATTCGCGATTTCCTCCACGAGAGCACGTAACTCGGCAGCGGATTGGGCAGTTTCCCGGCTCCACGCGTCGTTGGCGTCGGCTTCGCCCGCCACCGTCGCCAATCCCTGCGCGGCCGTCTGCGATGCCTCGCGCGCAGCCGTCCCGGCTTCGGCCAGGCGTACGAGCCGGTCGCGGGTCGCCTGCACGCGGGCGAGCACACCACGGACTGTGTCGGCTGTTTCCCCCGCCGCGGCGGCTGCCACCGATGCGAGCTTTCGCACCTCATCTGCTACGACCGCGAAGCCGCGACCCTGCGGTCCGGCGCGCGCCGCTTCGATCGCGGCGTTCAAGGCCAGCATGTTCGTCTGCGTTGCGACGGCCTTCGTCTGCGCCACGAAGGTCTGAATCTTCGCGGACGCCTGGGCGAGGGCTTCCGCCTCCTCCGCGCCTTTCGCGACGTCGTCGGCGAGCTTGGCCAGCCGCACGGTGCTCTGATCGAGCCCGTCCTTGTGGCGACGGGCGAGCGCCGAGACGTCGGCGTTGCGGCGCGCCGACTCCTCGGCCCCCTGCGCCAATTTCGCGGCGATCAGGAGAATCCGCGCGGCATCGTCGGCGGCAGCGCGCACGAGCTGCGCCTGCTCGCCGGCGCGCTTCGAGAGATCCTGCGACGTCGCTGCCATCTCTTCCGTCGACGCGCTCATTTCTTCAGTGGATGCCGAGATCTCCGTCGCCATCGCGGCCGCTTCATCGGCGGCGGTGCGGATCGCGCCTACGAGCCGTCGTAACGCAACCACCATCGAGTGGACCGAAGACAGGAGCTCGGCAACCTCCGTGGCATCGGCGCGATGGGTAACGACCGTAACCGACAGATCGCCGCCCGCTACCCGGCTGGCGATCGCTCCGGCGGCACGCACCGGCTCTGTGACGAGACGCCCCAGGCGCTGAGACAACCAGAACAGCGCCGCGACCGCCACGGCCGCCACGAGCAGCGCTCCGAACCACACGGCTCGTTGCGTACTGCGTGCCACGGCGAACGCCGTGGCGGCGGGCTCGCGGTAGAGCACCCACCATTCTCCCTGGTTGGCGGGCACCGACACGACCAGCTGCTCCTCACCCCGGTTGGTGGTGATATGCGCCGCTGTCGCATCGGCAGCGAGCGGTATCCGGTCCTTATCGGGTAGCGGCAGCAGCAGGAGATTGGGGTCCTTCGAAACGATCACGTCGCCGTGGTTGTCGACCACCTCGAGGTACGCGCGGCCGGCCAGCTCTTCAGTGCCGAGCAACGCCGCCAGCCGATTGAGGCCGAAGACCGCCTTGACTACACCGATCGGTTGTCGCCTGCCGGTGGTGTGGATCGGCACGTCGATCTCGAGCGACGCCGCGCCGGTGGACGAGTCGAACTCCGCTTCGCCTTCGTACAATCCCTCCTGCGCGCGCTGCCACCACGCTTCGTCGCGCTGTACGAAGTCCGAGGGACGATCCGACACCACGACGTTCAGCCCGTGGCTCTCTGTGACGATGATTTCGGACAGATCGGAGATCGTGGTGGTCGTATAGGCACGCAGGTAATCGCGCAATGCGGCGTCGCCACCCAGCTGGCGAGTCGCATTGAACATCCGTTCCAGGTCGGGAATCGCCATGCGGTCGAGCCCGCGCGACACGGCGTCCTGGTCTGCCTGGCGAACCAGGGTCACGAGCTGCGGCAGGCTGGCGAGCGCCACGACCTCACGGCGGCGCTCCTTCAGATACTGCGTTACGATCGCCGCGACCCGGGTGGCAACGTCGCGGCCGCGGACGTCCGCTTGATCTGTGAGGACGCTGCCGACGCGGCTACTGGTGAGCCAGGCGACGAAGACGATGAGCAGAACGGCGGCGCCGGCACCGGAAATCAGAAAGCTTTGCCGCAGTTGTTGAGACTTTATGGCCATTCCCGGGAGGTTTAGTTTTGGTCACGTATGCGCAACATCCCAAGCTACGATCCGCAGTCGCTCGAGGCAAAGTGGCAAGCCCACTGGGCGGCGCGTCACACGAACGAACCCGACCTCGATCGGGCGGCGCGGCCGTTCTACAACCTGATGATGTTTCCCTATCCGTCCGCGGAGGGATTGCACGTCGGCAACATGTTCGCGTTCACCGGCGCGGACATCTACGGTCGCTTCAAGCGCCTCCAGGGCTTCGACGTGTTCGAGCCGATCGGGTTCGACGCGTTCGGGATCCACTCCGAGAACTACGCGCTGCAGGTCGGCACGAATCCCGCGACGCTGATTCCGCAGAACATCGCCACGTTCCGGCGCCAGCTACGGCAGTTCGGCGCGATGTACGACTGGCGCCACGAGCTCTCGACGACCGATCCGGCGTACTACAAGTGGACGCAGTGGATCTTCGTTCAGCTCTTCAACGCCGGTCTCGCGTACAAGAAGCGCGCGGCGGTCAACTGGTGCCCCAAGGACAAGACGGTCCTCGCGAATGAGCAGGTGATCGACGGCCGCTGCGAGCGTTGCGGCACGGCGGTCGAGCAGCGCTTCCTCGACCAGTGGTTCTTCCGGATCACCGATTTCGCCGAGCGCCTGCTGGCGAATCTCGATCACATCGACTGGTCGTCCTCGACCAAGCTGCTCCAGCGCAACTGGATCGGCCGCAGCGAGGGCGCCGAGCTCATGTTCGAGACGCCGAGCGGCAAGAAGATCACGGTGTTTACGACGCGGCCGGACACCGTGTTCGGCGCCACCTACCTCGTGCTCGCCCCCGAGCATCCGCTGGTCGACGAGCTGACTGCCGTCGAGCATCGCTCGGCGGTGAAAGCGTATCAGCGCGAGGTGCAATCGAAGGACGTGGTGTCCCGCCGGGTGGGTGACAAGACGAAGAGCGGCGTATTCATCGGCTCCTACGCGCGGAATCCTGCGACCGGGGAAGCGATTCCCATCTGGATCGCGGACTACGTGCTCATGGAATACGGCACGGGCGCCATCATGGCGGTACCGGCGCACGACAAGCGCGACTTCGAGTTCGCGACGCAGTTCAAGCTTCCGATCCGGCAAGTGGTCGCGACCGAGGGCGAGGGGGAGAGGGAGCCGTTGCCGAGCGTGTCGGAAGGCGGAAAGCTGATGAACTCGGGAGCATTCGACGGCATGCCCTGCCGCGACGCGGCCCGCAACATCGTCGCCTGGCTCGCGGAGCGGGGACTCGCCACGCCGCGCGTGCAGTACCGGCTCCACGACTGGTGCATCTCGCGGCAGCGCTACTGGGGACCGCCGATTCCCATCATCTATTGCGAGCAGTGCGGCCCGGTGCCGGTGCCGGAAAAGGATCTTCCCGTCGAGCTCCCGCTCATCGAGGACTTTCGGCCCGATGACACGGGAGTGAGCCCGCTCGCGCGGCACGAAGAGTGGTACTTCGTGAAGTGCCCGAAGTGCGGCGGGCAGGGAAGGCGCGAGACCGACGTCTCCGACACGTTCCTCGATTCGGCCTGGTACCACCTGCGCTATCCGTCGACCGAGTTCCACGACCGGCCGTTCGACCCGGCTCGCACCGCGAAGTGGCTTCCGGTGAGCAGCTACATCGGTGGAAACGAGCACGCCGTGCTGCATCTGCTGTACGCGCGCTTCATCTGTATGGTGCTGAATGATCTCGGCCATCTGCAGTTCGACACGCCCTACCCAAAGTTCCGCGCGCATGGCCTGATCGTGAAGGACGGTGCGAAGATGTCGAAATCACGCGGCAACGTCGTCGTTCCCGACACGTACATCAAGGAGTGGGGAGCCGACACGTTCCGGATGTATCTCATGTTCCTCGGCCCCTTCCAGGAGGGTGGTGATTTCCGGGACGAGGGGATCGTCGGCATTCGCCGCTTCCTCGAGAAAGTCTGGACTCTGGTCCACGAGTCTCCAGCGGGGGGCGGAGCGACCCATCCGGCAGTGGAGCAGAAGCTGCACCGCACGATCCGCAAAGTGACCGCTGATACCGAAGCGCTGCAGTACAACACCGCCATCGCGGCGATGATGGAATACGTGAACGAGATGCGGGAGCGGGGCGCGGGGAGCCGGGAGCTGCTGAAGCCCCTCGTGATCATGCTCGCGCCGTACGCGCCTCACGTTGCCGAGGAGTTGTGGACAGTCCTGGGAGAAACGGAATCCGTGCTCCAGGCTCGCTGGCCCTCATTCGATGAGCAGCTCGCCAGCACCGGTGACGTGGAGATCGCCGTTCAAGTCAACGGCAAGCTTCGCTCACGGCTCGTCGTGCCGCGCGGCATGCCGCAGGAGGCGGTCGTGAAGATCGTGTTGTCGGATCCCGTCGTGCAGAAGTTTGTGGACAGCCAGAAGGTCAGGAAGGTGATTTATGTACAGGACCGCCTGGTCAACCTGGTCGTCTAAAGGACCCGCGCAACCAGATCGCCGACGAAGTAGCCGATTGCCGCGACGCCGACTCCGATCACAAACATGTCGACGCCGCTGCGAATGACGCCGCGGCCCGTGAAAAAGCTGCGCGCCCCGCCGACCGCGAAGTGTGACAGCATCGCAATGGAGAACGCCGTCCAGATCGCGGTGCGCCCTTCGAACACGAGGAAGGGCGCGACCGGAATCAACGCCCCGATCGCGGTGGCGACACCGGTGATCCAGCCTTCGCGAAACGGCGTGGCGTGTGCTTTCCCGATCTTCAGCTCCTCGCGCACCGATTCGCCCAGCGCGCGCTCCGGATCGCGCATGACCTCTTCAGCCATGCGCCGGGCGGTGCGCGGCTCGAGGCCTTTGGCTTCATACAGCAACGCCAGCTCCTCCTCCTCCACCTCCGGCATCAGGCGGATCTCTTCCTTCTCCATCGCGATCTCGTGGTCGTAGACCTCTTGCTCGCTCTTTGCCGCGAGATAGCCCGATGAGCCCATCGAGAGCGCGTCGGCGATCATTCCGGCGACGCCGGAGATCATGATGACGTGTGGCTGAACCGCGGCGCCGATGACACCGGCTACGAGACCAAAATTCGCCGTCAACCCGTCATTGAAACCGTAGACGACATTGCGGAGAAACCCGCCCGACCCGCTCTTGTGCCACGGCTCGCTTCCCTTGCCGGAAAGCCCCGCGAGCGTTTCCGCATGCGCGGCCGACTCCTTGGCGAGCTGCAGCGAGACTTCCTGGGCGTCGGGGAGGGTCGATGATTTGTGAAGGTCGAGATACCCCTTCACTTCCTGCCCTTCTTCACGCAGCAACAGCGGTAGTAAGAATCGTGTCCCGAAGCGGCGGCCGACCCAGGCCCGGATCCTCGCGTTCAGCGACGGGCGCGCGTGTTCGACCTTGTGGCCGTGCGCGGCGAGCAGCTTGCCCCACATCTGGACGTGCCGCTCCTCGACACCGGCCAGCTTGATGTAGACGTCTTTCCTGTGGGGATCAGTCTCCTGGCCGGCCAAGGCCAGGTACAGGTAGGCCGCGTCGGCCTCGTCTTGCCAGTGATGTAACCAGTCGTGTATGTCGGGATCGGGCATGACCGAAGATATCCCTGAAAAGCTCAAGTTCCTACCGGCTAACTACTTAGGTGCGTGGTGCGTAGTACGTGGTGCGTGGCATCGCAGTCCCACGCACCACGCACCATGAACTACGCACCGTCGCACGCGACGGTATAAGTCCTTATCGCATCTTATAGATCGGACATGACCGTGTCTCTGGCCGTCCCGGACATCCTTGTCGCCCGCGCCCAAGCTGGTGATGAAGAGGCCCTCGAAGCCCTGTACCGGGCCTTCGAGACGCCGGTCTACAACCTGGCGCGGCGGATGCTCAAGCGGCCCGAGGACGCCGAGGACGTGTTGCAGGAGACGTTTCTCGAGGTTGTGCGGAGCATCACGCAGTATCGCGGCGAGGGGCATCTGTGGGGCTGGGTTCGGCGCATCGCATCGACCAAGGCGCTCATGCGCATTCGTCGCGATCAGATTCGCGCAACCGAGCCGCTGGACGAGGAGCCCGGCAAGCACGGGATGCACATCGGGGCAAACATCGATCTCGAGCGCGCGTTCGAGCAGTTGTCGGAGACTTCGCGCGCGGTGGTGTGGCTGCACGACGTCGAGGGATACACCCACGAGGAGATCGCCGAGCAGATGGGCAAGTCGGTCAGTTTTTCCAAGTCGCAGCTCGCGCGGGCCCACGCGCGGTTGCGGCGCATGCTGGACGTAGATGCGGGAGAGGCTGGAGGAACACACGCATGATGCATTGTACGATGGAAGATCTAGGAGCGCTGCGGGCTGGTGAGGGTTCGGTGTGGGCGCGCCGGCACATCACCACCTGCGCCAGCTGTCAAAAAGAATTGGAAGCGCTCTATCAGCGAGTCGCGCAGCTCAAGGCGCTGCCGGCCCTGCGACCGCCGCGCGATCGGTGGCCCGCCGTGAAAGCGGTGATCCGGGCAGAGCGCTCCCGGAAGCACCGCACCTGGAGGGCGTGGACGGGAAGCCTCGCCGCCGCCGCCGTTCTCGCGGGAATTCTGTTGATGCAGCCGGGCCAAAGCGGCCAGCTCTATGCCGAGCTCAGTAAAGCCAAACAGCAATCCGCGACACTCGAAGACTCACTGCAGCAATACGACATCGACGGCCGTGTGTTGAGCGGACACGCGGCGGCCGTCGTCGCCGATCTGGAAGACCGCATTTCCGCAATCGATGGCAGCCTTGCACAGCAACAGCAAGGCGTGCAGGACGCTCAGCTCGTGAGACTCTGGCAGCAGCGGGTCGGCTTGATGCGGCAGCTGGTCAACGCCCGCGCCACGCGCGCCCGCTACGTTGGGCTTTAGGGCCCTGGAGGAATGATGCTTCGCAACATGACGATGGCAGCGCTTGCCGTCAGTTTGATCGTGCCGGCCGCGTCCGGTGCACAGGAAGCCCCGCGCGCGCGGACCCCGAGCCGGCCGCGCGTACGCTTCCAAACGGCTCCGTATGGTGTGTTCGCGCTCGGGGGTAGTCGTGGGCGGATCGGTGTGATCGTCGATACGCACGCCGACGCGACCGGGGACAAGGTCGGAGCGCGGATCGAGGGTATTACGCCGGGCGGGCCGGCCGAGAAGGCGGGCCTCAAGGCAGGTGACATCATCACCCGATTCCGCGGCACGGCGCTGGCCGGCGCGAAGGCGGAGGACGAAGAGGATTCCGGCCCGGGAATGAAGTTGATCGATCTCGCTCGCGCGCTCGATCCCGGCGATACGGTCCAGGTCGAGTACCGCCGCGGCAATGAGTCGAAGAAGGCGGCGATCGTGGCGGAGGACCTGGGTGGCGGCGGGTGGGCCGGGCCGGGCCCCGGTATGATGGAAGACATGATGCCCAGGATGCGGATTGGCCCCGGAGACGACTTCGAATTTGCATTCGGCCGTCCGTGGGGAGGCATTGAGCTCGTGAAGTTGAACCCCGATCTCGGTGACTATTTCGGCGCGCGGGAAGGTGTCCTGGTCGTGAGCGCGCCTCGTGACTCCACGCTTGCGCTCAAAGGCGGGGACGTCATCACCGCGATTGGCGGCCGCAAACCGTCCTCACCCGAGCAGGCGATGCGCATCCTCCGCTCGTACGATCCCGGTGACACGGTGTCGGTCAACGTACTCCGGAAGAAGAAAGCAATCACCGTAACGTGGGTCGTGCCGGAGCGGGAAGATCACTTCTACAAGATGGCGCCACACATGCGTGAGGAGCCGAGCTGGTTCGAGCTCGCGCCCGAGCTGCGGCGACACATTGAGATTCCGGAGTTGAAGATTCGCGAGCTGATTCGGACCAGCCGGGCGATCTAGTCCAAGGGCTTGGTAGGGGCGCAGCATGCTGCGCCCCTACACACCCCGTTGTTTTATCGATTCGGTCCTATCAAGATCGCATTAGTCAACAGCTTCGCCGGACCTCTCCAGAATGCCCGAAACAGCGGATCGCTCAAGAACACCACCACCCGGCCGCTGCCCTGATTCTCCACCGCCGCCCACGTCGAACCCTTGAGCAGCCGCGCGGTGTTGTCGGGCCACGTGAATCCTGACAGCACCAGCGAATCCACCGGATCGCTGAAGGCGGCCGCGTTGGCGCCGCTCTTGGACGGCTTCCAGAACGTATCGCCGTCGATGAACACGGGCAGGCGGCTCCGGTCGTAGCCGAGCGTGAGCCAGTGGGTGGTATCGAGCGTCGCCCGGAAGATCGCGCCCGGAATCCATTCCAGGCGATCACGCGGAGGAGCTGTCGGAGAAAGGAGCGACGGCTCGGTCCCAGGTGCGGTGGTGTCCGCCTTCGCACCGCTATCGGGTCCAACAGCAGCGATCGTGGACAGGCCGACGTCTTTGTTGGCGGCGAGCAGACCGGCGCCACCATAGCCGATCAGCACACCACCGGATCGCACCCAGGCCTTGAGCTTCTCCACGCCATCGTCGCCCAGCTCACGGCGCATGCGGCCGCTGTTGCCATCCGGGATGATCAGCACATTGAAGCTCTGCAGGTCGTCCATCCGGCCAATAGCGCGTAGCGGGACCGGTGTAAACGGCGTGTTCAGCTCGCGCGCAAGGAAATACCACAGCCAGCCATAGCTCGTTTCGTAGACACCGTCGCCGGCGCCGACCAGGATGGTCGGCGCATGGAGGGCAACCACCTCACCCGAACCGATTCCCACGTCGGCGCTGTCTGGAAACGCCGTCTGCACGGGCGAGACCATGACGCCGAGTGACGGGCCGAGGGCGGCAATGCGGTCGTGGAGCGCGGCACCGTTGCGCTGCGGCCGGGCTACGAACGTCCCGCGCGAGTAGGAACGGCCGGCGGCCTGGATCGGCCGGGTCGCGATGGCCAGCTTGAAGCCCTCGGCCTCGAGCGCGATTGCGAGCCGAGCGGCACCCGGCTGCTCGTTGGAGAAGACGTATGCGGTCGCGGCCCGCGCCGGCGCCGGCGGCGCCGGCGGCAGCGTGTCGGTCACCGCGTCGCCGCCCTCGCCGGCGTCTTCGGTCCAGTACGCGTCGAGATTGAACGACAACGGCAACGACCACGCCGTAATGTCGTAGAAGCCGTAGTCCTCTTTGTCGGCATCTTCGCCGCGGCGCCGGTTGCGCTGAAACTTTGCGAGCTCACGATCGACGAAGGTGCGCTGCAGCTCCGCCTCCGGCTCGAGCAACGTCTTGGCGATGCGGCGTTGCGGCTGATTCAAATCGATGACATAGCTTCCCGCCGGGAATGAGCGTGCCGTTCCCGGGCGGCGGGGACTCAGATAACTGTGGGCGGCGCGTGAGGCGAGCGGCTGGCGCAGTCGCGTGACTTCGATGCCGTTGCGCAGCAGCAGTCCGACGACGTGCATCGCCGACTGCGGATCGTTGCCGGGAACGATCACCACGCGCTTGAGACGATCCGTCGCCGCTTCCGTCATGGCCGAGCGGCGAAATTCGTAGTAGTCCTGCAGCCGGCTCTGGCGGTTTTTGGCGGTCGTCTCGAGCGTCGCGAGCGAGGCGACGAAGTGGTGGGCGATGCCGTCCCGAAACGTGGTGATGGAGCCGTCGTCGCGGCGCTTGCGGAACTCCGGCCCTCCGTCCGTCTCGTACGTCATCCCGGTCGCGCCCTGGAAGGTGGACCATTCGTCCCAGTAGCCGACGTAGAAGAAGTCGAAGATGCCCCGCACGAAATACTGCCAGCCGTACTTGTCGAAGGCCGCCGCATTGCCCCTGCCGTACGTGTCGAACCACTTCGTCGTCTGAGCCGGCAGGTTCATGTTCACCGCCTGCGCGACCGGCGGGAAGAAGAAGTTCGGGGTCGTCGAGTGATGGTCCACGAACACCTGCGGATGCCAGCGCAAAATCCCATCCATCATGGCGCGCACTTCCGGCTGGCTCTGCGCCACGAGATCGCGGTTCATGTCGAAGCGGAAATGGCTGTAGCGCCCCGTGATGCTCCACGGCTCGTTCTGCTCGAACGCCCAGGGATGATCGGCGCCCACGGCCACCGAGTTGTACCAGGCGGAGAACCGCTCGTGGCCATCGGGATTGGCCGATGGATTGAGCACGACGACCACCGACTTGAGAATCTCGAGCGTCTGGGGCTCGTCGGACGCGGCCAGCTGGTAGGCGACCTGCATCGCGGCCTCGAAACCGGCCGGCTCGTCACCGTGCACCGAGTACTGGAATAGCGCGATCGCCGGCGACTGCGCCGCAATCGTCGCGGCCTGTGCGGGCGATGTTTTGCGCGGGTCAGCCAGCGATCCAATCTGGGTTCTGATCTGATCGAGCTTGGCCAGGTTTGCGGGATCGGAGATGATCAGGGCCCGGATCGGCCGGTATTCCGTCGTCCTGCCCCAGGTCTCGATGCGCACGCGATCACTCGCCGTCGCCACGAGGGTGTCGAGATAGTGCTGCATCACTGCATACATGGTGTGCTGGTCGCCGGCCGCGTATCCGGTAATCGCCTCGGGGCGGGGGACCGCGGCCCGATAGGGGCCGCGGGAGTAGAAGTCGAACGGCTCCTGGGCGGCAAGAGGGCCCACCAAGACCAACGCGACGAGAAGAGCCGGGCGCATGACAGTCCTTCAGGACGAATGTTGGCCGAGCCCACCCTTCAGGGTGGGAATGGACAGAGCCCACCCTTGAGGGTGGGGACTACCGACGCCGCGCTGCTGGTAGCGCTTGGTCGAAAGAAGCGAACTCGAAGGGCTTGGGAACGCAAGGCCGGCCGGTGCCGTCGAGGAAACGCTTCATCTGTTCGTTCACGAGGTCGCCGGTCGTGAAAATCACTCGCTCCGCGTGGCCGGGGTCGCCGCTGCGGAGTCGCTCGTACAGCTGCTCACCGGAAAGGTCGGGCATGCGCATGTCTACGATGACGGCATCGTATTTCGCGTCGCGCAGGCGCACGAGGGCATCCTCGCCGCTGGCCGTCGTTTCGACGTGATGCCCGCGACCCGCCAGGTACCGCTGCAGCGAGACGCGCACGGATGCCTCGTCGTCTACCACCAGGACCCGAAGGCTGTCGTTCCCGCTCGCCGCCTGCAGGGGTGTGATCGCCGGCATTTCTCCCGACGTCCGTGGTTGGATGATCGGCAGCTCCACGATAAAGCGCGCCCCGCTCGACGCCACGTTCTCGGCCCAGATCCGGCCCTCGTGCTCGCGCACGATGCCGAGGGAGATCGAGAGGCCGAGCCCCGTGCCCGAGCCGGTCGGCTTGGTCGTGAAGAACGGATTGAAGATCCGCTCGATGAGGTTCGCCGGTATGCCGCCGCCGGTATCCTCGACCTCGATGCGAACCGCCTCGCCATTGCGGCGCGTGCGGACGGTCAACCGGTGGTGGTGGCCGTCGCGCTGCTCCATCGCCTGCTCGGCGTTCGTGATGAGGTTGAGGAAGACCTGCTGCAGCTGGTGCGCGTCCGCCATCGTGTCGGCGAGGCTGTCGTCGTACTCGCGCCGCACGTCAATGCCGCGCACGCGGAGCTCATAGCCGCGCAGCTCCAGCGTGTCGTCGAGGACCTGGTTGATCGTCGTCGGGACCTTCTCGGCTTTATGCTGGCGCGCGAACGTCAGCAGGTTCTGCACGATGCGGCTGGCGCGGCGGGCTTCGCTGTAAATCGTCTCCGCCGCCGTGCGCTGGTCGGGCGGGAATTTCTTCTCCGCCAGCAGCAGCTGGGCGAACGCCGAGATACCGGCCAGCGGGTTGTTGAGCTCGTGCGCGACGCCGGAGACGAGCTGCCCGATCGCGGACATCTTCTCCGACTGGATGAGCTGTTCCTGCAGCATCTTCTGGTCGGTGACGTCGCGAATGAGGCAGAGCACTTCCTCGTCCTTCTGCGGCGTCGAGTAGGTGATCGAGA
>WNGI01002719.1_pt1 | contig 18582 bp, 19 predicted proteins | sample 5400621 | NCBI WGS metagenome assembly WNGI01 (sample SAMN13153374, study PRJNA577476) | soil metagenome | isolation source: 20 cm soil or saprolite under Garry oak tree replicate 1 | place: USA:California | collected 2016-06-15
CCGGCTCGGACTCGACGAGTGCGGCGCGCCAGTCCTTCGGAAAGCCGAAGCCCATGGTCGAGCCGTCCTTCGAGAACGCCAGAAACACGATCCGGCCGACGCGGAACTTGAGCCGGCCTCGGACGTATGCCTCGCTGCTGCGCGGCAGCGTTCTCGCGAGTTCCTGGACTTCCGCGACCGTGACCGGCACGTGACTTGGTTGCGCCTTAGGGACCGGCGTCCTGTGGTCGCGCCTCGAACACGATCGTGTAGCTGAAGCCGCGCCCGTCGACCTGATACGCGTAGCAGCCGGGGGCGCGGAGGAACGTCGCGGCGGGATTCAGACGCGGGTACGGGCCGAGGAGACGCAGCTCGCGGTGCAACCGATTGCTCCAGTTCGGCCCCTGGTCGAAGCGGAGCTCGCCGGTCCCGTCGAGTTGCCGTCCGCGAACGATGTACGGGCCGAGGTAGCGCGGCACGGTCCACAGTGCCTTGGTGCCGTCCCAGCCTTCATAGCCCCAACTCCGCACGTAGTGCAGTACGGCTTGCCCGCCGTCACTCGCAAGCGTCGGATACGCAGGGCCCGGCCCGAAGGCAGGCGCTACCGGCAGGTCGAGTCCACCGTGATCGCCCAGCGTCCCGCTCTGCTGGGTCGCGGGACAATCGCTTCCGGCGGCGAGGCTCGGGATGTGGAGCGGCCGTTTCAGCAGCCCGCGCCACCAGTAGACGAGAAAGCCGTCGCTGCAGTGAAAGAGATAGCGGTGGTACGTAGCGTTCCACCTCGACTTGCAGGCCATCTGCCACTGCAGGCAACGGTGCCGTCCGCCGATTACAGCCGGCACGAAGCGATCCCCACACGCCTGCGCGGCGCGAGCCTGCGCGGAACGGACGGCACCCGCAGGTGCCGCTAGGAGCAGCAGCGCCGCGACGCTAGTCGCGGCCAGCGACAGACAGCTGGTTCTCCGCATGCTTGATCCGCTGCTCGAGCTGCCAGCGGTCGGCGTTGGACTCGCCGCGCTCGACCCGCTCCAGCTCGGCCTGCGCCGCCTCGAGCTGCTCGCGGGCGCGGGCATCGTCGATCTCGTTCGCAAGGACGGCGTCGTCGACCAGCGCGATCGCCCGGTCGAGCTGCACCTGGAAGAACCCCGGGCCGGTGGCGTACTCCCGGACGTCCTCCGCGTCACGGTCGAGATACACGCGAGTCGAGCCGGCCTTCAGCGTCGCGATCAGGGGCGCGTGTCGCGCCAGCACGCCGATCTCACCCGCGGCGCCCGGCACAACGATCATCTCCGCCTCGCCCTCGAACGCCGGGCCTTCCGGCGTCACGAGCGAGACGTCGAACTTCTTCGTCTCCTCGGCCATTACGACACGCCCGCGGGCTCGGCCTCCCGCTCGGCGTCCGCCTCGTCCTCGGGTGGCGCCTCCTCAGCTGTTGGGCCCCCGTCCTCCGCGCCCGTCTGCCTTCGACCCTTCTCGACCGCGTTCTCGATCGTCCCGACCATGTAGAAGGCCTGCTCGGAGAGATCGTCGTGCTTGCCGTCGATGATCTCCTGGAAGCCCTTGATGGTGTCCGCGATCTTCACGTACTCGCCCGGCGTGCCCGTGAACTGCTCCGCGACGAAGTTCGGCTGCGACAGGAAGCGCTGGATCTTGCGGGCGCGTGCGACGACGAGCTTGTCCTCGTCGGAGAGCTCGTCGATGCCGAGGATCGCGATGATGTCCTGCAGGTCCTTGTAGCGCTGCAGGATCTCCTGCACGCGCGTCGCGGTCGTGTAGTGCTCTTCCGAGATGATGCCCGGCTGCAGCGCGCGCGAGAACGAGTCGAGCGGGTCGACCGCCGGGTAGATGCCCTGCTCGACGAGCGTGCGCGTCAGCACGACCGACGAGTCGAGGTGGGCGAACGTGTTCGCCGGCGCTGGATCGGTCAGGTCGTCGGCCGGGACGTAGATCGCTTGCACCGACGTGATCGAGCCGGTCTGCGTGGACGTGATGCGCTCCTGCAGCTGGCCCATCTCGGTCGCGAGCGTCGGCTGGTACCCGACTGCACTCGGCATGCGGCCGAGCAGCGCCGACACCTCGGATCCCGCCTGCGTGAAGCGGAAGATGTTGTCGATGAAGAGCAGGACGTTCTGGCCCTCGTCGCGGAAGTACTCCGCCATCGTCAGTCCCGACAGCCCGACGCGCAGGCGCGCGCCCGGCGGCTCGTTCATCTGTCCATAGACGAGCGCGACCTTGTCGAGCACGCCCGACTCCTGCATCTCGAGCAGGAGATCGTTGCCTTCGCGGGTGCGCTCGCCGACACCCGCGAACACCGACACCCCTCCATGCTCACGCGCGACGTTGTGGATCAGCTCCTGGATCAGGATCGTCTTCCCGAGCCCGGCGCCGCCGAACAGTCCGACCTTGCCGCCGCGGATGAACGGAGCGAGCAGGTCGATCACCTTGATGCCGGTCTCGAAGACCTCGATGGTCGGCGACAGGTCCGTGAAGAGCGGCGGGTCGCGGTGGATCGACCAGCGCTCGACGTCCTTCGGCGCAGGCTTTTCGTCGACCGGGTCGCCGATGACGTTCCAGATGCGACCCAGCGTCGCGTCGCCGACCGGCACTGAGATCGGCTGCCCCGTGTCCTCCACCTCGAGCCCGCGTGAGAGCCCGTCGGTCGAGTCCATCGCCACCGCGCGGACGCGATCGTCGCCGAGGTGCTGCTGCACCTCCGCGATCAGCGAGCGCTCCTCCTGGCCTTCGCGAGCCGGGATGTCGATCTTGACGGCGGTGTAGATCTCCGGGAGCCCTTCCGGGAAGGCGACGTCGATGACGACGCCCTTGATCTCGACGATCCGGCCGGCCTTCTGGACAGTCTGCTCTGGCATGGGTCTCCTGGCGACGCGTTCAGAGGACAAGACAGCGAGAGCTCGGGCCCTCGGCGCCGGAAAGTCTATCGGGGCCGAGCGCCCGACCGGCAGAGCCACCAGAGCCGGAGCGTAGTGCGAGCGCAGCGGCACTACGCGGAGGCGAACTGATGCGACGCGGCCACGCGAAGCCTGGCCGCGCCGCACGGCAGGAACCAGCCGCCCATCGACACTGGAGCGCGCGAGCTAGGCTCGCGCGCGTTTCCGCGCGAAGCGCCGTACCTATTCCCGAATCGCGCTAAAGCGCGATTCGGGAATGAATTACGAGGTTGGAACGGGCCTGCGATGCACGCTCCAGCATGCGCAGCTCCTGCTCCGGGAAGCGCAGCTTCGCGGGCTGGGCGCTGCTCCGTGCCGGCGCGCGAGACGAGGACGAGAGCGAGAGTGTGCCGAGGGCCGCGCTGAGGCCGACCGTGGCGACGACGACTGCGGCAGCGGCGACGGCCTGCATCTTCCGCGCGACGGCCGGCCGGCGCCCCGGAAGCACGATCGGGACGTTCAGCTGCTCCAGCGGCGTGTCGCGCAAGAGGCGCGAGGCCTCCGTCGCCCCGGCGGCGTACGTCCGGCAGCCGGCGCAAACAGCCAGATGCGCTTGCAGGCGAACGCCCTCGAGCTCCGAAAGCTCGCCGTCGAGCCACGCCGAGACGAGCTCGTGCACTCGATCACAGGTCTGGAGGGAAATCTGCCCCATAGGGTCGTTCACGTCAGTTCTGACGGCCTTACGTAGGAGAAGTTAGCCCTTTCTTCGTCTTTAGACCCCGAACCTTTAGCTGAAGGTGACGAGGGCCTGGTTCATCCGGCCGGCACCGGCGAGGCAGGCATTCCTGCCGGTCTCCGCGATGAAGGGACACGCCAGCCGCTCGAAGCGGCCGTTCGTGACGACGGAAAGCGTTGTTCCAAGCCATTCGTAGCAGGCACCGCGGGCGCTGCGGCGCAGATTGGCGCAGCGCTCGATCAGCTTCACCCGCCGTGAGCCGCGCGCGGTCGCGACGTTCTGGATGTTCATTCCGTACAGGCAGCTGATCGTGTCGGCGCCGCGCAGGCGACCGCAGATGCGAATCTGAATGAACGGATCAGCGGATGTGATCAGCGACGCCGCGCCGATGCAGCCGGCGCGTTGCCGCGCCTTCAGGCCCCCGCACAGCGCACGGACGCCCGTGGCGTTCGTCGGCACCTTCTTCGGCGTCAGCTCCAGGAAGTAGCGGTACCAGCATGGTCTGACGAACGTCGGGATCGCCCGGGCGCAGAGGATGCGCGCCGACGTGACCCCGCTCCGCTGACGCTGTGTACTGTCGCGCCCCGCGATCGAGAGCCAGTAGTCGTGGTAGGCGCCCTGCGCGCAGTCGGGCGCCTGCGACGCGGGCAGCGCGCGGCACGCCCTGATGCCGAACGGGAGCTGGTCGTGGTACAGCCGCATGTATGCGTGCCCGAGGGTGTGGACACACGTGTACGAGCGGAAGCGGGTCGGCGCTCGCAGGCAGAGCTTGATCGCGCCGTCGGGGCCGAGTCGCCCGATCTCGTTGCCGAGCGTCAGGACCATGCCCATCCCGAACCCGGCCGAGCAGCCCGGGTCATTCGAGCGCGGCAGATAGCGCTGCAGGTTGGCCAGCGTCACGTGATGGCGCCGCGCGTACCTCCGCCCGACGACGTGCATCATCATGTGGCAGCTGCCCAGGAGATAACCGCCGCCCGCGCGGACCTTGCGATCGATCCGCGGCAGCTCGTTCGCCGGGTCGCCCGACTTCTCGACGTCCGCGAGCAATCGCGTCACGTAGCAGTTCCAGATCGACGTGTCCTTCCGTAGCAGGCTGCAACGCGAGAGATAGGTCGTCTTTCCACTTTGGTCGCCCATCAGGATTCCGTTCAGCGGTGGCCCGGCTGACGCCGTGGCGGCGCACGTAGCACCGCAAACGAGGGCAGCGACGAAGAGAAGCCGGAAACGGCGCACACTCATTAGACGCCCGATTCGGATTCTGGTCAGGGGACGCGCACGCGGCGGACACCCGCTGCGCTGCGGTTTCCGGCGCGGTCGACGACCACGACCTTGACGGTGTGTGTGCCCGGGAGCGGCCTGCCGACCTGGACGGGAGCGTCGGTGGCGTCCTTGACGAAGCTCCGCGGCGCGTTCCGGTCGAGCGAGACGTCGTAGTGCGCGACGCCGCTGCCGTTCTCACGGACGCTGTCGAGCGTCACCTCCAACCGCCCGCCGACGACGGCGGCCGTGAAGCGTGGTGCGCGCGGCGCGGTCGCATCGGTCCAGCGGAAGCGGAGCCGGGCGCGCGATCCCGCCGACGTCTCGACGGCGAGCGTGAAGACGCCGTGATTCGTGAAACGCTCACCGTGCCGGAGCTCCGGCCGATGGCGGCCGTTGGGATTTCCCAGCAGAAGGTTCGGAATGCTCGTGCTGCCGAAGTCGTTGAGATCGGGACTTGGGCTGACGCGCACGATCACGCCCGCGCCCGCCGTCTGCTGGCCATCGTCGTTCCGTGCTGCCTGCCCCCGGTACTCGACCCAGTACTGGTCGTTCGCGGTCGTGACGATGAACGCCTGCGGCGCGGACGACGGCCGCTCGATCGGCGCGACGGCGTAGCTCCCGTTCTTCGTCGCGCGCACGACGCGCGTCAACCAACCGAGCTGGAACTTTGCCTGTGCGCTGAAGTCACCTGAGCCCGCGCCCATCGTGTCGTACGGATCGCCGTACTCGAGCGCTCCGCAGCCGTGGCGCCGGCAGTCCGTGAGATTCGCGTGACCCAGGCCGAACGAGTGGCCCAGCTCGTGTGCGACGAGGTGCGGCGTGACCGCGCCGTTCAGGAAGACGGTCGCCGCCAGCGTCACACCCGACCACGGGCACCCCGCGTCGGGGTGGATGTAGATGACGCGGTCGTACTTCGCCGGGTCGTAGCCGGCCGCGATCGCCGCCGCGCTCGCGTCAGCCCGCGCAGCCGAAAGATTGCAGCCTGCCGGGCCGCTGAACGCCTTCAGCCATGGCGTCACCGCGCCGGTCAGCGACGTCTTCCCGTACGACATGCTGCGGTAGAAGGCGTCGACTTCGTCGAAGACGATGTGGCGCACATCGTCACGGGCAAACGGCTGCGGCGCCCAGGTCACCAGGGCGACGAGGATCCGCTGGGGGCCTAGTACGTGCTCGCCGTACGCCGGCTGTGCGGCGGGGACCACGACCAGGTTGAGGGCGAGCAGGGCGACCGGTAGCAGCCGCCGCCCCACGGCCCCGTCAGCCGGCGGCTACGGGATTCGGGACGTCTGCGATCTGGAGCGGCTTGACGATCTCCGCGAAGTGACAGGCGCTCGGGTGACCCTGGCCGCGGTCGATCAACGGCGGATCCTCCTCCGCACAGATCGGCTGTGCCTTCCAGCAGCGCGTTCGGAACCGGCAACCCGACGGCGGGTTGGCCGGGTTCGGGACGTCGCCCTCGAGCACGATCCGCTTGCGCTTCCCACGCTGGCCCGGCTCCTCGATCGGAATCGCCGAGAGCAGCGCCTGCGTGTACGGATGCGACGGGCGCTCGTAGATGTCCTCCCTGGTTCCGATCTCGACGACGCGTCCGAGGTACATGACGGCTACGCGGTCGGAGATGTGCCGGACGAGCGAGAGATCGTGCGCGATGAAGAGGTAGGTCAGCCCGAAGTCGCGCTGCAGCGACTCGAGCAGGTTGATCACCTGCGCCCGGATCGAGACGTCGAGCGCGGACACCGGCTCGTCGAGCACCACCATCTGCGGGTTGAGCGCGAGGGCGCGTGCGAAGCCGATGCGCTGGCGCTGGCCGCCGGAGAACTCGTGCGGGAAGCGGTTGGCGTGCTCGGGGCTCAGGCCGACCGTCCGCAGCAGCTCGTCGATGCGGCCACGCCCCTCACGGCCCTTGTACAGCCCGTGCACGCGCAGCGGCTCGGCCACGATCTCGCGGACGGTCATGCGCGGGTTGAGCGACGCGTACGGATCCTGGAACACGATCTGCAGCTCGCGGCGGACGTCGCGCATGCGCCGCCGGCTGTAGCCGGTGATGTCCTGCCCGTTGAAGATGATCTTGCCGTCCGTCGGCTCGAGCAGTCTGATGATGGTGCGGCCGAGCGTCGTCTTGCCGCAGCCGGACTCGGACGAGCCCGAGCGTCTCGCCCGCCCGGAGCGACAGGTCGACGCCGTCGACTGCGTGCACCTGCCCGACGCGTCGCTTGAAGATCCCGGCGGTGATCGGGAAGTGCTTGTACAGGCCTTCGAGGCGGAGAATCTCGCGGCCTTCCTCGGCGCGCTCGTGCACCTCCTCGACGGGTGCCTGTGCAGCCTCGCTCACGACGCCTCGGCTCCGACCGGCTCGACGAGGTGTCCCGTCCTGCCCTCGAGCTCTTCGGCGAAATGGCAAGCAGTCAGATGCGCCGAGTCGTCGATGGGCCGGAGCGGCGGCTCCTCCTCGCGACAACGTATGCGGCCCTGCGAGAGGAAACAGCGTGGGTGGAACGGGCAGCCCGGCGGCCGGCTGATCAGGCTCGGCGGCTGGCCCGGGATCGGCCGTAGCCATTCCTCGTCGGCCGTCAGCTTCGGCAGGCTGTCCATCAGTCCGACGGTGTACGGATGGCGGGGTGAACTGAAGATCGTGTTCACGTCGCCGAGCTCGACGACCTTGCCCGCGTACATGACGACGACGCGGTCGGCCAGCTCGGCGATCAGGCCGAGGTCGTGCGTGATCAGGATCGTCGCGGCGTGCGTCTCCTCCTGCGCCTTCTTCAGCACCTCGAGGATCTGCGCCTGGATCGTCACGTCGAGTGCAGTTGTCGGCTCGTCGGCGATCAGCACCGACGGCTCGTTCGCGATCGCCATGGCGATCATCGCGCGCTGGCGCATTCCCCCCGAGAACTCGTGGGGATATTGGTTGACGCGGCGATCGGGATTCGGGACGCCGACGGTCTTCAGCAGCTCGACCGCGCGCTTCTTGACAGCGTCGTCCTTCGTCTGGGGATGATGCGTCTTGACCGCTTCACCGATCTGGTAGCCGACCTTCAGCACCGGGTTCAGCGACGTCATCGGATCCTGGAAGATCATTGCGAGGTCGTTGCCCCGGATCCGGCGCAGTTCCTTCTTCGAGACCTTGAGCAGGTCCTTGCCCTTGAACATCGCCTCTCCGCGCACGATGCGTCCGGGCGGCTGAGGGATCAGCCCGAGGATCGACATCGTGCTGACGCTCTTCCCGGAGCCGGACTCCCCGACGATGCCGAGTGTCTCGCCCGGATAGAGGTCGTACGTGATGCCGTCGACGGCCTGGACGACACCGTCCTCGGTGGTGAACTCGACGACGAGATCGCGGATGGAAAGAAGTGGCTCAGGCACGGACGCGGCGCTGTGTGGGATCAAGGGCGTCGCGCAGCCCGTCGCCGACGAAGTTGATGCAGAGCACGATGACGACGATCACCACGCCCGGGAACGTGACGAGCCACCACTTGTCGAGGCCCTGGTCCTGCCCCTCGTTCAGCAGCGCACCGAGAGCCGGCGTCGGAGGCTCGATGCCGAAGCCCAGGAACGACAGCACCGCCTCGAGCAGGATCGCGGTGCCGATCGTGAGCGTCGCGGACACGACGATCGGCCCGACCGTGTTCGGCAGCATGTGGCGCAGCATGATCCGGAGGTCGCCGGCTCCGGCCGCGCGCGCCGCTTCGATGTACTCCTTTTCACGCAGCGAGAGGAAGCTGCCTCGCACCACACGCGCGATCTGCGTCCAGATCAAGGCGGCCAGCAATAAGGCAAGCTTGAGCGGCGTGCTGTGACCGATGTACTTCGCCGACACCAAGAGGACGGCTAACAGGGGTAACGTCAGGAAGAGGTCGGTCACGCGCATCAACAGGTTGTCGATCCAGCCGCCGTAGAAGCCCGCGAACCCGCCGATGATCGTTCCGATCAGCGTCGAGAGGACGCCGACGAGCACGCCGACCCGGGCTGACGTCCGGATCCCGTAGAGCACGCGACTCAAGGAGTCGCGTCCGGCGCTGTCCGTGCCGAAGAGGTGCTTGCTCGAAGGCGCCACGCTCAGCGACTCGAGGTTGATCTGCTGGTAGGTGTACGGCGCGATGAAATTCGCAAACAGACCGCAGCCGAAGATCGCGAGCAGCAGGACGAGGCTCCCGAGCGCGAGGCGGTGGCGCATGAAGCGGCGGCGCGCGTACGCCCACTGGCTGCGCGCCTCGATCTCCAGCCCGTACTGATACGTGAGCTCGCTCGGATCGGCCGGGCCGGGCGGCGACATCGACAGCTCGGAACCGGGCGGTCCTACCGACAGGGCGTTCGGATTGGGCTCGCGAAGTCCGGACTCAGTCATAGCGGATACGTGGATCGAAGACGCCGTACAGGATGTCTGCAATCAGATTGAAGATGATCACCATCGTGGCCACGACCATCAACCACGCCATCACCGGATACGGGTCGCTCGCGAAGAGCGAGTTGATGAAGTAGTAGCCCATTCCGTCGAGGGTGAAGATCGTCTCCGTGACGATCGCGCCGGCGAAAATGGCGCCGAAGTCGATCGCGACCACCGTCACGAGGGGGATGAGGGCGTTCCGAAAGGCATGCCGCATGATGACGCGGCGCTCGATCAGGCCCTTCGCGCGCGCCGTGCGGACGTAGTCCGAGTTGAGCACCTCGAGCATCGACGCCCGCATGAACCTGCTGTACGTGGCGGTGCTCAACGCGCAGAGGGCGATCACCGGCAAGGCGAGATGCTGAACGCGGTCGAGCAGGAAGTGGAAGCCGTGGCCGGCGCCCGTCGGCGACGAGAGACCCGACGTATAGAAGATGCGCACGTTCCATTTGAGGAAGATCTGCACCATCAACACCTGCAGCATCAGCGCCAGCCAGAAGACGGGCGTGGCGAAGCCGATGAAGCTGAGCGTCGTGGCGGTGTAGTCGAAGAGCGAGTACTGGCGTAATGCCGAGTAGACGCCGATCCCGACCCCGAGGATCAGCGAGATGATGATCGCGGTGAGGATGAACTGCAGCGTGTGGCCCATCACGCGCTTCAGGTCGGGCCAGATCTTCCGGTTGCCGAAGAGCGTCGTTCCGAACTGCTGCGTCACGGCAGCCTTGATCCAGTAGCCGTAGCGCACGACCACCGGCCGGTCGAGGTTCTTCGAATGCTCGATCGCATGGATCTGCTGGGCGGTGATGTTCGGGTTGGCGCGCAGGCGGCCGAGCGGGTCGCCGGCGATCGACACGAACGTGAAGATCAGGAAGCTCGTGGCGACGAGCACCGGGATGCTGTACAGGACTCTGCGAACGATGAAGGTCAGCATCGGGCTGTCCGCGCATTATGAACGGATCCCGCCCCCGGTGACCGGGGGCGGGATCCGTGGTTCAGCACGCAATCAGGGTTCGGCAGCGTTCCCTTACCCCTTCGACCAGTTCTCCGCGTTGAACGAGGGGCCCTGGCTGCTTGCGTTGTCGACCATGCCGCGGATCGACGTCTTGTAGACCAAGTACGTCGGCCGCTGGTACAGCGGGATCATCGGCACGTCGTTGGCCATCTGCTTGCCCGACTTGACGATCAGGTCGAGCCGCTTCTTCGCGTTCAGCTCCTTGTCCGAAGCGGACAGCCACTTCGTGACGTTCCGGTTGCAGTACTCCGTGTAGTTACTGGCGTTACCGCAACTGAAGATGCTGACCACGTAGTGCGGGTCGACCGTGACGAGGTACGTGAACATCGCCAGGTCGAAGTCGTGCGCCGGCAGCTTGCTGCCGAACAGCGTACCCGCGGGGACGAACGCGTTCCTGAGCTCGATTCCGGCCTTGGCGGCCTGATCCTGGAAGATCGTGAAAGCGAGCGTGCGGAGTGCGTTACCCGACGTCGACGCGAAGTCGAACCCGACCTTCGTGCCGTTACAGCGGAAGATGCCGTCCCCACCCTTCGTGCAGTTGTGGGCCTTCATCATGTTCTCGACCTTGCTGGTGCTGAAGTTCCACTTTGCGAACTCGTGCCCGAAACCGGCCTCGCCCTTGAGGCGAACGAGGCTGTTCAACGGACCGACGCTCGGATTGAGTGTCCCGTACAGCGCCTTCGCCGCACCCGATCGGTTCAGCGAGGTCAGCAGCGCCTGACGCATCCAGGTCTGCTTCGCGAGCGGGTTGCCGTGGGCTCCCTGCTCGATCTCGATGTGCTCCCACTGCAGACCCACGTGCGAGACGACCTTGAGGCCCGCCTGGCTCTTGAGGTCTGCGAGAGCGAGCTGTGGCTGCGGGTAGATCGCGTCGACCTCACCCGAGCGGATTGCCTGGATCTCGGAGTTCGTGTTCGTGATGAAGCGGAACACGATCGAGTCCAGCTTGGCCTTCTTGCCGTGCCACCCCTTGGCGTTGCGCGTCAGGGTGATGCCCGAGCCGCGGTCGAACCGCGTCAGCAGGAACGGCCCGTCCGAAATCGGGGCGTTGCCCTTCTTCGGGTTGCAAATGCAGTCGTTCCACACCGTGAGCATGTCCGTGCCCGCGAGCGCATGCTGCGGGAGGACGTAACTGAACAGACCCCTCCAAGCGGCGAAGTTCCGCTTGAACGTGACCTTCACGGTCTTCCCGCTACCGACGACGCTGCTGATGTCTTCCCAGCCGAGCGGGTCGATGTGCTCCTTGTACTTCGGGTTGATCGCGGTCTGCCAGGTGAACTTCCAGTCCTTGCCGGTGACCTGCGTGCCGTCACTCCAGTGAGCGTTCTTGCGGATGTGGTACGTCACCCGCATCGGCCTCGTCTGAAGCGTGGCCTTGCTGATCAGGTCCGGCGCATACGTGAACTTCGGCGTAAACAGGAAGGCGCCGCGGATCACAGGCGTCTGGAACACGACGTTCCAGAACGCGTTGCAGTCCACGTCCAGAATCAGGTTCAAACACCAGTCCGGACCGCCGCCCTGCTCCGCTCCGAAGACCAGCGTGCCCGCCTTGTGCGACGAGGCACTGTCCGGCCCGTTAACTCTCGCCGAGCCAGTAGCCGCGAGCGCGAGCGCTGCGAGTACGACCCCGGCAAAGAGCCAGAGCTTACGTCGATGCATCTACTCCCTCCGTTCAGTCTTATGGCGTTGCGGACGCATCGCCATAACCCTTCGTCCCGCCCCCTCCTCTGGGGCGGGCCGCATTCTGACAGAGAAAGAGACGCTTGCAGCGTCTCTTTGTTAGGAAGGCGCGCTTCGCGCGGAAACGCCCACGGGCTCAGCCCGTGGGCTCCTATTTGGCTCCTCGTGCGCGATTGCCGGGGGCGCGGGGCTCGGGAGGCTTCGCGTTCCCGAGCCCCGGGAGTTCGCCTCCCGCTAAGGCGGCTTCGCCTGCCTTAGCGTCCGGCTTTGGTGGGTCTGTGGGTGGCTGGTTTCTTAGGTCGTTAGAGCATCTGCGCCGGCTACGACCTCCAGGATTTCCTGGGTGATTTCCGCCTGCCTGGCACGGTTCATGGCGAGGGTCAGGCTGTCGATCAGCTCGTTCGCGTTCTTCGACGCATTGCGCATGGCTGTCATGCGGGCGCCGTGCTCCGACGCGGCTGACTCGAGCAGGGCTCGGTACAGCTCCGTTTCGAGATAGACCGGGAGGAGGCGTTCCAGGATCTGCTCCGGCTCCGGCTCGAAGATGAAGTCACCTCGCAGGGCGTCTTCCTCCCGCTCCTCGTCCGAGGTCTCCAGGAGCTCGCCTGACAGGGGGAGGATGTCCTGCACCGTGACCCGCTGCACGAGCGGGGACTCGAACGCGTTGTAGACCACCTTGACGCGGTCGACCTCCCCCTCCGTGTAGAGCTCGGCGACTCGGTGGGCGATCGCCTGCGCGTCCGCGTAGCGCGGCTGATCGGTGAAACCTGTGAACTCGCCCACCAGCTCGAAGCGGCGGAAGCGGAGCGAGCCGACCCCGCGCCGGCCGACGCCAACCCACTGCACCTGCTTGCCCTCACCCTGCAGCTCCCGCTGCAGCGCCAGCGCGCGGCGGAGGATCTGGGAGTTGAACGCCCCGGCGAGGCCGCGGTCGCCGCTCAGCGGGACGATCGCCACGGTCTGCTCCTGCTCGTGCGGCTGCAGCAACGGCAGTCCGCGCACCGACGCACTCGCGCGCGCCGTGCCTGCCATCAGCTCGAGCATGCGGTCCGCGTAGGGGCGCATCGCTTCGATCCTCGCCTGGGCCTTCTTCAGCTTCGCCGCGGCGACGAGCTCCATCGCGCGGGTGATCTTGCCCGTGTTGCGGACGGACCGGATCCGCCGCCGGATGTCTTGGACGGAGGCCATCAGTGGTCCGTCCAGTTCTGTTGCCGGATGACTGGGTCGCGAGCACCAAGCCAGAGCCCGCACTCGTTCGCAGCCAAGGCTGGCAGCCTTGGCAAGAGCGAGGGTGGGCTATGGCGCCGCGTGATCGCGGGCCAGGCGCCGGTGGACAGGGCTGGACGGGCCACTAAACCAGCGAGGCTTCTTCCTGCACGTTGAAGCTCTGCTGGAACTTCTTCAGCTCGGCCTCGAGCTTCTTCGTCGTCTCGTCGGACAGGTCGCCCGTCTCCCGGATGTCCTTCAGGATCGAGCCCTCCGCCCGCATGTACTCGCGCAGCTCGTCCTGGAACCGCGGCACCTGCGGGACCGGGATCGGATCGAGGAATCCGTTCACCCCGGCGTACAACGCAATGACCTGGTCCTCCATCGACCACGGGTCGTACTGCGGCTGGTTCAGGGTCGCGACCATCCGCTCGCCGCGCGCGAGCGCCTGCTGCGTCGCCTGGTCGAGCTCCGAGCCGAACTGCGCGAACGCCTCCAGCTCGCGGTACTGCGACAGGTCGAGGCGCAGGCGGCCGGCGACCTTCTTCATCGCCTTCGTTTGCGCCGCGCCGCCCACGCGCGAGACGGAGATGCCGACGTTGACGGCCGGGCGCACCCCGGAGAAGAAGAGGTCCGACTCGAGGTAGATCTGGCCGTCGGTGATCGAGATCACGTTGGTCGGGATGTAGGCCGCGACGTCGCCCGCCTGCGTCTCGATCACGGGCAGCGCCGTCAGCGAGCCTCCGCCGTTCTCGTCCGAGAGCTTGCACGCGCGCTCGAGTAGCCGCGAATGCAAATAGAAGACGTCGCCCGGGAACGCCTCGCGGCCCGGTGGGCGGCGCAGCAGCAGGGACAGCTGCCGGTAAGCGTCGGCGTGCTTCGAGAGGTCGTCGTACATGACGACCGCGTGCTTCTTGTTGTAGAGGAAGTACTCGCCCATCGCGCAACCCGCGAACGGGGCCATCCACTTGATCGGCGCGGCCTCCTGCGCGGCCGCGGAGACGATCGTCGTGTACTCCATCGCGCCCTCGTCGCGGAGCTTCTCGTAGACCTGCGCAACGGTGGACGCCTTCTGACCGATCGCGACGTAGATGCAGACGACGTCCGTGTCCTTCTGGTTCAGGATCGTGTCGATCAGGATCGCCGTCTTGCCGGTCTGCCGGTCGCCGATGATCAGCTCGCGCTGGCCGCGCCCGACGTTCGTCATCGAGTCGATCGACTTTATCCCCGTCTGGAGCGGCTCCTTCACCGGCTGCCGGGCGACGACGCCCGGCGCCTTGAACTCGAGTGGGCGCGTCTCCGACGTCTCGATTGGCCCGAGGCCGTCGAGCGGGTTGCCGAGCGGGTCGACGACGCGGCCGAGCAGCCCTTCGCCGACCGGGACGCTCGCGACCTTGCCGGTCCGCTTGACCGGCTCGCCTTCCTTGACGTGCTGCCACTCGCCGAAGAGCGCGGCGCCGACGTCGTCCTCCTCGAGGTTGAACGCAAGCCCGACGACGTTGTGCTCGAGCTCGAGCATCTCCTGCGCGACCGCGTTCTCGAGTCCGTAGATGCGCGCGATGCCGTCGCCGACCTGTAGCACGGTGCCGACCTCGGCGAGGTCGGTCTCGACGTCGTAGTGCTCGATCCGCTCCTTGAGGATCGACGTGATCTCTTCCGGGCGTAGCTTCACTGCCTCAACTCCTCTTCACGAGTTCATGACGTAAACCTTCGATCCGGCCGCGCACGCTGGCGTCGACGCGCATCGATCCGGCCTGCAGGACGAAACCGCCGATCAGGCTCGGGTCGACCCGGCGCTTTGCCTCGATCGTTCGCCCGGACGCCTGCTCGATCTGCTGCAGCAGGTCGCGCGCCTCGTCGTCCGACAAGTCCCGCGCTGTTGTGAGCTCGACGTTGAGGCGCCGCTCTTCGCGCGCCATCAGCCGGTCGAACTCGCGGGCGATCTCCTCGATCTGCCCGATTCGCCCCTTCTCGGCCACGAGCCGGAGGAAGTTCCGAATCAGTTCGTCGGAGCCACCGAGCAGCTCGTCGAGCACTGCGACCTTCGTTCCCGGATCGAGCTGCGGGTTGCGCAGAGCCGCGCGCAGCTCGGGGACGTCGCGTACGGCCGCGGCGAAATCGGCGAGCTCCTCGCTCACCTGCTTCAGGCGCCCGCTCTCCTTTGCCGCTTCGAACAGCGCCTGCGCATACGTGCGGTGGACGACGGCTATGTCCGCGCCTCCTCGAGCACGGAGAAGTCGAGGTCTTTGATCGCGTCCTGCCGGTCACCTTGGTGGTGGCGACGAGTGTCAGCTCGGCGACCTCGGCCCGGATCTGCTCGAGCGCGCGATGCGTCTCGGCTTCGATCTGGCGCTTGGTCTCCTCGAGCCGCCGCTGGCGGTCGGCCTCCGTCTCTTCCTTCACGCGCTGCCGCTGCGAGTCGGCGACCTTCCGCGCCTCCGCCAGGATCTGCTCGGCCTGCCCGCGGGCCTGGCCGATCAGCGCCCGGTGCTCCTCGAGGAGCTTGCGCGCCTCCGTGCGCGCTTTCTCCGCCTCTTCGAGCGACCGGCGGATCCGGTCCCGCCGTTCGTCGATGGCCTGCTGGATTCGCTTGAACGCGACCCGCTTCAGCACCCAGAAAGTGATGGCGAAGCAGACGATCGTCCAGACCATCAGGCCCAGGCGGACCTGGATCAGCGGATTCGACGCGACGAGCCCGTGCATCAAACGAGGACGTACGCGAGGATCGAGCCGAGCAGGCCGTAGAACACGACCGCCTCGGTGAGCGCGAAGCCGAGCCACTGGATGCCCTGCAGCTCGCCACGGAGTTCGGGCTGCCGCGCGACTGACTGGATCATCGAGCCGAAGATGTTGCCGATGCCGACGCCGGCGCCGAGCGCGCCGAGGCCGACGCCGAGGGCGAGACCGATCGCCTTGCCGGCTTTCGTGACGTCACCCGACGTTGCTGCGAGAAGCGTGTGCACGTTTCCCTCCTTTTATCCGCTCTGCCGGCCAAGCCGGCAAAGCTCTTCTGGTCGGCGTCGCAAGCGACGCCTTAGTGCTCCGGCTCGATTGCCGAGCCGATGTAGATGGCGGACAAGGCGGCAAAGATGAACGCCTGGATCCCGACGACGATGACGACCTCGAAGATGTAGAAGATCGTCGCGGGAATCAGGACGGGCAAAAGCGCCAGCGATTGGAAGATGAAGATCAGGCCGAGGAACGTGAGGATCAGGATGTGCCCCGCGAGCATGTTCGCGAAGAGTCGGACGCTCAGCGAGATCAGGCGCATGAACTGCCCGAGGATCTCGAGCGGCACGATCAGCGGCAGGAGCGCCTTCGGCGCCTCGGGGATCCAGCTCTTGAAGTAGCGGACCGGGCCGTTCCAGCGGATGCCTTCGAGATGCGTGAACACGAACGTGACGAGTGCCAACGCAAGCGTCACTGAGAGGGAGCTCGTCGCGGCGTAGATCCCCCACACCGGGATCCCGTGGTAGGTCTCGCCGGTGATCGGGAGCGGGATGAAGCCGAGCAGGTTGACAACGAAGATGAACAGCAGCAGCGAGGCGACGTACGGGAACCAGCGGCCGATCGCCTTGGACGGGAGCCCCTGCTCCGCGATCTGCGTCTGCGCGACCTCGTAGATCGACTCGCCGATCGTCTGGCGCGCGCCCGGCCGTTCACTGAGGCGGTAGCGCATGAGGAAGATCCCGAGCAGGATCGTCACGACGGTGCCGAGCATCAGGTAGACGACGGCCTTCGTGATCGAGAGATCGAGCGGGCCGAGGTGGATCGGGACCCAAGGGTGCTGCTCGAACTCCGTGGTCGGGTCGAAGGTCCCGCGCGCGAACGCGGCGGACGGGAACGCGAGCGCGAGCAGCGCGACGGTCAGCAGGCGGGACTTCACCGCGTGCCTCCGCTGTAGTAGGTCGCGAGCGACAAGCCGAGTTCGAACGTGTATGCGAGCGCGTAGGTCACGACGGCCGCGACCGCGACGTGCGGATGCGACGCAGCGGTCGCCACGAGGACGGCCAGCAGCACGATTGCCTTGAAGAAGACGCCGAATGCCTGCACAGCTGAGCCCGCGAGATTAGCCGCGGGCTTGCGCGCGCGCGCCAGCACGAGGTCGAGCCCGTGGACGAACACCCATAGCGCGGCGGCGAGCCCCCAGCCGGTGAGCGGCCAGTCGAGCAGCAGGAACAGCGGCAGCGCCGCGACGATTAGCGCGGCTGCGCCGAGCGCCGGCAGCCAGTGTCCGGGCTCGGGCCGCGGCGTCGAGAAGAGGCCGCCGGCGGCCATCAGACGTTGTACCGCCGGTAGACGGTGAAGACGGCCAGCGGGAGCCCGACCAGAGCGCCGATGAGCAAACCGATGCCCGCGCTGCCGGCGATCCAACCGATCAAGACGCCGACCGCGATCGCCGCGAGGAGAACCCCTAGGAGTAGGCCTCCCGCCCCGGCGGGTTGGAACGGGCGGCGCTCAGAGGGCTCCATTCGCCCCGAGCATACCAACTTTGTGACACCGTGAAGTCGCTATTCAGGCCGAAATCACGCGACTTTGTTGCGCTGGCCCCGCGCCTGCTCCTCGCGGCGGCGGATGATCGGGTTCGCGAGCTTCACGATCTCGAGCAGGTAGACCATGTAGACGGAGGCTGCGAACGCGACGAAGCCGATCGCCCCGACGATCGCCGTCCGCCACGGGTGCCAGTCGCCGTGCTGGTGCGGCTTGATGAAGCGCAGCGACAGGGCCGTAGCCGCGAGCGTCCCGCACCAGAGCCAGATGTACGTGGCCGCGCGCCGCTGCGAGAACCCGATGTCGACGAAGCGATGGTGCAGATGCGTTCGGTCGGGGGCGTAGACCGGCTGCCGGTACTTCAGGCGCTTCGCGACCACGAACGACGTGTCGAGGATCGGGACGGCGAGCACGAGCAGCGGGAAGAAGAGCGTGACGACCGACGCCGTCTTCAGCAGGCCCTGTAACGGGACGGCCGCGAGCACGAAGCCGAGCAGCAGAGCACCCGAGTCGCCCATGAAGATCCGCGCCGGGTAGACGTTGTGCCGCAGGAAACCGAGTGCGGCGCCGAGCACGATCGCGGAGAGGATCGCCGCCTGGATCTCGGGGCGCGGCAGCGACAGCGCAATCAGCGTGAACGTGAACGCGGAGATCGCCGACACGCCCGCGGCGAGACCGTCGAGACCGTCGAGGAAGTTGACCATGTTCATGATCGCCACGATCCACACGATCGTCAGAGGCACGCCCACCCAGCCCGGCAGGGCGTGGATGCCGAGGAACGGGAACGTGAAGCGATCGACCCAGATCCCGAACCACACGGGCACCGACGCCGCGAGTATCTGGCCCCCGAGCTTCTCCCACCAGCGCAGCCCGCGGAAGTCATCGATCGCGCCGACCGTCACCGCGACGGCCGCGCCGAGCAGGAGGCCGCGTGTGTCGCGACCGA
>WNGI01006715.1_pt1 | contig 18581 bp, 17 predicted proteins | sample 5400621 | NCBI WGS metagenome assembly WNGI01 (sample SAMN13153374, study PRJNA577476) | soil metagenome | isolation source: 20 cm soil or saprolite under Garry oak tree replicate 1 | place: USA:California | collected 2016-06-15
AGGCGAGCCCACGCCCTCCTCCGGATACACCGGCGCTGGCCGCCGAATAGGACTGCGGCGCAGCGATCGGCGGCGGCAGGGCAGACGACTGATATTGCGATTGCGGACGGGAATATTGCGGCAGATCGCGGCGCTCGACCGCGGCCGGCGGCACCGCGCCGGTGGATTCGGATTGGGAAGCCAAGGGATTGGCGAAGGAGTTTTGTGAGAGCCGCGTCTGCATGTCGGCACTGCAGCCGGCGAAACCGATCGACATCAGCGCCAGCACCGCGACGTGCGGAACTCGACGCGAGCAAAGCAACTCGACGACACGGGACATGGTTACTCACTGCTACGCAACAAATTACTGTTTTGAGTAAACACGTCGGCAGTAAACAACCGCTTAACCCTGCGGACAGGACGTTAATGGAGCGGTTTTTCCCCTTCCCGGCCGGCCGAAGGGTCACACCTCGCCGCCTACAATTCGCGGGCGATGCCCGGCAGCGCCGGCACGAAGCGGACGTCGACGAGCTCCCTGCGCTTGAAGCCGGTCTCGGTGCTGGTCAAGCGGATCAGGGTCTGGATGCCCTGTTGCGGACCGACCGGCGCGATCAGGATTCCACCGGGCTCGAGCCGCTGCGTCAAGGTCTCGGGAATTTGCTGCATCGCCGCCGTGACGATGATGCGGTCGAAATTACCGACGCTGGCGGGGATGTCGAGGCCGTCCCCCAGCATCACCTCGACGTTGAAACATTCGAGTTCCACGAGCCGGGCCCGGGCGCGGTCGGCCAGGGTTCGGTAACGCTCGATCGTCAGGACCTGACTGCTGAGCCGCGACAGGATGGCCGCCTGATAGCCGGAGCCGGTGCCGATCTCGAGCACGCGATGATGCTTCTGCAGTTGCAACTGTTCAGTCATGTAGGCCACCACAAAGGGCTGGCTGATGGTTTGCCCGCAGGCGATGCCGAGGGCGCTGTCGCGGTAGGCGTCGCCGCGATCAGCGGCCTCCACGAAGAGTTCACGCGGGATTTCTTCCATGACGCGCAGCACCGTCTGGTCGCTGATCCCGCGCCGCCGCAGGTTGAGCTGAAACATCATCTTTTCCGGCGGATTTGGCGTGGGCGGCATGGCGATCTCGCGGGACTCTCATCGAGACTTGGCTCAAGACTCGGATTGCCCCACTCTAGCGCGCCTGCGCCGAACAAGTTGCTGCAATGTGCGCTACCGCGGTATGGAAAATTTTTCCCCAAAACCGTGTTCCCGCTCTGGAACCGCCACTCTGCCTGCGGCGTTAGGGGCCGGGTGTTCAATACTGCTCCATGGCCCGATATGGTGCGCGATAGCAGCTATCAGGCGTGCGTGCTCGCATACGTTGACATTGCGCCGGTTGGCGTTATTTGCGAACCTTAAGTTTTGGGATGGGCAAGGACATTTATCATGACTGCGACGCGACCGCCGGGCGGTTCTGTCTTCCTCGTTGAAGACGAAGTCATGATCAGGATGATGGTCGCCGACATGCTGGAGGAACTCGGCTACAGTGTGGCGGCCGAGGCCGGCGAGATCAATGAGGCGATCCGGCTGGCGCAATGCACCGAATTCGACCTCGCCATTCTCGACGTCAACGTCAACGGCAAGGTGATTTCCCCGGTTGCCGAGTTGATCAAGGCGCGCAACCGCCCGTTCATCTTCGCGACCGGCTATGGCTTCTCCGGCCTTCCCGAAGAATATCGCGACCGCCCGGCGCTGCAAAAACCCTTCCAGCTCGAAACACTGGCGCGGGTGATCCAGAGCGCGCTCAAGAGCGCGGCGGTTTAGACAGCTGACCAATCGACGCGACGGCAGCTGCAGACTAAGCGTCGACACATCCTCATTGAAGCTCGAGACGAATCGGGCGGATGTGACGCGTGTGGTAGATCTGGGAGTGGTCGAAAACCGCCACCCGCATGTAGGTCCCGGTTGAAATGGGGACGTCGGGGAACTCGGCCGCCAGCTTGCGCGCGACTTCGAGCGTCCAATGGCCGGCTGCCCAGCGAGCCATGCCAACGACATCGGCGCGCCGGTCGATGTCGTCGACCAGGATCAGCGATCCCGGAACGATGGTCCCGACGGGGATCTCGGCATCGAGCCCGGCCGAATAGGGCTCGGATTCCGACATGGTCATCCACCATCGCGACGATTCGGCATCGCTGTGGTCGGGATCATCGTCGAACCGCCCCAACGCTTCATAGGTCGCCTTCCAGTCCCTCGGCAGCCGTTTAGGCTGGATCGGCCGCTCATAGCCGCCGACGGGTTGGGGCTCGAAATTATCGCTGTAAAGCTGCTTCGTGCGCGGGTCCTGAATGAAGCCGCCGCGGTAGGGCCTCTGGCCATCCGATTGCGCCCGTGAGGCCTCCGTCGGCACGTCGAAATGGTTCTTGTCGACCCATCCGAGCAGGCCGCCGCTCGATGCCTTCCATTGCCAGACTTCGACGCCGAGGCCGGGCGCCGGAGTAAAGTGCAGGCCGCGTTGCGACAGCGTCGAAGGCTTGCCTTCGATCGGCTTCGGTCCGGCGTGGTAGGTGCGGTCGCCGGGGATAACGATCGGCAGCTTGGTGAACAACGCGGAGAACTTGTCCTCGTAATAGGATCGCTCGTCGCCGAGATCATATCGGTCGTGCAGGACATGCCAGCCGTCCTTCTGCTTCACCAGCGGAAGATGTTTCAGCGACCGGGTCGGGTCATCCCACATAAAACAGAAATACGCGTATTCGCCATCATGGACCGCGCGGATCTCGACCGCCGCCTCGCCCTTGCCGTCATAATTGCCACCGAGCGCGGTGAACATCGTGAACGGCTTGACCGTTCGCCAAACCCCGTCGGACAGATCGCCGTCGAGCACCGGACGGTCGGCCTTGGAGATGCGCCGGACAAAGAAGGTGTCCTCGGACGCCCAGTCAACCGTCATGGCGATTGCTATTCCGCCGGCTGCGGCGACCGTCGCCACCAGAAGCGGGCTAAGCCTGAAAATCCACCGGCTCTTCGACTGTTCCGGCGGCTCGGCCTCGTTCTTCGCCGCGTTTTCCGGATCAAGTAATTCCGCCACCAATTCCATCGGATCGAACGGCTTTGGCCGCGGGCCGAGCTTGGTCGGCCGCAATACGCGGGCGAGTTGATTGAAGCCGCCGAGTGCAAAATGCGCCAGGACATGGGCCACCGCATAACCGAGAATGATCCAGGTGCCCCACATGTGCATCTCGACCCAGAGACCGCGCCCGTAGCCGAGCCAGAGCAGCGTGCCGGTCGTGATCTCCATGATCATGGTGACGAACAACACCCAATACAGAATGATATTGACCGACCCCCACCGCACCTGCTTGCTGCGGTTGCGCAATCCCTGCAACCGTATCTTGTCGAGGCGGATGCGGCGCATCAGGCCGCCGCGCCAGACATAGGCCGCATAGGCGACCGACACGGCGACGAGAATTAGCGCGGCCGGAATATGCAGCGTCCACACGCTGTAAAGGGGAAGCAAGCTGTCGAGCGCCACGAGCCACGAATGCTCCGGCGAATCCATCGCGATCCGCAACCCGGTCACGATCGACAGCGTCAACGTGATCACCAGAATCCAATGCAACACAATCGTTCCGAAGTCGGTCTTTCGTATCCGTTCCTTCGGTCGTGGCATCTTCGGCTTCGGCTGATCGGATTCCGCCTGATCTCGGCGCGGCTCCGCGACATGATGGTCATCTCGACGCAACCGCGGGGGCGTTGTGCCGCGGAAGTGGATTGGGACTTCAGTAGACATCATTGAAGCTGAATCTGACGCTCGTTGATGCCGCTGCCGTTCCATCGAACCTACACCTTTGCAACTCAAGTCATCGGCATGTGGCGCCGTGACAAGCGCCATCTGTTGCACGATCACCCACGTCTTCACGATGCGGATAAGGATGACTTCTTCAACCAGTGTTGAACTGGTATTATTTGATTGAGCGAATTTCGGGGTCGGAATAGGGCAATTCGCCGATGCAGTGCGGCAAGACCATGTGAAGAAAGAAAGATCGACGAACTACGTACGTCGAGATTGATTCACATCAATGCAAACTCTCATGCACTCGTTCGGGGCTGACGCTGCCGTTCTGAATGGCGGCATATGCGAATCTGTTGGCGCAAAAGCGCGCAGCGTGAGTTTTCTTTCGGCAGCCGTCGGGCGACCTTCGTCTTCCAAACTCACGACAAGCGGCAGAAGAAGCCTTACTTCAGCGTCGCCGTCAGCGCTTCCGAGAATGCTTCGTCGGTGCGGTCGAGCCGCAGCGGCGTGACCGAGACATAGCGCGCCGCAAGTGCGGCAAGATCGGTGCCTTCGGCCGGCGTGTCCATCGTCGCCGCACGCTCGAAGCCGATCCAGAAGTAAGGATTGCCGCGGCCATCACGGCGCTGGTCGACTTTCAGGAATCCCAGATTGCGTTTGCCCTGCCGCGTCACGCGCACGCCGGCGACATCCTCCGGCGCGCAGGCCGGGAAGTTGACATTGATCACGGTGTTTTTCGGCACGCCGGCGTCGATCACCTTGCGCAGGATTTGCGGACCGAATTTCAGTGCGGTTTCCCACAGCGGTGCGTTGCGGGTCTCCATGCTGAACTCCTGCGACAGCGCGAACGACGGAATTCCCAGAATGGTGCCCTCCAGCGCGCCGGCGATGGTGCCGGAATAGACCACATCCTCGGCGACGTTACGGCCCTTGTTGACACCCGACAGCACCAGATCCGGCATGGTCGATCCAAGAATGTGGCGCGCGCCCATGATCACGCAATCGGTCGGCGTGCCCCGCACCGCGAAATGACGCGGGCCGACCTCGCGCAGGCGCAGCGGATCGTTCAGCGACAGCGAATGCGATACGCCGGACTGATCGAGCTCCGGCGCCACCACCCAGACGTCATCGGACAGCGCCCGCGCGATCTCCTCGACCACCTTCAGGCCGGGGGCATGAATGCCGTCGTCGTTGGTGCAGAGAACTCGCATCCGATTAATTGCCTTGTTCGATCGATTCCGAAACGGTGACGCGCCGTCTTATCCCGCTCACGCCGTCGAGGCAAACCCAGCATTTGTCGGGGAAAACGGCCATTGCTGGCCGAACCTTGCCGGGCGCGGCGCCCTACCCTATGCGGGTTGTACGCCACATCCGGATCGGCTCTCCTTGGCCGGATCCCCCGTTTGCGCAACGCCAATGGTACAGACAACGAAAACCACCCATCCGACCTTGAGGCGGCTCGAGCTAGCAGACATGGACGCCGCGGCGCGGGTTCTCAGAACCGCGTTCGATCAGGCACTGCCCTGGCTCGCCGGCCTTCACACGCCCGAGGAAGATCGATGGTTCTTCCGCAAGCGCGTCTTTAAGACCTGCGAGGTATGGGGTGCATTCGACGGCACCGGGCTGATAGGGGTGCTCGCTTTCCGCGACCGCTGGATCGATCAGCTTTACGTGCTGCCAAACGCTCAGGGGAGCGGCGTGGGCACGGCGTTACTGCGGATTGCTCAGAGTTCTTGCGAGAGCCTGCATCTCTGGACGTTCCAGCGCAACGCGCACGCCCGGCGATTTTACGAGGCCAGAGGTTTTGCCCTGGTGGAGCAAACTGACGGTGCGGGAAATGAGGAGAAGGAGCCCGATGCGCTCTATTTATGGACACGCTGATGGGTTGATGGATGGCCCATGCGTCGAGGTGCCCTGACTTTTCGGACGGCAAATTGCTCCACGTCCACTTTGCGTTCGAGTGACTCGGCGACAATCCGGAATCTGAAGACGGCCTGCCCGGCCTCGTCGGTGGCTTCAAGGAGCCATTCCGGCTCCGCCCTGAGATCGCTCACGATATCGCGGGCCAGGTCGGCAAACACCGCTGCCGCCTCATTCCAGGCGGCCTCGGTACCCTCGAAGGCCGCCTTAACGCTGGCCCCGTTGGAAAACTTGCCCTGGCGCACCCGAAACTGATATCGCGGCATGGCGGAACTTAAGCGTGGCCCCAGCCGGCTGTCTGCCTTGTTCCGTGCTTAGTGAGCAATGTTGCTCACTTTTCAGAGGCCCGTTTCCGCCTACTCATCCTCATTGATGTGCGGCTTTTCGCTCAACACGGCGTCCAGCAGCGAGCGGTGAACCACGATCTTGCCGTTGTAGTCGATGAAGCCTTTTTTCCGGAATTTGTTCATGAAGAAACTCACCCGGGAACGCGTGGTGCCGATCATTTCCGCCAATGTCTCCTGACTGAGCGTCAGCGGGATCGGCTGGCCGCCGCCCTCCCCGCCGAAATCCGCCAGCAATACGAGCAGGCGTGCGAGACGTCTTTCGCTGGAATTGAACAGCTGGTCGATCAGGTCGTCTTCGATGCGGCTGTTTCGCTTCAGCAGATAGGCCATAAAGAATGCGGAAAACTTCGGCTCCGCACTCAGCGCCGCAAGCATGGCGGGCCTGGTTATCGAGGTGATCACGCAATCTTCCATGGCGACGCTCGTCGCGGTACGTAATTCTGATCCCAAGAGACATCCTTCGCCGAAGAACTGCGCCTCCCCGAAAATACCGACCACGGCCTCCTTGCCGTGTTCGGATAGGACCGTGATCTTGACCTTTCCCTTCTGGATGAAAAAAACGGCGTTGGCGACGTCACCCTGGCTGAAGATTTTCTGGTTTTTTACGTAATTCTCGATCGTCTTTCCGCCGTCGATGCGGCAAAGAAATGCCTTGGGATCAAACGTTTCCTCTGTCAAAGTTTGCTGCGTATTGGACATGGTGTTGTTCCGTGATCGGGCGGGAGCACAACACTCTCAGTCCGCGGCTAGAGCTTGGAGCCGCACGGCGAAGCGCCAGCATAGTCCCATTATGTGCGGTATACGACATAATCGGAGCGGGATGGCCACTCAACTGCTCGTGAGTCACAAAGGAACTCGTCCAGAGATTGACTCGACTGTTCCGCGCCCAGATCTAGGTCGGGCGCCTCAGTTCGCCGGCAAACCAACCGCGAGCGTCGGAGCTCATGGGGTCGCTCGATGCGACCGTCCTTTGGACGCGGCCACATTTCTGGCATTCGAAACTACGGTATTCGACGCCTGAGGGCCCCGCCTCGAGCTTCGACAACAGCATCCGGTTCTGTTGACACATCGGGCAGCCAGGCCGCTCGATCGCTGCAACGTCTGCTGAGGATACCGGCTGATATTCGGGCATGTGGCGCATCCTGCGTTGATTTGAAAGCGCGACCGAATGCTCGATCATGGAACTAGCCGAGGGCAACGGTGGTCCTAACAATGACCGCTCTTGCATTGCATGCCCTGTTCAAAATTGCTCATCTTAAAAAACTTCGTCGATGACGCGGTGAACGAACACAGGGATCATCCACAATACTGCGATTCAAATCCTTGCTTTGTCTTTTCGCAACGGCCAGCAAACGTCGTTACTACTGACGGAGCACGCGCCAGGGCGACACCAGTTTTGCCGACCAGCTTCCGATCCGCATGTCGAAGTCTTGCTTCATGTCAGAGTCTTGCTTCATGTTAAAGTCTCGCGGCGCCGGCTCGGGCGGTTCAACCGGATCACGATCTTCTAATAGCGGAACCCTCAGTTCAGGCGGATCGAACCGCGGGGTTTTTCGGAGCGGCTCCGGAAATTTCGCCCGGGCAACGGCAAGGCCCTTTGCAAAATCCTCGGCATTGAGCCAGTCGGCGCGCAGGCTTTCGGCGAGGCCATCGTGCCACAAACGGGCAAGCTCGATATCGAAGATGCCTTTTAGCCGCTGGTCGATCGCCTGCATGCCGTAGCCGGTGACGGCCCATTGCCTGCCGACCCAATAGATGTCGCGATGCAGGGGCATTTTCGATCTTCGTTCCCAACAGGCTCACTGCCGCTCTCCCGCCTAGATTACCGGGAGCCGTCGTCACGGCGGTACCATTTCCGCAACACTTGCCCCAAAAAAGGTGGTCAGCCCCGGGAAGGGCGCGCGTAGGAACGACCGGCCCGGACGATCGGCTACCGGTCTTCACGTCAGCATGACCAAGGACGGGCCCAATTTCTATCTGGATGCAAAAAAAGTGGCAGGTCGCGGGATCGCGCCAATCTTCCGGCGAAAGCTCCATCACCGTATACCAACCATAAATCGAAAACGTCTTTCATCGGCGCCTACTTGGGATCCCTATGCAGGTTGTCGTTCCGTCTGTTTCGTGAGCCGCTACGCCACACGGCCGCGCCCGCACTATTACCGTCGACACCCCGTCTGATCCGGGCCTAGCTAGTCCGGTCGTACCGATGTTGCTTCCAGTGGTCCTGGCGTTTGGAATTCCCGGTGTATTGGTGCCATTTCCGCCCGCGCCGCCACCGACGGCATTCAAACTGGGGTTGCCCGTTCCAGCCGCTCCATTGCCGGCCGGGTTGTTCGAATTCGGCGAACCGCCGCCCACCAAACCCGCCGGGGGGCCACCGCCCACTTGACCCGCCGGCGCTCCGCCGCCAACGCCGGCACTCCCCATGCCTGCCGCACCCACTCCGCCGCCAATTGCACCACCACGGCCGCCGCTACCGCCGGCGAACGCAAATCCAACGGGCAGTGCAGCTATCAGCATTGCGAAAGCCAAACTTCTCGGATTGCAAATCATCATGACGCTCTCCCTTCAAGTTCTTGGGCTCCCTTCTGCAATCTGTCCCGATTCTCTTGGCTTCAGCCACATCGACGCAGTCGGCGCTCAGCCCGCATGCGATCTCGTCGTTCCACTGCGATCAGTCTGGATATGGGATGTAAATGAAGCGCGACCACAACGCCCAAGGCGGTCGCCAACACGAAGATCCCAATCCCAACGATTGATTGCAGCTGCGTTGGCCCCTCCTGTCTGAATGAGGCCACTCGGTCAATATGCGCCGTTCCTGCCTCCCTGCAATCGGGGCTTTAGTAACTAAATGGCGAGCCGCAACGCCTCGCCTCATCGGACGATCCTGTAGGTCTTGGCGCGCTTGAGGCGCGGTGCGGCCCTGGATGCGTTCCGCGCTGGGGGTGCCCTTGCGGATCAGTCCAGAAACAAGCGCCGCCGTGACAGCCGCTGTCATAAGTCCCGACGCGGCAACGGCGTCCAGCATTTCAAATTCTTTTGGCATCCGCACATATCCCAAATGCCGTAGCGTTGTTCAGTGCCGCGCAGCGAACCAAAAATACCCGATTGCGCCGATGACAATGATTGCGAGTGAGATCATGATCCGATTCAATAGAATTGGACCATGATCTCAGGAAGTGCGCGCAGGAACGAGCAGCCGGACGATCGTCTACCGGTCTTTCTCGACCACCTTCAGCCCGCCCATATAGGGCTGCAGAACATCGGGCACGGCGATCGAGCCGTCTTCCTGCTGATAGGTTTCCATGACCGCGATCAGGGCGCGCCCCACGGCGGTGCCAGAGCCGTTCAGCGTGTGCACGAAACGCGGCTTGCCGTCGCTGCCACGATAACGGGCGTCCATGCGCCGCGCCTGGAAGTCGCCGCACACCGAGCAGCTCGAGATTTCGCGGTAGGCGCCGCCCTCGCCCTGGCCCGGCATCCAGACCTCGATGTCGTAGGTCTTCTCTGCCGAAAAACCCATATCGCCGGCGCACAGCGTCATCACCCGGTAATGCAGATCGAGCTGGCGCAACACCTCCTCGGCGCAGGCCAGCATGCGCTCATGCTCGTCCTTGCTGGTTTCCGGCGTCGTGATCGATACCAGCTCGACTTTTGTAAACTGATGCTGCCGGATCATGCCGCGCGTATCGCGCCCGGCCGCACCTGCCTCCGCGCGAAAACACGGCGTCAGCGCGGTCAAGCGCATCGGCAGTTCCTTTTCGTCGAGGATGGATTCGCGAACGAGATTGGTCAGCGGCACTTCGGCAGTGGGGATGAGCCAATGGCGTTCCGGTATATACGCGTCCTGCCGAACGACCGGTGCATCAATAGCTTTTTTCGCTTCCTCTATTCCTTCTGTTTCGAAAATGCGAACCATTTCACGCATCGTGCTTTTGGCGTAGTCGTCGAGCATTCTCCATCGGTCTTCGTCAGTAAAGGTTTGGAACTGGTCGTCACGAAATTTCCATAGCTGCCCAGTACCGAACATCACTCCGTCACGGACCAGTAGTGGAGGGTTAACCTCCGTATATCCGTGCTCGTTGGTGTGAAGGTCGAGCATGAACTGCCCGATGGCGCGCTCCAGCCGCGCCAAGCCTTTCTTCAACACGACAAAGCGCGCGCCGCTCAGCTTTGCCGCGGTTTCGAAATCCATGAAGCCGAGCGCGCCGCCGAGATCGTCATGCGGTTTTGGCGCGAACGCATAGTTGCGCGCCGCGCCGAAGAGGTGATGCTGCACATTGCCGTGCTCGTCGACGCCTTCGGGGACTTCATCCAGCGGCAGGTTCGGTATCGCGGCTAGTGTGGTTTCGAGTTCTTTTGAGGCGTCCTTCTCTTCGGCCGTTAGGGTCGAAATTGATTCCTTCAATTGTGTAACCTCGGCCATCAAAACGGCGGCACGCGCGTCGTCTTTTGCCCTTTTTACCTCGCCGACCTCTTTCGACACCGCATTGCGCCGCGCCTGATTTATTTCGAGTACGCGAATGATCGCGCGGCGTCTTTCGTCAATCGAGATTATGTGCGCCGCCAACGGCTCCAGCCCGCGCCGCTTCAGCGCGGCGTCGAAGGCTGCGGGGTCGTCGCGGATCGATTTGATGGCGTGCATGGGCGTTCGGTCCTGAAGCGTCACGTTCGTAGATTGTCAGCGTTTGTGCGGACATTTTACGCGCGCCTGCAGTACCACATCCGTCATCGCCCGCGAAAGCGGGCGATCCAGTATTCCAGAGGCATCAGGGGTAGAATCGAGAGGCTGCGGCGTACTGGACACTCCGCTTTCGCGGAGTGTGACGACCAGTGTTGGGGTGGCGAACGCGCTCTTCGCCCTACTCCGCCGGATTGGCCTCAGGCGGTGGCGGGGTTGCGGACGGCGGGGCGGGAGCAGCCTTGGCGGCGGCCGCCTTCTTCTCCACCATCGCCACCGCGATGATCGAGCCCTCGTATAGCGCCAGCAGCGGCAACGCGAGCGAGGCCTGGCTGATGACATCGGGCGGCGTCAGGACGGCTGCAATGATGAAGGCGATCACGATGAAATAGCGGCGTTTCTCGCGCAGCTGTTTGGAGGTGATGATGCCGATCCGTCCCAACAGCGTCAGGATCACGGGCAACTGGAACGCCACGCCAAACGCGAAGATCAGCGACATCATCAGCGACAGATATTCGCCGACCTTGGGCAGCAACTGGATCTGCGCGGTCTCCGAGCCGCCGACCTGCTGCATGCCGAGCGAGAACCGCACCAGCATCGGCAGCACCACGAAATAGACCAGCATCGATCCCAGCACGAAGAAGAACGGCGTCGCGATCAGATAGGGCAAGAACGCGCCGCGCTCGTGCTTGTAGAGGCCGGGCGCCACGAATTTGTAGATTTGTGTGGCGACAATCGGAAACGAGATGAAGCCGGCGCCAAACAGCGCCAGCTTCAATTGGGTCAGGAAATATTCCAGCAGCGCCGTGTAGATAAATTTGGAGTTCTCCGCGCCCGCGACCCAGACGAACGGCCACACCAGCACGTTGTAGATCTGTTTGGCGAAGAAGAAACAGAAGATGAAGGCGATGCCGAATCCGAGCAGCGCCTTGATCAGCCGCGAGCGCAGCTCGATCAGATGGTCCATCAAGGGCGCTTTGCTGGCCTCGATATCCTCGGCGCTCATGACGCTTTGGCGTCCTTGAGAACGTCAGGCACTGCCGGCGCGGTATCCTGCGGCGCCGGCTGAGGCTGAACCTCGCGCGTGATTGCCAGCGGCTCCATCGCGGCTGCGTGAGCCTCCGCCTCGGTGAAGGTTTCCGGGATCGGCGGTTCCGGTGTTGTGGGGGTTACGGGCTCGCCGATCGCCGAGGCAATTTGCGCGTCCCCCGGCGGCATGTCGGTTCCGGCGGGCTTGTCGATGTCGTCAATGCGCAGCGCGTTGCCGACATCCTTCTCGAGCGAGGTCATGACGTTACCACTGGTAAAGCCGGTGGCGGCCTCCTTGACCTCGTCAAAACTCTTTTTGAGGTCGGCCATTTCGGCCTCGCGCATGGCTTCCTGAAACTGGCCCTGGAATTCGGCGGCCATCTTGCGCGCCTTGCCCATCCATTGCCCGACCATGCGCAGCACGCCCGGCAATTCCTTCGGGCCGATGGCGATCAACGCGACAACCGCGATGACGACCAGTTCACTCCACCCGATGTCGAACATGAAAAATTCCGCTTACGCGAGGCCCGAAGGTCGTTCGCGTCTCCCTCAACCCGTCCTGTCGCAAGCGCGCTGCAAGACGCCGGTCAGACAGCCTTGCTGCCGACATCCGACCGCGCCGCGGCGGACGGTGCTGCGTTATGATCGATCGTCTTTACAGGTTCGGGCTTTTCCGCAGTCTTGTCATCGTCCTGCATGCCCTTCTTGAAGGCCTTGATGCCCTGCGCGACATCGCCCATCAGGTCGGAAATCTTGCCGCGGCCGAACAACAGCAGGACGACTGCGATCACGACGATCCAGTGCCAAATGCTAAGCGAACCCATCCTGCATCCCTCCAAACACACGGGCCGGAAAGCCGGCCTAATCTTCCCGGAAAGTAGGCTCAGGGGGGGTGAAAAACAAGGACTTAGGCCGCGTCAAATCGCTGTTAGCGCGACGCAGTTAATCGGCGTCGCGGAACCCGTTTCGGGCTATGGCGATCGATGCCAAATCAGCTTCCGCCCTCGGATTCCGGCTCCACCGCCCGCGCCAGCGTGAGTTCCAGATCGTCGACATCCAGCGGATCTTCGTCGTCGCGCAGCGCCGGATCATCCGACGGCGTGGGAACGCTGAAGCCGGTGGGAAGTCGCGAATCCAACAGCCCCGTGCCTTTCAGTTCCTCAAGGCCGGGCAGATCGCCCAGCGCCTCCAGGCTGAACTGCGACAGGAAGGCTTCGGTGGTTCCGAATGTCAGCGGACGGCCCGGGGTCTTGCGGCGGCCGCGCGGCCTGATCCAGCCCGTCTCCAGCAGCACGTCCAGCGTGCCCTTGGAGGTGATCACGCCGCGGATTTCCTCGATCTCCGCGCGGGTCACCGGCTGGTGATAGGCGATGATCGCAAGCATCTCGATCGCCGCCCGCGACAGCCGCCGCGTTTCGGTGCTCTCGCGCGTCATCAGCCAGGACAAATCGCCCGCGGTGCGGAAGGTCCATTTATTGGCGACGCGAACCAGGTTGACGCCACGCGAGGCGTAATCCGCCTGCAGTTGCGCCAGCGCGACCTTGACGTCGACGCCCTCGGGCATCCGCTTCGCCAGCGCGGCCTGATCGAGCGGCTCGCTCGATGCGAACAGCAGCGCTTCCAGAAGCCGCAATTCTTCGGGCCGCGCTTGCGGATCCATCGACTGCTCCTCGGCATCGGCGTCACGTTTTTCCGCCAGGCTTGCCATGGCACGGTCTCCTTCTTCCACTTTACTCGCTTCCGCCTACTCGACCGGCAGATCCGGCGCGGCCATCGCGTCGGATGCCGGACGCTTTCGAAAAAACAACGGTGCGAACGCCTCTTGCTGGTGCAGTTCAACCTGGCCTTCCCTGACCAGTTCTAGCGCCGCGGCAAAGCTGGAGGCAAACACGGTGGCCTTTTGCGAAGGGTCGGCGATGTAGCTGAGCAGATATTCGTCGAGGCGGCTCCAGTCCTCCGCCATCCCGACCAGGCGTTCCAGCGACGCCCTCGCCTCGCTCAACGACCACACCGTGCGTTTCGCCAGATGCACGGTTGCCAGCACCCGTTGCTGGCGCTGCGCGGCGTAAGCCGTAAGCAGGTCGAACAGCGTTGCGGTAAATTTGGGATGCTTGATTTCGGCGATGGCTTCCGGGTTTCCGCGCGGAAAGATGTCGCGCTGCAATTGCGGGCGGTTCATCAGTCGGTTCGAGGCTTCGCGAATGGCCTCGAGTCGGCGCAGCCGGTTGGCAAGCGCCGTCGCCATCTCCTCGGCGCTCGGTCCTTCAGCGGTCGGAGGTTCAGGCAACAGCAGTCGCGATTTCAGATACGCCAGCCACGCCGCCATCACGAGATAATCGGCGGCCAGTTCGAGCCGGATTTTCCGGGCCTCCTCGATGAACACCAGATACTGATCAGCGAGCGCCAGGATCGAAATCTTGGCGAGATCGACTTTCTGTTGTCGCGCCAGCGCCAGCAGCAGGTCGAGCGGACCCTCATAGCCCTCGACGTCGACGACCAGCGCCGGCTCGTCGGCCGCGAGTTCGGCCGGGCGTCCCGTTTCGAATGACAAAATTTCCGCGCTCATGCGCCCACAGCCCTATCGATCAACGCGTCCAATTCCGCCCGCGCGGCAACCCGATCGAAGGTTTGCGGGGCCCGACGCGATGCCAGCGCCCGGCTGGCGCGCTCCAGCGCCTTGCCAGACAGTTCGGGTGTCTCGGCTGCGACCTCGCGCATTTCACCGAGATCGCCGTTACAATGCAGAACTATGTCGCAGCCAGCGGTGATGATGGCCCGGGTCCGCTCGGCGATCGATCCCGCCAGCGCGTTCATGGAGACGTCATCACTCATCAACAAACCCTGGAACCCGATCACGCCGCGAATCACCTCTTCGATGATTGTCGCAGAAGTCGTCGCCGGTTGGGCGGGGTCAAGCGCGCTAAACACAACATGTGCGGTCATCGCCATCGGCAGGTCCGCAAGTGGTTGAAACGCGGCAAAATCGGTCCGTTCCAGCTCCGCTCTCGATGTATCAACCTCCGGGAGCCTGAAATGGGTATCGGCAGTGGCCCGCCCGTGCCCGGGAATATGCTTGAGCACCGGCAAGACTCCGCCCTGCTCGAGCCCCTCCGTCACCGCCCGCGCGATCGCGGCGACCTTGCCCGGCTCGGTTCCGTAGGCCCGATTGCCAATCACCGCGTCCGCGCCGGCAACCGGCACGTCCGCCAGCGGCAGGCAATCCACGGTCACCCCGAGGTCGATAAGGTCTGCCGCCATCAGCCGGGCGCTCAATCGGGCCGCGGTCAGCCCAAGCGCACAATCGACGTCGTAAAGCGTGCCGTAGACGGCGCCCGGCGGATAGACCGGCCAATGCGGCGGGCCGAACCGCTGCACCCTGCCGCCCTCCTGATCGATCAGCACCGGCGCGTCCGGATTGCCTATCGCCTCGCGTAATTCCCGAACAAGCCGAATAACTTGTGCCGGCGCCTCGATATTCCGCTTAAAGAGGATGAATCCCCACGGCCGCTCGAGGCGGATGAAATCCCGCTCGGTGGCGCTGAGTTCCGGTCCGGATACGCCCGTGATGAATGCGCGGCTATTCATGGGGCCGATTAGCCCGCAGCCAGCTCCGCGGTCAAGGAAACGCTCGCTAATTCCCTGCTAATTCCTTGGGATGACGCACTGTCCGCCGGCCGTTTTCAGGCTGCCGCAGAACTGCGTGGCTTCGTCCGATGATCCGAACGGACCCACCATCGCGCGGTAATAGACGCCCTTGTCGCCGAGGTCGGCGCGCTTGATAACGGGCGTCCGCGATCCCAGCAGAGCCGGGAACTTGCCCTGCAGGGCGTGGAACGAGGCCTGCGCATCGGCTTCGTTGCGCTGCGAGGAGATCTGAACCAGATATCCGCCGCCACCCGCGGCGGCGGCAGCAGAGGCGGCGGGTGCCGGTTCCGGACTGGCCGTTGGGTTGGCAGCGGCGACCCGGTTCCGCTGTTCCGTGACGGACACAGGCGGCGCGGCCTGCGGCGTCAACGAAATCGGTGCATTGGCGGAAGCATTGGCATTGGCCGTCGCCACTGACCGCGTGGCAGGCGCAGGCTTGGCCGGAGGCGGCGCGCCGACTGGCGTTGCGGATGCATCCGGCTGGTCGCCCTTAACCGCCAGGGTCCTGATCTTGCGCGGCTCATTGCTCGGCAATGTGCCATTCCCTGCACTGGCCGGCGGCAGGGTGTTCGCAGCCACGCTGGAAGCGGGTGGCGGATTGGTATTCGGGTTCAGCTGCGGAAACACCACGCGCGGACCGGATCTGGCATTGACGTCCACCGGCGCTTCTTCGCGCGGCACGATCCTCTCGGCGCCTTCGCCTGTCACCATGCGGTCCGGCAACTTGGGAGTCGCGTCGGCGGGTGACGGCACGATCTTGGTCGGACCGGCATCCGCCCTGATGATCGGCGGCTCACCGCTGCGGGGCGATCCGACGTAGGTACGATAGGCAAACGCCGCCCCGGTCCCCACCACCGCCAGCGCAAGCACAATCGCAACGGTCATCATGCCGCCGCGGCGCTTGCGGGGCTGATCCTCCTCCTCGGCGCCGTCATCGTAGCCGTCCTGGTAGCCGTAGGGATCGTCCGCATAGGCCTCGCCATATTGCGACTCCTGCTGCGCACCGGTTTCGAGTTGGCCGTACAGCGCCTCGTCGTAACGCGACGGATCGGGTTCGTGATCGGTGTCGGCGAATGGCGGCGCCTCGTGATAATTCGGCTCTGCCGTTGGCGCACGCGGGGTCGCGTAGCGGTGCAGCGGATGGACGGCGCTGGGATAGTCCTGACTCGAATCGTCCTGACTTGAATAGTCCTGAGCTGGATCATCCCGACCAGGGTAATCGTGCTGCGGCACTACCGGCGCAGGCGGCCGTTCCTGCCGGGAAGCGCGTTGCATCCAAGGCGGCGGGCCGGCAGCAGGAATGTCTTGTTCCGGGGCGGCCGGACGCTGGTACTGATCGCGTTCGCCGCTTCGCGGCTGCACGGTCTGATTGGCGCGACCCATGGTCGCAGCGAACGGATCGGTCTGGCCGATCAGGCGGGCGAGTTCAGCCAGAGGATCGCCCTCGGCCCTCGCCGATGCGTGCGGATCGGCACGGCGATTATGGTCGTCGTCCGCTGGAAACGGTCTGCCCTGATATCGATCAGCCATCGTGATGATGCGTCCCCTTCGGGAAAGCCGCCAGCTCCACTCTTACAGACGAACTGGTCCCCTGACAAACGAACTGGCCCCTGCCAGATGCCCTCACAGGTCCCGTGTGAGAGGCATTTCCCCTGCTTTTATCGCATCTCGGCCGGGGCGTCGACGCCGAGAACGGCGAGCCCAGATGCTAGCACCGAGACGACGCCCTGGACCAATGCCAGCCGCGCCTTTGTGATTTCTGCATCATTATTGATAATGAAGCGTAAATAGGGCAAATCCCGCCCCCTGGTCCAGGTGGCGTGAAATTCGCTGGCCAGATCATAGAGGTAAAAGGCTATTCGGTGCGGCTCATGGGCCGCCGCGGCCGCCTCGATCATCCGCGGATAGGCCGCCAGCCGCCGCAACAGGTCGAGTTCCGCCGGGTCGGTCAGCCGCTCTACCGCCGCGTCCCCGAGGAACGCCGCCCGCGCGCCGGTCTCCTCCGGCAGATCCGGAATCACCTCGCGCGCGTTACGAAACACCGAATGCCCGCGGGCGTGACCGTACTGTACGTAGAATACCGCGTTGTCCTTGGACTGCTCGATCACCTTGGCGAGGTCGAAATCCAGCACTGCGTCGTTCTTGCGGAACAACATCATGAACCGCACCGCATCCGAGCCGACCTCGTCGACCACCTCGCGCAGGGTGACGAAATCGCCGGAGCGTTTCGACATCTTCACCGGCTCGCTGTTGCGCAGCAGGCGGACGAGCTGCACGATCTTCACATCCAGCGTGGCCTGGCCTGATGTGACGGCTTTAACCGCTGCCTGCATGCGCTTGACATAGCCGCCATGGTCGGCGCCGAAGACGTCGATCAGATTGCTGAAGCCGCGGTCGAACTTGTTTTTATGGTTGGCAATATCGGACGCGAAATAGGTGTAGCTGCCGTCCGATTTCATCAGCGGACGATCGACGTCGTCGCCATACGCGGTGGCGCGAAACAGCGTCTGCTCGCGGTCCTCATAGTCTTCGACCGGTGCGCCTCCCTTGGGAGGCGGCAGGCGGCCCTCATAGACGTCGCCCTTGGAGCGAAGATAATCGATGGTCTCGGTAACGCGGTTGTTGCCGGTTTCGATCAGCGACCGCTCGGAAAAAAACACGTCATGCTGGATGCCGAGCGCCGCCAGATCGCCCTTGATCTCATCCATCATCATCGCGATGGCCTTGTCGCGCGCGATCGGCAGCCATCGGCCTTCGGACATGGTTCTTAGCTGCTCGCCATATTCGGCGGCGAGCGCCTCGCCTACCGGCTTCAGATAGTCGCCGGGATAAAGTCCTTCCGGAATAGAGCCGATGTGCTCGCCGAGCGCCTCGAGGTAGCGCAGGAAAGCCGAACGCGCGAGCACGTCGACCTGGGCGCCGGCGTCGTTGACGTAATATTCGCGGGTGACGTCATAGCCTGCGAACTGAAGCAGGCTGCACAGCGCATCGCCGAACACCGCGCCGCGGCAATGGCCGACATGCATCGGCCCGGTCGGGTTCGCCGAAACGTATTCGACGTCGACCTTTTCGCCGGCCCCCAGCGTGCTTTTGCCGTAGGACGCGCCCTCTTGCAGTACGTTGCGCAACGCATCCGACCAGACCTGTGGCTTCAAGGTCAGATTGATGAAGCCGGGACCAGCGACGTCGACGG
>WNGI01002654.1_pt1 | contig 18577 bp, 13 predicted proteins | sample 5400621 | NCBI WGS metagenome assembly WNGI01 (sample SAMN13153374, study PRJNA577476) | soil metagenome | isolation source: 20 cm soil or saprolite under Garry oak tree replicate 1 | place: USA:California | collected 2016-06-15
CGAGGGCCCGGTGGGCGTACACTCCCGCAACTTCAGCAACGAGCGGATCTACTCGGTTGGGTGGCGCCCGCGGTTCTCGCTCAAAGACGGCATCGCGCGGACTTACCCTTGGGTGCGGGAGCAGGTTGACGCTCGGGGGGCGACATCGACAGTAATGTCTCCCTCGGTTGCCCGCGAACCGTGAGGTTAGGCTCAAGCGAGCACCCTACACGCATGCGCAGGGACCGTACCGGCCTGCTCGGGAGACCTCCGTGTCGTGCCAACCGGAAGTATTTGTGACCGAACAGCGATCCGTCTTTGCGATCGTTGAGGCCCTGGTCGCTCGGCCTCGCTTGGTCCTCGGCCTGCCCTTCCTTGCCGCCGTAGTTACGTCCATCGCGGTGCTCGTGATGCCGCCCACCTACGCAGCTTCGGCAACGTTTGTGGCAGACAACTCCGCCCAATCGAGACTCCCCGCGGGACTGGCAGGGCTCGCGTCGCAGTTCGGGGTGAATCTCGGCGCGGAGGCCAGCCGCTCACCGGCTTTTTATGCGGACCTCCTTCGGAGCCGCGAGATTCTCGGTGATGCACTCGCCGCGAAGCTAGCCGGGCCGCGCTCCGATGACAGCATTACTGTCTACGAACTGTATCGCATCACTGGCCCGACTCCGGAGCAACGCCGTGACGAAGGAATCAAGGCGCTCCGCAGTAGAATCATGCTTGCCGTGGACCAACGGACTAACATCGTGCGGGTCACCCTGGAAGCACCTAATGCTGTGGCTGCGCGGAATGTCCTTCAGCTTCTTCTAGATCGCCTGGCGAACTTCAACGTGCATACCCGCCAGAGCACGGCTGGCGAACGTCGCAAGTTCATCGAGGGTCGCGTAGCCTCCTCCGAGCTAGAACTTCGGAGTGCGGAAGAGGCATTGCGCGCGTTCTATGAGAGGAATCGTCAATGGCAGACCTCGCCCCAGTTGCGGTTCGAGGAACAAAGGCTGATCAGGCAGGTCACAGTTCAGCAGGAACTGTATCTCACTCTGCGCCGGGAATACGAAACAGCCCGCATCGAGGAGGTCAACAACACTCCGGTCCTGACAATCATCGACCACCCAGCAGTTCCGGGGAGGCGCATTCGACCCCAGCGCCTTATCACTGTCTTACTTGTCACGATCGTGGTGGCGATCCTCGCCTCGACGCTCGCTATCGTCTTGCAGAACCATAGAGACCTATTGGCGTCCGGCGACCCCGAATACCTCCGGTTTCATCGGCAGCTCACGGAGGCCTGGGACCGCATCCGCAGGCGCCAATGACATCGGCATCGTCATCTTGGCACAACAGGGGGGGTCCGGTTCCATGCGGGTGACACGGCACGATGATTAGACGACTCGTGTTTTTTGGGATTGCGGCTATGTTGGGAGCTAGACCGACAGTGTCAGCGCAGTGTACAATCCACCCGAACCAGCCGATCAACGCAGCGGATTGCGGGGCAACAACCCAGTCCGTCGATCAGACGTCGGCTCTCCAGGCGGCCATCAACGCGAGCTGTGCGTTGGCGACCGGAAGCGGTGGTCCACCGCCGGTTTACATCCCGGCGGGTCGATACCTCATCGCTAACCTGTCCATCAGGTGCTCCGGGCTCGTGTTCTACGGAGCTGGCTCCGGAGGATTCAGGGGCAGCCTGGGTGGTACGCAGTTGTGTTCCTCACGTAGCACGGCGCCCATGTTGACAGTCGGCACGCCTACGGCTCCGGTAGCCCGTGTCACGCTGCAAGACTTCGCGCTCAGCGGTTATTGTGGACCCAGTTTCCCTCCGGGCGGACTCACTATGGCGTGTTTGTATTGCCACGTCAACCGCGTGACCATTACTGGGTTCAACAACTTTGGCATTGAATTCACAGGAGCCGCATCTGTATGCTGCGGCTTCGACGATGTGAACCAAGCGGAGATTCAAGTCGCTGCTACCACAACGCTGCCGACGTATGCCTTTCGCTTGAGCGGAATGAATGGGCCACTCGGGGGGCCGGACGGAGTCTCGGTCGTCAACACCAACGTGAATGCTGGGTGTGGTGGCGCGGGGAATGGGTTCATCGATTTCGTCACGCCCGGGACTGACATCGCCGCGTCGAGTGGATGGATTGGGAATCGATTCGAGGCCAATTGCAATAGCGCCTTCAATGCGATCAACGGCACAATGCAACTGGCACGGTTCGTCAGCAACAGGTGGGAGAACACTGGGTCTGGGGGCCTAGCGATCCGTTTAGCCAATCCAGTGACAACGGACCCCCCTGCGATCTTCACAGGCAACGTGTGGGCGTGCGGCCCCGGCAATTGTACCTACACCGATCCAACCGGCCGCTCCGTGCGGTGGCAAGAGTTCTTCGGCCCGAGCACGACCAGTCCCAATTTTTTCGTTAGTCCAACGGCGGGAGGCGGGGCGAGTGCCGTCACGTTGAGGGATCAAACGGCGGCGATCGGGAAGACGACGATCCTTAACTCCAGGTTGATTCCTGGAGCGGGACTCTATCGGGCGACGGTGTCGCTAATTCTCACCAAGGCGGGGGCTGCTGGCACTATCTCAGCGACCATCGGATGGAACAATGGAACGCTGGCGCAGTCAAGCACGACCGGTATGCTCGCGACGACTGCGGCACTCGGGACAGAGATCGATGAGAGCTTTGTTCTCTTCGCAGCGGCAAGTCAGAATATCACCTATCTAACAACGTTCACTAACGTTGGCGGAGCACCGCAGTACACGGTGCGCATCCGCGTGGAGTATGTCAGCCCATGATCGTACAGGCTAGTCATTCCCCGAAAACCTCGTGATGGTGTGGAGACCCCGCCTCGTGATCCACAAGACCGCGCGTCCGCAGAACCAGGTCTCAAGAATCACGAGGGTTCGTCAAACGATCAACTCTCGACTTCTCCCGCTACGGGTGGGACTGCGTCGCGAGTTGCAGCCAAGGCGAGGGCCATCACGTACCAAAAGATCCCTGCAACGTTGTCATACATAAGGTGATCCCCAGTAAGAAAGACAAACGCCCAACCGACGCTTGCTGCTCCGGCAGCCACCAGGAAGTCCCGAGCGTACCCCGCCGATCGGCTGGGGTGCGTTGCTCTGAATGTCAAGCGGATGCTAGCCGGCAGATCCCCGAGCCCTACGTCCATCGACGTCCGCGCGGCTCGAGGCCACCCGTCGAAGCCAAGGCCGAGGGGGTGGTCCGCGGCATTTTTGAAGATCGCTTTCCACAAGTACAGGCGCGCAGCGCCAGACGGGTCCAGCTGCCCAGCCTCGTAGAGCTCAGTGACGTGACGCCCCACCGGTGTCTGCAGGACGATGAGAGCCGCCACTGCGATCGTTGCCATCATGCCGACGATGCCCCGCCTGCTTCGGCGCCACACTGGAATCATGAGAAGGGCGATCGCAAGGGCCAACACGGCGCCACGTGAATAGGTCGCGGCGATCACAGCCGCGCAGCTGGCGCCCACAATGACCCATCCAACCTGCGCCAACCGACGCTGACTGAATGCGCGGCTGAAGGCGAGCACCGTGGGAACAAGGAGAAATGCGCCAAAAAAGTTGGGCCCTAGATTGGGCAGCGTGCCGTACAATCGCAGGTATTGGAATTCGAGGTCGTTGCGCGCGTATTGTGTGAGCTCCACAATGGGAGTGGGCACAAGCCATTCCATTCCCACCAGCACAAACGCTTGAAAGCCAGAGTACACCACCTGAATGAGTGCCACCCCAATGAGGACTCGACCTGCGGCCTTGAGATCACTCTCTTGATGGGATGAGGCAGCGACCCCGAAGAATATTGCGGCGAGGATCAACCAGGTCAGGAGTTCGTTCGCAATCGCCCCCACTTCGGCGTTGTATGGTCCCAGAACGACCCACAGCACGGACGCGATCACGAGCACCAGGTAAGGGGCCACAAACGCGAGACCCGGGATTCGGCGGTAGGAGAAGTCGCGCCGCAACAATCGGAAAAGCAAGAAGAGTCCGATGCAGATGACTAATGCTACGCGGGTCGACAGCCATCCACCCGGCCAGCCGAGCGCGTTGGCGCCGTATGCCAGCAGCGGTGGAAACGCTAGCGCCAACGGAACGAGGTAGATCAAGGGATCGCGGAATCGCGTTGGTGCACGGATGGGAGAGTTCCTCCCCACGAACAACCCGCTGCCTATTCCCTCACCCACGAGGCTGCTCATCCCCTTCCTTAGATACCGCGTCGACCACGGACCCTTGAGGGTACTGACGCTCCGCGACTCGGAGTGCGTGGCGAAGAGACATCACGAGATAACAGCAGGAAACGAGAAACACCAACGATGTGGAAAGCGCGATGCCAGCAACGCCCATCCAGCGCATCAGGACAAGATTGAGAGCCACGTTTAGGGGCAGCGTAATCGCCGCACCCACCAATAGGATTTGGTTCCTTTGAAGAGACGAAGCGAGGCGGACAAAAAGCATGCCGACCATCACGAAGGGCACCTGGACTAGATAGAGACTCTGAATGTTGGCCACGACACTTGTATCCGCCTCGGTAAACGCACCCCGCTCGAACAAGAGCCGCACGATCACCTTTGAAAGGACAATGAGGGTAATTGTCGCCGGCACCGACCCCGCAACAATTAAGCGGACGTAGACTCTGAGAGTTCTCCGGATCGCGGACCAGTCGCGCCGCGCGGCCATCACGGAAAAATGAGGTAGCACTGCGGTCGCAAGGGCCATAGACCCAATCTCCGTAGTCATTCCGACAACCTTATTCCCATAGTTTAGAGACGCTACACTCCCCGCCGGCAACATTGCAGCCATTGCCTGGCCTATTGCCCAACTGCTACTCGTAAGTGCAGCTCCCGCCACCATCGGTGCATACTGGAGCGCAACTCTTCTGAACTCCGGTGTCATGCCATCCCACCGTGGCAATACCGGCAACCCCTGGCGGATGAGGGCCATCGCCAGGACCACACACTGAGCAGCAGTGCCGCTAACCGTTCCCAAGGCCAGGGCATAGATACCCAAACTCCGAGCGGCGACGAGAACCATCGCCAAGCTCAACAAGGGCACGCACACAGGAGCGAGCGCAACCGAGGCAAACCGCTCTTCCGCATTCAGGACCGCCGACCAGGTCGTGATCAGAGCGTTGAGGAGGACTACCGGGAGGAGCAGAAAGAACAGCCACCGAGTCAGCGCCAACTTCTCCGCGCTGAAACTCACTTCGAGGAAACCGGCAGCGAACGGTGTGAGCGCGACCATGATGATTGTCACGACGAAAACGAGAGCCGCACTCCCCGCAGCAACGCTACGAGAGAGGCGACGAGCCGCCGAGGGGCCATGGGTCTCTCGAAGCTCGATATAGGCCGGAGTAAACGCCGCCGGGAGGGAACCTGCAACAACGTTTATTATGAGTGTGGGGATAAGGAAGGCAATCAGGAATGCATCAACCGCGTCGCCGGTGCCAAACTGATATGCGACAGCGAGCTCCTTTGCCGTCGCCGCTATTTTAACCACCAGCGAGAAGCAGCCCACGGTCAGGATCGCCGCAAGAATTCGCCGGTTGGCAGATCCTTGAAACCAAGCGACCACTCGCCTGCCGAGCGTCGAAATCGCCGTCATTGACCCGCGATGTTTGGGGGCGGCATCCACAGATTGCCTAGCGGTGAACGGCCTGAGAGAATAGGCGCCTAGCGCTCCTTCACCCCAACAAAGATTAGGTATGGACTCAAATGGCGGCTCTTTGCCCCACGCGCTCCGAAGAGCAGACGAAAAGCTGCGTCCAGAAGCCGCTGTACCTTGTCGCAGACCATTAGGAGGTAGCGCATTCTGGATTCCGGTCGTGTGTTGAACAGCCCGAAACTGAACGTCCCATAGTAGTCGCACAGCAGAGGAGTCACTTCGCGTCTGCTGAACAGCTCACAAAACGTTGCCCGGCGCATTATTGAAAGGTTGTGCATCGGTATCAACTCTTTCCGAAATACCCAGGTGAGGAAGTAGTTTACACCCTGCAAATTGGGGATCGTTATTACAAGGCGCCCGCCGGGCGCGAGCACGTTCAAATGCTTGGAAACAACGCTCTCTACGTCTGTAAAGTGCTCGATGAACCCGTGGGACACGACGACATCGAAATGAGCTTCGTATCTGCTCTGAAAGTCGGTAGACAAAAAGTCTGCCTGGATAACGTGGTCGCTACTTATCCCGCGTAGCTGGAACAACCTCCGGTTAAGCTCGGCTCCACTCGGAGAGTACTCGACGCCGTAAGGTTCGAAGCCGAACGCATCACGCAGCCGAATCAAGTGGTAGCCCGGCGCGCTCCCCACCTCCAGGGCTTTCGCGCCTCTCTTTGCATCCAGGAACCTTGGGTACGTCACATCCCATAACAGATAGTCCCGGTAGTCGCGCATGTACTCGAGTACCGTTGGTCCGAGCAACCGCTTCATCGCCGTCTTCAGACGGTTCGTCGCCCCCGGGGCGGCGCTAGCAGCGCGGGGATCGTACAGCGAATTCCAGTGCTCCATGTCGGTGAGTGGCTTCATCCGCGACTCGCTGAGCTCAAGAGAGTGGCGTGACGGCTACCATCCATGCCTTGACTGCCTGCACAAAGACTCCTAAAGAAGCAGCCATAGGACTGGGCGACCTCACGTCTGTGCCACGATCTGCTGCCTGCTATCATCCATGCACGAAGTCGTGATTCCGCTGTGTCGCAGGGACGCCCATTTGCGTCTACGCCCCGCGAAGGAGTCCTAGGATTCCAATGTGCGTGCGATCATCGCTTGTACCCTACTGCGCACCAATAGGGAGATTGGTCGCCGAACTGGATCCTGGTCAGTCCTGCGTTCTCCATCATCTGGACAATCTGCTGTTTCGTGAAGCGGTGCTCCAGTCGTGTGCCGAACCGATCCAGCGCATCGGTCCTCATCGTGTAGAGGCTTTTTTGGCGATATGACGACAGCGGGATGTTCTCAACGCGCACGCCTCGCGCTTCAAGGAACCGTGAGAGTCTGGCAAGAGGCAAGTAGACAAGAATTGCCAGGCCTTGACTAGCCACATACTTCAACGGGTACGGACACTTTGACATGATCCGTCTGACCAAGTCGGCACCCTTCCAAATGGCTACGAACCACGTTGGCCGGTTATCGAACGCGTAGTACAAGTAGAGCAACAATGGAGCGCCTCGCTTGAGTTTCGCCACGCAGCTCCGTATTCCTCGCTCGGTCTCAGGGATGTGATGCAATACGCCAATGGAATACCCAAAATCCATGGAATTGTCGTCAACCGGTATGTTATCGACACCGGCTAGATGAAAGCGACAGTTACCAAGACCCGAGAGATTCCGCCTCGCTACCGCCAGTGCAGCCTCACTTGGATCGATGCAATGCAGCTCGCCAACCCGTGCCGCGGCTAGCGAGGCCCAACGGCCGCTCCCACAACCTAGGTCAAATCCTCTTGCGTTGGCTGGAAGGGCTCCCCAAGGGAAGATCGCGAAGTATCTATCGAACGTGGCTTTGAGCTCATTCGTCGACAGTACCGATTGATCGAATCGGCTCCACTCGATGCCGAAATCTCGAACCACTCGCCCGTCGATGTTGGGCTTCATTCCCGGGGACCTCTCCGTCGAGCGGATTCCAGGGGCCGGCTTCCCATGGCACCGTCCCATTCGGTGGCATATAGGCTCTCGAGTGCACTGACCATTCGATCGATCCCGTGCGATCGCTCGGCAGCAATTCGGGCGGCGGCGCGCATCGCCCTGCACCGCCCCGGGTCGCCCGCCAGCTCGAGGAGCGCACGGCCCAATGCGGGGGCGTCGGCGGGCGGCACCAAGAGGCCTGTTACACCCGGCTCCACAACGTCTACGGACCCTTCGACAGCGGTGGCAATGACGGGGGAACCCATGGCCATTGCCTCAAGCACGACGTTCGGCATACCCTCGTACAGGGAAGGCAGCACAGTTACGTCCGCCGCATCGTACACCGGTTGAATGGGATCCTGCACTCCGAGGAAACGACAGGCCGTCTCGAGTCCCTGGCGCTTTACCTCTGCCTCAAGGGCACCACGCAGTGGTCCGTCACCGGCCATCAGGCAGAGCAGCCCGGGAATACGGGAACGCGTGGCGACCATGGCGTCAAACAGGTAGCGGTGTCCCTTTTGCGGGTGTAGGCGGCCCACGCAGGCGACTACGAACGCATCGCTCGCGACGCGTAGGTGGCTCCGCGCAGCCGCCTTATCACCTGGTCGGAACCGCTCGAGGTCCACGCCGTTCGGAATGACAACGACCTTGTCGTGCGGGATGCCTTCACGCTCGATCACAAATGCGGCGGTTCCCCTCGACACGGCGATGATTCGCTGGCACCACCGCGCTGTTACCCGGTCAAGCCACCAAGCCCAGCGGGGCAGATACGAAAGGGCTGCGCGCGTCGAAGTCACAATGACGGGAGTTCGGGCCAGACGTCCAGCGATGCGCGTCGCGATGCTCGCGTCGTACAAGTATGCATGCGCGATATCTACGTCTCGGCCACGAAACAGACGCGCCAGCTGCCAGATGGTCGCGGGACCAGGCCGCCGTCCCATCCCCAAGTGAATCACCTCTACCCCCAAACGCTCGGCCTCAGGTGAAAGCGACCCGGAAGGACGAAGCGAGACGATGTGCGATGGAAACCGCTTCTGATCTAGGCGCTGCGCCGTACGAAGCAGAACGCGCTCCGCGCCTCCGGCATCGAAGTCCGTGATAACGTGACAGACCGTAAGGGGTCCCCGGTTGGGGTTCATTTCACTTGCTGGCTGCGGGCCGCCCGCCAGTGGGGGTGTGAGCCAGCCGCTCGTACAGGTCCTCGTACGCGTCGACCATTGGGTCGACACTGTAGCGCTGCTCGACTCGGATCCGCGCCGCCCTCCCCATCTTTGCTCGCAGGTCGGGATCCCGTAACACTGTCGTCAGGGCCTCAACCAATGCGTCAGCGTTCCGGGGCGCAACCACGAGGCCAGTAACTCCATCGTCGATCAGTTCTCTCACCCCCGCGATACGGGTCCCCACGACGGGCAGGCTTGTGGCCATCGCCTCGAGCACAACGTTGCTGAGCCCTTCCGTGAGAGAGGGGAGCACCACAACATCGGCGGCATGGAACAATGGGCGAACATCCGAAACCTTTCCCAGAAACCTTGCGCTCGACAGCTCGCGCTCTCCTCGCGCCCGATAATTGTTGCCGCCGATTTCCGCGCCAGCTACAACAAGAGTCCAGGATTCCCCGGCGGATTTCTGTTCAATACTCCGCCATGCATCGATCAAGTAGTCCACGCCCTTGTCCGCCGCGAGCCTCCCAGCAAAGACCACCAATGTTCCGTGTGGTGGGATGCCGAGAGTCGCTCGCTCCCGTGCGCGCTGATCTGTCGAGGGAGGGGAGAATCGCCGACAGTCCACACCGTTTGGAATTAGATGTATGCGGGCAGAATCAATTCCCACCGCTAACAGCTCGTCCGTCAGCTCTGAATTCAGGCTGATTACGGCGTCCGCTTGGGGAAGCACCTTCTTAACCCACTTGCCCATCACGGCCCGACGTAGTCGCGCGACGTCTCCATACGGTCCACTAGCCGCTGCCTTCACGACGCACCGCTTACCGAGTAGCGGTGCCAAGGCGAGGGCGACAGCGGCGCTGTAGAAAGCCTGGTGCACATGCCAAATGTCGTAATCTCGGCCTCGGAACCAGAGGAACCGGGCGAGTGAAGGTAAAAACGTCGCAGAAAAGAGCTTTGGCTTTGGAACTGTCCAAACTCGGTGGACGTCAACGCCGGCAACGTGTTCGAACGGCGGAAGCCCGGGATACCGGGCCGTCACAACGCCCACGTCTCTGCCCCGGTCGGCAAGACGCTCGGCCAACCGCTGCGCCTGGCGCTCGGCGCCGCCGTCAACCATTGGCGCATACTGATAGGAGACCATGAGCACCGACCCGCATCCCGGCGGCAGTGCTCGGTTACTATCGACCATCAGCGATCCCAGCCACCCTACCCGTGGTGACTCCGCTACGGCCGCGTTGTTGCAGGGGCTTCGTCAGGTAATGGTCCTGACGAAGACAAACTGGTTGTTAGCAAGCGTTCCGCCGACTGTTTTCAAGCGGCGCAGAGCAAACCCTCGTGGTTGACAGAAATCGAACACCTGCTCCGGTGTAGCGACCTCGAACGGGTACCCCCCGACCCAATCCACCAAATCGTGCCACCTGGACATGCCACGATCCTTTTTCTTCTCACTCCACCATGCACTGCTCAATGGGTTCCGCCCCAGGGTGAGCCTCCGCAATGCAAAGTAAGCTCCGACAAGAAGCAAGGTGCCCGCCTGCACCGGCGCCGGGCCGCGATTGTAAAGGCGCTTGATAGCCCGCCACCAATGACTCTTGAATCCTTGATCGTTGTAAATCGCGATGAAGAGCCGCCCCCCCGGAGTGACATGATCCGTGATGTTGCCGAGCGCCCGCCACATGTCCCCTGTATGATGGAGTACGCCCCACGAGTAGACGATGTCGAACCTGCCAAGCGACTGCAGATAGGGCTTATCAAGCACTGACCCCTGCTCGATGGTCCAATCTGCGTCATTGGCGTAGAATCGACGCTTTAGCTCGCGCGTACATGCGACAGAATCCGCATCGTAGTCGAACGAATGAACCCGTCTCGCTCCCAAGCGCTTCGCCGCGAGACTGAACAGGCCGCTCCCGGAACCCACATCGAGGAATGAGCGCCCGCGGAGATCCGTCACCTCGAGCATCTTCGTGAGCGAGCGTTCGGCTTCCGCGATGCGCTCATCATCCAAAACGGCAAGGAACCGGCCCCAATTCTTGCCGAATTGGAAGCGCGATTCGTTCGGCGTCGCAGCGGACGTCGGGATTGGCAGCGTCATTAGTCAGTAATATGCCCACCGGTCACTGTTCTTCGAACCATGCCTGAAACATTAGAACATCCCAGAGCCAGTAATGCCAGTTTCGTGAACCGTTCTGGTGTTCGGACCATTTCTGCATGATTGGCCTCGGATCGAAAAAACCTTCCCGCTTTAGTCGCGATTGGTCGAGCAGTGCGGCGGCCCAATCCTTGAGCGGCCCCCGTAACCAATGATCAATGGGGACTCCGAACCCCATTTTGGGACGGTCGAACAGTGCCAGCGGCACGTATCGCTGCAGGAGCTGACGTAGGGGCCACTTCCCCCGTCCCTTGCGCACGCGGAGACGCGGCGGAATACGCCAAGCGAACTCCACTACCCGATGATCGAGGAACGGCGCGCGGGACTCAAGACTCACACCCATAGTGGCGCGGTCTACCTTGACGAGAATATCGTCAGGGAGATAGGTGACCAGGTCCAGGTACATCATCCGTGACAGGAGCCCATCGATCTTTGCACCACGGCTTGGGTCGGTGAAAGCCGTCGGCGGCTCCGTGCCACCAACTGTCATGCCAGCCGGATCGCGCCAGTGCGAGACGAAATCGAGGTACATGGCCTCCTGGGTCTCGAGGCTTAGAACCTGCGCAACTTTGTGCACGCGGTCCCCAGTTACCCGGCGGGCCGCTCGGGGCCACTGGGAAAGTCCCGTCAGGCGCAGTACCCGGTCCCATCGAGCCGGCGCAATGCTCCGAATCGCGTTCGCAACGACGCGGCGGCCACTTTGCGGAATAATCTTCAGTAGGCGCCAAAACCTCTGCGCCAGAAAGTAGCGATCGTAACCCCCGAACAACTCGTCGCCGCCGTCTCCCGACAAGCTTACGGTCACATGACGCCGAGCGAGCTGAGATACGAGGAATGTCGGGATCTGAGAAGAGTCACCAAACGGTTCGTCGTACAGCCTCGGGAGGCTGGGCACAACGGCGAGGGCTTCCGCTGGCCGTACATAGAGCTCCGTGTGATCGGTACCGAGGTGCTCCGCCACGACCTTGGCGTGCTCGGCCTCGTTGTACTCCGGCTCGTCGAACCCTATAGAGAATGTCCGCACACGACTGCTGCTCTGTGCCTGCATCAACGCCACCACCAGGGAGGAATCCACGCCGCCTGACAGGAAAGCACCGAGCGGCACATCGGCGATCATCTCGCGACGGATGGTCTGTCTGAGGAGTAGGTCGAGTTCGTCAAGCAGCTCCGTCTCTGTACCAGACCATTCCGCAGCGACACCAGACTCGGTCACGTCTCGAGCCGACCAATACACCCTTTCCGTGGGCTCCGCTCTTGGCGCCCCGAGCTGAAATGTGAGCACAGTACCCGGCAAGACCTTCCGGATGCCACTATAAATGGAGTACGGAGCCGGGATATAGCTGTGTCGCAGAAATAGAGCCAGCGACCCGCGGTCGACTTCGCCGCGCCAGGCAGGATGCTCGCGAAGCGCCTTGAGCTCGGAGCCGAACAAAAGGACGTCGCCAGCCCGTCCGTAGTACAACGGCTTCTCGCCCAAGCGATCACGGACGAGATGGAGCCGGTTGTCCCGTCTATCGAAGAGTGCGAAGGCAAACATCCCAGCGAAATGCTGAGTTCCTTCGACCACACCATCACGCTCGATTACCTCGAGCATCACTTCGGTGTCGGACTGACCGCGGAAGCGGGCTCCTTGCGATGCGAGCTCCGTTCGCAGCTCCAGAAAGTTGTAGATTTCGCCGTTGAAGACGATGACGTAGCGCCCCGATGCCGACACCATGGGCTGACGTCCTTCAGTGCTCAAATCGATCACCGAAAGGCGGCGATGCCCCAGCGCAAGTCCGACACGCGAATCCGACCAGCAGCCCATGTCATCGGGCCCCCGATGTTTGATCGCCGTAGTCATTTTGCCGAGAACGGCAAGAGCCGACTCATCGAGTCCGCCGGAAGACCAGAATCCCGTGATGCCGCACATCAGCAGGAGCCCTCGGCTACAAGTTGTAGTAGGATCGATACCATTCTACGAACTTCTCCACCCCTTCCTTAATGCTGGTACTGGGCGCGAAGCCCGTCACCTTTGCGAGATCCGTCGTGTCGGCGAATGTGGCCGGTACGTCGCCCGGTTGCATCGGCAAGAGATTCCGCTTCGCTTTCTTCCCCAATGACTCCTCGAGGAGCGCGATCACCTCCGTCAACTCCACAGGCTGCTCGTTGCCCACATTATAGAGTCTGAATGGCGCCTCGCTGCTGTTTGGCCTTGGCTTATCGCTAGACCATTCTGGGTCCGGTGTGGGGATAACATCGATTATTCGGACGACCGATTCGACAGCGTCGTCGATGTAGGTGAAGTCCCTTTTCATGTGTCCATTGTTGAAAACGGTGATGGGATTACCATCGAGAATGGCCTTAGTGAATTTGAACATTACCATGTCCGGACGGCCCCACGGACCATACACGGTAAAAAACCGGAGACCTGTTGTCGGAAGGCCAAACAAGTAGGAGTAGCTGTGCGCCATCAACTCGTTTGACCGTTTCGTGGCGCCGTACATCGATAGCGGATGATCGGCACCCCCGCGAACAGAGAATGGCATATGCGTGTTGGCCCCGTACACGGAACTAGAACTCGCATATACCAGGTGCGGCACCTTGCGATAGCGGCACTCTTCTAGTACCTGCAGGAAACCGAGGACGTTGGACGCGATGTAGGCATCCGGCCGTTCCAGCGAGTATCGCACGCCCGCCTGCGCAGCCAAGTGGATTACCCGGTCGAAATCGCAGCGGTCGAAGAGTTGGTTCATGGCCTCGGGGTCCGCGAGGGCCGCGCGGACGAACTCGAACGCCCGATGTTGATGCAACAACGCCAACCGCTCTTCCTTGAGGCGCACGTCATAGTAACTATTAACAGAGTCGAGGCCGACCACTTCGTGATGGTCAGCGAGAAGGCGACGCGCGACGTGGAACCCAATAAAGCCCGCCGCACCGGTCACAAGAATCCGCATCTGATCGGCTCTGGTTGTGGTTGGAAGGAAGCCAGCCACAACCTAATGCACCGCGTGCCAAATAGGCGAGTCTCCTCCGGTCGGGCTGGCACAGCCGGGTAGCCTTCGCAAGCGAGCCGGGAACGTTACCTTGGGAGGTCACGACCTAGACTACGCGGGTGTGACGACCTTGGCTGGCTCGCTAGGCTCTTGTTAAGGGGAAGTTGGCGCCATGCACTCGCTGCGCTTTGATCGCAAGTTCGACCCACTGCGGGCACCGGCACGGGTTCTTGCGGCGTGATCAACAAGACGCGCGTGATCTTCGTCATCAACTCTGATTGGTTCTTCCTTTCCCACCGCCTGCCATTGGCGATCGCGGCGCGGAACGCCGGAGCAGACGTTACCGTCGTAGCTGGCAATACGGGCAAGGCAGCCGCCATCCGAGATCAGGGCCTCGAGTTTATCAGCCTGCCAATCTCGCGAAGCGGCACGAACCCGTTCACGGACGCCGGGACGCTGATCTTCCTGTTCAGCCTATACCGCCGACTTCGTCCCGACCTGGTTCATCATGTCACGGTCAAACCAGTGATATACGGATCGTTGGCAGCAAGGGCCGTGGGAGGAATCGCTGTTGTGAATGCGATCAGCGGCCTAGCCTACACCTTTTCTTCCGATCGGCTGCATGCGCGTATTCTACGGCGTCTGGTGACAATGCTGTATCGCTTTGCCCTTGGTGACAAGCACAGCCGCACGATATTTCAGAATCCTGACGATCGCGATGACTTGATCCGGTTGCGGGTCGTCCGACCAGACCAAACCGTGCTTATTCGTGGTTCAGGAGTCAACTGTTCCGTATTCAAACCAACTTCTGAACCAGACGGCATTCCGGTCGTCATGCTTCCCGCGAGAATGCTGCGAGAGAAGGGTGTCGAGGAGTTTGTCCAAGCCGCCGGTCTGCTTCTAGGTTCAGGACATGTGGCTAGGTTCGTCCTTGTTGGAGACGCCGATCCCGGGAACCCAGGTTCCATCGACCGAATCCAGTTGGAGGCGTGGGGTCGTGAGGGGCTCATTGAGAGCTGGGGCCATCACAACGACATGGCCAGTGTCTTGGCACGAGCCAACATTGTTGTGCTGCCGGCGTACCGTGAAGGGTTGCCAAAGGTTCTACTGGAGGCCGCTGCTTGTGCTCGCGCAATCGTCACCACCGACGTGCCAGGATGTCGAGAGATCGTGCGATCAGGTGTCAACGGATTGCTCGTGCCTGCGCGAGATTCGAGAGCCCTGGCTGATGCGATCGCGACACTTCTTCAGTCAAGGGAACTTAGCGAAGGGTTTGGACGTGCCGGGCGTGCAATCGCAGTCACTGAATTTGCCGAGGAGATTGTCGTCCAGAAGACGCTAGCGCTCTACCGTGATCTCCTGCGCGACAAGTGGCCAAACAAATAATGAGGTCCGAGAGGTCGTTGAGAAACAACCATATCCGACCGGGTCAGTTGCAGAACTGTGACTGCGCACGGGCGCCGCCTTGGACACCAGCCTGTAGGAATCCTTCCGCTCGCGGCCCCCATATGTCCAGGACCGCGCTCGCGCTGATGTTCCCCATGGGATCCAGGCTGCGGTACTCAACTCTGCAAGCGCCCACTGGTAGCACGTCTCCCTCCGTGACCGCCCCCCACGATCCCCCCTGGATTCGACGTTCGAATCGCTGGCTGTTCGGATAGTTCGACGCAATTTGAACGACGAAGACAGAGTCATCGGTACGAAGACTTGCTAGCACGACGCCCAGTATAGGAAACGCTTCCTCGGCAGTTACACGTGGATAAGCCAGCGGATTGCTAAAGGGGGAATTCGCGAGATCCGGCACATCAATCACCACGATCCGGCCCCAAGGAGTCGGATTAGGCACGTTGTACGTGTACATCCGGCTGCCTACAATCAGGTAACCACGACGGTTAATGGCACTCACGTAAGTTTCATCCTGTATGTAGACGGTGGGGTCGTAGCTCGGACCAGAGATCCTTGCTGGAACCGCACGACTTACCATCCCATTCTGGCTTAGTGACATCAAGTCCGTCGGAGACAAGGGTTCTCCTGAGCCATCCAAGAGATACTCATTGTTGTAGGAGGGATCTTGGTAGACCCACCGTCCGAGTTCTGGTATGAACACTGCGGCGGGATCGTGACCATTCACCTGAAGGAGCAATCCCTGCAGGTCTGCTGCGGCCCACAGCTTCACCGCGAGGACTGTCTGATACGTGCAGAGGAAGAAGCGATATGATTCGATGTCCCTCATGCGGTACTGTGCCCCTGACACGTGTACCATCAACCCGTCGTCGGCGCGAAGGCCCGTCGCGGGATCCAGGGTACCAAGCAGGCCATTGAGTACTCCGTATCCGTCGGCCGCGATGTCCGCCCAATAGGCTACGTCCCGGGCTCGTTCCGAGTCCGAAAGCGCGGCGTTCACGTCCGCCCACGTCTTCCCTGCGGGAAGGACGCTCAGGTTGTTCGTGCTGTTGCCCGGATGAACCCCTGTATCAGGATAGATTGCAGTTCGCGCAACCCAGTCTCGAATGGCTCTGGCACGCCCGAGGTTCGTTGTAGGGTTACCGTACGCGGCAAGAATGTCCTGCACCAAGGGACGCAAAGCGAGAGTTGATTGACTTCCCAAGTCCTCGCCGACGTAGCGAATGTTGATATCGTCGGTCAGCGGTTGTGCTACCGCCAAGAAGCCTACGGAATCAGGACGGGTTGCAACTATTACTGGAACCCGAGCGCGCGTGGATCCGAGGGCGAAGAGAAGCGTGTCATACCCCGACCGCTGAACGCGCGCGTCGCCGCAACGCGTCCCTGTGACCGTGCCACGGACAGTACCAACAAGAGCAGGATCCTGAGGAACCGCGAAGCCGTTGCGATCAAGTGCCTGACACGACATCGGGAGCGGAGCCCCCACTGGCAGCGTGATAACAGGGTTGCCGTAGGTCACCATCGCTGTCATCGTCGCGGGTGCCTGATTGACCTCGATCGCTATGTGTGCCGTAACTTCGCCCGCTGTTATGACGGCGAACGTTGACCCGTTCGCCCGCGACAGGATGGTGATACTATCGATCTGGTGAACCACCGCTGTGTCACTCACTCGAAACCCGACCGGCGTGTTCGTGACTGGATGCCCCAGGGAGTCGACGGCCGTACTCCGAATGGCCTGCGTATCGCCGAGGGCTGTGAAGCGAATGGTGTCCGCTACCACCAGTATCCGCACAGGCCGCTGAGCGACTCTCACCGCTACTGACGTGGTATCGCCGCTGTAGATCGCCCTCACAACACCGACTCCATTGCCAATCGCCCGGATATTGCCACTCGTATCCACCGTCGCGACGGACGGATCTAGCGTAGCGTACCTGAGAGCCGCAGTCGTGACCGGAGACCCCAGTCGATCCACGCCGGTCGCTTGAATCGGCACGACAGCCTGAAGGGCACCGAAGAGAATAGAATCCCGTGCTACCACCAGGCGCGCGACTTGCTGGGCCACCCCTACGCGCACGCTGTCCGCCACTCCATTCCACACTCTGGCGCGAATCCACGTCGACCCGTTCCCCTTGGACTTAACCAGTCCGCCAGACTCGACGGTCGCGACCGATGTGTCGCCAGCCGAGAACGCGAGCGCCTGGTTAGCGAGCGGAGCGCCCATGCTGTCCGAAATTGCGGTCGTCAGTTGGACCGTATCGCCGAGCGCATCAAAGCCGGCGTGGCTGGCCGATAGCTTAACACTGGCGACTCGCTGATGCACGACGACCTGAACTGTTTGTGATACGGGCCCAGCTCGCAGGATCACCGGCGTCATGCCGTTCGAGAGGCTGCGGATCGTATAAGTGGTGCCGGCCTGCACCTTCACCACGGTATCGACCGCGACGCTGTCGACGGGAAGCGAGTCCCGCACTGGCAAGCCCCGGTCGTCCAGTAGCTGAACGGCCAGAGTCGCCGTTTGCCCCAGCGAATGGAACCGCAGCGTGTCCGGCGTGGCGAGGATCTTCTGGACTATTTGAGTAGGGTGCACCCACGCCGTGTCGGCCGCCGACCGTGCCAACGCCACGATCCGTCCAAACCCTCGCTTGCGAGCACTCACCGAGCCGAGCGAGTCTACCACGCACAGGCTGGTATCGAGCGAGACGTATCGAACGCCGGAGGGAACGAACTTATTGCCGAATGGGTCAGTGGCCTGAACGGCCATCTGCACCGCGACGCCCAGCCTAACGAGCGTTGTGTCATGCGCGCTGAACGCGATCGACCTGACCTCGACGGGCTGGGCGATCGCGGAGACGGTGGCGGAGGCGCGGTGCTTACCGACCGCAACCTGGGCCGTGAGTTGCTGGCCCTCCGACGCCTTTGTGCCGAGCACCCAGAGCGCACGCGCCTGTCCTCGGGAGTCGGTTGCCCCGGCTGCCTCGTCAAGCCGGCCGTTTGTGCCGGCAACCGTCCAGACAACCACAGCGCCGGGCACCGGCCTACCGTCTCCGTCTACCGCTTCAAACGTGATCGCTGTGGCGAGGGGGCGACCCGGTGCGCCTACGAGAACGGAATCGAGAGGGCTGAGCCGTCGAACGACAAGCGTGCCGCGCGGCCCCACCGGGTCTCCGAGGCACCCGATGAGACACACCAAGGTCGCGGCCAAACTAGGCCAGTGCAGAACACGCACGAGTAGGGAGAACTCAGGCGACCTGTTGGTGACGTAAGCGCGTCCGTTCCGGCATCCTCAAC
>WNGI01001698.1_pt1 | contig 18572 bp, 13 predicted proteins | sample 5400621 | NCBI WGS metagenome assembly WNGI01 (sample SAMN13153374, study PRJNA577476) | soil metagenome | isolation source: 20 cm soil or saprolite under Garry oak tree replicate 1 | place: USA:California | collected 2016-06-15
GGCCGGCGCGCTGCGCGACCGGCAGGGCCGCCGCATCGTCGGGCTCCTCGCCGCCTTCTGCACCGTAGGCATCCTGTCCGCGGCCCTGGGCCCGACGGGCTCGGAGTCGCTGATCGAGCTCGTCACCTACTTCTGGCTCTGCCTGTCCCTGGTCGTGATCTGCAAGTTGCTCGGCTCGCGCGAGCGAGCGCGGCGCGTCCTCTCGGCCTGGCGGTGGGCAGGCGTCGTGGCGTGCGCGGCCGGCGGCGCGGCGACCGTGCTCCTGTGGCGCGGGAGCCTCGACAACCTGCTGGTGCAGGGCGGCAGAGTCGCGGGCCTCTTCGAGGGCATCAACCAGCTCCAGTCCTTCATGATGGCCGTCATCCCCTTCCTCTGTGCCACGGCCTTCAGCTCCAGCGCCTCGCGAGGTGCGCGCGCCGTTCATGCCGCGCTCATCGTGATCGCGTTCCTGAGCGTCGTGGCGAGCGGGAGCCGGGGCGGAGTCGTCTTCGCCGGGCTGTCGATCTGGCTGATGGTCATGCTCACGTCGCCGCGCCTCTGTCTCGTCTGGACCTGCGCGGCGCTGCTCGCCGCCGGATCGGCGTTCCGGCTCTACGAGCGGCATCATGACGAGCTGCCGTACGGTGTTCGGCGGGCCGTCTCCTTCCTCGAGTCGGACTCGCACGATCTGCGGGACATGAGCCCGCGCCGGGCGGACCAGCTCCTCGCCTGGCGTACCGTCTTCGCCGAGCACCCCCTCCTCGGCGTGGGACCGGGCGGGTTCGCCGCTACCATCCCCGAGCTCGTGCCGGGCGGACTCGCACAGGAAATGCACAACTCGTATCTGGGCGTGCTCGCCGAGACCGGCGCCGTCGGCGGTCTCCTCATGTTCGGGTTGCTGGCGGCGGCGATGGCGAGGAGCGTGACGTTCCTGCGGCGCACACGGCGTGCGCGCGACCCGGAGGCCCTCATGGTCGCCCGGGCGCTGCTCGTCTCCTACCTGTCACTCCTCCTCTACGGGGTGCTGAATTACGGGCTGCGGCAACGGCACTTCTGGTTCGTCATCGCGCTGGCCGTCGCGCTGCCCCACACCTACATGAAGGCGCGTCGAGGCGCTCGCGTCGATGAGCGCGCGACGTCGCTCGCGTACGGCACCGTCCTATGTGCGCAATCGCAGGGCTGATCAGCGTCGGCACCGACCCCGTCGACCCCGGACTCGTCCGCCGGATGACCGCCGCGCTCGCCCACCGCGGCCCGGACGGTGAGGGGTGGTGGGCCGACGGGGAGGCCGCGCTCGGGCATCGCCGGCTCGCCATCATCGACGTGGAGGGCGGCGCGCAGCCGCTCGAGAACGAGACAGGCTCCGTGCGGGTCGTGTGCAACGGCGAGATCTACAACTATCGCGAGCTCCGCGTGGCGCTCGAGGCACGTGGCCATCGGTTCCGCACGGCGAGCGACTGCGAGACGATCGTCCACCTCTACGAGGAGCACGGGCCCGACGCCGTGGCGCAGCTACACGGAATGTTCGCGCTCGCCATCTGGGACCGCACGCTCAAGCGCCTCGTGCTCGCCCGCGACCGACTGGGCATCAAGCCGCTCTTCTACAGCGGCGTGGGCCCCCGAGGGTTCGGCTTCGCATCGGAGATCAAGGCGCTCCTCGCCGCACGCCTCTCGCGGCGCGAGGTCGACCCGGACGCGCTGCTGCAGTACCTGAGCTGCGGGTACGTCCCCGGGACGGAGACGATCTACCGCGACGTGCATCGCGTCGCTCCCGGAGAGCTCCTCGTCCTCGACCCCGGTGGCCTGCGTCGGCGACCGTACTGGACCCTGCTGCCAGGAGAGCCACTGCGCTCGAAGGCGACGGCCGAGGAGGAGCTCCGCGCGCTCCTCACGGCCGCCGTGCGTGAGCATCTGGTGTCGGACGTTCCGGTCGGCGCGTTCCTGAGCGGCGGCATCGATTCCTCGGTGGTCAGCATCCTGGCCGCCGCCTCGACCGCCCCGCTACGCACCTTCTCGGTCACCTTCCCCGAGGATCCGATCTTCGACGAGGCGTGCTTCAGCCGGCAGGTGGCGCGACGGATCGGCAGCGTCCACACCGAGATTCCCTTGACGCGGGCCCAGATCCTCTCGGCGGTGCCGCCGGCCCTCGACCACCTCGACGAGCCCTTTGCCGACCCCTCGCTCGTGCCGTCTTTCGAGATAGCCAGCGAGGCGCGCCGGCACGTCAAGGTGGTGCTCTCCGGCGACGGGGCCGACGAGCTCTTCGCGGGCTACGGGAAGCACCTGGGCGAGGCGTACGCCGCGTGGGCTCCACGTCCTCTCGTCTGGCTGCTCGGCCGGGCGGCGTCGGTCGCGCCTGCCGGTCGAGGGAATCGCCTCGAGGAGACCGTCCGGAAGCTCAGGCGGCTGGCCGACGGCGGCGGCATCGCCGACACGGGGCGGCGGTACGCACGCTGGGCGAAGGTGTGCGGGGAAGCCGAGGTGCGCGCGCTGGTCCCGGACGTCACCCCGGGCCGCACCGCCACCGACCTGTTCGCGGCCGAAGCCCTGCGCTTCGCCACGGTCGACCACGGCGAGCGGATCAACCGGATGCTCTACACGGACTGCCGGCTCGGGCTCCCGGGAGACATGCTCGCCAAGGTCGACATGGCGAGCATGGCCAACGCCCTCGAGGTTCGCGTTCCGTTCCTGGATCATCGGGTCGTCGAATACGCCTTCCGGGTTCCGGGTCGGTGGAAGATCGGCGCACTGCGCGGCAAGCGCATTCTTCGCCAGACGTTCCGGGACGTGCTCCCCCCCGCAATCGTCCGCCGGAGCAAGCGCGGCTTCGAGCCCCCGGTCGGTGAGTGGTTCCGCCGCGACCTCCGGGACCTCTTCCATGACGTCATCGGCACGGGGAGCCGCTTCCTGCCGTGCGTGCGGCGGGACGCCGTCGAGGCGCTCTACACGCAGCACGTGACCCGCCGGGCCGATCGCTCGAAGGAGCTCTGGGCCGTGTTCGCGCTGCACTGGTGGGCCACCAGGAACGGCGTGGGCCTGTGATGCGGCCACGCCCCGCCATGTCGACCACCTTCCGCATCGTCGACGTGATCAACACGGCCGCCTCGGCCAAGGAGATCCTCCTCGATCGAGCACTTCACTTTCATCATCCGCCTGCGGTCGAGAACTGGATCGTCTGCAGCGCCGGCGACCACGTGGACCAGATCCGGCGCGCCGGCATTCCCGTCGCCGTCATCGACACGCCTCGCGGGCTCGACCCCGCGGCGCTGGCGCAAGCGACCTGGCGTCTGGCGCGATTCTTCCGGCGCTGCAAGCCGGACCTCGTCCACACGCACAGCTCCGTCCCCGGCGTGGTGGGTCGACTCGCCGCGCGGGCCGCCGGCGTGCCGATCGTCGTCCACACGGTACACGGATTCCACTTCCACCGGGGCTCGCGGCTGCCGTCGCGGGTGCTCTCGTGGGCCGCGGAGCGGACTCTGGCGCTCTTCACCGACGTGCTCCTCATCCAGAACCGCGAGGACCTGCGGGTGGTCTGCCACTGGCGGGGGGTCCCGGCACGCTGCATCGGCAACGGCATCGACACCGAACGATATGCCCGCGCCGCGCACCCGCACTCCGGCCCGGGAAGCGTGGTCGCCTGCATCGCGCGCTTCGAAGCCGTGAAGAACCATCACGACCTGCTGCACGTCTTCGCGCGGGTCCACGCCGCGTGCCCGCAGGCCCGGCTGCGCCTGATCGGCGACGGCCCGCTCCGCCCGGCGTGCGAGCGCCTCGCCGCGGACCTCGGCATCGCCGCCGCCATGGAATTCACGGGCTACCGCGAGGACGTCGACCGGCTGCTGGCGGACGTCGACGTGGCCGCGCTCCTCTCCTGGAAGGAGGGCCTCCCGCGCGGCCTCCTCGAGCCCATGGCGGCGGGCATCCCCGTCGTCGCCTGGCGCGTCAAGGGGAATCGCGAGGTGATCCGGCCCTGGGAGAGCGGGCTCCTCGCGGCGCCGGGCGACCTCGACGAGACCGCCGCTCACATCGTTCGGCTGCTCCAGGACCCCGCCCTGCGGGCGCGGCTGGGCGGAGCGGCGGCCGAGCGGGTGCACCGTCGCTTCGCGGAGACCGCGGTCGTCGCCCGGCTGCGCGACACCTACGGCTCCCTGCTCCGCGAAGCCGGCTACGTGCTCCCGGCCCACTGGCATCCGCATCACGCCGCGCAGAGCCATGACCAACGTACCGTTCTTTCGGCCTGACATCGACGACGAGGACATCGCCGCCGTCGTCGAGGCACTCCGCTCCGGGTGGATCACGACCGGACCACGGGTGCAGACGTTCGAGGCGGCCTTCGCTCGCTACGTCGGGGCCGCGCATGCGGTGGCCGTCAACTCGTGCACCGCGGCCCTCCACCTGGCGCTCGCGGCGCTCGGCCTCAGGCGCGGGCAGGCCGTGCTCGTCCCGACCCTCACCTTCGCCGCCACGGCCGAGGTGGTCACCTACTTCGATGCCACACCGGACTTCGTGGACGTGGAGCCCGACACGCTGTGCATGGATCCCGCGGCGGTGGAGACGAGGCTCGCCCGCGCGTGGAATCGGACGACCGAGATCGTGGGCGCCATCGCCGTGCACTACGGCGGCCAGATGGCGCCGATGCCGCGCCTGGCGCACCTGCTGCGCGCGGCGCGCTGCTTCGTCGTCGAAGACGCGGCGCACGCCTTGCCGGCGGCGGCGTACGACCCCGAGACCGACCGGTGGATCGGCGTCGGAGATCTCGCCGACGTCACCGGCTTCTCGTTCTATGCGAACAAGACCATCACGACGGGTGAAGGCGGCATGGCGACGACCGCCGACGCCACCCTCGCGCAGACGATGCGCAGCCTCAGCCTCCACGGCATGTCGCAGGACGGGTGGACGCGTTTCGGCGCGGGCGGCAGCTGGGACTATGCGATCGCCGCGCCCGGCTTCAAGTACAACATGACCGACATCGCGGCGGCGCTCGGTCTCCGGCAGCTCGCCAAGGTGGACCGATTCCGCGCACGGCGGGAGGAAGTGGCGGCGCGCTACACGGCGGGCCTCGGCGATCTCGAGGAGATCGAGCCCCCGCGCGAGCGGGCCGACCGCCGACACGCCTGGCATCTCTACCCGATCCGGCTCCGCCTCGACCGTCTGGCGATCGGCCGCGACGAGTTCGGTCAAGCGCTCGCGGCGAGGGGGGTTGCGACCAGCGTTCACTGGCGCCCGTTGCACATGCAGCCCTACTACGCCCAGCGGTACGGCTACCGCGCGGAGGACTTCCCGGTGGCGTTTCGGGAGTGGCGACGCCTCATCTCGTTGCCGATCTTCCCCGGCATGAGCGACGCCGCCGTCGACCACGTGATCGCCGCCGTCCGCGACACGGCGGCGGACGGCCGTCGCCGCAAGTTCGCCGTCGCATGACTCCTACCTACGACGCGGTCAAGCGGTGCATCGACCTCGTGGTGGCGATCGTGCTGCTGCTCGTCCTGAGCCCCGTCCTCGCGGTGGCGGCTATCGCCGTCAAGTGCAGCGGGTCGGGACCGATCTTCTTCCGGCAGGTCCGCGTCGGGCGCGGCGGCAAGCCGTTCGACATCCTCAAGCTCCGTACGATGCGGACCACCCGGAGCCCAGGGCCGCTCATCACCGGCGCCGGGGACCCACGCGTCACGCGCGTCGGCCGCGTGCTGCGCCGCTGGAAGGTCGACGAGCTGCCCCAGCTCGTCAACGTGCTGCGGGGCGAGATGAGCTTCGTCGGCCCGCGACCGGAGGTGCCGCGCTACGTGAACATGTTCGCCGAGCAGTACCGTGAGCTCCTGGCCGTGCGGCCGGGAATCACGGACATCGCCTCGATGGCGTTCCGAGACGAGGAAACCCTCCTGGGGCGGAGTTCGAACCCGGAGGACCTCTATGTCCGGGAGATCCTGCCGCGCAAGCTCGCGCTGAGCCACGCCTACGTGCGCCGGCGGAGCTTCGGCTTGGACCTTCGTCTGATCGCTCGCACGGTGGCGGCGATTCTTGGCTGGCCCAGGACGGGCGAGGAGACGACATGAACGCACCAGGTTCACCGGGCCCAGTCCTCGCAGCTCTTCTTCGTTACCGAGCGCTCGTCATCGTGCTCGGCAACATGGCCATCGCGACCACGGCCTACGTCGCGGCCTTCGCGCTGCGATTCGATCTGTCGATTCCGCCGCGATACGCCGCGATCCTACTCGCCACCCTCCCCCTCCTGCTCGTCTGCAAGCTGATCGGGTTCTGGACGCTCGGTCTGTTCTCGGGGTGGTGGAGCCACGTGAGCGTCCGAGACGCCGAGGACGTGGTGCGCGGGAGTCTGCTGGCCTCGGTGCTCTTCCTCGCCGCCATGGTCTTTCTCCACCCCGACGGGCTGCACGGGTTCCCACGGGCCGTCTTCCTCCTCGACCTCGTCCTCTGCACGGCGCTCATGGGGGGCGCTCGCCTCGCCATCCGGCTCGCGCGGGAGCAGCGCGGGCGCGGGGCCGTTCGCCGAGTCGAGACCCTCGCCCTGATCGTGGGCGCCGGCGAGGCCGGGATCCGGCTCTCGAGCGAGATCGAGAGTCGCCGGCGGCTCAAGATCGGCGTGGTGGGCTTCGTCGACGACGACCCCGCCAAGCTCGGGCTCCGCGTGTGTGGGGTTCCCGTGCTCGGACGGGTCGACGACCTCCCCGCGCTCGTCGCGGCGCACGAGATCGGCGAGGTCCTGATCGCCGTTCCCTCCGCCTCCGGCACCGCGCTCCGTCACATCGTGCAGCGGTGCGCCGAGGCGGGCGTCCGCCACCGCGTGCTCCCGACCCTCGGGGAGCTGGTCGAGGGGCGGGTCATGTACACGCAGATGCGGGAGGTGCAGATGGACGACCTCCTGCCGCGCAAGCCGGCGCACCTCGACCGGGGCCGGCTGCAGTCCCTGGTGGCGGGCAAGACGGTGCTGGTCACCGGGGCGGCCGGGTCCATCGGGTCAGAGCTCTGCCGCCACCTCGGCGCATACGAGCCGGCGGGCCTCGTGCTCTACGACCGTCACGAGAACGGGCTGTTCGCGCTCGAGATGGAGTTCCGCGCTCGTTTCCCCGACGTGCGCATCGAGCCGGTGCTCGGCGACGTGCTCCTGGAGGACCAGCTCCGCAGCGTCTTCGCCGCGCACCGACCCGACCTCGTCTTCCACGCTGCGGCCTACAAGCACGTCCCGATGGCGGAGCGGAACGTGCTCGAGGCCGCGCGCAACAACATCATCGGCACGAGCAACGTGGCGCAGGCAGCCCTCGCCCACGGGAGCAAGGAGTTCGTCCTCGTCTCGACCGACAAGGCGGTTCGCCCCACCAGCGTCATGGGAGTCACCAAGCGCGTCGCCGAGATGGTGGTCCAGGGGCTGCAGAACGGCGGCTGCGGGTTCGTCTCCGTCCGGTTCGGCAACGTCCTCGGCTCGAGCGGCAGCGTCGTCCCCCTCTTCCGCGAGCAGATCAGCCGCGGGGGCCCGGTGACCGTCACCAATCCCAACGTGACCCGCTACTTCATGACCGTCCCCGAGGCTGCCGAGCTCATCCTGCAGGCTGCCGCGCTCGGGAACGGCGGCGACATCTTCATTCTCGACATGGGTGAGCCCGTGCGGATCGTCGACCTCGCGCGCCAGATGATTCGCCTCTCGGGCTTCGAGCCGGACGAGGACGTCGAGATCGTCTTCACCGGCCTCCGACCGGGCGAGAAGCTGCACGAGCAGCTGGTCTCCGCGGACGAGGAGATCACGGCGACCTACCACGACCGCATCAAGGTCGTGCGCTCCTCCGTCCCGCCGCTGGTCGATACGTGGCTCCCTTCGCTGCGAGCGTGCATGGCGAGGGGAGACCTGAGCGAGACCGTGCGGCTCCTGCAGACGTTGGTCCCGCACTACCAACCGAGCGCCTTCCTCCTGCAGACCCTGTGCGAGACCGAGGCACGGAGCACACACGAGCGGGAGGCGGCGGACGACCTTCGCAGCCACAAAGGGCCCGTCGCGCTTCCAACCCGCAGACCCCACCGCAGCATGCCCGCCTGACGGCATGCCGACGCGCCCATTTCGGGCGCTCCCGGCCGCCACTTTCCACCCTCGACCCGCCCCCGGATTCCGCACCTGCGGCGCTAGATCAGGGCGAGGCACGCCTCGCCGGGCGTCGGCCCGCCGGCCGACTTCGCCCGGCCGGTTACTGGCTGTTCTCCCAGCCGAGGGCGTCGATCAGATCCGGGTGATTCTCCAGGGTGTCGGTGCCGTAGGCCCACGAGAAGACGACGTAGCCCTCCATGCGCGACTGCCGCCAGTGGCGGAACTCCTCGTGGACCTCATCGGCCGTGGGCATGCGATAGTAGGAGTCCGCGAAGGCCTGGATGAAGGCCCAGTAGTGGGGCACCCCTGCCTGGTCGAGCAGGGCGAGCGTGTCGTCGATCTTCGAGAACACGCACCCGCTCACGTACGAGCACGGGTAGCGATCGACCCCGATGATGTCGACCGTGCCGACGTAAGGCGTGTAGGGGTTCTCCGGCCAGTGCGGCTCGATGACCGCCATCGTCGGGTGGGCCGGGTCGAGCGACTTCACGAAGTCGGAGCGCGCCTTCAGGTGTACCGCGGCCAGCGGGCAATCCCAGAGGTGCGGCTCGTCCGCGATGTAGTACGCGGCGATCGCGGGGTGGCCCGCGATGGCCTCGACGTGCGTCCGGATCCAGTCGTCCGACTTCTCCCACGTGCACGTCGTGTTGTCGTAGTCACCGAGCCACACGAGCGCCTTGACGCCGGCGGGCAGCCCGTCGAGGTAGTCGCGATACGCCGCGCGGTCGAGCGCGGTGAACCCCGCGGCGACGATACGGTCGTACTGCGTCGCGCTCGAGTCCTTCCCCAGACAGGCCCGCACGGCCATTCCTCCGGACGCGGTCGGTGTCGTGGTGGTCGTGGTGCTGGTGCTCGTCGTGGTCGTGGGCGGCACGGTCGTCGACGTCGGGCAGGGCGGCGTCGTCACCGTCACCGGCACGCTCGGCAGCGACTCGTTGCCGGCATTGTCGATGGCGGAGACGGAATAGCCGTACGACGTCATGGGGGCCAGGCCCGCGTCCGACGTGGAGGTGGCCGGCGACAGCACCTGCGCCACGCGGAGTCCGTCGCGATAGAGGTCGTAGCCCTTGAGGCCCGAGGTGCCGCTGTCGACCGAGGCGGTCCAGACGAGATCGACCTGCGCGCAGCTGACCGCCGTGGCGTGCTGCAAGGTCGGCACGGTGGGTGCCACCGTGTCCGCCGCGGGTGGCGTCGTCGCGCTCAGGATGTTCGACGGCGGCGAATACGTGCCCTTCCTGCTGATCGCGCGCACGAAGTAGCTATACGTCGTCCGGTCGGCGACGCTCGCGTCCCGGAAGGACAGCGGGCTCTGCGAGACGATCGCGATCACGACGAAGCCCCCGGACGGATCGGTGCTACGCTCGACAGCGTAGCCCGTGTCGTGGGCGTTGCTGTCGGTCCAGCTGAGATCGATCTCGTTGCTCGACCGGGCCACCGCCGTCAGCAGGTCGGGAGGGACGAGGTTGCCCCCCGGGTCTCTCGTGGCCTCGAGGACCTGCGCGCGCTGGCAGACGCCGAGGCCTTCGTGCCGACAGCGCCAGAGCGTCAGCCTCGCGCAGCCCGCGCGCGGCTGCCCGGACGCGATGCACGACGCGATCTGCTCCACGCACACCGCGCGGCACAGCTTCGCCGAGGGAGCCGCCTGGCTCCACGCCGGGACGAGCGTTGCCCACAACGCCACCGCCGCAATCCACCCTCGGCTCATCCTGACTCCCCGCATCTCCGCCCCCTCTTCGCGTCGCACGAACGGCCCCTCTGCCTTCGTCGAGCTGGTAGGTTAGACTTCCTGCGCATAGTCATCCTTCTTTATTTTCCCGGCGCACCTGACTCTCCTCCGAGCGGGGCAGCTTCACGGGGGAGCCGTTGCGGCTCATGGCCCGGGGTCCCACTGCAAGTTCCAGACCGGTCCGCGCGGCGGTGTCGGAGAAATGGAAGATCACAGAGAACGCAGCGTGAGAGGGCGGTGGGGGGATGGGAGGCGTGTCAGGAACGAGTCACTGGCCAGACAATTGCGTACAGCGTCCTAGACGGATCCAGCCGGCATCCGTGCGGCATCGGCGAGCCCGCAAGGATCACGGACTCGCTTGCCCTACGTCAGTCCACCACGCTCGCACGTTGGTCGTGGGGCACGAGTAGGACCGCCGCCCGAGGGGTAGCACGCCGATGCGGCAGGTCTGCCGGCTCCCACGGCGCCACACCGAGCGCGCGCACCGATCGGCGCCGGGCAACCCGCGCGAGGCGCCCGTCGGCCGTCGAGAGAGCGGCCCCCTCGCGCGCGGCCAGAGCAAGGTACACGCAGTCGGGAACCTCGTGGGACAGTTCGGTCTGCAGCGCGTAGCGCCCCGGGAGGAGCACCCCGCGCCCGCGTCTGGCAGGGCGCGGGGTCAGAGCCCGAGGATGCGGTCGTACCGCTTCGCCAGGACTCCGTGACGGAGGACCAAGTCGACAGGTCCTGGCCGGCGAATCACTGCGCGCAGTACGCGTCGGCCGCAAGACGGTCGACCGCCGCCTTCACCGCGTCGCGAAGGAGAGCAGAGTCGAGACAGGCGGGACAGCGCTTGATCCGTCCGACCGCCATGACGAACCTCGTCTCGGCTGCGCCTGCACAGGCCTCGGCGTCGAACGGCGCCATCCTGAAGGCCGAGTCGGCGGCCTGGATGCGGCAGGCGACGAGGGCCTCGACGAGGCTCGCCGCATTCCTCGTGACCTTGGTCCCACACTTCAACGAGGGCTGGTCGGCCGGCACCGACCCGGCGTCGTCTCCGCCGAAGGGCGCGCCAGCGGCACAGAAAGCGGCGCCGGTGGCGGCGTCGAGCAGCGACTCCACCTGGTCGCGGAGAGCCGCGCGCGCGCCGAGAAGGCACGCAGGACAGGTGGCCGCGGGCAGCTTTCTCGCCGCCCGGTCGAACTGCGCCTTGGCCCTCGCCTCGCAAGCCTCCTCGTCGAATGGCTCTTGCTTGAAGCCGCGCCTGGCGGCCCTGGCGTGGCACTTGACGATCGGCCCGCTGAGCCCGGCAAGCTTCCTCATCGCCGTATCCTCGCACCTGAGCGCGGGCGGCAGCGTCGTCGTGGTCGTGGTGGTGGTGGTGGTCGGAGTCAGGGTCGAAGTGGTCGTGCTCGCGCCGGCCGGTAGCACGATCACCGTGCCGGTCATGCCGAAGGAGACGTGCACGGTGCAGATGTATGGAAACGTCCCCGGGATCATGAACTGCCGCGAGAACGAGAACGGCGTCGACTGAACGCCGGAGTCCCACGTCTCGGGGGCGTCGAGGCGCGTCGTCGAGTGCGTGCCCGAGACCCACTGCCAGCGCACTGTGTCACCCGCGGCCACGGTCGTCGTGCTGTCGCCGCTCTCCATGTCCCGGAAGGTCAGGGTGTTGTCGGGTCCGACCAGCACCGACTTGGTGACTGCCGAGGCGCGCGCCGTCAACTGGAGCACCGCGACGACGAGCAGGAGCGCCCCCGACCTTCGTTGCACGTGCATTCTGCTCGCCCTCCTCTACCTCTGCAGTTCGAAGCGGGCTCCGGCCGCAGCACGGGTGTTCCTTCGGGCAACGGTCGGTCGATCCGTACCCGCTTCTCCCGACTGGCGTGTCGCACTGACCCGCATTCGTCGCCGGAACGCGGCACCTGTGCGGAGGTTACGCGTCGGCCGAGAGTACCATCTGCCCTTCCGGCGGTGCGAAACCGGGCCGTGCCGTCGCGTCCGAGCGCGACGGCCAGACGAATAACCCGCCCACGTGGACGTGAAGGCCCAGCTCGTCAACCCGCCTGCGCGAGCTGCGGCAACATGGCCCCCGGCGTGACGAGTGCACCAGTGCACCGAGGTCCGGTGGAAGACGACCGGTCACCCGGCGGAGCCAGGCGATAGCTGCCCGGCTCGTGATCGGCGGCCCACCGGCGGAGCCACGCGACGTGGTGCCGGGTCAGATCTTCCCCCTCGCGGTAGCTCCGGGCCTCGGCGAGCGCCCGCTCGAGAGGCCAGCCGTCGATCGCGTATCTCACCAGCGCGGCCATGACGCCGGTTCGATCCCTGCCCGATTTGCAGACGATGTGAACGGGCCAGTTGCGACGATCGCCGACGAACGCGAGGAACTCCTCGGCATAGCCGTCCTTCGGCTCGTCGCGCGCCTTGAAGGGCAGCAAGAGGACGTGCTCGAAACCGAGCCGCGCGTAGTCGACGTCGTCCCCGACGCGGAAGCTGACCACGGACTTGACACGCCGCCTCCGCAGCCACGTCCATCCCTCCTCGCTTCTCGGTTGCCCAGACCGCGTGAGTCCGTTCTCCCAGACCACCCCGTAGTTCGGGACGGCCTCGCCCGCGGCTGCTTTCGCGCCCTGCCTGCGGGCCCTCGCCGGTGGCCGACAAGGGAGGGGGAGCGAGATCGACCCTGCAACCAACACGAGCGCGATCAGGCGCCGCTGGCTCGCGCGCGATTGGAGGCCGGCCGCGGCGAACCGCTGCTCGGTCATCCCTCAAATGTGATTGGGCCGTCGTCGAAATCGTGCAATCCCGCGGAACGCCGGCCACAGATCCCGTTTGATGGGCTCGCATCCGCGATGTGCGGATCTGTCGCGCCTCGGGCTAACAACGGGGAGCATCACACCCGAGGACACCCATGCCGAGGTGACCGCACTTCAATCATCGACCTTGACGAAAGCGAACATTCCATTGAGAAAATGGGTCCGGACGTTACAGATGACCAGGTACATCCCTTTGTCGGGAAAGGAAACTGATTCCACGCGATTCTGGGTGTTGGAGAAGCCGGTGGGGGGTGGACCTGCCGGACTGAGCCCCTGGAAGAACAGGCCGTCGAGGTCGTTGATGAATGTCCCACTTGGAGGCACCGCGATGTCCTTCGGTCTCTTCCCGGGTTGATAGACGAAGATCTGATGGAAACCAGCGACGACGAAATTCACTACTCCACCTTCTTTAACGTGAATTATTCCCGGAAGGACGTGATGATTGGCCGGCCCGCCGGTATTGAGGCCGGCGCCAAACGCGACGGTTACGCTCAATTTGGGACTACCGCGGTCGTCATCGTCATCGCCCCACACGGAAGAAACGGTCACACCAGCGAAAAGAACGGCCACGAGGGAAATTGTTGGCACCCAACGCTTCATTTCGAACTCCCTTCATCGTGAGTTTTAACTTGCGCAAGCTCCATCCGCCCCGAAGACGACGGATCACGTCCTCAACAGAACGAACTGGGTGTCCTGTCAAGTGGGTTAGACGCCACTAGCGTGATTTTTCGGTTGTTAAACGTCGCGAATGATCGGCACGGTCGTAACACGTGCTTGTCTCATCGCAGGTGCCATGGCATCTGCGTTCGCGGCGCGGGAGCGCGCTGCTTCGGTTCAGGTAGAGCTCATCTCCTAGGAGCGACGGTCGCGAACAGCGACTGGTCACCCTCGTTGAGCGTCCGTCCCCGGTGGTGCTCGAAGACCTGGCCCTCGTGGAAGTCCTCGAAGGGGCACGCCGGCTAGCTAGCTAAGCTAGGGTGCGAAGGCGTAGACGCCCTCAGCCTCGCCGCTGCCCGGGAGCACGCCCACGCCGACGAAGACCATCCCGTCGGCGATCACCGGGCCGCTCGCGATCGGGCCGCCCGCATCGAAGACGAAGAGCGGCAGGCCGCTGTCGAGGTCGCGCGCCTTGAAGGCGCCGAAGTTCTCGCCGGCAAAGACGAGGCCGTTCACGATCCCGACCGGCGAGAGCGAGCTGGCCGCGTCGGGCGCGTCCCACTTGAGGCTCCCGGTGAACGCGTCGAGCGCCGTCTCGAACCCGGGCCCACTGAAGGTGGTGCCGACGACCGCGCCGGCGGCGAAGCCGGTCGAGCCCTCGAAGCCGCCGGCCGCGCTCGCGACCGACGTGGTCGTCTTCCACACGAGCTGCCCGGCGCCCGGGCCCCGGCCGGCCGTCACGGCGTAGTAGGTGCCGTCCTTGCTCCCTGCCCCGACGAGCACGGGCACCCCGGCCGCGTCGGTGATGACGTTCGGCGACGAGCCGAAGTCGAGGTCCTGGAGCTCGCCGTTGGGATGCGCCTGGAAGCCCCACGCCGGGTTGCCCGGCGTGAGCGGATTCGGCGGGTAGGTGACCGGCGGCAGGCCGGGGCACGAGCCGTCGACGGATACGCCCGAGCAGCTCGCGTCGAGCGCGATGATCGACTCGGAGAGGCCGCTCGACGCGTTGTTCACGCAGTCGCCGGTGTCGACGTAGACCAGGTTGTTCGCGGCATCGATGGCGGGCGTCGACCAGACCGCGCCGCCGATGGCGGAGGGCGGCACGGTGTCGAACCGCCACACGATCTGTCCCGAGAGCGCGTCGAGCGCAAACAGGGCCCCGTGGATACAGGGGCTGTCCTGATGCGAGGCCGCGCCGACGTAGAGCATGCGCCGCCCCTTGTTCGGGCCCGCCGTCGGCGTGAACGGCATCGGCGAGGAAAAGATGTCGGTGTTCACCCCATCGGCCGGGTCGGGCAACGCCCCGCCGAGGTCGACGGGAAAGCCCGGGGCCTCCTTGCCGTTCGACGCGCACCCACGGTTCCGCACGGTCATCGCGACAGGCGCCTTCGGAGGCGCACCGGCACCGCTCGCGGGATACGCGTGCAGGTAGCCGCAGGAGTCGCCGAAGTAGACGCGGCGGTTGGCGACCGTCGCCGATGACTGGATGCCCGGGAACTTCGAGTCTCCCTGGGGCGTCGCCAGAGCGACCTTCCACTTGACGGCCCCCGTGCGGGCGTCGAGCGCGTAGAAGCTGTGGTCCCAGGAGCCGACGTACACCACGCCGTCGACCTCGCTCGGAGTGGCCGTCACGGGTCCGCCAGTCTGCAGGAACCAGACCTGGTGCAACGAGCCGACGGTCTGCCTGCTGATCGCGGTCTCGGCGGCGTTGAAACGCGACTGCCGAATGTCGTGGCCGTACATCGGCCAGCCGGCAGCGAAGGCCGGGGCGGCACCAAGGGCGGCCAGGACGGGCGCGAGCCTCTTCATACGTTGGACCTCCTCCTGGGGCGGATCCGAGCGTACCGGCGCCCCGCTCCGCGGCAATCGCGCCGGCACAGGACGACGGTTGCATGAGCGACGTGAGGCCGTGTCCCGTCCTACCGGCCGTTGAAGGTCGGCGGATGCCCTCGCGCATGTCCTCGCTGTGCGCGACCAGGGCCTGGGTGAACGCTTCCTCGGCGAGGCAGGTGTCGAGGTCCGACTGGAGCGAGCGGTTGAGCAGGCGCCGCCCCCCGGCTTCGCCGTCTCGGAGGCGTCGGCGGCGACCCGACCCGAGGCATGCCAGGGTCGTAACGGCTACCGCGGCTCGACCTCGAGCGGCAGGCTCGTGACGCCGCGGAAGACGAAGCTCGGGTGCAGTGGGAGCGGCGCGTCGTCGATGCGCCGGATGGCACGCGTGCGGGCAAGCAGCGCGCGCAGCGCCGTCACCGCCTCGAGCGTCGCGAGGCTGGCGCCGAGGCAGTAGTGCGGGCCGAAGCCGAAGGCCAGGTGGCGGCTGTCCCGGCGTCCGATGTCGAACTCGTCCGGCCGCTCGAAGACCGCCTCGTCGCGGTTCGCCGACCCGAGCCAGGAGAGCACGATCTGCCCGGCCTCGATGCGGTGTCCTCCGATCTCGGTGGTCCGTCCCGCGCGGCGCGGGTCCATCTGGATCGGCGACGAGAACCGCAGCACCTCCTCGACGGCGTCGGGCAGCAGCTCGGGATTGGTGCGCACCGCTACGAGCGCCGTGGGGTGCGCGAGCAGCTCGAGCACGGCGTTGCCGATCAGCGTCGTCGTCGTCTCGTTGCCGGCGACGAGGATCAACAGCAGCATCGCGATCAGCTCGTCGAAGCTGAGCCGCGAGCCCTCCACTTCCGCCGCGACGAGCCCACTCAGCAGGTCCTCGCCCGGCCGGCGCCGCCGTTCGTCGACGAGCCGGCGGAAGTACTCCTGCATCTCGACCCGCACCTGCCGCTGGCGTGCGATCTGCTCGGGCGGCAGGGGACCCATGAACACCGCGCCCAGGTTCTCGACGGCGGTGTCCGACCACACCTTGAACTGGCCGCGGTCCTCGGCGGGGATGCCGATGATCTCGGCGATCACGATGACGGGCAGCGGATACGTGAGCGCCTCGACGAGATCGACGCGGCCACGCGCGAGCGCGGCGTCCACCAGCTCCTCGGCGATCGCGTTCATGCGTGGCTCGAGCCGGCGGATGATGCGCGGCGTGAACGCCTGGCTCACGAGCCCGCGAAGCCGCGTGTGCGCCGGCGGGTCGGTGACGAGCATGCTCGGCGGGAGGTCGTCGGCCGTGAAACCCGGCGGCGGCGGAAATGCGTTCGACCAGGTGGCCGGGTCGCGCAGGACACCCTGGATGTCGTCGTGGCGGAAGATCGAGACGACGGGTGCCCCCGCCGGCGCCCAGACCGGGTGCTCGCGGCGGGCGCGGGCGTACAGGGGGAACGGGTCGCGGCGCGTCGCCTCGTCGAAGGGATCGAACGCGAACGGCGCATCCATATCTATTGAAGCTCGCCGAGTACCCAGGCCGCCGTGTCCGTCGGCAGCGCGGGCAGCCAGCGGAGGAACTCGTCGACGTCCTCACCGACGACGGCGCCGCCGAAGTTCTCGCGCAGGAATCCATGGAAGTGCGCGGCGACGCGCTCCGAGAGGAGCCCGCAGCGGCGGAGCGTCGGGATGACGAAGCCCTGCACCGGCCCGAGCCGGCGGCCCTTCGGCAGGTCGCGCGTGATGTCGCCGGCCTCCCGCTGGAGGGAGCCGATCATCTCGACCGGATCGACGCCGACCTCGGTCCAGATCTGGAGGAGGGTCGTGAAGAAGCCCTGCGCGTTCCGGTCGATCAGCGAGCGGGCGCACTCGAGCGCGAAGTCCTCGAGCTCCGTGCGCGCGGCGGCGTCGAGGCAGGGCACGCAGCGCTCGATGTACTGGACGCCGTAGGCGTGGTGGCGCGATTCGTCGCGGGCGACGTAGGTGAGCAGGTCCTTCAGCAGCGGCTCCTCGGTGAGGTTCCGCATCTCGCGGAAGGCGTACAGCGCGAGCCCCTCGACCACGATCTGCATGCCGACGAGCTTCTTCATCCAGTCGCCGGTCTCGAGCGTCGCGTCGAGGATGCGCTTCAGCGACGGCGCGATGGGGTGGATGTGGTCGAGCTTCTCGATGTAGCGCGCGAACACCTCGACGTGTCGCGCCTCGTCCATCGTCTGCGTCGCCGCGTAGAACTTGGCATCGGTGTGCGGCACCGCGTTCACGAGCTGCGCCGCGACCATGAGTGCTCCCTGCTCGCCGTGCAGGAACTGCGACAGGCGGAACGCCGCGGTGCGCTTGGTGAGCTCCGCCGTCGTCTCCTCGGGCAGCGACCGCCAGTACGAGGTCTTCTCGATCGGCACGCCGGCGCCGAGCGGCGTCGTCGCGAACTTGACGAGGTCGATCGGCCGGCTCCAGTCGAGGTCGCGCTCGGCGACCCACTGCGCCTCGGCCGCCTTCACGTAGAGCCGGCGCAGCTCGTCGACCTCGGGATCGTAGTTCCACTGGTAGACGACCTGCATCGCGCTCGCGAGGCCGGGCTCCTGGGTGGGCGTGGTCAGCTTAAAGTCGTTCATCGGCGGGTTCCTCCGTGGGGCTTCTGGAAATTGGCGAGCACGGCGATCAGCCGGTCGAGCGCCGCGGCGGCGTCGGCATGCCGCTTCTGATCGAGCGCGTCGAGGCAGGCGTCGATGTGCGGGACGAACCGACCGGGATCGCGGCGCAGCCGCGTCCGCGCCGCCGTCAACGGCTCCTGACGGAACAGCCGCCGCAGGCGTCGCGCAACCATCTGCCACACGCGGTTCCGGGTGGTGTCGGCGAGGACGACGAGGAGGTCGTGCAGCGCGCGGAAGCGCATCTCACGATCCCGAGTGCCGTCGGCGACGACGTCGCGAAGCGCTCGAATCGCCGCCAGGTCTGCCGGGCGACAGCGCGTGATGGCGAGCCGGCCCATCTCGCGGAGCATCGGGCGCAGGACCTCGGCCATCTCGGCGACCAGGCCGAGGTCCACCCGGCCGCCGTGAAAGATCATCGGCCCGAGCAGCTCGAGCGAGGCGTCGACCACCGGACGCACCGTCGCCCCGTCACCCTGCCGGACCGTGACCAGCCCGAGCCCTTCGAGCACCTTCAGCGCCTCGCGGACCGACGTCCGGTTGACCCCGAACTCCTGCGCGAGCTCGCGCTCGGGCGGCAGCTTCCGTCCGGCTGCGAAGCGCCCATCGAGGATCGCGTCGCGCAACTGCTCGGCAACGTCCTCGTGGAGACGGCGCCGGGCGGGGGCGCGAAACGCGACGACAGGCATGGACCGGGCACTTATCCAATGGTCCAACCAATTGTCAATGGGTGACGGGTATGTCGGCAAAAGCCCCGCTTGCGGCCGGCGCGAGGCGGATCGAGAGTGGCCCCCATGGATGACCAGCTCCCTCCTCCGGTGCTCCTCTACCAGCTCGCGACGGCTCACTACGTCTCACAGGCCATCTACGTC
>WNGI01001701.1_pt1 | contig 18567 bp, 11 predicted proteins | sample 5400621 | NCBI WGS metagenome assembly WNGI01 (sample SAMN13153374, study PRJNA577476) | soil metagenome | isolation source: 20 cm soil or saprolite under Garry oak tree replicate 1 | place: USA:California | collected 2016-06-15
CCACAGCAGCCTGTGTCGACCGCGAAGAAAGCACCTGTCAAGAAGGCGACAACTCGGCGAAAGACAGGTCGGTGATGAATCACGAACGGAACCGCCAGCCTTACGACAGCGTCCTCGACACCATTGGTTGGACGCCGCTGATAAGGCTGAATCACGTAACACGAGGGATTCGCACGCCGGTCTACGCGAAGGCGGAGTTCTTCAATCCCGGCGGCTCGGTAAAGGATCGAATCGGTCTTCCCATCATCGAGCGCGCGGAGCGTGAAGGAAAACTGAGACCGGGCGGAACTATCGTAGAAGGGACGAGCGGCAATACCGGCGTCGGTCTTGCAATCGCCGCGGCACTTCGCGGATACAAGTGCATCTTCACGATGCCGGACAAGATGTCGCAGGAGAAGGTGCGACTGCTCAAGGCGTTCGGCGCCGACGTGATCGTGACGCCGACCGCGGTTCCCCCTGACCATCCTGACAACTACATCATGATGGCCAAGCGCATCGCCAAGGAAACGCCGAACGCGATTCTAGCCGACCAGTTTTACAACGACGCCAATCCCGAAGCGCACTACGCGACAACGGGCCCGGAGCTCTGGCAGCAGACCGGCGGGAAGATCACGCACTTCGTCGGCTCCGCCGGCACCGGCGGTACGCTAACGGGTGTCGGGCGCTACCTGAAGGAAAGAAACAAGAAGGTACGGATCATTGCTGGCGACCCCGCCGGCTCGATACTGGCCGAGTACTGGCGCAGCAAGGGGAAGAACAAGGTCGAGGGAACTCCCTACAAGGTTGAAGGAATCGGACAGGACAAGCTCCCTGGTACTCTCGACATGCGCGTCATCGACGAGTACTACACGGTCAGCGACAAGGAATCGTTCGCCATGGCGAGGCGACTCACTCGTGAAGAAGGACTCTTCGTCGGTGGCTCGTCAGGGCTCATCACCTCGGTAGCGCTCAACATCGCGCGTGAGCTCGATGATCCCAATTCAATGGTAGTGACGATTCTTTGCGACACCGGTGAACGCTATCTCTCGAAGCTTTACAACGATGAGTGGATGCGCGAGAACCAGATGCTCGACGCACCAAGAATTGCGCTGCACAGCGTGCTGGGGAGGAAGAACGGTAGCGCACCGGCGGTGGTTAGCGTTGCACCGGGCGCGACGGTACGTCAGGCAATTGGATTGATGGCCTTGCACGATGTATCGCAGCTTCCGGTGATGGATGGCGCAAATTGCATCGGATCCGTCAGCGATTGGTCGCTCTCGCAGAAGAGTCTCGAGAATCCGAAGCTGTTGGATACCACGGTCAGCGAGATAATGGATTCGCCGTTCCCGATGGTGGCATCCGATCAGCCGGTCGACAGCGTGGTGAAGCTGCTGTCGAAGGCGAATCCGGCGGTGCTGGTGCAGGAGCACGGTGTCGTCCAGGGAATCGTGACGCGGTCCGATATGCTGCACTTCATGATGTCACGATAAGAACAGGAAAGCCCGAATGAAGATTACGGTACTCATGGGTGGAACATCCTCTGAGCGCAACGTTTCGCTCGCGTCGGGAATCAGGATCGTCCAGGCGCTACGCGGCCGTGGGCACGATGTAACACCGCTGGATCCCGCTCGAGGCCTGATCAGCGCGAGTGAAGAACGTGAGCTGAGCACGGGAAAAGTTGGAACAGAACCTCCATCGCTCGAATCGCTCTCTAAGTTCGCCGAGGGAACGTTTCTCCCGAACCTTACCACGATGAAGGAGATAAAGGGTGCCGATGTCGTGTTCCTCGCCCTTCACGGGGGCCAGGGAGAAGACGGGACGATTCAGGCCCTGCTCGACATGGCACACGTCCGGTACACCGGCAGCGGGCACCTCTCCAGCGCGCTGGCGATGGACAAGGATCTTTCGAAGAAGCTTTTCCGTATGGAGGGAGTACAGACGGCTGACTGGCTAATGGCTCCGGTGACCACGGAACAGGTCGAGGGAATACTCGGGTTACCCGTGATCGTAAAGCCGTCGAAGCAGGGATCCACCGTTGGGCTGACACTGGTGAAGAAACGGGAGGACCTCGCCGCCGCCATCGAAGAAGCCACTAAGTACGATGACGAGGTGATGATCGAGCGTTTCGTGCCGGGGCGTGAGCTGACAGTGGGAATTCTTGGAGATGTCGCGCTACCGGTTGGCGAGATCATCTCAAAGCATGAGATCTACGACTACGAGTGCAAGTACACGGCGGGCATGGCGAGGGAGGAGTTTCCAGCCAGGCTGTCGAAGGAAGCAACTGAAAAGGTTCAGCAGCAGGCGCTGCTCGCCTTCAGGGCGCTCAAACTTCGAGGGTACTCGCGCATAGATTTCAGGCTGACGACGGAGGGCGAGTTTTACTGCCTGGAGGCAAACACGTTGCCCGGAATGACCGAGCTCAGTCTGATACCACAGGGGGCCGCGGCAATGGGAATCAGCTTTCCCGAGTTATGCGAGCGGATAGTGAGGCTCGCGCTGGGGTAAGGGTCCCCGAGGAACCCCGCGCTGCGCGCTGGGTCTTAGGATGTAGTTCTCTTAGCTGCAGGTTCCGCATGAGCGAGATGTACGACGCACCCCAATCCCAATCCCCGCGAATGACGCGCGCTGTTCAGTGGCTGCTCGCCCTGAATATCGGGATCTATTTCCTACAGCTGACGCTGTTTGGGTCGGATGCCGTGTACTCCGCGCTTGCTGTCGATCCTGCTCGTTTCCCCGCAGCCTGGTGGACGCTCGTCACGTACATGTTCGTGCACGCGTGGCTGGCGCACCTCGCGTTCAACATGTTCACGCTGTGGATGTTTGGACCGCGTCTGGAGCAGGAGTGGGGAACCCGCAGCTTCGTTCAGTTCTATCTTTGGTGCGGCATCGGCGGTGCGATCGCGCACCTCGTATTCGCAAGGCACTCGTCTGTCATCGGAGCTTCCGGTGCAATTAGCGGAGTGCTGGTCGCCTACGCGCTGCGTTGGCCGGACGAAGAGGTCTACATTTTCGGCGTCATTCCGATGAAGTCGCGCTGGCTGGTGGCGGCGTTGCTGGGGATGAACATCATCTTTGCACTTTCGCCGAGCTCGCGTATCGACTGGACGGCGCACGTCGGCGGAATGGCGTTCGGCTGGATCTTCCTGAAGCTGTACGCGGTTGGTGGAATCAACCGCGTGAGGGGCTGGGTGTCGGCGGTGCCCGATGAATCTGAGGACATGCCACGTGCCGTTCCACGAAACCGGGCACCGATGCGTGACCGTGGCGGAAGCGTCGACGAAGTAGTAGCGCGCAGCAACGCTGTGGTTTTGCGCCAGAGCAAACCGGTGCAGCACGTACCGAAGCAGGAGACCCCGAAGGAGTACGCGGCGAGAGTCAATCGAGTGCTCGACAAGATCTCGCAGCAGGGGATCGACAGCCTGACCCGGGATGAGCGACGACTACTCGAGGAAATGTCGCGCAAGCTTCGAGGAACGGACTGAGGGTTTTGGGCCAACAGCGAGACAGACTGAGGGTTCGGACCAACTACCAGTCCGGAGTTCGGACTAATTGAGGATTGCGGACCTCGTAGAGCAACCAGTCCTTCGCCAATTGATACGAGACAACGCTCAGTGCATTGTTCGGGATGCCCAAGCCCGAGCTACTTGAAACTTTCGACAATCCGTACGCGAACCGTGACTACGAGATCCACATGGACTGCTCGGAGTTCACAGCGCTTTGCCCGCTCGGCGGCATAGAAACGGACGCGTCCGAGCTGGAGTTGTTGAAGGGTGGTGCGCCGGACTTTGGAACGATTCGGATTACGTACGTGCCCGCGGCAAAATGCATCGAGCTCAAAAGTCTCAAGCTTTATTTGTGGAGCTTCCGCAACGACGGAATCTTCTACGAACGCGCGGTAAACCGAATACTCGACGATCTGGTCAGCAGCAGCTCGCCAAAGTGGATTCGAGTGGTGGGTGACTTCAACACTCGCGGCGGCATCAAATCGGTGATCACGGCGATTTATGGAACTGCGCCGCCCCGCTGAGCGCACCGGGACAGAATGGTGGTAGCAGTTTTGCACGACTCCTTCCTGTCCCATCGCGAGCCAGTCATGTCATCCACGCCTTCCACATCGCCGGATCGAGATCCGCTTCAGAACCTACTCGAGGACGCCGAAAGCGAGCTGCGGCGCAGGCTCGCAGAAGCCTGTGAGGCGGAGGCGCGTGGTGTGTCGACTGAATCGACTGAGGAGGTCCGCCAGCTCGAGGACAATCTTCTCGCCGCCGCAATGGCAGCAAAGCAAACCGTTGCGGTACGTCATCACATGAAGCGTCGTGGGCGCGCAGAGCGAGAGCGCCCTATCAAAGTCGATTTGGAAGCAGACGGTGAGGCGAGGGCGGACGCACTGAAGAAAGGAGAATCTGAATCAGAAGCGGGCACCACGACGGGTGTTCGTGAATTCGTCGATAGTAGTGGCCAGCGTTGGCGCGCATGGCTGGTAGTGCCTGGTCAGAGCAAGTCCAACACGAGCGGACGACGATTTCTTGGCAATTTTCAGAATGGCTGGATTTGCTTCGAGGGCTTGGGCAATTCGGCTCGTCGCCGATTGCCTTTTCGTCAGGCGAGTTGGGCAAGCATCACCGATGACGAACTCAGGCGCGAGGTGCAGCAAGCGATTGACGCACCGATACGCGTCACAAAGCACCAGGAGAAGCGCTGATCGGCCGTTGATTCGAACGTCGCGATTCGCTTAATTGTGCTGTCCAAGCTGCGGGTATGCGGCTAGGTAGCTCAGTTGGTAGAGCAGCGGACTGAAAATCCGCGTGTCGGCGGTTCGATTCCGTCCCTAGCCATGGGTCACTCACATATACACAATAAAAAAACGGCAGCGTGAGTTGCCGTTTTTTTTTGTTCTCAGACCATTCCGGGCCGGTTAACCACCGAGCGTCGAAGCGAGAGAGCTGACAAGTGTTGCTTCCCTTTCGACGGCCGCGGCAGCGCGAGCAATTTCGCGATCGGCATCCTGCCACTGGCCCTGTTCGATCGCCTCACGTACTCCCGGTATCGTCTTTACTCCATAGCCCGTGTAGAAGCCAGGAGCATAGAGCATGTGGACGTACCATGATCTGTTCTTCAGGCCTTCGGTCGACGTAAGCGCGCGTTCCGCCTGAACGAGCTGCTTGTTTACGTCCTTTGCGTTTGCCAATCGCCCACTGGTCACCGCGCGACCATAGGCTTTCTCATAGCGGGAAGCCGCATGGGTGAGTGAATCGAGAGCGTTGAGCAATGGCGCGAAATTGAGCTGTGGTGCCGGCTGTTCACGCTGTGGCGCAGTAATTGGATCGCGCGGATCACTTATGAACTTGAAGAGGCCTTCGTCTATCTGTCGGTTGCGCTCGGCGATCTGTTCCGCGCGCTTGTCGCGGAGCGACTGAAGATCCTTGACGTATGTCTGAATCGTTTCGGCGAGATTTGTAAATCCAAATGGTAGCAGGTCGGCATTAGCGAGCCGCAGCACAGCGATGCCGGCTGCCTGGGCGAGGGCGCGCTCGTACACGAATGACGAATCACTGAAGTGCGTGAACCAGTAGAAATCGTCGTAGATCGAGTGATAGATGCCACCATCGTCTTCACCGCCGTAACCGAGGTTGAGCGAAGCAACTCCCAGATGATCGATGAAAGACGAATAATCAGACCCGGATCCGAGCGCACTGATGCGGAGATCCTCACGCTCTCTGGCGTCGCGTCGGGCGTCTGGCGATCCGTTCAGAATTCTCGAGGCCTGCAGTCTCTTCCACGAGCTGACTCCGGATTCCGGATCTTCGACATCCATCGCGACGCCATTGATGAACTTCTCGAGGGAGTGCGAACCTTCCATGCCTAGGTAGCCGCGGCTGTTGGTATCGCTATTCAGGTAGGCAACAGCATGTGCCCTGAGCTCGTCGGCGTGTGTCTCGACCCACTCGGTTGAACCGAGCAATCCCGGTTCTTCACCATCCCATGCGGCGTAAATGATGGTGCGCTTCGGCCGCCAACCCTGCTTGTAGAGATTGCCGAGCGCCCGCGCTTCCTCGAGCTCCGCGACGAGTCCGGAGATCGGGTCCTGGGCGCCGTTCACCCAGGCATCGTGGTGATTGCCGCGGATGATCCATTGATCGGCCTCGGTGGTACCGGGCAACCGCGCGATGACATCGTAAAGTGTCTTGAGACTCCACTCCGATTTGACCTTGAGATGAACCCGCGCCGGTCCGGCGCCGAGTCGATAGGTGATGGGCAAACCGCCACGCCAGCTACCTGGCGCAAGCGGACCACCGAGCGCAGCAAGCAACGGTTGAGCATCACCATAGGAAATTGGCAGGACGGGAATTTTGGTGATGGTTGCAGCTTGTGCGACGGAGAGACGCTTCGCGTTTTTCGTGGCGCCAACGCCAGGCGTCAACGGATCTCCAGGATAGACGGGCATGTCGGCGACGGAACCACGCTGCACACCCTGGGGCGGACGCATCGGGCCAGTCGGGAAAACATCTCCGCCAGCGTAGCCGTCGTCTCGCGGATCCGAGTAGATAAGGCATCCGATCGCCCCGTGCTCAGCGGCCACCTTCGGTTTGATTCCACGCCAGGAGCCGCCGTACTTCGCGATGACGATCGCGCCTTTTACGGAGATACCGCGTTGCGCGAGCTCCTCGTAGTCAGCCGGCACTCCATAGTTGACGAATACGAGTGGGCCGGTGACGTCTCCGTCAACTGAATACGCGTTGTACGACGGGAGCTGCTCGGCCTGCTGATTGGAAGTCGGGTCACCAGGAAGCGCCGTTTCCTGGAGCTTGGCTTTGAAATTCGTGGGAGCGACGAGCTCGACGACGCGCTCGACGGGAGTAGGAAAGAGGACGTCGAAGTTCTCGATCTGGGCATCCCAGCCGTAAGACTTGAACTGCGCTAGAATCCATTCGGCGTTGTCCTTGTCGTATGCGGAGCCGACGTGATGCGGCCGCGCGCTGAGGCGCTGCATGGCGTCTTTCATGTGGGCTGGGTCGGGCATGCTCTTGAAGCGTGTTTCGAGATCGCGCTGCGCCTGGATCGATTGCGCAAAGAATCCTCGCAATGGCACGTCTGTCGGAGACGGAGCGAGGGCCAGACCAGTTGCAGAAATGAGCAGGGACGAGAGCAATGCGCGCATCAAATGACTCCAGGATGGAAACGACTGGAGATTCTAGCGGTAGCGACGAAAAAGCGTAATCGCCCGATTACGCTTGTCTGATTTTGCGGGTGCGCGGAGCCGAGTGGTTTTTCTGCGGCAGCTCTTTTCTTGATTCGGCGGGCAAGGGCATCCAGCGTTCGGCCCAGCTGGCGATCTCGCGAAGGGCGTCCTGGAGCTCGCGGCCCTTTCTGGTGAGGTCGTACTCGACGCGTACCGGGGTGTCGGGGATTACCGTCCGGAGTACGAGGCCCTCGGCCTCGAGGGAGCGAAGACGCTCCGACAGCATGCGGTCAGTGATGTCCGGAACCGCGGCCTTGATAGAGGCATAACGGGTTCGTCCTTGGAGGAGGGTCTGCAGGATAGCGCCAGTCCAGCGACTACCGATGAGCTCGATAGCGCGGTGGAAGCGAGTGCAGACTTGGGAAACGCCTGGGGCGTCGGACATGATCAGAATTTAGGAGATACAGTGCTTGACACAAGTAACTTACTAAAATATATTAGCATATCATTAGTAAGTCCAGTGGGAGCTAGCCCGGACGGAGCCAGCTGACCAGGACGCTGACAAGAGGGAATGAAATGACTGGAGTACAGACGGCTCCTGAAACGGGGAGCAAGACGGTGTGGAAGCTCGATCCTTCGCACACGCTCGTTGAGTTTTCGGCCAAGCATCTGATGATCACGACGGTGAAGGGCCGGATTACTGACCTTGAGGGAACGATTTACGCCGACGAGAATGATCCGGCGAACTCCTCGGTGGATGTGACGCTCAAGGCGGCGACGATCGATACTCGCACCGAGCAGCGGGACAATCACCTGAGGTCGGCGGACTTTCTCGATGTCGAGAATTTTCCGGCGATCACGTTCAAGAGCACGAAAATCGAAGGTGATCGGAACGAGTTCAAGTTGACGGGTGATCTCACCATCCGTGGCGTGACGAGACCGATCACTCTGGACGTGACGTTCGAGGGCCAGACGAAGGATCCATGGGGTGGCGACCGCATTGGATTCAGCGCGGCGGGGAAGATCGATCGTCGCGAGTTCGGGCTGACCTGGAACATGCTGCTCGAGACCGGCGGGCTTACGGTCGGAAACGACGTCAAGATCAACGTGGAAGTTGAAGCGGTCAAAGCCGCGTAATCGTACGATAAGAATCTAATTCTGACGGGTGCCCTCCCAGTGTTGGGGGCACCCGTTTTGTCTTACCGGGTAGAACTTCGGATCGCCGATTATGTGGCCGACGGCATCACGGACTGCTGACTAATTGCGCATTGGGGGGACTAACTGCGGATTGCGAACATTTTGCCCTTGGGAGCCCTTCCCTTACTCTCCCTTCTTTCAGCCCTGGCTGCCGCGCCGCGTCCGGTTAAACCAATATCGAACTTAGGTTCGAGTCGGCGCAACACCTATATCGTCGCCCATCAGGATGACTGGCAGCTCTTTATGGGGGACGTTGCTGTAGAGCGGTTTAGAAAAGGGGCGCCGGCGACTTTTATATACCTCACGGCTGGCGACGACGGACGCGACTCCGTTTATTGGCAGACTCGAGAGCGGGCGGCCCTGGCGTCCGTTCGTGTTGCATCCGGGACTGCGATTGCGCGAAGCGATTCGACTCAGTGCAGGCCGGTCGTAGTGATGAAACACACGATGCGAAGATGCGTCCTCGGCAATACCGAGTCGTACTTTTTGCGGCTTCCGGACGGACAGAGAAACGGGTCCGGGTTCTCTCGTCACAACAACCAAAGTCTGCGGCGGCTGCGCGTGCGAAAGATTTCGGCGATTACAGCGGTCGATGGGAGCGCGACGTACCAAGGCTGGAATGATTTTGTCTCCACCGTCGCTGAACTTGTCAGCAGCGACAGCGGCCAGAGCGCTCAAGTTCACACAACTGATCCGAGCGTGGTGGTGAATCCGCATGATCACTTCGATCACCGGATTGCGGGCCTGCTCGTCGCGGAGCTCAGAAAGAACAGAAGCCTGGATGTCCGGTACTACGTCGGCTACGCTCTAGGCACACGTGCCCCGAATCGGTCGAACGCTCAAGCGCGCGACAAGACCGAAGTGTTTCTTGCGTATGATCAGGAGATGATGCGAGGCAACAGGAAATGGAGCGCGTACAGCGAGCATCCGAGGTTCTATACGGAGTGCATGATGCGGACATATGTGCGGACTCCCCGAGAGCAATGAGCCAACCACGGCGTTCCGTTGCAGAAATACCGCTCGCCCGGTACCGGCATACATTGACAGTCAGAATCACTGCGCTTGCCGATTCCTCGTCGCTCCAGTGTGCCGGCGGGTCCTACCTTAGTCGAGGTTTTGAAGGTTCATCCTGAGGTTTGCAAATAGGAGTTGTGATGCGACGAGGTCTGTTTGCGGCAGCGGTTGTCCTCGTGGTTGCTGGAAAGGCTGAAGCGCAGTGCAAAGTCAGCAGCAGCAGCAATGAAGGAAAATTGCTTGCGTTCTACACGGCGCCGATCGTTTTCTCGATGGCAACCGCTCCAGAGGTGTTGCCCGCGGCAAGTCTGAGACTCGGTGGCGAGGGCGAATATATTCCCAAACCGAATTCGGCGATCGAGCAAACCGGGGCGTGCTTCACTCAGAAGAGCGAACATACGTCGTTGTCTCCGGTCTTTGGCCGTTCGCGAATCACGGTTGGAGGGCCATATGGTTTTGCGCTCGAGGCTGCCTACCTGCCGCCGGTGACGATTGCGCGGGCGACGCCAAACCTGTTTAGCCTTGCCGTTTCACACGCCCATCACTATGCGTTCGGGCCTATGCGTGGTACTACCGTGATGTTGCGGATTCACGGCACGTTCGGAAATGTGAAAGGGGCAATCACCTGCCCACGGGATCAGCTCCAACAGACCTCAGCATCGAGTCCGTGCTACGGGACGAATCCGTCGAAGGACACTTTTCATCCGGACATGTTCGGCGGTGAAATCGCGGCCGGATTTGCTCCAGGAGATCGCGGACTCTCCTTTTACGGAGGCGTTGGAGCCAACAGGATCGATCCCCATTTTCAGGTCGGGTTTACCGACGCGAACGGGAACGTCGATGAGACCCAGGTCCAGCTTCAGAACCCGGTGACGCGCGCGACGGTATTCGGTGGGATCACGGAAGTGTTTCGGCAAATCTTCGACGTCGGCGCGCAGATCTACTCCGTACCGGCCGATGCTACGCTCTTCCGTTTGATGGCAGGAATCAGGATTCGCTGAGCGACCAAGCACGTTAGCCGGCGGAGTCAGCTCCTGAGAATTCGGCCAAATGCGATGGGCTCGGTCGGAAGCGTGAATGAGCGCGTCTCATGAAGCGCGGCGAGGCGAGTTACCTCCGAATGCATCCGGAAAGGGCTGAACAGAATGGGCTGGGCGCCGGACTCCTTGATGACTCCGATCAAATCACCGCTGAAATCCGGATGATCGCAGTCGACCAGGACAGCATGCAAACGCGAGCCTTTGACCGCGTCCTCGGCGGACTGATCCGTCCGCGTAAACCTCGGCTCAAAACCGGAAACCTCTACCATCAAACCCAGCAGCGCAGCGACGACTTCCTCGCGCGCGAGAATCAACACGTGGTCCAACAGCCGCCCAACTGTGAGGGACGCACTCAGTCGGCAACTTGCGGACCTTGAGCCCTTCCAAAGGGCCCTCCGGCGTTCACTGGCGTATGAGGTGAACGCCTTAGATATTCATGGGAACAAATGTCCACTCTTTCCCGTCTGGGAAAGAGGTGCGGAAAACTATTTGCTCCAATGCCCGTGAGCGCACTATCCGAAAGCACGTTGCAAGAATTGAAGGCGGCTCTCACGGAACAACTGAAGCAGCCGAACGGTCCAACGCCGGAGCTGACGAGGCTTTTGAACAAAGTTGGCGCCGAAGCAAGACAGAAAGACATCAAGCCTGAAGAACTGATAGTTATCTTCAAGCAGTTGTGGAACTCTCTCGCCGAGTCCCTCCGTCCTCAAAATGCGGAACAGCAGGAACGCGTGCGGCAGAATCTCGTGACGCTCTGCATTCAGGCTTATTACGCCCAGTAGCTAAAAGGGGATATTTTGCGGTCGCAGCCCGCTCCGAGGGCGGCACATCTTTGGCGTTGAGTACCTGACGTGGCAACAGCGATCCCGCCCAAGGCTCCAACAACAATTCTGAGTCGCCTGTTTCGCCGGTCTCGAAACGGTTCCGGCGAGGAGCTTGTTGGGCCAATCCGTGGCGAAGTACTGGGTCTCGAACGCCTGGGTGAACGGGCGCGCGCTGTCGCGCGCGGACACCACCTGTTACCGGCGCAGAAGCAACGCGGCTCCGGGCCGCTGCTGCTCCGACTCGAGGACACAAAAGGGGTTCTCGACCGCGTCTATCAGGAACTGAACGGCGGCGCGGAACGCGGTCTCGACATCAGTCCGGCGGGGGACTGGCTGCTGGACAATTTCTACATCGTCCAGGAACACATTCGAGAGATCCGGACGAGTCTTCCCAAGAGCTATTACGAGGAGCTGCCCAAGCTCTCGACGGGCTCACTCGCCGGATACCCACGCGCCTACGAAGTCGCTATCGAGCTGATCGCGCACACCGAAGGCCACCTCGATCTCGACAACATCACGCTGTTCGTGCGGGAGTATCAGACAGTCACCCCGCTTCGCATCGGCGAGCTGTGGGCGATTCCGACGATGCTCCGACTGGGGCTCGTCGAGAACATTCGTAGAATGGCGCTGCGGGTCGCCGCGCGCCTGCAGGAAGTTGAATCTGCCGATCGGGCGGCGGCAAAGCTGCGCGAAGCCAGTGAGGAATCGCAGCAGGCACTCGCAGAGGCGCTGGCAGCGTTCGTCGACCACCATCCGCCGTTCACGCCGACGTGGGTCGCGCGTTTTCTACAGCAGGTTCGATCGTACCAGACGAATTTCACGCCGCTCATCTGGCTCGAGCAGTGGATCGCCGAAGATGGGCCGAGCGCGGAAGAAGCCGCGACGAGATCCAATCGTCGTGTAGCGCTGACTCAAGTCACAGTCGCGAACAGCATCACCAGTCTCCGCACCATTTCGCGACTCGACTGGAAGGATTTTGTTGAATCGCAGAGCGCAACGGAACAACTGCTTCGTCAGGATCCGAGCGGTCACTATGCCTCAATGACCTTTGGCACCCGCGATCACTATCGGCACATCGTCGAGCACATCGCCAAGCGTGTAAAAAAACCGGAAGAGGAGATCGCCGGTGAAGTAGTCAGTCTGGCGAAGCTCGCCGATCCGGGCGACGCGCGTCACGCGCACGTCGGGTATTTCCTGGTCGACAAAGGGCGCCGGGTTCTCGAGAGCAGAGTTGGCTACACGCCTCCGCCCGGAGAATGGATCTATCGGTGGACGCAGCGGCACCCGAATACGCTGTACTTCGGCGGCATCACTGTGTTCACGCTGCTGGCACTGGCCGTAATTCTCGAGGTCATCGAGGGCGCGCCTCCGATGACGCGAGTGATCATCGCGTTGATCTCTCTGATTCCCGCGAGCGAAATCGGAATCAGCGTCATCAATCAGCTCATAACGATGCTGATGCCGCCGCGACTCCTGTCCAAGCTGGAGCTGCGTGACGACGGCATTCCCGAAGACTACATGACGGCGGTGGTGGTGCCCACGCTCCTCGGCAGCGTACGCGCGGTTGAAGAGGCGCTCGAGCATCTCGAAGTACAGTATCTCGCGAATCGAGATCCGAATCTGCAATTCGCGATCCTGAGCGACTTCACCGATTCGCCGAGCGAGCACAGAGAAGGTGACGAAGAGATTCTTGCCGCCGCGGCGTCGGGTATCAAAGCACTGAACGCCAGGTACAGAAACGCGGCCGAGGATGTGTTTTTTCTCTTCCATCGCCCTCGCCTGTGGAATCCGAAGCAGAACGTGTGGATGGGATGGGAGAGAAAGCGCGGGAAGCTTGCCCAATTCAACAAGTTCCTTCGTGGCGGAGCACAGGACTCGTTCACGACGATCATCGGCGACACGAGCCGGCTCAGTTTCGTTCGCTATGTAGTCACGCTCGACTCTGACACGGTGCTGCCGCGTGATGCGGCGCAGCTGCTGGTGGGCACGATCGCGCATCCGTTGAACCGTGCGCACTACGACGAGCAGGTCGGACGTGTGACCGAGGGCTACGGCATCGTCCAGCCGAGGGTCGGCGTATCGCTGACTAGCGCTCACCGGTCGTTCTTCGCTTCGATCCACTCCGGGCATCCCGGTGTCGACCCGTACACGACGGCAGTATCGGACGTCTACCAGGATCTGTACGGTGAAGGAAGCTTCACCGGGAAAGGCATCTATGACGTCGATGCCTTCGAGGAAGCGACGCACGGAAGGTTCCCCGAGAATACGCTCCTCAGTCACGATCTGATCGAGGGAAACTGGACACGCGCCGGACTGGCCACCGACATCGAAGTCTACGACGACTATCCGGCGCGGTACCTGACTTTCACGCGCCGCAAGCACCGGTGGATTCGCGGCGACTGGCAGCTGCTCGGCTGGCTGAAGCCAACGGTTCCGGGTCCCGATGGGCCGATGCAGAACCGGCTGTCGGCGATCTCGCGGTGGAAAATCCTCGACAACCTGCGGCGAAGCCTGGTCGAGATTTTCCAGCTGGGAATGCTGCTGACGGGATGGGCGCTGCTTCCGGGACTTACGCTACCGTGGGACGCGATCATCCTGCTGGCAATCGCGTTCCCGTGGCTGTTCTCGCTCACCATCTCGCTGATCCGGCCGCCCCGGGATCAATCGTGGCTTGCCTACTACATGGCGGTCGGTCGCGACGCCATCACCAATGTGCAGCAGTTGGCGCTGGCAGTGGTATTTCTGCCGCATCAAGCGGTAGTGTCCGCCGACGCAATAATCCGCACTCTCTACCGACTGTTCATCAGCCACAGGAATCTCCTCGAGTGGCAGACGGCCTCGCAGGTAGAGCGCGCTCACGGGGTCGGATCGCAGCTGGAAACGTGGCGGAAGATGTGGCCGGTAACGGCGCTCTGCCTCGTGCTCGGCGTTCTGGTCGGACTGCATGTGACTATCGGTCCCGGCGCGAGCTCGAACGAGCGATTCCTGTTCGTCATGGGCACACTGCCGCTGGTGCTGGTGTGGCTGGCGAGTCCAAGGATCGCATTCGCATTGAGCAGTCCGGCGATTCTTGGCGAGATCCATCTGACGGATACGGAGCGTCAGGCAGCGCTTCGCTATGCCAAGCTGCACTGGACGTACTTCGAGAAATTCGTGACTGAGGAGACGCATTGGCTGGCTCCGGACAACTTCCAGGAAGATCCGGAGCCGACGCTGGCACTTCGCACGTCGCCAACCAACATCGGGTTGCAGCTTCTCTCGACGGTAAGCGGCGTTGATCTCGGGTTCATCACGCGGTCGGACATGATCGATCGCGTCGAGAAGGTTTTCCGATCGCTGGAAAGGATGCGCCGTTTCCACGGCCACTTCTTCAACTGGTACGATCTCAATGAGCTGCGCGTCCTCGAGCCCGGGTACGTATCGACTGTCGACAGCGGAAACTTCGCCGGACATCTGATCGCGCTGAAGCAGGCGTGCTACGAGATGATGAAGGACAAGTCCTGCACGGAGCAGGACGCGAAGCGTCTGCGGGCAATCGCCGAGCGCGCGCACGCCTATGCGACGGAGATGGACTTCCGTTTTCTGTACGACGAGAAGCGGAAGCTCTTCACCATCGGCTATCACATCGGCAGCAATCTCGTCGACAACTCGTACTACGATCTCCTCGCATCGGAGTCGCGACTGGCGTCGTTCATGGCGATCGCCAAGGACGATGTCTCTGTCGACCACTGGTTCAGGCTCGGTCGATCCCTTACCGCAACGGCGGGGACACGGACGCTCCTGTCGTGGAGCGGAAGCATGTTCGAGTACCTGATGCCGGCGCTGGTGATGCAAACTTTCCCGTTCACGTTGCTCGACCAGACGCACAAAGGGAGCGTTCGACGCCAGATCGCATACGGCGCGGAGCGAGGCGTTCCGTGGGGAGTGTCGGAGTCAGCCTATGCCGTGCGCGACAGGCTTCATACCTATCAGTATCGCGGCTTTGGGGTTCCCGACCTCGCGCTCAAGCGGGGCTTGAGCAAGGAACTGGTAGTTGCGCCATACGCGACGGTGCTGGCAATGCTGGTCGAGCCGCGCCAGTCGCTCAAGAATCTGGCGACACTGGAGGCAGAAGGCGCGCTCGGCCCTTACGGATTCCGCGATGCGCTGGATTACACACGACCGGCGCCGGGATCCAGGAAGACGGTAGTCGCCACCTTCATGGCGCATCACATCGGGATGAGCATTGTCGCGCTGACAAACGCCCTCAACAGGCAGATCTGGCCGCGTCGCTTCCACATGGATCCGCTGGTCCGCTCGGCGGAGCTGGTGCTGCAGGAGAGAATTCCGCGGCGACTCACGATGCAGGACGTGCAGGGCGATGCAGCAGCGCGTGTGCCGACGGAGATGGAGAAGCCGGCGGTGCGAGAGATCGAGACGCCGCACACTCCGCAGCCAGTCGTGGGCATCCTCGGCAACGTGCCGTACACCACTCTGATCACGAACGCCGGCGGTGGGTTCAGTCGCTTCGGGAACCTTGCCGTGACGCGCTGGCGTCATGACAGCACGCGAGACAACTACGGTCAGTGGTGCTACGTGAAAGACATGAGCACCGGCCACGTCTGGTCGACGGCGCATCAGCCATCGGGGACGGAACCGCAGTGGTATCGGGTGCTGTTCGCTAGCGACCGAATCACGTTCATCCGGCGCGATGGAGATGTGGATACGGTGACCGAGATCGCGGTCGCGTCCGATGACGCGGCTGAAGTGCGGCGCGTGATCCTGACGAACCGGTCGCTGCAGCCCAAGGAAATCGAGCTGACGAGTTATTCGGAGATCGTACTGGCCCCACCCGACGCGGATCGCGCGCATCCGGCGTTCGGCAACCTGTTCGTGCAGACCGAGTTTCAGGAGGCGAAGGCGGCAATTCTGGCTACTCGTCGGCCGCGCTCCGCGACCGAAGCCGCGATCTGGTGCGCGCACGTAGTCGCGTACGGCGCGGAGGCGGTGGACAAAGTCACGTGTGAGACCGATCGGGCAAGGTTCATCGGCCGCGGACGCTCTGTACGAAACGCGGAAGCACTCGATGAAGGCGCGGAGCTCAGTGGGACCGTCGGCGCAGTACTGGATCCGATTTTCTCGTTGCGGGTGAAGGTGCGAATCCCGCCGGGCGGATCAGCGCACGTCGCGTTCACGACATTCGTGACCGATCAGAAGGAGCGCGCCATCGAGCTCGCTGATCTTTATCACGATCCATACAGCGCGCGGCGCGCCCTCGACCTGTCGTGGGCGCAGGCACAGGCGGAGCTGCGCGATCTGGGAATCGCGCCCGCCGACGCGGCGTTGTATCAGGATCTTGCCGGCCATTTGATGTTCCCGCATCCGGGATTCCGACCGGCACAAAGCGCGGTCGAAGAGAACCGGCTCGGACAGCAGGCACTCTGGTCGCTCGGAATCTCGGGCGACTGGCCAATTCTTCTGGCAACGATCGACAGTCAGGTGGGGATGCCGAGCGTGCGACAGCTGCTCCGGACCCACCACTACTGGCGTCTCAAGGGAATCACCTGCGACCTCGTGATCCTCAACACGCATCCGTTCACGTACATGCAGGAGCTGAGCGACGAGCTGCTGGCAACGGCAATGGCGTCGAGCGAAGCAGGCCTGCTCGATCGTCCGGGCGGCGTCTTCATTCGGCGCGGTGACATACTGAAGCCCGAAGAAATCACCCTGCTCAAGGCGATGGCGAGAGTGCAGGTGAACTGCGATGGGCTGGGCCTTGGCAATTTCCTCGAATTCCCGGGAGTGGAAGACAGATATCCACCCAAGCTGGACATCATGAATCGCGACATCGTACCCCTCGGTACGGTGGCGATTCACGCAGAAACCGCGGATCCTGGAACGGGTCTCCAGTGCTTCAACGGACTTGGCGGCTTCAATGCAGAGGGTGAATACGAGATCCATCTGAACGGAAGCGATCTGCCGCCCGCACCGTGGATCAACGTGGTCGGCAACCCGGCTGCGGGTTTCATCGTCAGCGAAGGCGGAAGCGGCACGACGTGGGCGGGCAACAGCTTCTTCTACCGCATCACGCCGTGGCACAATGATCCGGTGCGAGATCCGTCGAGCGACTGCGTTTTTCTGCGCGATGATTCGACTGGCGATCTGTGGACGCCGACGCCGCTCCCCATTCACCAGCCGACTCCGTACAGGGTGCGTCACGGCGCGGGCTACTCGGTATTCGATCACGCGCATCAGGGGCTGGCGACCTCGCTACGGATCGGTGTGGACCAGAACGATCCGGTAAAGATCAGCATGCTGACGCTGCGCAACGATTCGAAAGCGCGAAAGAAGCTGACGCTAACCTGGTATCTGGAGTGGGTGCTCGGCGTCACGCGTGAGCTGACGCAGTATCAGATTCGCACAAGCTTCGACGAGCCGACGCAGTCGATGTTCGCGCGGAACTACTTCGACGCGCAGTTCGCCGAGGCGGTTGCGTTTGCATCGATCAGCGAGCGAGTCGCCTACTATACCGCCGATCGCCGCGAGTTTCTGGGTCGCAACGGGACGATATCGAGTCCGGCGGCGCTGGAACGCGCTGGATTGTCCGGCGCGATCGGTGCGACGATAGATCCCTGCTGCGCGCTGCAGGTGAGCGTGACGCTCGAGGCCGGCGAATCGCGCGACATCGTGATGCTGCTCGGCGCGGCGGAGAGCGAGGAGACGGTTCGCTCGATCATCGAGCGCCACCGCCCGGTGACGGCGGCAAAAGCGGCGGTCGACTCGAATGTCGAGAGATGGAAGAAGCGGCTCGACACGGTCAAGGTGAAGACGCCGGATCAGACCTTCGACCTGATGGTGAACCGATGGTCGCTGTATCAGGCGCTATCATGCCGAATGTGGGCCCGGTCCGCGCTCTATCAATCGAGCGGCGCTTTCGGGTTCCGCGACCAGCTGCAGGATGCGATGGCATTCGTATATGCCGATCCTGATGTAGCGCGGGAGCACATCATTCGCGCGGCATCGAGGCAGTTCGTCGAAGGAGACGTGCAGCACTGGTGGCATCCGCAAAGCGGACGCGGGGTGAGGACGAGGTTCTCGGACGATCTTGTCTGGCTGCCTTACGTGATCGATCACTACGTCAACGTGTCATGCGATCGCGGAATTCTAGATGTAGAAGTTCCGTATCTGACAATGAGGGAGCTCAACCCGGACGAGCACGAGATCTACGATCTGCCGAAGGAGTCAGACCAGAAAGGAAGCATATACGATCACTGTCTCCGCGCATTACGGCGGGCGAGTACCAAAGGCGCGCACGGACTGCCGTTGATCGGAAGCGGCGACTGGAACGATGGAA
>WNGI01001702.1_pt1 | contig 18565 bp, 11 predicted proteins | sample 5400621 | NCBI WGS metagenome assembly WNGI01 (sample SAMN13153374, study PRJNA577476) | soil metagenome | isolation source: 20 cm soil or saprolite under Garry oak tree replicate 1 | place: USA:California | collected 2016-06-15
TCCTTGATCCACCCGTCGGTGTAGAGCAGGAAGTCGCGCTTCCAACCGGCCGGCAACGACTTCGCCGAGCTTGCGTCGAACTGAATCGTGGCCTCATCCCCCGCGCCCATGATGACGTACATGTCATCCGGATTCCGGAGCAGCGGCAGCACGTCGCCGAAGCGCGTGAAGGCGCCCTCGATTGGCCGCCACGGTGACTCCTTCGCCACGTCGTCGTAGGCGAACCAGTACGGTCCATTGCGGCCACCCTTGCGATACACGCGAGAGAAGCCGCGGAAATGCAGATCGGCCGATATGGGCGCGAGTGTCGTGGTCTTCACCCCGCCGTTCGCGACATCGCGAGCGACGAATGCCTGGTCCCAGTAGATCTGCATGTTCGTGCGAATTCGCACGTGATGATCCGCGGCCGGAAACATCCCGGCCAGATCAACCACCATCGTCTTGTTCTTTCCCGAGGGGAAGCCGATGTTCGCGATCGCGGTTTGCCATCTGCCGTTCGTGCCCCGCACCTCGAGGGATGGCGATAATACTTTGATCGCGGATTGCTGCCCGAGCGCGACGTTGATGCTGGCGTCGGTGGGATAGATCCAGCCGCGCAGAAAAAGGAAAGTGCCGGGGCGGCCCGCGGTATCACCCAAATCCATAATCAGATCGTGCGATTCCACGACGCCCTGATATTTCGTCGGCGTAAAGTTCGAGACGTATACGTCGTCGGTCTCGCGCAACGCCGGCAGAACGTCGTTGCCCCGTTCATCCGTTGCGGTGACTGGCCGCTCGCGTTGTGCCACCTGGAAAAGGCGGAGCTTTACGGGCCCCGGAGGCACGAAGCGCTCGTCCACGAACACGTCCACCGAATCCGGATGATCGACCGCGAGCAGCTTGACCTCGTCGGCGTACGCAGTTTCCCACAATTCTTCGGTGAGCTGGAGGACGTAACGCCCGGCACGCGGCGCTAGCGCATCGCCCGGAATCCGGAGGTACTCCTGTGAAGCGCCGGCAGGAGCGAAGGCGCTCGTGCCGGTTCCACCCATGAGACCGAGCGGCATTCCCAACGCGCTACGCCACATCGCGTCAGTAACGAACCGGAAGCGCTTCCCGTCCCAGGTGTACGCGAGGGCGCACGACCCTTTGAGCATCTCACGCTCGACGACATCCTGATCGCCGCCCGGGAAGTAAATGGTTTGTGGCACGCCATTCGGCCACTCCACGCGCAGCACGTCGGCCTTGAGGTGCGACCCCAAACCAAAGTGCGTCACGCGACTGGTGGCGACGCGCGTCTGGTAAATCTCGCCGGCTCGAAGCTCCAGCCTCGCGCCGATCCCGAACGCGTTGTTCTTGCCGCTCCCGTTGCGCAGGCCCTTGAGCTCCACGTTGACTGCGAGGTTGCTGTTCCCGAAATCATTGCGCAGTAGTCGCGGCGCGCCGGTGGCATCCATCAGGAAGAGATCTTCGTCGCCATCACCGTCGACGTCCGAGACGGCGATCGCGGACGCTCCGGCCGCCCTCACTGGAGCCGGAATCAACGTCGACCGATCGAGAAACTTGCCCGTGCCGTCGTTCCGAAAGAGGAATACAGCGTTGGAAGTTTTCTCGCGCACCGATTTTTCACTCGCGGGCGAACTCTTGTCACCGATGGGTGTGCCCGTCACTACGAGATCGAGCCAGCCGTCATTGTCGTAGTCCACGAATGTCGCTGCCATTCCCACCGTAGAGCGAAGCGGCTGAAGCGCGGCACCCGAGCGGCGGTCGCGAGCAAATGTGCCGTCTCCTTTATTCAACCAGAGGATCGGCTCCCCGCCATTCGTGCTCGCGACGAAGATATCGAGGAATCCGTCATTGTTATAATCCCCGACCGCCGCGGCCCCCGATCCGCCGCTCGTTGCCAATCCGCTGGCGGCGGTCACGTCGCTGAAGCGTTGCGCGCCGCCATTGTGAAAGAGGACATCGCTCCCATGCTCGTTGGTAACGAAGACGTCGATGCGTCCATCACCATCGAAATCGCCGACGACGGCGTCATGCGAGTCGCCGGCGCCGGCGAGGCCAAAGCCAGCTGTTGCCTCCGTGAATGTCCCGTCGAGATTGTTGCGATACACGGTACGCTGACCGTTTCCAACCAGGAGGAGATCAAGGTCTCCGTCGTGATCCAGATCCGCGAAGACTGCCTTGCGTGCTCCCTTGACGTCAGCGACTCCGGCCTTCGCCGTCACGTCCACGAAGGTGCCGTCGCCACGATTGCGGAACAGGTGACCACGCCCCTCCCCACCGATGACGAAGAGGTCAAGCCAGCCATCGTTGTCGTAGTCCGCGAAGGTTGCGAACACGGCACCCTGCGGAAGAGAGATGCCCGAGCGTTCGCTAGCATCCCGGACGAAGCCGGACTGAACACGATAGAGATGTGCGACTGATCTCCGTAGTTCGGGCGACCACGTTGAGACAAACAGATCATCTGTGCCGTCGCCGTCGACATCGCCTACCGCAAGAGCCGTCGGCTCGTCCTGCCGTGGCGATGCGATGATGACCCCGGTGCGGGCAGCCGCGCTGGCAAGACCGGCGTCGTCGGTCACATCGGCAAATTTTGCAAGATCGACCGTTGCTCGCTCTCGTACTCCCCGGAGCGAGATGAAAGACTTTGGCGCAAAGGTAAGAACAGAACGCCCGGGAATTGGACCTTCCGTCCATTTGACCTCGTCCAGCGACGCCTGGTACGGCGCCGTAACCTCCATGAGTCCGAACAGGTGGTCGAGGGTCGCGCGCGACTGCGCAAGTTTTCCCGCACGCAGAAGCTGGATCGAGCTATCGAGATAGATCCTGGCTTCCTTTGGAGGCTCGGGTGGTATCCGCCTCACTTCCTCGAGCTGCCGAATGACGCTGTCAGCTTCGCCACGACGCGCTAGCGCAGCCACGAGCTTCAGTCGCACCGCGAGATTCGCTGGCGCGACCGCGAGCACGTCCCTCAGCCGGTCTTCGTACCTGCGAACCGAAGCGGTATCGTGTTGCTGCGCTTCGACCTCCGCGAGTGCGTACAATACGTGAGCATTGCCGGTGGTATCGCGGCGGAGCTGCTCGAGCATTGTGCGCGCCTCTGAAGGACGCCCCGTCAGCGAGTAGAGTCGCGCGAGCGCGAGACCCACTTCTGTACTCGCCGGGTCTAGCTCCCGCGCTTTGCTTAGCTGCTTTTCTGCTTCGGGGTAGCGACCCGCCTGGAGATAAGTGAGTCCAAGGTCCGCGTAGCCGAGGGGATCGTCGTGGGCAAGCTTGGTGAGCTTCGTGAACGCAGATTCAGCCTCCGGCAATTGGTTTCGCTGGAGATAGCTGAGTCCGAGCACGCGAGTGGTGTAGAGCTCCTCCACAGACGCCGGCTTGTTTCGACAAGTCGTGGCCGCAGCAATCAGCGCGGAACTCGGGAGGACGATCAATGCCCGCCGGACCAACAGATTCATTCGCACCTCATCAAGCGGCCCCTGTGCGACGAGAAGAACGAAAAAGAACCCAACTGCGAGAAGAACAAGGTGAGAGGTGAAAGGTGATAGGTGCCGGGGACCAGGTTTCACTCCTGTCTCCTCGAACCTACAAGCCTTTAACCTCTCACCTTGTTCAGTTCGCTGTTAAGAAAACCTTATCGCCCGATGGACGCCAGATAGGACCGGGTCGCGAGTAGAGGCGCGTTACCTCCAACCTCGCACCTAGCACCTCGCACCCACCACCTAGCTCTTCTCGCAGTTTGAAGAACTCGTCTTGATGTGTCAGCCAACTATAACAGTCAGACCTGAGGGGTTGTATTAGCCCGTGGCAGCGTAAAAGAGAACGTGCTCCCGCGACCCGGCACGCTGTCGCACCAGATTTTTCCCCCGTGCGCTTCGACGACTCCCTTCGCGATCGCGAGACCAAGCCCGACTCCGCGGTGATCGTCGTTACGTGCCTGCCAGAAATCGTCGAATAGATGGTCGATGTCGGTAGGTGCGATTCCTGGTCCCGTGTCGGTGACGTGAATCGCGACGTGATTGCCGTTCGCAACCGCGCGCATCGTCACGTTCCCATGCTCCGGCGTGAACTTGATGGCGTTGCCCACGATGTTCCCCACGAGCTGCGAGACGCGGAATGGATCCGCGCGAACGGCGACCCCGTCGTCTGGAGGGAGGGCATCGAAATAAACGTTGCGCTTTTCCGCCAAGGGGCGGAACGTCTCCACGGCTTGATGGAAGATCGTGACGACCTCTACCTCTTCGAGGTCGAGCTTGAACTTGCCCGCATGTAGGCGCACCGTGTCGAGAAGGTCGCCAATCAAACGGTTCATCTGTCTGCCCGCCCGAAGTGCGACGTCCAGCAACTCCCTTCGTCGCGGCCGGTCGAGATTCTCCTCGAGCAGCAGGTCGGTGCTGGTAATGATGAGGTTGAGCGGATTGCGGAGATCGTGCGCAACGAGGCCGAGCACTTCCTCCCGCGCTTGAGCAAGGAGCTCCGCGCCGTGCCGCATTTGGCGCTCGGCGTCGTAGCTGCGCCCCACTTCTTCGTTGCGACGCTTGAGCTCGGACGCGCGTGATTCGGCCAGCTTGCGCGCGCGCTGCAACGCTTCCATGGTCGTCGTCACCGTCGCCGCGACGATGATGAACGCGATGATCTCGAGGGCCTCGACTCGATCGATCAGGACCGAGCCACCGGGAGCGAAGAAGCTTAGATCGATCAGCAGCAATGACAGGACTGTTGCCAATGATGCAGGACCGGGTCCGCCGTACCAGGCTGAAATCGCCACCGCTGGCACGAAGAAAAGAAAGCTCGGCGTGGGTCCGTCGCGACGCAGAATCAGAGTAGCGACTAGCGCGATCGCGGTGACTAGAAGGGCCAAGGCGTATCGCGAGAGCGATGACCCAAGATTTTCTGGCCGCTGATGAGATCCCAACAAACACCCGTCCCGGTAGTTACGGCTCGGACGCAGCCCTCGCTAAGCGGTCCGGCTCCAGTCTGAATACGCTAGAGCCGAAGGTTCCGTTGACGGAGCAAGCACATCCGGAAAAGTGGGGATTCATTTCGCCGTCCCGGTAACCAGGTGTGCGGTTCTTGCCCCATCAGCATGTGTTTCACGCTAACGAGAGAGGGTAAACACATGAAAAGGATTACACTTGCCACGGTCGCAGCAGCTTTCGCCGCCTTCACGATTTCCGCCGGCGCGGCTACGACGGGCTCTCACGCAACTACCAGCAACATTCAACAGGGTTGTCCTGTGGCACCCGCGGTCGCGAACGCCTATCTGCGGGCGCAATCCGCAAAGCTGACGATGCCGCGTGGCGCCGTCATCGCTGAAATCAGTAAGGACACCGGTGCGGACGGCGAGTTCGCGGGCCTCAAACCGTGCGATTCCGGCTATCCGAATGCAGTGCGGTTCTACATCGACGAAGTGATCAAAGCGGGAACGAATAACAGCACGCCGTAAGGCTCGCACTTAGGAGAGAACCGGCGCGGCCCAATCCCTCACCGAAATCGATCGGATTCTACAAACCGGGATGAGGGTCGCGCCAACCTCTTAATGCGTCGATCAGATCAGGGACGTGCGATGCAGGACTCTACTATCAATCTCTTCGCTGACCGCTTGTCGTTGATTGTGTCGTAGAAATCGTTGAAGTAGCTGAGGGTTTCCTTAACCGTCCCGCGATCCATCAAGTTGCCGACAGAGTCACTGTACAGCGCATAGATCTGGGGCTTCTTCTCGTTGAAAAGCGCGAACACCTTGGCGTAGGCCGCGGCATCGGTGCAGTAACCCCGGAATAGGCGCTGCCGGACGTTCTTAATACTCAGCCTTTCATCCGCAGTGGCATAACGAGCATTCACCGCGCCGGCGAAATCGAAGTCGTATGCAATGGGCATTGCTGCGCCTTCATTGTTGAAGAACAGCTCGACATTGTGAAGTGCTGCTTCGGAGAAATCCGTGTTTCCGATGAAATATTGGAAAACCCCGAATAGCGCGTCCTGAAAACTATCGAGGTCTCCAGGCAAAGCCCCTTTCTGTTCCATCACCTTTCCGCCCAGACGGTCGCCGAGGGCCTTGGGTTCCTCCATGATGAAGGCGTATCGCCGAGCACGCACTTTTCCGTCGGCACTGTCCGCATAAACGAACCTCATTAATCGCGCTCTGTGACTCACGGGCGTGAGGAGCTGGTAGACACGGTACAGCTGATACTCCTGAAGGATGTATTGCTCGTAGGAGTCCGTGTCATGGCAGTAGCTGACTAGCTTGGGCTTGTCGAGCTTTTGGAAAATCGTCCCCTTCGATGTCCCGCCGCTGAAGTTGAGACGGAGCGGAGGAAATTCGCACATCTTGAGACGCCAGATGCCGCGCGTGCGCGCCTTCAGCGGAACGGTGATGAGACTTCCCTCGGCGCCCTTGTAAGCAAGAGTGGCCTCACGCCACGGCGGATTTTCGCCTTTGTCACCGCGAATCTTTCCGATGTTGGTGGTGAGAGTTACCTCGATCGGCTCCTGCGATTCAAAGAATGCAGATACTCCCCGGTGCTTCGAAGAGTCGTGAGCGGTCGCGACGCCGTTGAGGAGTGCGGCGGCTACCTTCGTGGTGTCCTGAGCGCTCGCGACACCAGCAAGGAGCGCGGCGGCCAGGAACGCTGCAACGTGCGTGAGACGCGGTGAGGACGAGAAGCGGTAAACCGTTGCAACATGGCTCGCTGCACTGGGTGGGCGAGGAGTCTCAGCCGGCATGGGCCTATCTCCGAAAAGGGGCGCTTGAATATTGGGCTGGCCGGTGTTTTACGCCATAGTTTCCGAGTTCAGTTAACCGGCGGCGGTTGGGGCCACCCCATGCAGATCGCGGCCAATCGCGAAAGCAGGACACCATTCATCTCGCCCGAGTTGGATCCGATGCCCCAGGTGTTCGACAGTACGACGATGACCAGATCTTCGTCCGGATAAACAAACAATCCTGATTGAAGGCCCGCGTTCGAGCCGCCGATGTTGAGCAATCTGTGGGCTGCGGCGGAGTCGCTGACGTAGAAACCAAAGCTCATCGTAGCCTGGACGGCTCCAACCCTCGGCCGCCGGTCGAGAAGATCGAGCGATTCCTTTGAAAGCAGTCCCGGTCGTTCGATCGCTCTACCGAATTGGGCCAGGTCAGCCGCAGTCGAATACATGTTGCCGCCGGCGATGTTGTGGCTGTAATCCCACTCCGGCACGCGGTAAACCGCGTTCGAATCGACCGCGAACGTCCACGGATCGAAGTAGGAATACCGCCGCGCCCGATGTGGCAGCACACGGCGTACGTCATCAAAGCCCGTGTTCTTGAGTCCCAGGCGCGAGATGATTTCGCGATTCACGTATTCCTGGTACCTCACGCCGGATGCCGACTGAATCGCCGCGGCGATCAGATTGTATCCGTAACTCGAGTAGCTGGCCTTCGTGCCGGGCGGAGCGACCAGCGTGTCATCCTTGAACAACGCGAGCACGTCGTTCACGTCGTCGAAATGCCGTGCGTACAGCGCGGCATTCCTTTCCTGCCCCCAATGGCGTATGCCCGCCAGGTGAGCCGCCAGCAGCCTCGCAGTGATCACTCCGCCGGGTTTTACAGGAAATGCGGGAACGTAGCGTTGAATCGGCGCGTCGAGATCAATGCGCCCGGCTTCGCGGAGCTTGAGAAGTGAGAGCCCCGTGAACGCCTTCGTGATGCTGGCAACGCCGAATCGAGTTTCGTTGGTTACCGGAACCCGGTGCTCGAGATCCGCGTACCCCAGATTCTCGGCGACCATCGTTTCGCCGCCGAGCATTACGAGGGCGCTCAACCCGATATTGCGCTGCCGTCGGTGGATGTCGGCAAGCGCATCCCGGAGAGCCTGTCGGTGATCGCGACACGCCGCCAATTGGGGGGAACGCTGGGCTGACGAGAAGCGGGGCACACTGAGCGCGCACAGCAGTAAGGACCAGACAAGAGCTCGTGCCGCGGAATTGGGATGTGACTCTCGCCTTGCGCCTCTCAACGAGTCTCCTTCTTCGATGTAGCTCCAAGACGTAACAGCTTGTCACCGAGCCCGGCGCGATTGGGTTCCAGTCGCAGCGCCTCCAGGTAGTCGTGGCGCGCCCGCTCGACGTCGCGGGCGCCGGCCCAATCGTCGCCGGCTTGCTCGAATGATGCGGCGTCCGGAAAGACAATTGTCATAAGCTCGGCGTACTGCGCCGCCTCTTTCGCGCGGCCCGCGTAACCGAGCTCGTTGACAATCCGCTGCATTACCGGGCGGCGCAGAACCTGCGGCTGCGCCCCAATCATTGCTGTCCGTTGCGCGGCCAGCGTGGCCGCAGGAAGTCCTTGATCGCGCAGGACGTCGTACAGCTCTTCTTCGGTCGGAGTTGAAACCGCGACAAGTCGCTCGGCAGTAGCACCGTCGGGAAGGTGGCAGAGCGTGGCGCCAACCGAAAGTCGTGCAAATGTGGCGGTAAGATAACAGCCTACATATCGCGACACACTTACGTAGGTACGCGCGCCCCGTTCTTGCGATCGTCGAGCCAACGCGAATGAGTCTACTTCCGCGGGGGTCCCGCGAAGTGTGTAGACGGGGAATGCATTAAAATCAGCGTGAATCGATGAAGGGACCGGCACGAGCAGCCGGTTCGTGTACCAGAGCGAATCAACAAGCGTCGCTCGCGGACTTATCTCGGCGCGATAGAGCGCGAGCAGGCTGCCTTTGAATCGCGCCGGATCGAACTCGGGCGCTTCCCAGAATTTGTAGGCGTAGGATGGCTGCGGCGCAATGAATGAAGGATCGAGACCGACTACCGCTTGTATTCCACTGTGACGGAGAGCGAGGATCAGTGCGTACGTGCCCCCCATACTGTGCCCCATTGCCGCAATTCGGGTCGAGTCGGCGGAGGGCATCCGTTTCAATACGTCCGCGAGAGCGAATGCAAGATCGCGAACCTGTGCGTCGTAGCTCGGCGGATCGTGAACGAAAAGTATGTCGCGACGCGTAGACGTACCCAGTTGCGCGACTGATATCACGATCATTCCACGCGATGCGAGGTACTCGGCCAAAGGGGTATTCTCCATCGTGTAGTCACCCTGACCGAGCGAGTACACAACGACGGGGAATCTGCCCGGCTCGGGACTCGCGTCACGATGTGCAGCTGTCGTCGTTCGCATGAGAGCTGTAAACGACGCCTCCGAGATGAGTAGATTCCGCAACCCGCGGTCACCGACCTGACCCAGATCGGCCGTCTTGATTTGGTTTTCCTCGGCCTCGAAACCCGGAGTGCGCGCGGAACCGAGATAATCTCCAAAGCGCATCACCGATGCGCGGGCGTCTCGAGCGGGATACCAAACGTTGATCCGCACTGGACGAGCGGGAACGATTCGCTCTCCACTCGTGTTCACACTCGATCGCCACGTGCGCGACCAGTCACGCGCCCAGTAGGACCGGAAGCCGACCTCGTGTGACCCGGGATCGAGTCCGTCCCAGAATGGGGTGCGGGGCGAGGGCTGTCCACGAGCGACGGACGTGAGTAAGGCGACACAAAACATCGCGTTGCTCGCCACGCTCCGGAGAGTGACGGCGGACACCTGTAGCGAGTGGCGGATGATGTCTCCGTTACGAAATCGGACCCGGTCCCGGTAACTAACGGACAAAGATCGGGCTCGCATACTGCTGCAACAGCGTTGCCGCGTTTTGCGCAGGCGCGAAACTGTCAGGACCGACAACCAAATACAATCCCCCGCCGCGTATGAAACGATCGCGCATCACTACCCCCTTGATAAGCGGGACCAGCAGACGCGCATCCCCGCCGGTGATCGATCGGAGGTCGATCACGAGGCGGCGCGCACTCGCTGAATCCGCGCTCTCGAACATCCTCTGCACGAATGCATGGATCCGCTCACCACTCTCACCGTGCACCTGAGCGAGCGTGACGTAGACCGTGCCGTCCGCAGCGTTGATGGAGTACGAGTTACTCTGCTGTTGTTGTCCGACGATCGTTGGCGCTGCCGGCCGCGGCAAGATCGCGGTCGGCTCCGCACAGCTCAAGGCCGTCAGAATGAGCCCAAGCCGAAGTCTGGTCATCGCCGGTCTCACGGGAATGGACGCGGGCGCGGCCAGGGCCACGGCCACGGGTCGAATGACCGCGCGCCCGCAATTCCGCGCACTGCCGCCTCGCGGATCTGCGGATCGCTCGAGCTGAGAAGCTGAGTGAGCGTCTCCTGCGAGCTCTCGCCGGACTTCATCAGCGCGCGAATAAGTCCGCGGCGAACGTGATCGTTCTGCTCGACCTTGAGGGCGTCACGAATGGCGGGAAGTGCGGCGGCATCTTCGATCTGGCCAAGTGCCCAGGCCGCTTTGAGACGCGTGTCCGCGCTTTCGTCGCGCAGCAATCGGAGCAATCCAGCCGGCGCCTTCGCGCCGTTCTCATTCATCTGGCCAATCGCCCAGGCCGCAGTGCCCCGCACGTTCGGACTCCGGTCACCCGTAGCCGTTCCCAGGATGTCGATCGCAGAATGGTCGCCCATGTTTCCGAGCGCCCAGACCGCGGTTTCGCGCACGCGATCGTCGGCGTCACCGCGAATCGCCGCCGCAAGTCCGGCGACGCTACGTCGATCCTCGATGTTCCCGAGAGCCCACGCAGCCATCTCACGCACGCGCGCATCCGCATCCCTCGCCAGTGTTTCACTCAGCGCATCGATGCCCTCGCGTGCCTCGAGCTTGCCGAGCGCCCATGCCGCTACCCTGCGCACCTGTGGGGAATTATCCTGGCGCACGACCCGAATGAGGGCGGCGACGCTGCTCGTTGAGTCCATCCGGCCAACCGCTCCGACCGCGGCAAGGCGCACCTTTTCAGCGTCGTCTCTGAAAAGACCCAGGACTGGATTCAAGGCACGGCCGTTTTCGATCCGCCCCAAAGCCCACGCCGAGTTGGCACGGACGTCTACGGACGGATCGCGCAGCGTGCGAATGAGTGGATCGACGCCGTTCTGTGCTTCCACCAGCCCGAGCGCGAGCGCCGCAACTGACCGCAGCGCAGGATCGCTCGAGCCGAGGCGCGTCACCAGCTCGCTGCCGACGATCTCCGCCTTCTGGGTTCCAATGAGGCGAACCGACAGCTCGCGCACGCACGCATCGTCGGAGGAAAGCCCGGTCATGAGACGCTGTACGTCAGCGGCGGGCAGCGCGTCCGATTCGTAATCATCGTTGTTCGAGGATAATGCCACCGAGGCGAGCGGCGTCGACGGCGCGTCGTTCCAACCGCCCCATCCCCATCCTTGCACCGCCTTCGCCGCGAGCGAGCAGATCATCGGTGGTGCGCCCTTCGCGGCAGTCAACAGGGCCGCTACGTCGACGGGCGCGCCACGATGGCGGCCCTGGTCCAATCCAATGACGCTGATGGTCGATCCCGCTGTGTGCGCTACGGCCGGCACTCCGCTCAGCGAAGAGAACGCAAAGCTTGCGACCACCAATCCAATTACTCGCTGCATGATTACTCCGTTCATTGTGCCCGCCTTGGTTGCGCGGTAGGTTGAAAAATCAGCACTAACGTTCAAAAGAAAGGGCGCCGTCTCTCAGCGCCCTCTCCGGTTTTAGTCCGGGAAGGGACGCGGCTCGGGCCAGGGCCAAGGCCACGGTCCAGTCGCATGCCCTCCCGCCAACGCCTTTACAGCGATCGACCTGATCTCAGGGTCGTTCGACTCGAGCAGGCTCTTGAGCGCGTCCACTGATTTCTCGCCAACCGCGGCGAGAGCCTTGATGTACGCGATTTGGAGATTCTTGTTGTTGGTCTCGCTGCGAAGCGCGGCATTGAGTGCCGGAATCGAAGCGGGATCCTCAATTTGGTAGAGCGACCAGGCAGCGAGCTCGCGCATTTCCGGATCGCGGTCGCGTAGCAGCGCGATGAGAGCGGGCGGCGCCTCTTTGAGGTCAGCATTGCCAAGTGCCCACGCGGCACGCTTACGAACCTCGACACTGGCGTCTGATAGCGCGGCCGCCAGCGGATCCGCCGCGGTTCTACCGCCGACGCTGCCGAGCGCCCACGCGGATATTGTCCGTACTTGAGTATTCGCGTCCCCGCGAAGAGCAGCGGAAAGCGCGTCGATCGCGACCGATGATCGGTGGCCGTCGGCCAGCGCCCAGGCAGCCATCTCACGGACGCCCGGGTTCGAGTCTCGACGAAGTGCAAGCGCAAGCGCGTCCGCCGCTACCTGATTATCGGCGTATTCGGCCAGACCCCACGCCGCGATTTTGCGCAGACTCGCGCTCGTATCGGTTGCAAGGATGCGGGCGAGAAGGACGGGACGCTCATCGCTATCCTTCCCCGCTTTCCCGGCACCCTGATTGATCACCTGGATCAACGCTTTGGAGGCGGCCGAGGTGCCTTGCTGAACGGCGTGTTCGACGACCTTCGCGAAAGTATCCTCGATGCGATTGGTCTGCGTGCTTATGGCGGTCTGCGTGCTTTGATTCGTGACAGTCTCAGTCTTCTGATGCGTCTTCGAGCCGCCGATAATCTCGCGGGAATCGGGATAACCCTTCATGTCGGGCTTCCGCGAATTCAGCAGCTCGATTCCTTGCGCCGACGTTACCGGAGGCGCAGTGTGAACAGGGATGCGCGGCGAGGGTGCTGCCGCACCAACCACGATGGAAATGAGCGCCAGCGATCCGATCAACGCCGCCGATTGCCTGCGGCTCGGGCTCGAGTGGCGAAGCTCAGGATCCAGGATCGCGAGCATGCGTCCCTCGAACTCCTTGCGGCGCGCCATCGCTAGAGCCACCGATGGCGTCGAATCACGTCTCACGCTCGTCACGATATCCAGCAGATGTTCGGCGTAATCCGTCGCGCGAGCGCCGCAGGCGAGAGCGAGATCGTCGCACGCCCGCTCGCTCTCGGAGCGAAGCTGTTTTGCCGCGGTCCAGACGAGCGGATGGAACCAATAAACAGCACAGGCCAGACGTCCGAGCGTGTGCCCAACTAGATCGTGACGCCGGACGTGCGCCAGCTCGTGGAGCAGCACTGCGCGCCTGCGATCGAGTGACCATGAATCGCACTCCGCGGGGAGGATGATCGTGGCGTTGAACACGCCGCACGCGAACGGCATCTTCGCGTCCTCACTGCGAAGGAGTCGCGGCGGCTCGTCGAGGGCCAGCCTGTCCGACACTTCCCAGAGGGGAGCGAGCCAGTCCTGGCTGTCGAGCGGCCGGGCGCGATTGACGATCCGTCGAACGGCGAGCGTTGCGAAGCCGAGGGACGCGGCGATCACGACAAGAACCGCGGCCCAGATGAGGAATACGATCGAGAGTCCGCTCAGCACGGCAGACCTGGCCAGCGCATCTCCGAACGAGCTCGATGGCAGAGCGTCATTGCCTGTTGCGACGGGCGCGGTTAGTACTCCCACATTATCGATTTTTCCGGCGCGGTTCGTCAGAATCAGCGGACTGGGAGTCGGTGCTGCAGCGGACTCGGACTTGACCTTAGCCGGAAGAACCCTGATTGGGATTGGAGCCCACGCAGTGAGCGCCGGCACGAGCAACAATGCGGCGAGCGTGACGAGCCATACGAGATGACGGGCGCCAGCCGAAGCGCGCTGCATGCTGAGCGTGATTCCGAGCGCGACCAACAGAATGAGCGTCGCCTTCGCCAGCAAGATCACCATTGAAATGCCGGAGTCGGTGAGGCCACCCAGTCCCGAAAAGATTGTCGATATCATTGGCATCATCTCCCGCTCTGCCGCGCGCGGCGGATGGTGTTGCGCAGCCGCTTTACCTCGGCGTCGCTGAGATCGACGTCGGACATCCTGAGGAGTGCGGTGACAGCCTGTTCCGTGGAGTCGCCGAAGTATGTGCGGACGACATGCGCGAGGACATCTTCGCGGGCGGTCTCAGTGGGCTTGGAGGGATAGTATATGTAGCGCGGTCCGTCTTCCCGATGTGTGATCAGCTCCTTCTCGCTGAGGATCCGCAGGACCGATCGCACTGCCGAATACGTCGGCGGGTCTGGGAGGTCCGCCATGATCTCGGCAACGGTAGCGCCCGAACGTCGATGGAGGATGTCCATCACCTGGGTCTCGCGTCGGGTCAGGGCGGCGGTGGTCGTTTCGGATTTTGGCATCAGCGTGATGGTCATGGGAAGCTCTGGAACGGATCCAGGGAACCTGGTCCGTTTTAGTGTTGAAAATTCAACTCTGTTGAAAATTCAACACTGGCGCGGATTTGTCAATGGGCGAGTTTTTGAAGCAGGCTTTCGGTCATCGCTGATCCTGAAGGAGATCCAAGATGCGTGTACTGCCCGGTTCGCTCATCGCCATTATCGCACTCGTCGGCGCGCCACAAGTCGTTTGCCAGACTGCGGTTAGCGAGCCACTCCGATGGGTTTCCGATATCGAGCAATTCGAGGCGGCCGATCGGGTACACCCGCCTGTCGCGGGGTCGATCGTCTTTGCTGGCAGCTCGTCTATCGCCATGTGGGAGAGCCTCGAAAAGGACTTCGGCTACTTCCCGGTCCTCAATCGCGGGATCTCTGGATCCATGCTCGCCGATAACGTGCAGTCCGTCTATCGCATCGTTTTACCATACAAGCCCCCCGTCGTGGTCATCTACGCGGGAGAGAACGACCTGGTAGAAGGTGAGACGCCGGAGCGGGTCCTTCACGATTATCAGACCTTTACCTCGATCGTTCACCGGAAGCTGCCAGCCACGCGTGTCGTGTTCGTGTCGATCAAGCCGAGTATTGCGCGCGACAGCCTGATGGGCAAAATCCGCGAAACCAATCGACTGATAAGCAATTTTACGCGTACAGACAAAAGGCTTGGCTACGTCGACGTATTCACTCCGATGCTGAGCCCGTCTGGCCGGCCAAGACGAGAGCTGTTTCTCGAGGACGGGTTGCACATGAACGCGCGCGGTTACGCGATCTGGCGCGAGAGGATCATGCCGATACTTCGATAGGACGATACCGTCGACTTGTTCATTTCGAATCGCTGAGAGAATTCCACACGCACTGTTAAGGGCTTGGCCGGCCAAGTTGCAGTAGACCGCATCGCTGAGGTCGAGGCGAGGAGTGCCGGGCTCCGCAAAGAGCTCGGGCTCGTCGACCTGGTGCTGATGCAGATCCTCTACGTCGTGGGGTCGGGCTGGGTTGGAACGGCCGCCAAGCTCGGATCATCCCACACCGTTTTCTGGGTCCTCGCGATCGCTTTGTACTATCTCCCACAGGCGTGGGTGGTCATATACCTCAGCCGCCTGATGCCGCTCGAGGGCGGAGTCTATCAGTGGACGACGATCGCGCTGGGGAAATTCGCGGGATTCATGGTCGCCTGGAACCTCTGGGCCTACGCCGTCCTGATCATCGCCACATTCGGCGTCACTATCGCGACTAACGCGTCCTACCTCCTTACCGGGGGTACCGCATCGCTGTCGCAGCTGTGGTGGTACACTCCGATCGTCAGCACGCTCTCTCTGCTGTTCGTCACCGGCATCTCCGTACTCGGCCTCGGCATCGGACGGTGGGTGCAGGACGTTGGTGGTGTTGCCCAGGTGCTTACCTTCGCGGCGCTTCTCATTGTTCCTCTCGTCGCGTTCGGGCACGGCCGGCCCCTCTCATACCATCCGCTCGACGTCTCGGTCCCGGCATTCACGCCATACAGTCTCAACATCTTCGGCAAGATGGCACTGGGCGCGCTGAGCGGATTCGAGTACGTGGCTATAATGGCGGGTGAGTCGCGCAGTCCGGCGCGTACAGTCGGTCGCTCGGTCCTTCTGGCCGCGCCTGTCATAGCGATCATGTTCATACTCGGAACCAACAGCGTGATCGCGCTGGTGCCGGCGGATCGCATCGATTTGGTGAGCCCGATTCCGCAGACACTGAGTATCGGCTTCGCTGGTACGGGGATCGCGCGGCTCATCGTGCCGGCGTTGATCCTGATGCTGTTGCTGCGACAGGTGGGCGTGGTGACGATGATATTCAACGGGAACACGAGGTTGCCGCTCGTTGCCGGGTGGGACAACCTGCTGCCAGCCTGGTTCACGCGCCTTCACCCGCGATTCAGGACACCGGTCAACTCAATTCTGTTCGTCAGCGCCATCACGATCGCGCTCACGCTTGTGGGACAGGCGGGGGTCGGAGTGCAGGAGGCGTTTCAGCTTCTCGAGAACGCGGCCGGGATTTTCTACGCGCTCACATATCTCGCGTTGTTCGCCATCCCGATTTTCGGAGTGGCCAATCTGGCGCGACGCCCATCGCGATTGCTCCGCATTGCCGCCATATCCGGATTCGCCGTGAGTCTTCTCTATTCGGCGCTATCGGTCTTTCCGATCATCGACGTCGCGAGCTGGCAGATCTTCGCCGCGAAGATCATAGTCGTAATCGTCGGGGCGAACCTGCTGGGCGTGGGGATCTACACTGCACGTCAGAGGAAAACGCGCCAGGCTGCTTGGTCAAGCCGTTAGAAACGGCCGTTGGATACTGCTGTCACATTCGGATGGGGACGTCAATGAAGGTGTCCCCAAACCATTTTATAGTGAGCGGCTCATTTGCGTCCGAGATTGTCTCGTCGCTGACATCCTTACCCGTGCCGTAGTTGATCTGCATGTCGGGCTGCTTGATGATGTTTATGAGGACCACAATCCGGCTGCCCGGCTGTGTCTGACGGCTCGTCAACCGCACACTCTTGAAGTCGAGGCGCTCGCGCTGGCCCGGCGTCAACAAGTGGCGAGTCGAGAGATCGCCGACGGCACTCGCACGCGTCCAGTACGTGGAGAGCAGCACGTACTCGTTCTTTGGGGTCAACTCATAGAGCGAGATATTGAGGTCAAAATCTTTCTTGTTGGTGATGAATTCGAGCCGCCCCGAGAAAAGACCGCTGATCTCGATCGGACTCTGTAGGGGATTGCTGACGAAGGAGATGCCGTTCCAGGTATCGATCGCGGTGGCGACGATGCCGCCCCCAGCCGGTCGGCGATCGACGTCAGTTCGGTCGGCGAGATCCACGTTTTGCGCAACGGTAGTCGTTGTCCCAGGATTGCGTTCGGTCAGTCGATAATTCTCACCGGAGCGCAAAGCGATGAGATAGTACCGCAACGCCTGGTCCGACATCGCCGATATCGATGGAGCGTGCTTCCAGACGTTCGCGCCCATCACCTGATAGTTCACCTTGTCCTTCAGCAGCGCAGGCTTTGGCGCGCCCTTGAAGATGTAGTCGAACCATTGGTATCGAAGCTCGCCGAAGTCAGTCAGCGCCACCGGATCGACTTTGTATCGGCTCAGTATATACGTGGTGTCACCGAGGGCGGTGACCAGTCCGCGTTGCCCGAGCACGTGATCGTAGGGACCGATGACCAGATAATCTTCCGCGCCGGGATTGTATTTGTAGTGTTGCGTCAAATAGTAAACGGCGGCACCCGGCCCGCCGTAGTAGTAGCCCGCTGTCTGCAGAATTGGGATTTTGATGTTTGCGAAATCATTTTCGTACGGAATCATGCTCTGCCAGTACGAGTCATATGTCGGATGGGCAATCCAGGTATCGAAGACAGGATTGGGAGTGCCATCGATTTTATCGAGGTCACGATACGCCCGACCGCTCACGTACCAGTCCTGATTCAATCGATTCCATCGCTGAAAATTGAAGTAGGTAGTGTCGTCCAGCCCTTTCATGTTGAGCGTGTAAAAAGGCCACGCGTAGACGAAGCTCAAAAACAGATTGCCGTCCATCGGCACATCGATGCCCGGCGCTACAGCCACCGCGGGGATCATCGTCTTCAACGCTTTGGGCATATGCTTGGCGGTTGCCCATTGAGTGAACCCTTCGTAGCTGCCGCCATACATCCCCACCCGACCGTCGCTCCACGACTGCCTGGCAATCCAATCGATCAGGGCGGCCGCATCTGACCCGTCGTGCTCGTAGGGCACTGGCTGGTCGGGACTGCATTCCTTGCCGCGCGTAAGACCGATCACACCGACGTAGCCGTTTGAGGCGGCACGCCGGGCGTCAGCGAGGTTGGATTCAGAGTCAGCGTATATGGTGAAGTTCAGGAGCGCAGGAAGACGACGCGCCATGGAGCGCTGTCGGACAACCATTGCGCAGACTGTCGCGCCATCGGATGTCCGCACCTGAATATTCCTTTCGATCACGTACCTGCGCTCATCGTCCGCTGCAACGAGTGGCTCAGCGAGTGGCACGATCGTCCTGAAGGCCTGCTGGAGCTGGTAGGCCTTGATCAATCGCACCGCGTCGGAGAGCGAAATCACGTCTTTGCCGTTACGCTGCGGCAGGGCACGATCGACATCGCGATCGAGCCCGAAGTGACTGATGCCGAGCGCGCGGATCGCGAGCGCGGAAGTCCGGTCATCAAGTCGAGCGATACCATCGCGGAATGTTTGTCGAAATGCGTCGTCGAAGTGCGCGCTATCCCCGCGCTGTTTCGCAGTCGCAAGGATCGCAAAGAGCGCGTCGGCCGCGGTGGCCGAGAGAGAGACTCGATTTCTTCGTAACGCTCGCAGTGCCGTCAGAGTATTGGTCGCATCTGCGTAGCGGCCGGCGACCATCTCAAGACGGAACAGATTGTCGAGGTACCTATCGCGATCGCTATCCTTGTAGACCCCGATC
>WNGI01001887.1_pt1 | contig 18558 bp, 11 predicted proteins | sample 5400621 | NCBI WGS metagenome assembly WNGI01 (sample SAMN13153374, study PRJNA577476) | soil metagenome | isolation source: 20 cm soil or saprolite under Garry oak tree replicate 1 | place: USA:California | collected 2016-06-15
GGTCAACGGCTGCCCGCCCGGACCCAGCAACTCGCCGTTCGGCCCGAGCGGCGGCTGCGCGACGGGGCTGAGCAGGCCAGCCGCCGGCGCCGGCTGACCGCCCGGACCCAGCAGTCCGCCGTTCGGCCCGGGCAGCGGCTGGCCACCCGGACCCATCAACTGCCCGTTCGGTCCGGGCAGCGGCTGGCCGTTCGGGCCTAGTAGCTCCCCATTCGGTCCGGGCAGCGGCTGGCCATTCTGATTCAGCAACTCCCCGTGCGGGCCGAGCACCGGCTGACCGTTCTGGTCAGTCAACGGCTTCTGGCCACCTAACAAATCGGGTGACAGCCCGCCGGTTCCATTCGCGCCCGGCACCTGGCTGTTGGGACCCGTCCCGACGGGGGAACCCGCACCGGCCACCGGACTCGGCGCGGCTTGGCCGAGCGGGCCGAGATGACTCAACGGGTCCATCGTGTGCCCGAGCGGATCGAACAGGTTGGCCGGCACCATGTGGTTCAACGGGTCCATCATGTGCCCGAGCGGATCGAACAGGTTAGCCGGCACCATGTGGTTCAACGGGTCCATCATGTGCCCGAGCGGGTCGAACATGTTGGCCGGGATATTCGGCCCCGCGAATGGCGGCTGGTTGAGGTTTCCCCCGGCGAACGGCGGAGCGTTGGAGCTTCCGAACGGCGGAGAATTCATGCTGAAGGGTGGCATGTTGAAGTTGAACGGCGGCATGTTGAAGTTGAACGGCGGCCCGTTCATGCCGCCGGCCGAGCTGTTCGGCATGCCGGCCTGCGGCGTGAAGCTCGGCGGGTCGTCCAGCTTCGTCAGCGCCCTGCCAAGGGTTGTGTAGGCGTCGGTGAGGGGCTGCAGGCCGAACTGTGCCGTCTGGTCCATCGGCTTGAGCAGGGCGGCCACCCCGCCGTACAGAATGTCGAGGCTATAGTCGGGGCTGCCGTGGATGATCCTGGAGTTCCAAAGATAGTCGTAGACTATTTTCGCGAGCCCGTTGACAGTGTTGCGGACGTAGTTCCGGAGATTGTTGGCGTAGGCGTTCTCGAACGCCTTGTTCAAGGCGTCGATGAAGTTGGCCAGCGCCTTGTACGCGGCGATGGCGGCGGCCGAAGGATTCGTGCCGTGATTGCTCGCCAGCTGCGTGTGCCAGTGGTCCATCATGTCGGCGTAGTGCGCCAGTTTCTCCTGGATCACGGCGGCGGCCTTGCCGGAGAAGTTGGAGTTGCTGGTCTTGAGCGCGTCGGCCGCCGACTTCCACTGCGTCGCCTGCTCGTTGAGCCATTGCTCCGTCCCGAGGAGTCCGAGCCACAAGTTGGCAAGCGTGGAGGCATCGAGCACGCCCCGTTTGCCCTTGCCGAAGTCCAGGAAGAAGCTCGTGGCGTTGTCGACGGCGGCCTCCCACGCGGCGATCGCGTTGCGGTCGATATTCACGCCGAAATACTGCTTGTCCCACGCGTAGTAAGCGAGGTCCTGCGGCACGTTCCGCTTCGACGGGTCGCTGTCGTCGAGCGTCAGCCCGGTGTCCTCGCCGTCGAACATGAACCAGTGGACGTCCTTGATGTTGGTGCCCGATCCGCCGCCCGATCCGCTCGAGCCGCTCGAGTTGTCCGACGATCCCCCGGAGTTGGAACTGCCGCTGCTCGATTTCTTCGGCGTCGAGGGGGTAAAGGACATGTTCCAGAGGTCGGCTGTCTCCCCTGTGAGGGCGGCGAGCGCCTGCGCGTACGACCACTCCGACCAGTTCTCGGTACTGGGGAACGATGCGCTGTTGCCACCGCTGTTGCCACCGCTGTTGTTGCTGTTGCTGTTGCTGTTGTTGCTGTTGTTGCTGTTATTGTTTCCGGCCACCGGGACACCTCCCTTCGCGCCTACTCACGGCTGTACTGGTATTCCGACTCGTATTCCGGTTCGTCCTCGTCGCCCCGCCCGATCACGACCTGAGCGGTCTGCTCGTGCTCGTCGTCGCGCCGCCCGCGCCGGCCGGCCTCCCCGGGTCCGGTCAGATCCTCGTCGTCCGGGGACTCGGCGAGCAGCCCGACGACGCCGCCCGGTCCGGTCGCGGCGAACCCCCAGACCTCCTCGTCCTCGGTCAGCCAGGTCTCTCGGCTCCCGCGTTCCCCCGAGCCGCGGCGCCTCGTAGCACCCATCGCGGGCAGGTACGGTGCCAGCGCGGCGCCGCTGCGGGGGACGGGTGAACCGGCGAGTTGGGTCGGCAGCGGTCCGTACTGGCCGCCGGGCCAGAGTCCACCGCGGTAGCCGACCTGCGGGGCGGGGTCGGGCAACACCGGCGGGGCCTGCGTAAGCCCGGCTACGCCGTCGCCGCCGACGCGGCCGTCCCAGCCCGGCAAGCCGAACTCGGCGACCCGCGAGCCGGCTGGCAGTTCGAGGCCGCCGGCCGTGAGCCGGTGGGGCAACCCGACCGGGGTGCCGGGCGCCCGGTTGCCGACGAGATCGGCCGCCGATGCGTGGACCAGGCCACCGGACGGGGCGGCGTGCCGCGCGGCGGCGTGGCCCGCTCCGTCCGCGGGCGCGCCCAGCGCGCCGGCCTGGCTCGAGCCGACCGCCGGGGCGCCAAGGGCGCCTCCCGGCGGCGCGGCGAAGCGTCCGTCGGCCGGCGTGGCCACGATCGGTTCCGCGACGAAGGCGGTCCGCTGCCGCTCGTCGCGCTTCTGGTCGCGCTTCCTGGCGGCGCCGGCGCCGAGCGGGAACGGCGCGAACGCGGCTCCGCCGGCGGCGTCAGCGCCCGGTGCCGCAGTGGCCGCGGCAGGTGGCATCGGTACAGCCCCGTCGGCCGGCGGGAAGGATGCCGCGTCCTGAAGGTTGCCGGGGTCTGGCGGGCCGATCGCCAGCGGGGCCGCTGATGTCGGGTCGCCGCCGGGCGGGAGTTGGCCGTCCCCACCAGGAGCGCTGGCGTTCCGGTCCGGGGCCGTCGCGTTCGCGACGAAGCCGGCGCCCGGTGCAGGGACCACGCCCGGTGCTGACCCGTCCGGAAACGGGCCGCCCCGCCCGGCGTCCGTGACGGGCGCAGCGTCCGTGCTCGCGACCTTCTCGTTCGCCGGCGGCCGCCCGGCCGGGACGGTTCCCTCCACCTGCCCCGAGCCGGGCCCGCCCGGCGCCGGGCCGCCCGGCAAAGGCGCGCCCGGCAAAGGCGCGCCCGGCGGAAGGATCGCCACAGCGGACCCGGCGTCCGCTGGACCCCCCGCGAGCGGACCGTCCTGAGAGGGGCGACCCTGGGCTGGGTTGCCCGGCGGGGCGCCTGCCGGCGGTGGGCCGCCGGCGCGAACCGGCGGCGGTGGGGCGGTGCCGCTCGGCGGCGGGCCGCCGGAGTTCTGGCCGGCAGAGTTCTGGCCGGCGGAGTTCTGGCCGGCGGAGTTCTGGCCGGCGGAGTTCTGGCCGGCGGAGTTCTGGCCGCCGGAGCTTTCCGGTGCGGCATTGGTTCCGGGCGGCGGCGCCGTGGTCCCCAGTGGTCTGAGCCCGCTGGCCAACGTCAGGTACGACGCGTGCAGCGGCTTGATGTCCTGCCGCGCGGTGGCGTCGAGGTTGTCCAGCAGGCCGCTCACGCTGCCGGTGATGCTCTGGTTGATCCGCGCCCAAGTCGCCGCCTGCCGCAGGTCGCCTTTGGGGTAGGCGGAAAGCACGGCCAGGATGCGCGCCCTGGTGCCGTTGTGGAAGTCCTGGATCATGGTGGGCGTCACAACCAGGTTGGGCTGCCTGGTCGGGTCGGACTTGTCGAACGTGTATTCCGGGGTGCCGGCCACGATGCCGGCGGAAACGAGGTAGTCGCGGATCGCCGCGATCTCCGCGTCGATCGCTGCCTGGATACGGCCGCGGAGGCCGGCGCTCTCCGCTGCCTGCCAGGTGTTGACCATCCCGATCCGGAAGTTGTCCAGATCGGCCCGCGCGTTCTCCACCGCCGTGGAGAGCGGCAGCGCGGGATTCACCCTGAGCCGGTCCGACCACAGCCCGAGCTGCGCAGCGTACCTGTCCAACCTGATCTGGATGACGTGCGCGGCGCTGCCGGAGACGGCGTCCGTGGACTCCAGGTCCCGCGTCCACCTCCGCAGTTGATCGCGCGCGTCGGCAAGGAAGCCTTCGAGTTGGGCAACCTTGTCGCGGAGCCGGGCCAGCGTCGAGACGTCCATCGGGCCGCGGACGCCGGCGCCGAGGTCGCCCGCGATCCCGTTGCCCTCCTCGACGCCGGCCTCGTAGTCCGCGACGGCCCGGTGGTTGATCGTCGCCCCGTAGTACTGGATGTTGTAGGCCTGGTAGCCGACCTCGTCGTTGCCGCCCGGCCTGTCGACGCTGCTCGGGTCGAAGACGATCCACTGGGCTCGGCTGAGCGCGCGCACGTCGAGGTCGTCGCCGGTGACGGCCCGCAGGGCGAGGGAGTGGGTCCAGTCCGACCAGTTCGTGTCGTCGGGGACCACCGCGTGGTCAACAGCCTGCTGATCGGCCATCGACTGTCTCCTCGTCCGTAACTCGGTCCGCCACCGGCCTACCTGTCGACCTGCTAGGAGTTGCCGTTGCCCTGGCCGCCGCCGCTGCTGTTCCACCCGTCGGCGCCGAATTCAGGGTATTTGTCCCTGAAGTCCTGGGCATTCATCTTGGCCAGGTCGTCGCAGTTCGTGAAGACGTCCGACACGTTCTTCAGCGACTTGATGAAGTCGAGCCACTCGTTGTCGAGCTTGCTGAACTTCTCGGACACGCTGCCGCCGAAGTTCTTGCAGCCGGTCTTGATCAGCTGGCATGGACTCCAGCTGTCCACACCCGGCTTCACGAAGTTGGGCAGCGTGTCGTCGAACATCATGCCCGGACCCGGCTTGAGGAACTTGTTGTCCAGGTCCCCCTGGTCGTCGGTGACCACCTTGATGAGTTTGTCGTAGTCGGCCTTGCTGAAGTGAATGACCTTGTTGTCTGGCATTGCTTGCTCCTTTCGTACGGATGGCCGCGGGCGGGCCGCCGCGCCGTCCTGGCCGGCGGCCCGTTCCGCGAGTCGAGTTCAGCTCATGATCCGGACGCTGTTCTGGTCACCGTCCAGGTAGCACTGGTGCGCGTTGACCGACGCCACGTGCCCGGCCTGCAGCCGTTCGGCCATATTCTGGTAGTCGCCGTTCCACTTGTTCTGCAGGTCCGACCAGAGCGGCACGGCGCTGTTCTGGGTGGCCGAGGCCATCCGCGCCAGCACCTGGTTGAGGTCCTCGAGGATGGTGCCGGTCGTCGTGACCGCCGTGTTCAGCTCGTCGTTCGCTGCCTGGAGGCCGGGATTGTTGACGACGAAGTTGTCGCTCATGACTGTCCTTTCTGGAGTTGGAGCCGGTTACCGGCCGCCCACGGTGCTGGCCGCGCCAGCGTTCGCGGCGACCAGCGCGTTGCGGACCCCGGTCACCCGCTCGTTGAGGGTCTGGAGATCGTTGGCGAGCGTGTTGTAGTCGCCTGTCCACTCGATGAGCCGGTTGTTCATGATCCTTCCGGCGTCGGAGTTCATGTTCTGGTTGATCACCGGTGCGAGCGACTGCACCTGAGCGTTGAGGCGGTCCATCTCCGCCTTGTGCTCCGATGTCGACTGGATGATCGAGTTGAGCTGGGCCAGATCGAGGCCGAGCTGCTGTGCGGTTGATCCGGGCACTTGAGGGTATCCCTTCTCGTGTAAACGCTGGAGTGCTGGGTTTGCTGGGGTTGTTGGGGTTGCTGCGGATATGCGGTCAGCGGGTATCCCCTCCGTGCTGCCCATCGGCAGCAACTGATATTCGGGCCTCGTGCCCGGCGGCACATCCACTGGCAGGACCCGCGGCACAAACGCCCCGTGACCCATCGGCATGACCTCCCTTTCTCGCTGGTTCGGTTGCGGCTGGGACCGGTGTTCCTCGACAGCGGCAGATCGTCTAGGCACCACCTCCCTCGAGGAGGTGGAGCACCGGCCCGGTCGGCAGCAGCGCGAGCAGGGCGGCGGGCACGGTGGCCGTGCCGGACGGCGCGTAGCCGAGCGCGGCGGCGGCGGTGTCGCCGTCGACGGGGTACTTGGCGCCGCTGTCGACGACGAGGTAGAGACCCGACCCGGGCACGCCGGGCGCCGGCAGCGTCCGGGCGAGCATGCCGCCGCCAGGGGCGACCTCGACCCGATCCGCGGTCAGGCTGTCCCGCTGCAGCCCCAAGCCGTCGACGGTGCCGGCCTCGCTCACCGCGGCCACCGGCAGCGAGACCACGGCGGTCTTCGCGGTGCGGCCGGCGGTATCGACCAGCGCGCAGGGGGCCCGGTCGGCATCGTCGGTGGCCAGCGCGGGCGGCAGCGGCGGCAGGTCGGCCGCCCACTGTGCACTGTCCACAGTGGGTGCCGAGGCGAGCGCGGTCGGGCTCAGCGGAAGGATTCGCGAGCCGGCCCGGTCGTAGGCGGCGGCGGTGGCGGGGTCGCCGAGGGCGAGAGCGACGGCGGTCTGGTTGACCTGCATCAGCCCACCGGCGGTGACCAGGTAGTGCCGGTCCTCACCGCCGGGCTTGCCGGCCGCCAGGACCTGACCGATCCGGGTCGGCATGCCGCCGACGGTCGGCCCGGGCCGCCCGCGGCGGGCGATCGGCAGGCTGCCGAGATCCGGGCCGGCCGGCAGCGCCCCCGCCCAGGAACTGCGGACGGGTCGTGGCTGGCTGCCGTCGACGCCCAGCGCCCGGCTCACCCACGGCGCGGCCAGCCGCAACCGGCGGCCGTCCTCGGCCAGGTAGACCGTACCGTCGGGGGTGCGTACCAGCGCCGCCTCGCCGGCCGGCTCCGCCGCGGGCACCGACGGTCCCACCAGGACGGTCACGCCCGGCTGGCCGGCAGGGTCCGTACTCTGCGGCGGAGTCGCGCACACCAGCCACGGCTGGTCCCCTGCGCTGGCCGGCGGCAGCGTGTCCGGCGCGCCGACGATACCGACCGGACTGCCTCGCCGCAGCCCGGCCAGTGACGCCGCCGACGTCACCGCGACCGTCATCCGGTCGCGCAGCAGCAGTCGTGCCGAGGCGTAGTTGATCACTGGGCGCAGCCGGCCGGCGGACAGCAGGTACCGGTTGCCCGTCTCCCGCTCGACGATCAGCGTGCCCGGCTTGCGCCATCCCGCACCGCCGCCACCCCCGCCGGGTAGCAGAGCCAGCAGCGCGACCACGCCGAGCGCGCACAGGCCCACGGCCCCGCCGATGACCAGAGCGACCGGGGTGCGCCGCAGCGGCGGGCGCGGGGCGTCGGGTTCCGCGCGCAGCAGCGCCGAACGCAGCCGACTGTTGACGAACCTGTGCGCCTCGACCTGATCCCGTCTCGAATGCACCGCTACCGCCCCCGCACCAGCGCGAACACGCCCGCGACCGACAGCGCCAGCGAGATGATCGCGGCGGCCGCGACCCAGTGGGTGATGTCGCCAACCAGGCCCCAGTGCGGCAGCAGCCGCCGCCCCGGCAACACCCGCGCCGCCACGCACGCCAGCAGCGCCAGCAGCAGGAAGCAGATCAGCACCAGCAGGCGCAGGCCACCCGGCCGCTGCTGGCAGTGAACCAGGACCAGCGCGAGCAGGCCGATCACCCCAGGAGCCAGCATCGCGACCCGCTGCCGGGCGCCAACCAACTCCCGCGAGTGCAACAACACCAGCACCGACGCGGCCAGCACCAGCAGCGCCGGACCACGGCCGGGCAGCCGGGCCAGCACCAATAGTAGTCCTATGCAGACAGTGGCCAGCGCTACGTAGATCGCGGTGATACAGTCGTCGGCGATCGTCGCCCGGGCCAGCAGCGGCCCGGCCGGCTCCGGGTCGATGTCCTGCTGGAACTCCCCAGGACTGGCCGGTAACGGCCGTACCCGCAACCCGGCCAGCTTCGCCGCCACCGACGGCGTCACGAACCCGAGCAGCAGCACCACCGGCAGCAGGATCGCCGCCGCCGCCCGGCCGCCCGGCCCGGTGTGCATCCCCAGCAGCCCCGCCGCCGCAGCCAGCACACCGGCCACCGCCACCCCGGACATGTCGGCCCGAAGCCGACCGGTCCCGAACCATGCGACCACCGCCGCGACGGCCACGAAGACCCCGGCCGCCAGCAACCCGGGTGCGGTCAGCACACCGCCCACGGCCACCGGCCGGTGGAGAACCGGCAAAGCCAGACCCGCCAGCGCGGCGAACGGGATCGCGGCCACACCCAACAGGGCGCCGGCCGCGCCGTCACCGAACGACCGCACGGCGGCCGTCCCGGCCAGCAGCAGCATTACTGTCACGGCGCCGGCCACGGCGGCGACCAGCGTGCCGCTGCCGAGAACCGGTGCCAGCAGCGCACCGGCCGCCAGCGCCAGCGCGGCGCCGGCCAGCGCGAGCCGCCGGGTCGACTCCGGCCGCCATGCGTCCTTGCGCTCGGCGATACCCGCGGCGACGCCGTCGACGAGGTCGTCGAAGTCCACCGGCGGAAGCTGCTCGTCGCGTGGTCGCAAGTGGACGATGTCACCGTCGTAGAGGCCGAGCGCGGCAGTGCCGAGATCCTCGTCGAGCGGCGGCTCGCCGAGCCGCTGCAGCACCCACCCGCCGTGGTCGAGGCCGGTCGTGGCCAACTCGTTGCCGAGGTGACTGAGGAACGTCGGCAGCAGGTCGGCAAGTGGCACGTGCACCGGCACAGCCAGCTCGATCCAGGACCTCGGCCCGTACACCGTCAGGCGACAGACCTCGCCCGAGCCGACCGTCGTCTGCATCGTCATGGCCCACATTACGGCCGGGACCCCTCAGTACGGTTCGAGTGCCGACCGAATAAATCCCGCGCCGGCTCCGCAGCCGTATCTATCACCGGCCAGACCGACCGGGCTCGAAAGGACTCCTCGATGAGCGTGACCGTGTTCCGCCGGCCGCCGCGCCGGCGAGCGCCGGAGATGCCGGAAGGCGAACTGTCCCTGCAGGAGCCGCCTTCGCTGTCCGAGACGCTCAGCGGCGGCAGCATCTCGACGCTCTTCACCGTCGCGCCGATCGCGGTGGCGGCAGGAGCGATGCTGCTGATGGTCCTCCTGCCGCTGCGCACCGGCACCGGCTTCGGCGGGGGGGCCGGCGCCGGCCCCGCCGCCATGATCATGCCCGCCGCGATGGGCTTGATGATGTTCTCGATGATGTTCATGGGCTTCGGCCAGTTCGTCCGGGGCGGCGGGGAGCGGCGCAGCCGGCTTCGCGGCGAGCGGCGCGACTACCTGCGCTACCTCGGGCAGATGCGCAAACAGGTACGCGAAGCCGCGGCCAAGCAGCGAACGGCGCTGGCGTGGCGGCACCCGGAGCCGGCCGCGCTGTGGTCGGTCGCGCTCAGCGGCCGGCTGTGGGAGCGGAGGCTCACGCACCCGGATTTCGCCGAGGTCCGAATCGGACGCTGTCCCCAGCGGCTGGCGCTGACGATCAGTCCATTGCAGACGAAGCCGATCGAGGACCTGGATCCACTGTCCGCTCGCGCGCTGCGCCGGTTCATCGCCGCGTACAGCACGGTCGACGACCTACCGGCCGCGCTGTTCCTGCGCGGCTTCGCGCACGTCCAGTTCCGCGGCGATGCCGACGCCGCCCGGTCGGCGATACGGGCGGCGCTCGCCCAGCTCGCCGTGTTCCACTCGCCCGACGACCTGCGGATCGCGGTGTGCGCCAGGGAGGAGCAGGCAGGCGACTGGGACTGGGTGAAGTGGCTGCCGCACGCGCAGCACCCCGCCGACCAGGACGGCGCGGGGCCGGTGCGGCTGGTCGCCGACGGCGTCGAGGGACTGGACCGCGTGCTGCTCGGCGACCTGGACGGGCGTGGCCGGTTCGAGGCCGGAGCGACGCCGACCCGGGAGGAGCCGTACGTCGTGGTGATCGTCGACGGCGTGCCGCTACCGCCCGAGTCGAGGCTGGCCGGCGCCAGCTTCCGCAACGTCGTAGTCATCGCGGTGACCGACGACATCGCGCTGCCGAGCGGGCGGTCCACGCTGCGCCTGGACGTCTCCGATCGGCGCCTGGACATGATCCGGCTCGACCGTGTCGGCGCCGAGATCCGCACCTCGCTCGGTCGGCCGGACCTGCTCAGCCTGCCCCGGATCACCGCGCTCGCCCGCACTATCTCGCCGTACCGGCTCGCCGCCACCACCGAGATCGCCGAGCCGCTGCTGACCGACTTCGACCTGACGACGCTGCTCGGCATCGGCGAACTCGAGGACGCCGACCCGCGCACACTCTGGCAGCGCACCGCGGCCGCGGCCGACCGGCTGAAGGTTCCGATCGGCATCGCCGAGGACGGGCAACGGGTCGAGCTGGACATCAAGGAGGCCGCGCAGGGCGGGATGGGCCCGCACGGGCTGCTCATCGGCGCGACCGGCTCCGGCAAGAGCGAGCTGCTGCGTACGCTGGTGCTCGCGCTCGCGCTCACGCATTCCTCGGAAGTCCTCAATTTCGTCCTCACCGACTTCAAGGGCGGCGCGACGTTCCTCGGGCTGGACGCGCTTCCGCACACGTCCGCGGTCATCACGAACCTCGCCGACGAGGAGGCCCTGGTCACCAGGATGCAGGACGCGCTGCACGGCGAGATGATGCGCCGCCAGGAGCTGCTGCGCCGGGCCGGCAAGTTCTCCTCGCTGCTGGAGTACGAGGCAGCCCGGCGCAACGGTGCCCCCCTCGACCCGCTGCCGACGCTGTTCGTCATCGTCGACGAATTCTCCGAGCTGCTGGTTACCCACCCGGATTTCGCCGAGCTGTTCGTGATGATCGGCCGGCTCGGCCGCTCGCTCGGTGTCCACCTGCTACTCGCGTCGCAGCGGCTGGACGACGGCCGGATGCACAAGCTGGAGAGCCACCTCTCGTACCGCATCTCACTGCGGACGTTCTCGGCTATGGAGAGCCGCGCCGTGATCGGCGTCCCGGACGCGTACCAACTCCCCTGCGCGCCGGGCAACGGCTACATCCGAACCGACGTGTCGACCCTGCTCCGGTTCAAGGCGGCGTACGTCTCCGGCCGTTACCAACGCCGCACCCGCGAGCAACGGCAGGAGGAGGTGCGCCGCCAGGTAGTCGTCTTCGGCGCCAGCCGGATCGCCGACGTGGAAACGCCACCGCCACCGTCCACGGTGGTCAAGCCGGACGAGGCGCCGGCAGGATCGGCCGAGGGGGTCGAGCGCACCGGCGACACCCTGCTGAAGGTCGCGGTGGACCGGTTGCGCGGGCAGGGCCCACCGGCACACCGAGTGTGGCTGCCCCCGCTCGACCAGCCCTCGACGCTCGACCAGGTGCTGCCGCCGCTCGCGCCACACCACGCGCTCGGCCTCACGCCCGCGACGTGGCCGGGCCGCGGCCAGCTGGTGGTGCCGATCGGGATGATCGACAAGCCGTTCGAGCAGATCCGCGATCTCTACATGGTCGACATGAGCGGAGTCGGCGGGCACGTCGGCATCGCCGGCGGCCCACAAGCCGGCAAGAGCACCCTGCTGCGCACGATCATCGCCGGGCTGGCGCTCACTCACACCCCGCAGGAGGTGCAGTTCTACTGCCTGGACTTCGGCGGGGGCACGCTCGCGTCGCTCGCCGGGCTGCCGCACGTCGGCGGCATCGCGAGCCGGCTCGACCCCGAGCGGGCCAGCCGGACCGTCGCCGAGGTTCGGGAGCTGATCAGCCACCGGGAGCGGAGGTTCGCCGACCTGAACATCGACGGCATGGCCGCGTACCGAGAGTTGCGCGCCCGGCGCCAGGTCGACGACCCGTTCGGGGACGTCTTCCTCGTCGTCGACGGCTGGGCGTCGGTGCGCGCGGACTTCGAGGAGCAGGACATGGCGATCCGGCAGATCGCCTCACGCGGGCTGGCGTACGGCGTGCACCTGCTGCTCACCACGGGCCGCTGGTCGGATATCCACAGCTCGCTGCGCGACCAACTCGGCAGCCGGATCGAACTGCGGCTCGGCGACCCGATCGACTCGATGATCGACATCCGGGCGGCGGCGAAGGTGCCGCGCAGCCCGGGCTGTGGCCTGACCATGGACAAGCTGCACTACCTCGCAACCGTGCCGCGCATCGACGGGCGGCCGTGGGTGCACGACCTCACCGAGGCCACCCGCGCGCTGGCCGACGCGGTCGCCGACAACTGGACGGGACCGCCGGCGCCCCCGGTCCGGATGCTGCCCTCGATGCTGCCCGCCGTCGACCTGCCTGCGCCGGAGGGCCGGCTGCGGGTGGCGCTGGGGCTGGCCGAGCGCGACCTCGCGCCGGTCTGGCACGACTTCGCCACGCACCCTCACCTCACGGTGCTCGGTGACACGGGCTCCGGGAAGTCGGCGGTACTGCGGCTCGTCGCGCACGCGATCGTGGCGAACCACACGCCGGATCAGGCCAGGGTGCTCGTCGTCGACACCCGGCGGGTACTGGTCGAGGCGGTGCCCGACCCGTACCGGATCGGCTCCGCCTACTCGGCCCCCGCAGCCGAACAAGTCGTCACCGCACTCGCCGGCCAACTCCGCGAGCGGACGCCAGGAGCGGAGATCACCCCGCAGCAGCTTGCGCGCCGGGACTGGTGGAGCGGACCGGACCTGTATGTGCTCGTCGACGACTACGACCTGCTGATCAGCGGCATGACGGGAGGCCCGCTCGAAGCGCTGATCGACCTCCTCCCCCAGGCGTCCGACATCGGGCTGCACGTCGTGCTGGCCCGGGCGGCCGCCGGCTCGACGCGGTCGTCGATGGACGGGGTCATCCGGCGGCTGCAGGAGTCCAACACCCCCGATCTGGTGCTGTCCTGCCCGCCGAACGAGACGATGCTGTTGAACGGGATGCGGCCGCGGCAGTTCCCACCTGGCCGCGGCATGCTGGTCACCCGCAGGATGGCCACCCAGCTCCAGGTCGGCTGGATCGACCCGGACGCCGCGCCACCGGCGGGTCCGCAGGGGACGCCGTGAGGCGCCCCCGGCGCCGAACGGCGAGCGCGGGCGTCGTACCGCGACCGCGCGGGCTGGCACCGTGAGCGGTCGGCGGCACCTCCACAGCTCTTACCGGGTGGGCTTGAAGGCCCATGTCGCTGATGACCGGGCGGCTATCGTGAGTCCTCGTGGTGCCCGCCGACCAGTCCGACCTGTTCGTCGGGCGCTCCGCTGAACTGGAGCTGCTCAGAGGCCTGGCCCGCGATGTCGCAGGCGGCCGAGGACGCGCGGTCTGGGTGGAAGGTGAGCCCGGGATCGGCAAGTCGTCGCTGCTCGCCGTCGGGCTGTCCAACGCGCGGAGGCTGGGCTGCGAAACCGCGTGGTGCGTCGCCGACGAGCTCAGCCAGCTCCTTCCGCTGCGGTTGATCATGCGATCTCTCGCGGTGAAGTCGAGCTCGCTCGGCGCGGAGATAGTCGAGATATCAACCCTGCTCCAGGCCAAGGCGGGCACTCTCGTCGTCGGCCGGATCGACCCGGTCCACGCGGCCGTCGAGCGGCTGCTGGCGCTGGTGGATCGCCTGTGCGCGCAGCGCCCGCTGGTCATGGTGATCGACAATCTGCACTGGGCGGACGACGCCAGCCTGCTCGCGTGCCACCAGCTCGCGCTCGGTGTCGAGCAGCTGCCACTGCTGCTGGTCGCCGCCTGTCGCCCCGTTCCGCGGCGCGCGATCGTCGATCGGCTGCGGGCTTCCGTGCTCGCCCACGACGGCGTGCCGATCTCGGTCGGGCCACTCGAGACCGCCGAGACCGGGGAACTGCTCGCCGGCCTCCTCGGAGCGCCCCCCGGTCCGAAGCTGCAGCGGCTGGCTGCGCGTGCGTCGGGGAACCCGCTGTACCTGCGGGAGATCGTGGCGGAGCTGCAGCGCGAACAGCAGGTGACTGTCGGCACCGCGAGGGCGGAGCTGACCGAGTCGCCCGACCCGGCGGTCCCCGTCTCGATCAGGTCGGCCATCACCGGCCGGCTCGGCTTCCTTTCCGAGGGCGTGCTGTTCACGCTGGGCACCGCCGCGCTACTGGGACAGGAGTTCTCCGTGACGGACCTGGCCGCGGTGCTCGGCCGGCGCCCGCCGGACCTGATAGACGAGTTGCAGGAGGCGCGCGCCGCTGGTGTGATCGCCGAGGCCCAGGCCCAGGCCCAGACCCAGGCCCAGGCCCAGGCCCAGACCGGGACCGGGACCGGGACCGGGCTGGGATTCCGGCACGAGCTGATCCGCCAGGCGCTGCAGGACCGCATGCCGGTCACGGTCCGGGCCGCCCTGCACCGCCGTGCCGCGCAGGCGCTGTCGGAGGCCGGCGCCCCGGTGGAACAGGTAGCCGACCACCTGGTCACCTCGGCGGCCGTCGACCCATGGGCGCTGGCCTGGATCGGCGAGCACGCGCCGGCGCTGACCGCACGGTCCCCGGAGATGGCCGCGGACCTGCTGACCCGCGCCGCCGAGCATGTCACGCCGGGTGATCCGCACTGGCACTCGATCTGGACCTCCCAGCTGGATGCCCAGTTCCGGCTCGGCCGCACCGCGGAGGCCGAGGCGTGCGCCCGGGAACTGCTCGCGCGGCCTGCCGACCCGGTCGAGCTGGCCGAAGTGGGCTGGCTGCTTGCCCGCGTGCTGTTCAGCCGGGGAAGCAACGCCGACGCGCTGTCGGTGGTCGAGCGGGCGCTGGCCGACCCCGGCCTCCCGCTCATGTGGCGGGCGCGGATGCACGCGCTGCACACCGTGTACCTCCGCGACGTGCTGGGCGACCTGGACGCCGCCGAGGCTGCGGCGCGGGGGGCACTGCGACTCGGCGAGGATGCCGGGGACGCGTTCGCGGTCGCCTCAGCCTGGTGTGTCCGGTGGACGGTGGCGGCGGTCCGTCGGGACTACGCGAACGCGCTGGAGTTCAGCGGCAAGGCCATCGAGGTGCTGGGCGACGCGACCGAACACCCGGAACTGCGGGCGAGCGCGCTGGAGAACCGGATATTCACGTTACAGAACCTCGACCGGCTGGCCGATGCGGGCGCCTGCCTGAACGAGGCCGGCCGGTACGCGGAACGCACCGGCGATCCCCGGGCGGCACTGCACGTCGGCGCCGCGGTCCACCACTACTGGGCGGGCAGTTGGGACGACGCGCTGGCGGAGCTGGCCTCGGTGGCTCCCGACAGCCCGGAGATCTCGCATTTCGGCCTGCGGGAGCGAGGCCCGATCCTGCTCTACCACGGTGTCTCGGCGCTGATCGCTGTGTATCGGGACGACCGCACCACGGCAGGCGAGCACCTGCGCGCCGGCTTCGCGGCGCCGATCGACACCGTCTCCGCGTGGGAGAACGCCGACTTCCTGCTCGCGGCCCGGGCGCTGGATGCCGAGCGGAGCGGGGACCTCACCGCCGCCGTCTCGTTGCTGGCGACGATCCTCGACACCAGGCCGGGTCAGATGACCCTGGTGCATCAATGGCTGCCCGACCTGGTCCGGCTCGCCGTCGCGGTCGGTGACACCGCGACAGCACGCGCCGCGCTGGACCGCTGCGACGTCGAGGCCGCTCGTGAGCAGGTCCCCGCCCGCGCCACGGCCGCCGCAACGCGATGCCAAGGCTTACTCGCCGGGGACGCCGGCCGGCTGGAGGCTGCGGCCGACCACTACGGCGAGGTCGGCCGGCCGGTCGAGCAGGGCCAGGCGCTTGAAGATCTCGCCACACTGCTCGCGTCACAGGGTGACCTCGACGCCGCCCGGGTCGCCGTGAAACAGGCCGCCGACACCTACGCCGGACTCGGCGCCGAGTGGTGCCTGCACCGCGCCTACGCCCGGCTACACCAGTACGGCATCCGGCGCGGCGTTCGCGGACGCCGTGGTCGGCCGACGTCCGGCTGGGAGGCACTCACTCCTACCGAACTCGCCATCGCCTACCTCGTCGTCGACGGCCTTTCCAACCCGGAGATCGCCGCCAAGCTGTACCTGTCTCGGGGCACCGTCCGATGCCACGTCTCGCACATCCTCACCAAGCTCGGCGCGCAGTCCCGGGTCGAGATCGCACGGGAGGCGCTGAGCCACCCCCCGTCGAGCGCGACCGGTTGACGCTTCGGCTGGCCTCCGCTGGCGACACGAGCGCGGAGCACCGCGGAGCATCCGCCGCGCGCAGCGCGGCCCGGCGAATCGGAGGAACTCTCTCAGCCGAGGCCCTCGCGGAAGGGATGCCATGCCACGCGCTGCTCGTACAGCCGCCAGCGGGTAGCCCGCTCCGGGGTGATCATCTGACCGATCCGGCCAGCGACGCAGAGCCCGTCGAGGTCCTCGCCCCCACGGTCGCACGGGCGACGAGATCGGCGACGACCTGCCCGAGGCCGATCGCGTCCAGGTCCCAGGTGCCGGCGTGCACCCCATCCCGGACGGCCTGCACGCCCAGCGGCGTGCCGTTACGGGAGACCGTCACAGCCTCACCGAGCCGTCCGGCCTCCCGCAGGGCGCCGAGCGTGCCGAGCATCGTCTCGTCGTTGTACGGCACCAGGCCGGCGAGCCGCGGGAAATCGGCGAGCACGTTCTGCGCCGCGAGGTACCCGCCCGCGACGTCGTCGGTGTCGTTGTGATAGCGCCGCGATGTCGGGTCGTTGACCAGGGCTTCGGGTCGCGGCAGCGTTGGCATCCGGACGCGACCACGGCGGGCGCAACCTGCCGACCATGCTGCGGCGGCTACTGACGCCGGTCGAGGCAGGGCCGGGCGACACGCGGCTGCGGTGGGCGGCGGCCGCGCCGGTACCGTCCGGGGCCGGCGTGGTCTGGACACTTGCCGAGGCCCACCGACGGCGGGCGGTCGCCGGGGCCGTGGTCGACCCGCTCGATGACCCGGGCAACGACTGGCCGGAGCCGGCGGTACGGGGGGTATTCTCCGCCTTCCGCCACGGTCTTACCGCGTCGCTCGCCGACGTCGCAGCCCTGGCCGCCGGCGACCTCGACGAGGCCGTGCTCGGTGACTACCTGCGCGGCCTGTTGTTGTTCGAGTGGCGAGGTGCGGAGGTGCGGGCGATCAGCCTGCTGCGGCCGCCGACGCCGGCGCTGGTCCGGCCCGCCCTTGCGCTGCGGTTGCCGTTTCATGCCCTCCGCCTGCTGCCGGTCCGTCTTGCCGACGACGATCCGGTCGAGACCGCGTTGCATCGCTGCGGCGGCCAAGTGACGCAGCCGGTGCGGGCTGACACGGGACAGCCCGGCCCGGCTGGCCGCCCGGGCCACGATGTCGGACACGCCCTGCGGGGTGAGCCCGCGCAGCGGCGCCCGCGACCGCACGAACACCAGCCGGCTGGCGACGGCCGGCCGGCCTTGCCGCAGGTAGCCGGCGAGCGCCTCGCCAATGTCGTGCGGCAGCGGCATCTTCTCCTCGCGGCGTCCCTTGACCACGCCTGCCCGCCAGTCGATGTCCTCCAGCTGCAAGGCCGCGACCTCCCCGGCCCGCAGCCCGAGCCGCGGCAGCAGCATCAGGACCGCGAAGTCCCGCCGTCCCGCCGCGGTCTGGCCATCGCAGCTTGCCAGCAGCACCGCGACCTGCTCGGGCGGCACCCAGCGCGGCAGAGAACTGGCGCTCCACCAGGCGGCCGGCGGCACGGCCTGCGCCAGCGCCGATGCCGTCTGCCCGTCCAGGCGGAGGAACCGCAGGAACGACGATGTTGCTGGCGGTCCCGCCCTTGGTCGCGGAAAAGAAAAGCGACAGCAAGGTGATCGCACGAAACTCCCCGGCGGTCGCACCCGCGATCGTCAGCTGCCCGAAGACGGTTCTCGATTGCCCGGCATCGGTGAGGACGGGGACGACGAGCCCGAGGGAGGTGGCTGACAGCGTGATGGCGAGAAAGAACGGGTTGCGGACCCACCCCACGGCATGGAAGGCGGCGCCCGCGGTAGCCCCGAGCAGCGGGGAGGCGGCGAACCCGGCGAGCGGAGCGCGGAACTGACTGGGGCCGTCGCGCTGAGGTCGATCTCCAGCCCGGACAGGAAGAGCAGAAAGGCCAGGCCGAGGAGCGCTACCACATGGACCGGCTGATCGATCCTCACCCAGCCCAGGACGGACGACCCGACGATAACCCCGGCGACGATCTCCACGACCACAGTGGGCAGCTTCACGCGCCGCACGGACGCGGCCAGGATGGGCGCCGCGACCGCGACCGCGACCGCGCTGACAATCAGCAGCTCATTGAAGCTCATTGTGCTGATCGGCCGCACGCCGTCAGGAGCGACAACACGGTCCGCTACCTCCTCCTATCGCCGCATGCCCGTCACCAGGCCGACCATCGGGGATGACGCCCAGCCCCGGTCGCCGCGTGCCTGATTGCGGTCAGCGGGCCGGCTCACGGGATCGGGTCGCCGCCAGCCGGCCGGCGTCCTTGGCTGCTAGGCGAGGCCGATCTGCCGGCGCTGGAGGGCGGCGTCGTAGAAGGCGGAGATGACGATGAGCTGGTCGCCGTCCCACTTGGTGGTCTGGCCGAACTCGACGTCGAACGCCTTTCCGGTGGGGGGTATCACGGTGCCGTCGGGCAGGGTCATCCCCCCGGTGAAGGTCCCGGTGGAGTTGGTGACCACGGTGATCCAGTCGCCGCTGCCGAATTGGATCGGGTACGGGTCGGTGTACACGTGCATGTCGGGGAAGATGCGCAGAAACTGCTGCATCGCAGCGGCGTGCGCTTCCTTTCCATAGACCGGTTC
>WNGI01003240.1_pt1 | contig 18557 bp, 17 predicted proteins | sample 5400621 | NCBI WGS metagenome assembly WNGI01 (sample SAMN13153374, study PRJNA577476) | soil metagenome | isolation source: 20 cm soil or saprolite under Garry oak tree replicate 1 | place: USA:California | collected 2016-06-15
TTGTTCGCGTCGCTTCGGGCTGGGGCTGGTCGCTCGAGGCGGGAAATTCGTAGCCACTCGCGGCGAGCCCTCCCATCCTCTGCGGCTCGTCGGGTTCTGCAAATCGATAACGCGTGATTCGCGCTGGATCTGGCTCCGGCCGCGCGAGGGCGCCTTCGAGCCCCGCCTTCACGTCGCGATCGACGCGCTTTTCCAGATCGGCGAAATCCTCTTCCGACATCATCGAGGGAATAAGGAAGCGTTTCAGTTTCGGAAGCGGATCACACGCTTCTTCTTCGGCGATGAATTCCGGTGACTTATATGCTTGAGTGTCCTGACCGGAATGTCCGCAAAGACGCGGCACCTTTAGTCGCAAAAGCGCGGGCCCTTTTCCATCGCGAACCCGCGCGATCACATCCTCGACTAGCGCCGCTGCTTCGGCGGGCTCGGTCCCGTCCCCATCTCGAATGTAGAGGTTGTTGAACGACGCGAGATTCGCCGCGATGTTCGCGCCCGGAGTCTGAAGATTTCCAGGAACTGAAATTCCGTATCCGTTGTCCTCGATGTAGAAGAGAATCGGAAGTTTGAGCGTCGTTGCAATAGTGAGCGACGACCAGAATCCATTCGTTGCCACCGATGCTTCTCCGCCGAGGACCACCGCAATCGAGCGATCGTACGAGTGATCGCCGAGTACTTCGCGATGATACGTGATCGCCTGTGCCCACCCGACAGACGGAGTGTATTGCGAGCCGACGTCACCGGACATTGGCAGCACAATCGGACCCGATTCTTTCGGAAGATTGCAGACCACTCCGATGTCGCGACCGTCGCTGAATCCGCCGGATTTTCTGAGCGGACCGGCGAACGCGTCTTCGAGCGATAAGCCGAGCGTCAACAAAAGCGGCCGAGAGCGATAATAAGCTCCGGCCGCGTCATGCTCATCGACGAGAAGTGAGCCGAGAATTATCTGCGCTAGCTCATGCCCCCGAGCGGAAAATTGATAGACGACTTTTTTCTCCGGAATCAACTTTTTCTCTTCCGTGTCGTCGATAGCGCGCGACGCAAGAACGAGGTAAGCGATCCGCTTCCAGTCCAGACGTGGGCCTGCAGCGGCTGCGTCAGCCGATCGTGACGGGGGAGTTAGCGTTCCGGTCATCGCTGTGAAAGCTAGTAGCTCTCACTCATTGAAAAAGGTCGTTCCGGCAGCGGACATTCGACGCAAAAGGGCGCTCGGTCGATAACGGTCTTCGCCATACTCTGATTGCAGCGATTCGATGCGCGCCAGGACAGTGGGAATCCCAATATCGTCAGCCCATGCAAGAAGACCGCGTGGATAGCTCACGCCCTTCGTCATCGCGGTGTCGATGTCTTCGGCAGAAGCGACGCGGAAGAGAACTGCATCCGCAGCTTCGTTGATCAGCATCGCCAGAATTCGTTCGAGAATGCGATTCGCGAGAGCGCGATCCTCGGTGGGCGCCGGAACTGTTGCTCCCGGCGCATAGTCATAATATCCGCGCCCAGATTTCTTACCGAAAAATCCGGACTCGAATAGACGCTGCTGCGTCACCGACGGTTTGTAACGCGGATCGAAGTAGGTCGCTTCGAATATCGAGCGCGTAACCGCGAAGTTCACGTCGTTGCCGATGAAGTCCATCAGCTCGAAGGGACCCATCTTGAATCCGCCGAGCTCTCGCATTGCCCAATCTATGGTAGGCATGTCGGCGACGCCTTCCTCATAGATTCGCAGAGCCTCGCCGTAAAACGGCCGAGCGACGCGATTGACGATGAACCCCGGCGTGTCAGAGGCCAATACCGTTGTTTTGCCCCAGCTGTCGATGAGTGATCGTGATGACGTTGTAATCGCATCGCTCGTGGTTAGACCAGGGACGATCTCCACGAGCGGCATCACAGCCGGCGGATTGAAGAAATGAATTCCTATGATTCTCTCGGGTTGCCTGCACCCACGGGCAATTGCAGCTATCGAGAGCGACGAAGTGTTGGTCGCAAGGATCGCGTCATCCGCTACAACTGCTTCGAGTTTCACGAACAGATCGCGTTTGGCGTCGAGATTCTCAATTACTGCTTCGATCACCAGCGAGCAATCGCGATAATCATCCAGCGACGTCAGCACGATGCGATCGGCCACGGCTTTCGCATCTTCAGGCGTCAAGCGTCCTTTTTCAACCAACCGATCGAGAGTTTTTGCTGTCGCGGCAGTCGCACGCAATAGAGCATTCGCGTCGGAGTCATGCAGAACGACTGTGTGTCCATGCATTGCCGCAAGCTGAGCGATGCCGCTGCCCATTGCGCCGGCTCCGACTACACCGATTTTCGAATTACTGTCCAGTGGCGGCACTATTCGCCGGTGAAGTTGGGCTTCCTCTTTTCGAGGAACGAGCGGACGCCCTCGGCGAAATCGTGCGTTCGCCCTGCTTCGGTCTGGAGATCGGCTTCGAGATCGAGCTGCGCGTCGAGATCATTCGTCAGTGAAGCATTCAGCGCTCGTTTGGTGAGGCCGAGTCCGCGCGTCGGCATCGCCGCGAGCTGCGTTGCAAGCGCCATCGCCTCCTCCTGCAGAGTCTCGGCAGCGCAGAGGCGATACACCATCCCGATCTCGAACGCCCGATGCGCGTCGATCTTGTCCGCGGTCATCATCAATGCAGTCGCGCGCGGCAGTCCAACAATGCGCGGAAGAAAAAAAGTGCCACCGCTATCAGGAATGAGTCCAACCTTGGCGAAGGATTGAATGAACGATGCGTTTTCGGACGCAAGCACGATGTCGCACGCGATTGCGAGGTTGGCTCCCGCCCCTGCAGCGACGCCGTTGACAGCGCAAATAACCGGTCGCTCGAGCTTGCGAATGCATTTGATGACCTGATTGTATGTTCCCCTCACAGTGGCCCCCAGGTCGATCACAGCATCCGTGGGAGCGGGTACTTCAGAAAGATCCTGTCCAGCGCAGAACGCTCGACCTTCGCCTGTCAGCAGTACAGCGCGGATGGATTTGTCCGCACGCGCATCATCCATTGCACCCCGAAGCTCGCGCGCCATCTGAGCGTTGAAGCTGTTGAGTACCTCGGGGCGGTTCAGCGTGATTTTGCTGACTCCACCGATTTTTTCAACGACGATGAATTCAGTCGCGGTGGTCACGAGTTCAAATTAGTGATGCTCGCCCCTTTCGGCGCGAACTGGCTAGAAAACCTCATTCGGCGGAGTTATCCTCAATGTTAGGCCGATCCGGGCGGCCTACGGTCCGCGTAAAGAGTTCAACTCACCCAAGTCTGTCGACAGTCAGCGAACCCTGACTTCCAGCCCGAGTACGCGGACACCGGGCAGACCACGGAAGGAGGGGTACAATGCCAAAGTCGGAACTGCCGGAACGCGCATCGCTCGAGTATCTGAAAAAACGAGCGAAAGAAAATCTCCTCGAGCTTCGTCGCAACAATCCTCGGGCGAAACTCGCCGAGGCGCAGCTTGCAATCGCTCGAGATTACGGTTTTCCGAGCTGGCGAGCTCTCAAAGCTGAGATCGAACGTCGTCGCGCACCGACCGTCGCCGCATTCTTTGAGGCTTGTCGGGACGGCGATGTCGCGGCATTGCTCGATCTCCTCGAGCGCGAGCCAAGCTTAGTTCTAGAGCGCACTCCAGATGGCGCTACCGGATTACATCTGGCTGTTAACCACTTCGATGCTGTGCGCCTGCTGCTCGACCATGGCTCTGATCCAAATGCGCGAGATGTCGGCGACAATGCGTACGCGTTGCATTTCGCAGCCAGCGGGGCCGGAGTTGAAGTAGTTCGCGCCCTCCTGGATGCCGGCGGCGACGTGCGCGGAGTCGGAGATGCGCATGAGCTCGAAGTCATTGGGTGGGCAACTTGCTTTGGTCCCGCTATTCCGAAGGATGTTGTCGAATTGCTGCTCGAGCGCGGCGCACGGCACCACATTTTTTCCGCGATCGCCACTCAGGATTTCGACGCAATCAGAAAAGTTGTGGAGAAAGATCCCAATGCGCTGTCGCGTCGTTTGTCTCGCACAGAAAATCGACAGACAGCAGTGCATTACGTAATTGCTCCGCCAGATGGACTGCTCGGCGGTGGATTCAGAAACGGCGAGCATTACGCCATGCTCGGTCTGTTGATAGAGCTCGGAGCCGACTTGGAAGCAACCGACGATAAAGGCCGAACTCCCCTCGCCGTCGCGATGCTAAGAGGAGACGAAGAAGGAATGCGCCGACTCAAGGCAGCCGGCGCGAAGGTTCCGAATCAAGCCGAAGGACCGAGCTTCGAACAGAGAATCCTCGAGGCCGCAAAAACAGTGAAGAAAGCCGACGCGATGATCAGTGTGCCCAACGTGCGCGCGGCGGTGGATTGGTACAAATCGATCGGATTCCAGCTCGAGGGAGAACATGAGATCGATACGAACGCGGCGTGGGCCGGCTTGTCGTTTGGCGGGTGGTTTCTCATGCTGGTCCCAGGCGGAATGGCAGGCACCCGACAGGCAGTGAGCTTCTGGCTACGGACGGACGGCGTCGATGATCTTTATCAGGTCCTGAAGAAACGACAGATGGAGCGGTCGGCCGCGATCCTTCGCAACGAGAAGTCCTACATTCCAGAGACGCGGTTCGTACAGGACCTTCACAACGCGTTCTACGGTGAGCGCGAATTCGCGATCGTCGATTTGAATGGTTACGAGCTGCACTTTGTGCAGGCGATCGAGAGTTAAATTCAGACCATGGCAGACGCTTTCATTGTAGACGGCATTCGAACGCCCATCGGCAGCTTCGGTGGATCTCTATCGACCGTTCGGGCTGATGATCTTGCTGCACATGTCATTGCGAAGCTCATCGAGCGCAATCCGAAGATTCCCACCGATGCTGTGACGGACGTCGTACTCGGCTGTGCGAATCAGGCTGGCGAGGACAATCGCAATGTCGCTCGCATGGCGTTGCTTCTCGCGGGCCTGCCCGTATCGGTTCCAGGAGAGACAGTGAATCGGCTTTGCGCGTCGGGTATGAGTGCTGTTGTAAATGCTGCGCGCGGCGTCAGGCTTGGCGACGGCGACGTTTACATCGCCGGCGGCGTCGAGCACATGACGCGCGCGCCATTCGTGATGGCGAAGGCGAGCCAGCCGTTCTCGCGCAGCGTCGAGATGTTCGACACGAGCATCGGCTGGCGCTTTATCAACTCGAAGATGCGCGAGAAGTACGGTGTCGATTCGATGGGACAGACGGCCGAAAATGTCGCGGAGCAGTTTGGAATTACGCGCGAGGATCAGGACTTGTTCGCCTGCAGGTCACAGGAGAAAGCGGCGGCCGCGCGTACAAGAGGAAGATTCGATCGAGAAGTCACGCCGGTGACGATTCCATCGTCCGGCAAGGGACGAGAGCCGACTGAGTTTGAGCACGATGAGTTCTTGCGGCCGGATACGACGACTGAAAAGTTGGCGCGGCTCAAGCCGGCATTCCGCACGGATGGAAAAGGATCAGTGACTGCCGGCAATTCATCGGGAATCAACGACGGCGCTTGCGCAATTTTTGTCGTATCGGAGAATGCTGTGAAAAAATTCGGCCTCGAGCCGAAGGCACGAATTGTTGCGTCGGCAGTCGCGGGTGTTGAGCCGAGGACGATGGGAATGGGGCCGGTGCCGGCTTCGCGCATGGCGCTCGAGAAAGCAAGGTTCTCCCTCGAGGACATGTCGGTCATCGAATTGAATGAAGCGTTCGCCGCACAGTCGCTCGCATGTCTGCGTGAGCTCGGCATTGCGGACGATGATGGTCGCGTCAATCCCAACGGTGGCGCAATCGCACTGGGGCATCCCCTTGGAATGTCGGGCGCGCGACTTCTTCTCACTGCGACGCGTGAGCTCGAGGAAAAGGATGGGAAGTACGCGTTGTGCACCATGTGCATCGGCGTTGGCCAGGGGATGGCGACGATCATCGAGCGAGTGTGAGCGCAACGAACATTTTTTCTTTCGACGGGTTCATACCCGTTGTTCACGAGTCCGCGTTCGTCCATCCAAACGCGACAGTTACGGGCAATGTCATCATTGGACGCGACGTGTACATCGGGCCCGGCGCCGCGCTTCGTGGTGACTGGGGCGGAATTGTGATCGAAGACGGATGCAACGTGCAGGAGAACTGTGTCGTGCACATGTTCCCGGGCGTCACGGTTGTTCTCGAGGAGAGCGCGCACATCGGACACGGCGCGATCATTCACGGCGCGCGAATCTGCCGGAACGCGCTCATCGGGATGAATGCGGTGGTCATGGACAACGCGACCGTTGGGGCCGGGTCAATAGTCGGAGCGCTCTGCTTCATTCCAGCGAACATGCAGATTCCGGAGCGGAAGGTCGTTGTCGGAAATCCGGCGAAGATCGTGAAGGACGTAAGCGACGAGATGCTGGATTGGAAAACTGAAGGAACTCGCCTTTATCAGTCGTTACCGGCAGAGCTGAGAACATCGCTTCACGCGTGCGATCCACTGAGGGAAATACCGGAAGATCGGCCGCAACAAATGACAACCTACAAAACGTGGCGCAAGACAAAACGCGAGAGGGGAACAACCCGATGAAGCTCAGGAGTTACGCTCAGGGAGAGTGGGTCGAAGGGACTGGCACTGCGACACCGCTCATCCATGCCGTGAGCGGCGAAGCAATCGCGGAAGCGACGAGCGAGGGAGTCGACTTCAACGGGATGCTCGAGTATGCGCGCGGCGTTGGCGGACCAAAGCTGCGCGCAATGACGTTCCACGAGCGCGCCCGAATGCTCAAGGAGATGGCGAAGCATCTGATGGAAAAGAAGGACGCCTTCTACAAGCTCTCCGAGGCAACCGGGGCAACGAAAACGGATTCGTGGATCGACATCGAAGGCGGAATAGGAACTTTCTTCGCGTACTCGAGCCGGGGACGGCGGGAATTTCCAAACGAGACGTTTTACGTCGAGGGAAATGTCGAGCCGCTCTCGAAAGACTTGAGTTTCGTTGGCCGGCACGTCTGCGTTCCGCTCGAGGGGGCTGCGGTCCACATAAATGCATTCAACTTTCCCTGCTGGGGAATGTTGGAGAAGCTCGCACCAACTTTTCTCGCGGGAATGCCGGCAATCGTCAAGCCGGCGACGATCACATCGTATCTCACAGAAGGGATGGTGCGCGCGATGATCGATTCGGGAATTCTTCCTGAGGGCGCGCTCCAGCTGATTGTCGGGAGCACGGGAGACCTACTCGACCACCTCGGCGGTCAGGACGTCGTGACGTTTACCGGCTCGGCGTCGACGGGCCGCAAGCTAAAGACGACGCCATCGATCGTCGAGAACGCTGTGCGATTCAACATGGAGGCGGACTCGCTCAATTTTTCGATGCTCGCGCCGGAATCCACACCGGGTACCGATGAGTTCGATTTGTTCGTGAAGGAAGTCGTGCGCGAGATGACCGTAAAGGCGGGTCAGAAGTGTACCGCGATTCGGCGCACGCTCGTGCCGCAGGCGATCGTCGACGATGCGGTGAAGGCGATCGAGAAGCGCTTAGCTGGTGTGAAAATCGGGGATCCCCAGGCGGAAGGAATCCGCATGGGGCCGCTCGTTGGCAAATCCCAGGTGAAGGAAGTGCGCGGCCGGGTCGAAGAATTAAAGCGCGGATCGGAGCTCGTGTTTGGAAATCCGGACGACTTCGACGTTGCGGCCGGAGACAAAACGAAGGGAGCTTTTTTCCCAACGACGCTTCTGTACTGCGAGTCACCGCTCAATACACTCGAACCGCACAACATCGAAGCGTTCGGTCCGGTGAACACTGTGATGCCGTATGCGAACATCGATGAAGCGATCGAGCTCGCGAAGATGGGACGCGGAAGTCTCGTCGGATCGCTCTTCACATCCAACGACAAAGTCGCGCGCGAAGTCGCGCTCGGTACCGCATCGCACCACGGCCGGCTGATGATCATCAATCGCGAGAGTGCGAAAGGATCGACGGGACATGGCTCGCCCCTTCCCGGCCTGGTACATGGTGGTCCGGGTCGCGCCGGTGGTGGAGAAGAAATGGGAGGTGTTCGCGGTGCGCTTCACTACATGCAGCGCACGGCACTTCAGGGATCACCGACTACTCTCACCGCAATTTCAGACGAGTGGATCAAGGGAGCGGCAGCGCCAACGGATAGCGTTCATCCATTCCGGAAATATTTCGACGAGCTCGAGATCGGAGAGACTCTCATCACCGAGCGTCGTACGATCACTGAAGAGGACACCGTCAGGTTTGCGGACTTGAGCGGCGACCATTTCTACGCGCACATGGACGACGCGGCAGCGAAGGAGTCGATCTTCGAGAAGCGCGTCGCGCACGGTTATTTCGTTCTTTCGGCAGCAGCGGGTTTGTTTGTCGACCCTGCGCCAGGGCCGGTGCTCGCGAATTACGGTCTCGACAATCTGCGATTCATCAAGCCCGTGTATTTCGGCGATACGATCCAGGTGAGGCTGACGTGCAAATCAAAGACGGCGAAAGACACTCAGCCCGATCAAATTCCCCAGGGAGTTGTTGCGTGGGATGTTGAAGTCACCAACCAGGATGCTGAACCCGTTGCCGTCTATACAATCCTAACATTGGTAAAACGCAAAGACTCGGTCGTTTATTGAATTTGGTCGAGGAGAGACTTGATCCGCGGGAACATGCCCCGGATCTCGTCCATCGATACTGCGCCCGCCGACAATCGATACCATCCCGTATTACTTCGCACCCCGAACGCGCGGAATGGAACAACCGCAATTCCCGCTTCCTTCAGAAGCAATGCGCGAATGTCATCATCGGTCTCGAGCTTCTCCCCCGCGAAAGTTCTTCCATGAAGTCCGAAACACGCTGAGAAATAAATCGCTCCCTGGGGATTGATCGAAGCAACGGGATATCCGTCACGCTCGAGCTGTTGAAAGCCCTCGTGCATCGCCGTCAGACGTTGTTCCAGCCGGGAGTCCATCTCGCAGCGGAACTCCGCAATCGCTTGCGCGTCATTCAGGAAATTCGCGACGCCCATCTGCTCCGCGCGCGGCGCCCACGCGCCGGCTTGCGACAACAGATCGCGAACCCGGGCACCGACAACCGGAGACACGAGCATCCATCCGAGACGCAGTCCAGTGCCGGCGTACGCCTTCGATACTCCATCGACAGAGATCACGTACCGCACCGACTCGGGAACAACAGCCGCCGGATAAGTGTGCGTTTGTCCGCGCGTAACGAGCGCACCGTACATCTGATCGTGCAACACGAACAGCGGACGCCGCTTCTCCGACTCACGCTTCTTGTTCTCCTCGACTACCGCCAACAGGATTTCCGTTAGCTGCTCCGCCGTCATCACCGACCCGGTTGGGTTTCCCGGCGAGCAGAGGCAGAGCAAAGCCGCCTCCGGGATATACGGCGCAAACTGCTCGAGCGTCGGCTGAAACCCAGTGTCTTTCGTCGCCTCGATCTCGATCGACTGCGCACTCGTCAGCCACGAGTACGCATCGTTCTGCCACGATGGAACCGAGTACACAACCTTGTCGCCTGGATTTACGATGGCGCGGTACGCACCGTAGATCGCGGGACGCCCGCCGCTGCAAACGACGATTGCTTCAACCGGATAACGAACGCCCGCCGTTCGATACACGAAATCAGAAATTGCCTGACGAAGCGGGAGCATTCCCTCGGGCGTTGGATAATTGGTCTCTCCGCGACCGATCGCTGCCTGAATCTCCTCGGCGAGTCTCCGTGGTATCGGGAAATAGCGCGGATCGAAATCTCCGACGGTAAGATTCACGACTTTCTCACCCTTCGCGAGCATCCCGCGAACCTGACGCGTGATGCGAAGAATTCCCGACTCGTTGAGTCCGCGCGCTACAACGGAGAGTGCGGAGTCGAGCGAGCTCTGTTCGCCAAAATCGAGCTCGCCGTCTTCGCGTTGAGTCATGCGCGCATTCTAGCGCGATGGAGCAAGCGCGTCCAGCACGTTATACTTGGCAGCCCGACCTTTTTCTGGATCCAGCTAGATGAGATGGTTACTTCCCTTTCTCCTGCTCGCCGGCGCTTGCGCGACAATGACGCCTAAATCGTCCGAGAGCGATCTCGATCGCGCACGGCGGATCCTCGCGACTACGCCGCTCATCGACGGACACAATGATCTTCCATGGGCGATTCGTGAAAGTAGGACGGCGCCTATGAACGTCGAAGCATATGATCTCCGACGTCACACTCCCGGACACACCGACCTCGATCGACTCCATGCAGGAATGGTGAGCGGTCAGTTCTGGTCCATCTACATTCCCGGCGAGATCGCCGATTCCGGATTCGCTCGCGTGCAGATGGAGCAGTTCGACATCGCTCGGCGAATGGTCGACAAGTATCCCGACAAGCTGATGTGGGCGCTCACCGCTCGCGATCTTCGTCGCGCGCAAAAAGAAGGAAAAGTCGGTTCTGTGCTCGGACTCGAAGGCGGACACGCAATCGAGAACAGTCTCGGCACACTTCGCGTGTACTACGACCTCGGCGCGCGCTACATGACGCTCACTCACAACGTCACAACCGCGTGGGCCGATGCGGCCCTTGATTCGGCGAAGCATGGCGGGCTCACAGAGTTTGGAAAAGAAGTCGTACGGGAGATGAACCGACTGGGAATGCTCGTCGATCTCTCGCACGTGTCGCCTGGGACGATGAGTGATGCGCTCGACGTGAGCGAAGCGCCGGTAATCTTCTCCCACTCAGCTGGACGTGGACTGGTTGATCACAAGCGCAACGTTCCGGATTCCATTCTTCGACGAGTGCCAGTAAACGGTGGAGTCGTGATGGTGCCGTTCGTCACCTCATTCGTTTCGCCCGCAGTCGCGGCGTACGATCACGACGAGCAGTTATTCACCGCCGAGACGCGCAAGAAATTGGGCACCGACACCGCTGCCATTCGGCAAGCAGTGCGCGCGCGACGCGCCGAGCATCCCTCGCCGAAAGCGACTCTGTCGCAAGTCGCCGATCAGATCGAATACGTCAAGAAAATCGTCGGACCGGACCACGTGGGGATCGGCGGAGATTTCGACGGAATCACAGACGTCGTTGTCGGTCTCGAGGATGTCTCGAAATATCCCGCACTCTTTGCGGAGCTCGCACACCGCGGGTGGTCGGACGACGATCTGAGGAAACTCGCCGGCGAAAACATTCTTCGTGTCATGGAGCAGGCCGAGCAAGTCGCAGCTCGCTCGCAGAAAACGCGACCGCCGTCCACAAAGACAATCGCTCAGCTCGATGGCAAGTAGCTCGCACCACAAGCAGCATTCGCCGGGTTTTCTCAAAGTCGTCGATGAGGCCAAGACTCGCATCCGCGAGGTAAGCGTCGACGAGACTCGCGAAGTGCTGCGAACGCGACGCGCGCGCGTCATCGACGTTCGTGAAGACAACGAGTGGAACGAAGCTCACGTCAAGGGAGCCCAGCATCTGGGCAGGGGTATCATCGAGCGCGACATCGAGACGTTTGCGCCCGACAAGTCGAGCGAGCTAATACTTTATTGCGGTGGCGGATTCCGCGCCGCACTCGCAGCCGATTCACTCCAGCGAATGGGCTACACCAACGTTCGGTCAATGGCTGGAGGATGGCGTGCATGGATCGATGCCGGTGGACCAACCGAGGAATCCAATGAAGAGAGCCCTAAGAAATAGATTCGGAATTGTTGTTGCCGGCGGACTGTTGCTACTGTCGGTTGGCGCGGCGGCAACACGTAACGTCGGCGCGACTACCACGAAGCCGATTGCAATCAAGGTCTACAAGACCCCGCAATGCGGATGCTGCAAGGGATGGGTTCAGCATCTGCGCGACAACGGCTTCCAGGTCGAGACCATGGACATGCCCGACTTGTCGATGATCAAACAGAAGTACGGGGTAAAGCGCGAGCTTCAGGCCTGTCACACTGCAGTCGTTAATGGCTACGTCGTCGAGGGCCACGTCCCCGCCGACGTGATTCTCAAGATGCTGAAGGAGCATCCAGCCGTTGCGGGAATCGCCGTCCCGGGTATGCCGCAGGGATCTCCCGGCATGGAGGGTGGGTCAAAGCAGCCGTATGATGTCCTCACCTTCGACCGAGCTGGTCACACCAAAGTTTACGCCCACAAGTAACGATTGCGGACTGCGGACTTCGGACTAACTCGGCGGACCTGAGTCGGTAATCCGTAGTCCTTTTTTGCCCTTGCGCGGGCCTGGGTGATTATTTATACATTTGTCGTGCATAATCACTCGGCGGTTTCTTCAACCCTTTCATTTGCGCAGCGATCCGGCCTCGCCGACTCGTTGGCACCCGTTGTTCGTTCTGCCCGCAGAATGGATGTCGAGCAAATTCACCAGCTCGTTAGCCAGTATGTCGCCGATGGATCGATGCTTCCGCGTACAACGGAGCAGATCGCGCTCAACATCGAGAACTATATAGTTGCGGTGAACGGCCACCGCGTCGTCGCGTGTGCCGCCCTCGAGGAGTACTCGCCGTCCCTCGCCGAGGTATCGTCCGTTGCCGTCGCACCCACCGAGCACGGTAATGGGCTTGGCACTCAGGTCGTACTCGGCATCGAGCGTCTGGCTCGTGCGCGTGGGATCGGTGAAATCTTCGCGTTGAGCCTCATCGACAGGTTCTTCATCGCTCTGGACTATTCACCCACGGCAATTTCTCGCTATCCCGAAAAACTCTCGCGATACGAGACGTTGACCAGTGCCGGTGTGAACCTCGTGCCGAAGCGGTGCTTCCAGAAGAATCTCGAGGACAACTGGAGCGTGGCTCGGCGGCCGGCAAAATCGAAGCGGACACTTCGAGCCAGCTGACCTTCCTCGAGTGTTGGAGCCGCACTTACGTGCGGCTTTTTTTTCGCCCGCGATTGAATCGGCGAGTATTTTGTGGCCGTGACTTCCTTACCATCCAAGACCGAAGGCGAGCGCATTGCAATTGAAATCGGGCAAGCGCTCGCCGGTGATGCCTGGCACGGACCGTCACTCGACAAGCTGCTCGAGGGAGTGACCGCGGAGGATGCCGCGCAGCGACCGATCCCTTCGGCCCACAACATCTGGGAGCTCGTGTTGCACATAACGTCGTGGGCAAACATCACGCGACGTCGTCTTACCGGCGGAAGAGTCGAGCCCAGGAAAGGCGAGAATTGGCCGCGTCCCGGAACAATCTCGGAAAGGAACTGGAAATCGGCGCGCGTAGCGCTTGCGGAGAGTCACGCGCGTCTGCGTGAGGTGGTCGCGGGATTGAGCGACGAAGAACTTGTTTCGAAAGTTCCTAAGGGCAATCGCAGCGTTTCCAACATGCTGCACGGTCTCACTCAGCATGATGCGTATCACGGCGGGCAAATTGCTCTTCTCAAGAAAACGTTGAGAAGCAACCACTGAAATCAGTCATGAATCGCAGATCATTTGTACAGAAAGCATCGATCACTGCGGCGGCCTTCGGCATACTTCGAAACCTCGAAGGATGCGCAACTGCGCCTCCTGCTCCACAACCAATTACTCCGTTACCGGCCACCGATTTTCCCGGCCTGCGGGACCGCTATTTCATCTTCCATCTCCAGCGCAATCCCGTCACCTCCACTTACGTCGGTGGTGACGGCTACAGTCCCGAGCTTGCGGATACGAACGCGACGCTGCGCGATTTCAATCCAACGGCAATCGATGCCGAAGTGAAGTTTTATCGCGACATGCGCGCGAATCTTGGAAGAATTCCCCCAGCCAGTCTCGCCCCAGTCGATCTGATCGATTACCGGCTGATGAACGCGCAGCTCGGATTTCTCATTCATCAACTCGCTGATCTTCACTATTACCAGCGATCGCTCGACACATATGTCGCTGAGCCATTTCGCGGTATCGACTGGCAAATCCAGCAAATGACCGACTTGGGCGGCGGGCTCCTCGGCAATGAAGCGGATTGGCAGCTCGTCGTCAAACGAGCGCAGGCGATTCCGATTTATCTCGAGACGGCAAAAGGAAATCTTCTCGCGGGCAAAGCTGCGGGGCGCATTCCCGATCGACGCATGGTGCAACGCGACGGCATCGATGGCAGCAAAGCGAATGCGGATTACTTCCGCAACACTCTTCCAAAAGACGCACAGAAGTATCTCGGCACTCAGAGTTTTGCGCAGCCGACGCTTGCGTTGATTACCGCTACAGGAATTGCGGCGGCAAACGCGTGGGAGGCATTCGCCGCCTGGCTTCCTCAGACATACGACGTCAACGAAAGCGTCGACCGCTTTGCATCAAGCGAGGCCGAGTACGAGTGGCGCCTTCACAACGTGCTGCAGGATTCTCGCTCCGCTGCGGAGCTATACGAGTACGGCGCCGCTCATCAGCTTTTCAAGTGGTACAGAGATGCCGGCGACCGAGCGGTTGCGTACGGGCGCGAGCACAATCTGTTCGACATTCCGGCCAATTATCGCCTCGATGTCGTCCCTACTCCCCCGGTTTTACAGAGCACAATCGACGCAGCGTACTATCCGGCGCCGCCATTCAAGAAAACTGGCGTTGGTCGCTTTTACCTGACGCCGACAGGAAATGATCCGGCTGCATTAAAGCTCAACAACTTCGCGTCAGTGGCCGACACCGCCGTGCACGAAGGATTTCCCGGTCACGACTGGCATTTCCGCTATATGGGTCAGCACGCGGACTCGATATCCAATATTCGGTGGCTGACGCCGGGCGCGGTCGAGGATTCGTCATCAATGTGGAGCGATTCGATGGCGCTCGAGGGGTGGGGTTTATACAGCGAAGAGCTGATGGCGGAGCCTGCGCCCAATCACAAGTACGGGTTCTATTCGCCGGGCGAATATCTCTACGAGCTGCAGGGACAACTTTTGCGGGCGGTTCGCATTCGCGTCGACGTCGGACTGCACACCGGTCGCATGACATTCGATCAGGCAATCGACTATTTCACCGAGCACGTCTCATTCATTCCGAACGCGCGAACGAATGCAGCGACCGATCCTTCCGCGCGCGCTGTCGCCGACGGTGCGCTGCGTGCGATTTACCGCTACTCCAAGTGGCCTACGCAGGCGATTACGTACAATCTTGGAAAGAACGCGATCATCGAGTTACGCGAGGCCTGTAGGGCGGCAACCGGCACAGGATTCTCCGAAAAGAGATTTCACGAGCGATTCATGGGGATGGGCCCGGTGCCCGTTGCGTATTTCCGAGAGACTTTCCTCGCGGGATGCGCGCCGACGCAATAGAATCTCCAGTATGACAACTCGACGCGATTTCCTCTCCGGGATGGCAAGCGCGGGTCTCGCCACGAGCGCCGTTTTTAGACCGAACGCGATTGGGTCCCTTTTTCGAGCGAATGTCGTCGCGGGTGACAAGCGGCCTGAAGAGCTGGCTGACGACGAAGCGTATTGGACCGAGATACAGCGAGCGTTCGATACCGATCGCACGCTGATCAATCTGAACAACGGCGGCGTTTCGCCGACTCCGAGCCATGTGCTCGAGGCGATGATCCGCGATCTGAAATTCTCGAATGAGTCTCCTGCCATGCACATGTGGCAGGTGCTCGAGCCGAGAGTGGAGAGTGTGCGGAGAGATCTCGCGCGCGATTTCGGATGTGATCCTGAGGAGATGGCGATTACGCGCAACGCGTCAGAGGCGAACGAGATCATGATCATGGGTCTCGACCTGAAGCGCGGCGATGAGGTTGTCGTAACGAATCAGAATTACGGACGAATGATCGCGACGTGGCAGCAGCGCGAGCGCCGCGAGGGAATCGTCCTCAAGCAGGTGGCGTTCAAGGTCCCGCCGCCGTCGTTGCACTACATCGCCGAGCAGATAAAGTCGGCGGTGACGCCGAAGACCAGGGCGATCGAGTTTCCGCACATAACGAATCTCACCGGGCAGATAATGCCGGTGAAGGAGATTGTGGATTTCGCGAAGCCCCGCGGAATCGAAGTCCTGATAGACGGCGCGCATTCATTCGCGCATTTCCCGTTCACGCGAGACGAGCTCGGCGTCGATTATTTCGGGACGAGTCTTCACAAGTGGCTGCTCGCTCCGATTGGAACCGGCTTTCTGTATGTGAGAAAGGAAAAGCAGAAAGCGTTGTGGCCGTTGATGGCGGCTGCTGCGAGTCAGGACGACAACATCAGAAAATACGAGGAGATCGGCACGCATCCCGCTGCGAATCACAACGCTATCTCGGCCGCGCTTGCGTTTCACAGGGGAATCGGCGCCGACAGAAAGATTGCGCGACTGAGATTCCTGCGCGATCGCTGGGCGAAGCGGCTATTGGCGGAGAGTCCGCGGGTGAAGGTTTTGACTCCGCTCGAAGGGAAGACGTCGGGTGCGATTGGGCTGTTCAGTGTCGACGGTCTCGATGTCTCGAAGCTCGGCAACTGGTTGATGGCGAATTACCGAATCGTCAACACGCCGATTCTTCATCCCGAGTTCAACGGAATTCGGATTACGCCGAACGTGTATACAACTCTTGATGAGATCGACACGTTTGCGGATGCCGTAACGACCGCGATCAAGAAAGGCATAAGCTGACGTGCGGGGTCGCCGTTACGGGCTGACTTCCTTGTAAACCCACGTTAGGACGAAGCCGAAATCGAAATCGGGACGTTGCAGCAATACGCGTCCATTCTGGATTGTGCCGGGATTGGTCAGAGATGAGATCGTCAATGTCGAGTCGTCGAGCACGTAACTCCCCGATCCATTGATCATCTGTCCGCCGTATACGTAAGCCACCTCCTCGATGAAATACCCTTCCTGTTTTTTGCACAGACACGGATCGAAGCGCGTTATTCCGATTCGCGCTTCGCTGATGCCCATTGCTAGCGGCGTGTAGTCGAATCTATCGGTTCGAACGCTGTCGAGGCTGTACCACTTGATGCTCGCGGGGTCGAGGATTTGCGCGCTGAAAACAAGACTCTCGACTCCCGGGACACTTGCGGTTATACGGGTGATGCCGGGAGTCAAACCGAGTGTCCACTCGCTGGTTGCCCAACCTCTGACATCCGAGACCCAACTCGATAGAAGCGACTGCGTGCCACTATCGGCCATTGCGAATCTCACAAGCACACCGGGTACAGGATTCAGATATTGGTCCTGAACGTAAACTGCCGCTCCTATGACGGCACCTGGGAAACCGGCCTGGTCTACGGGAGTGACTGGGACGAGATGAGCGGGAATGTCCGGCTTCAGCGTTGCGGTGAACTGCAGGGCGGGCGAACCGTTTACATATGCGGCTAGATAACTCAACCCTGGCCGCGTTGAGAAAGTCCATTCTCCCGCCGAAGCGAACCCCGTTCCGTCCGTCACAACGCTGCCATTCACGACTGACCCGCTTGCGTTGAGGGCGCGGAACTCGACAGGCACGTTTGCGAGCGGTTTGTGAGTTCTACTATCGGTCACTCGGATGGAGGGAGCAGGTGAGGCGACCTTACCCACGATTCCCTCGATCGAGATTTGCGAAACCGGGTCGACTTTCGGTTGGCCCGACTTGATTGTGGGGCTAGTCGTCGTGTCGCTAGCGCATCCAGCCAGCGTGAGCACTGCGGCGACAGCAAAATGGAATCGAAACGTCAGTAACGGATTCATGAACGCTCTCGTTGTCTACATTCGAGAAGGTCCAACGGACAACCCGCGTTGATTTGCTCAAATGCGAGATCCTATGCGCAAAAAAAAGCGGCCCTTTGAGGCCGCTCTTCTTTTTGCGCGATGGAGCTCAGTCCTTTCGCGTCTTGCTTCCCTTGGGCCGTCCACCCTTTCGTGCCGCACGGCCGTCTTCGATCATCTGATCGAACGCTTTCTTCGCGTCCCTCAAAAGATCGTTGTGTGCCGCGCGACGCTCCTTCTCCGAGCGCTTCTTCTCGTGCTGGTAGATCGCCTGCGGCGTCTTTGTCCTTGTCTTCATCTAATCTTCACCTTGTGGTTTCAGGTCCCGATAATTCGAGCGCTCCGCGGCCCGGGCCGGCGGAGCGCTTACAACTTCCTCAGTAAATATAACCATTTTGAGCCCGTTTTTGTTGATCAAAATGTGATTTTGTGAGTAGATTCGGGCCGAGTCGATTATGCCCGATATTCTTCCCCAGCTATTCCAGCATTTGAAATGGGCCGACGAGCGCGTGCATCAAAGCCTCGTCGACGCATTGAACCCTCCACCGGATACTCTCGATCTCTTTGCGCACATCATCGCCGCAGAGCACGTGTGGCTTTCCCGCATTCGCGGGGAGAAACCGGAGGTGCCTGTGTGGCCCAAGCTCTCGCTTTCCCAGTGCGCTGAGCTCGGTACGAGAAACGCGAACGAGTTACTCGCGCTCGCCGAATCAGTAGACGAAACAGCACTCGATGGCGGAATCACTTATCGCAACAGCGCGGGCGCGGAGTTTACCTCAACGCTTCGGGACATTCTCATTCATGTCGCGCTGCACGGCACGTATCATCGCGGTCAAATCGCTGCCGCGGTGCGAGCAGGCGGCGACACTCCAGCGTCGACCGACTATATCGCGCTCGTTCGTGGTGCTCCGGCCGCTACACGCGCCTGATCTCAGGGAATTCTCTGAAAGCCCAGGCAGTATAGGCAAGCATGATTGCCGCTCCTCCGCCGATTGCCCACTGCAC
>WNGI01001706.1_pt1 | contig 18555 bp, 17 predicted proteins | sample 5400621 | NCBI WGS metagenome assembly WNGI01 (sample SAMN13153374, study PRJNA577476) | soil metagenome | isolation source: 20 cm soil or saprolite under Garry oak tree replicate 1 | place: USA:California | collected 2016-06-15
GTGCTGGCGCGGACCGCCGCGGAGCAGGGTATGGTGCCGGCCGTGGCACGACCGTTATTCGGCACCTATCTCGTGCCGTTCGAGATCACCAGCATCCTCCTGCTCGCGGCGATGGTCGGCGCCGTCGTGCTCGCCAAGCGGAAGCTCTGATGCTCCTCGGACCGTCGCTGGCGGTGTCGGCCGTGCTGTTCACCCTGGGCGTCGCCGGCGTGCTGCTCCGTCGCAACGCCATCGTGATCTTCATGTGCGTGGAGCTGATGCTCAACGCCGTCAACCTGACGTTCGTCGCGCTGGCACAGCAGCTCGGCGTCGCCGGCCAGATCTTCGTCTTCTTCGTGATGGCCGTCGCCGCGGCCGAGGCCGGCGTGGGGCTCGCGATCATGCTGGCCATCTATCGGCACCGGCACACGGTCAATCTCCAAAGCATCAACCTGCTCAAAGGCTGATGCCCGCGCTGCCGCTGTCCCTTCTGTGGGTGGTGCCGGCGCTGCCGCTGGTGGGCTTCGTGGTGAACGGCACGCTCGCCCTCACCCGGCCGACCGCGAAGCGCGTCGTGTCCCTCGTCGGCGTCGGCACGCTGGTGCTGGCATTCGCCGCGGCTGGCATGGCCGTGGCCGAGCTCGCGCGACAGCACCCGACCGTGCCGCTCGTGTTCCGCTACTGGGAGTGGATGCCCGCGGGCGACCTGCAGGTCTCCTTCGCGCTGCAGCTCGACCAGCTCGCCGCCGTGATGATCCTCGTCGTAACAGGTGTCGGCGCGTTGATCCACGTCTTCAGCATCGGCTACATGCACGAGGACCCGGGTTATGCGCGCTACTTCGCGTATCTGAATCTGTTCGTGTTCTTCATGCTGACGCTGGTCCTGGGGGCCAACTTCCCGGTGATGTTCGTCGGCTGGGAAGGGGTCGGGCTCTGCTCCTACCTGCTCATCGGCTTCTGGTTCAACGACAAGGTCAACGCCGACGCGGGCAAGAAGGCGTTCATCGTCAACCGCATCGGGGACTTCGGGTTTCTGGTGGCGATGTTTCTCATCTTCACGCGCTTCGGATCGCTCGATTTCGAGACCGTCTTCGCCAAGGCGCCCGGCGCTCTCGTGCCAGGCGGGGCGGTCGTGACGGCGATGACCCTCTTCCTGTTCCTCGGCTGTACCGGCAAGTCGGCCCAGATCCCCCTGTACATCTGGCTCCCCGACGCGATGCAGGGCCCGACGCCCGTCTCCGCGCTGATCCACGCCGCCACCATGGTCACCGCGGGCGTCTATCTGGTGGCCCGTTGTGGGGTGCTGTTCGCGCTGTCGCCGCTCGGCAGTGCCGTGGTCGCGGGGATCGGCGCGCTCACGGCGCTGTTCGCCGCCACCATCGCCCTCAAGCAATGGGACATCAAGCGCGTGCTCGCGTATTCAACCGTGTCCCAGCTCGGCTACATGTTCGTCGGCGTCGGTACCGGCGCGTACGCGGCCGGGATGTTCCACCTCGTGACCCATGCGTTCTTCAAGGCGCTGCTGTTCCTCGGCTCGGGCAGCGTGATCCACGCCATGCACCAGGCTTACGCCGCGACCCAGACGCACGAGGACGCCCAGGATATGCGCAACATGGGCGGACTCGCCCGCCATCTGCCCTGGACCGCCGCGCTGATGTGGATCGCGACCCTCGCGATCGCGGGGATCCCGCCGTTCGCCGGCTTCTTCTCGAAGGACGAGATCCTCGGGGCGGCGTTCGCGGAGGCGACGGTCCGACCGCTGTGGTACGCGTTCTGGGGGATGGGCCTGGCGGCGGCCCTGCTCACGGCGTTCTACATGACCCGGCTGATGCTCTACACGTTCCACGGCCCGAACCGCACCGGCGAGCGCGAGCGGGAACACCTGCACGAAGCGCCGCCCGTCATGACCGGGCCGCTGGTGGTGCTCGGCGTGCTGACGCTGTTCGGCGGCGCGCTCAACATCCCGCACCTGTTCGGGGGCAACGCCTTCCTCGAGCACTGGCTCGAGCCGGTGACCGGCGTCGCCCACCGCCTCCGGCCGGCGCTCGAGGTCGCAGCGGCGACCGAGTGGACCCTGGTCGCGGGCGCGGTGCTGGTCGCCGTGTTGGGGATCGTCGGCGCGTTGCGCCTCCTCAAGCCGGAGGCGCTCGTTCCGGCGCGGCTCGCGCCGCCCGAGACGGGACTCGCCCGGCTGCTTTGGAAGAAGTGGTACGTGGACGAGCTGTACGACGCGATCATCGTGCGACCGGTGCTGTGGCTCTCGCGCGAAGTGCTCTGGAAGATCGTCGATGCCCGCATCGTGGACGGCCTGCTCGTGAACGGTACCGCCGCCGCATCGCGGGCCGTCGGATGGCTGGGAAGCCGGCTGCAGACGGGCGAGGTGGGTGTGTACGTCGTGCTGTTCGTGATCGGCGTCCTGGCCGTGGTTCGCGCGGCGGTGCGCTAGCCCATGTATCGCCAGTGGGCGCTCACCGCCCTGCTCTTCTGGCCCGTGCTCGCCGCGGTGGTCGTGCTGCTGGCTCCCGTGCGCTGGGCCAAGCACCTCGCGCTCGCCGCGAGCCTCGTCGAATTCGCGATCTCGGTACCGTTGTGGTGGACGTTCGCGCCGGCGGACGGCATGCAGTTCATGCTCGACGTGTCGTGGATTCCGAACTGGGGGATCCGCTACACGGTGGGCGTCGACGGGATCTCGCTCTTCCTGGTCCTGCTCACCACGTTCTTGGTCCCTTTGTCGGTGCTCGGGAGCTACGCCTACATCACGACGCGCGAGCGCGGGTTCTACGCGCTCATGCTCGTCCTGACGACGGGGATGATCGGGGTGTTCGTGGCCCTCGATCTGTTTCTCTTTTACGTGATGTGGGAGGTCATGCTCATTCCGATGTACTTCATCATCGGGGTGTGGGGCGGGGAGCGCCGCCTCTACGCGGCCATCAAGTTCTTCATCTACACCTTCTTCGGATCGTTGCTCATGCTGGTGGCGATCCTGGCGCTCGTCTACCTCGTGGGTCAGCGCACCGGCGTGTATTCGTTCTCGTACGCGCACCTGACGGCGCACATCGGCGGACTCGGGTCGCTCGCGTTCTGGCTGTTCGGGGCCTTCTTCCTCGCGTTCGCCATCAAAGTGCCGATGTTCCCGTTCCACACCTGGCTCCCCGATGCGCACGTGGAAGCCCCCACGGCCGGGTCGGTGCTGCTCGCGGGGGTCCTCCTCAAGATGGGGACCTACGGCTTCCTGCGGTTCGCGCTGCCCCTCTTCCCGACCGTGGCACTGCACCCCGCGGTGCAGCGGGCCATCGTGGCGCTGTCGCTGATCGGCATTCTGTACGGCGGCCTGGTAGCAATGGTCCAGCCGGACTTCAAGAAGCTGATCGCTTACTCGTCGGTGGCGCACCTCGGTTTCGTGATGCTCGGCATCTGGGCGCTGACGCTCCAGAGCGTGCAGGGCGCGCTGCTCGTGATGATCAACCACGGCATCTCGACCGGCGCGCTGTTCTTCCTCGCCGGCATGCTGTACGAGCGGCGGCATTCGCGTCTGATCGAGGCGTTCGGCGGGATCGCGAAGGTCGTGCCGCTGCTCGCCGCGGTGCTCACGATCGTCTCGCTGTCGTCGATCGGGCTCCCGGCCACGAACGGCTTCGTCGGGGAGTTCCTGGTGCTACTGGGGACGTTCCGGACCTACCCCCTGCCGGCCATCATCGCCACCGCGGGCGTGATCGTGGCCGCAATGTACCTGCTTCCGGCGCTGCAGCGCGTGATTTTCAATCCCCTCGACAAGACCGTGAACGCCAAGCTCGCCGACCTGTCGCTGCGCGAGATCGCGGTGCTCGTGCCGCTGCTCGCCTGCATCCTCTGGATCGGGGTGTACCCGAAGCCCATCCTCCAACGGATGGAGCCGAGCGCCCGGCAGCTCATTCAGTCCGTGCGGCTCAACGCGGCCTCGTTCACGGCGGTCCGGTGAGCCTCGACCTCGCGAACGCGCGCGACCTGCTCCGGGCATTGCTCCCCGAGTTGACGCTCACGCTGGCGGGCATGGTGCTGCTGCTCCTGATCGCGTGGCGGCACCGCACGGCCGCCGACCTGCGGGTGGCGGGGTGGGTCACACTGGCGGGGCTCGCGGTCGCGGGCGCAGCGGCGTGGTGGCTGTGGTGGCACACGGCGCGCGCGATCGGCGTCCCGGGTATGATCGCGGTCGACGACTTCCGCTTCGTCGCGGACGGGCTGCTGCTCGGCACCGCGGGCCTGACCGTACTGGTGTCGTTCGACTACCTCGAGCGCGAGCGCCTGCTCGCCCCCGAGTACTACGCGCTGCTGCTCTTCGCGACGCTGGGTACGATGCTCATGGTCGGCGGCGAGGATCTCATGGTCGTGTTCCTCGGGCTCGAGTTGATGTCCGTGGCGGTCTACGCGCTCGCCGGGATCAACCGCCACAGCGCCGCCGCCGCGGAGGCCGCGCTCAAGTACTTCCTCCTGGGAGCGTTCGCCTCCGGCTTCCTGCTGTACGGGATCGCGTTGGTGTATGGCGCGACTGCCACCACGAACTTGAGCCAGATCGGCGTTGAGGTCCGGACGTTGGGGCTGGAGCACAGTCCGCTGCTCCTCATCGGCCTTGGCCTACTGCTCGTGGGGTTCGGGTTCAAGGTGGCGGCGGTGCCGTTCCACATGTGGGCGCCGGACGTGTACGACGGCTCGCCCACCCCGGTCACCGGTTACATGGCGACGGCCGTCAAGGCCGCGGCGTTCGCGGCGCTGTTCCGCGTCCTGGGCGAAGCCTTCGGCGGCGTGCCGACGTGGCACCAGATCGCGTGGTGGCTCGCGGTGGCCACCATGGTGGTGGGGAACCTGGTCGCGCTGGCTCAGCGGACCGTCAAGCGTATGCTCGCGTACTCGTCGATCGCTCACGCGGGATACCTGCTCGTCGCCGTTGCCGCTGGAACGAACGCCGGCTCGGGGGCTTTTTTGTTTTACCTGGTTGCCTACACACTGACCACCCTCGCCGCGTTCGCGCTCCTCGCCGCGAAAGGACGGGACGGCGAGCGCGACGTGCGGATCGACGACCTCGCGGGCCTCGGGACACGCCGGCCGTGGCTCGCGTTCGCGCTCGCCGTCTGCATGCTGTCCCTGCTGGGCTTCCCTGGGACGGCAGGGTTCATCGGCAAGTGGTACATTCTCGTCGCCGCCACCGCGACCCGTCAGCTCCCGCTCGCCGCGATTCTCGTCCTTACGAGCGTGATCTCGGCGGGCTACTATCTCCCCGTGATCATGGCGATGTACATGCAGCCGGAGCCGTTCGAGCAGGCCCACTCGGGTATGCATATCGGTCGGCTGGGTGGCGCCGTGGTGGCGGTGTCGGTCGCCGGTTTGCTCTTCTTCGGCATTCGCCCGAATCGCCTGCTCGACCTGGCGCGGACGAGCGGTGACGGATTGCACGCCGGGCCGGCAGTCACGGCGCCCGCCCCGACGGGTCGCTGACGCCGAGCCCCCCATGCAGCTGCCCGCCGCCATCTTTCGCGAGTACGACATCCGCGGCATCGTGGGCGACCAGCTCACGCCGGAGGTCGCTCGCGCCATCGGCCAGGCCATCGCGACGCTCGGCTGGGACCGTCTGGGACGCGCGCCCCGGCTCGCCGTGGGGCGGGACAACCGCCCCTCCGGCCCGGGGCTCGCGCACGGCCTGCTCTCCGGTATCGAGGCCGTGGGCGGCCACGGCGTGGACGTGGGTGAGCTGCCGACGCCGGCGCTCTACTTCGCGACCCACGTGCTCAACGTGGACGGCGGCGTCCAGGTGACCGGCTCGCACAATCCGCCCGAGTTCAACGGCTTCAAGTGCGTCCTCGGCGGGGACGCCGTGGCCGGCGCAGACATCCAGGATCTCCGACGCCTCATCGAAGAGGCGCGCACCCCGGGCCGCCCCGGCGGCGGACGCAGTGAGGAGGGCTCGGTGCTGCCGCGCTACCGCGACGCGATCGTGCAGCGGAACGGCCCGCTGCCCCGCACGGTCAAAGTCGTCGTGGATTGCGGCAACGGCGTCTCGAGCCTCGTCGCGGTGGACACGCTCCGGCGTCTCGGCGCCGACGTCATCCCCCTGTTCTGCGAGTCCGACGGCACGTTCCCCAACCATCATCCCGATCCCACGGTGGTCGAGAATCTCCGCGACCTGCAGGCGGCCGTTCGCCGCGAGGGGGCAGAGCTGGGTATCGCCTTCGACGGCGACGGCGACCGCATTGGCGCAGTGGACGATCAGGGTCGCCCCGTGTTCGGCGATCAGCTGCTCGTGCTGCTCGGCCGCGACCTCGCGCGCCGCATGGGTCCGGGTCACGCCGTGATCTTCGACGTGAAGTGCTCCCAGGTGCTGCCGCGCGAGCTCGAGCGAGCGGGCCTCGTGCCCACGATGTGGAAGACCGGCCACTCCCTCATCAAGCAGAAGATGAAAGAGAGTGACGCACCGCTCGCGGGCGAGATGAGCGGCCACATGTTCTTCGGCGGCGACTGGTACGGTTTTGACGACGCGCTGTTCGCCGCGGCCCGCTTGCTGCGCTACATCGCGGAGCAGGGAGGGCCTCTCTCGCGGCTCCTCGCCGACCTTCCCGTCACCGTGGCCACTCCCGAGCTGCGGGTCGACTGCCCCGACGACCGGAAATTCGAGATCGTACAGCGTGCCGCGCGGCACTTCGCCGCCAAGTACCCCGTGTCCACCCTCGACGGCGTCCGCATCACCTTCGCGCAAGGGTGGGGACTGCTGCGTGCGTCGAATACCCAGCCGGTGCTGGTGCTCCGCTTCGAAGCGGCCACCGCGGCGGCGCTCGCTTCCTACCGGACCGAAGTCGAGAGCTGGCTCGCCGCGCAGAGCCCGGGCGCGTGAAGCCCGTCGTCCGCCGCCGGGTCCTGCTCGTCGGAGTCGGACTCCTGGTTGCGGGGCTCGTGGGCGGGCGCTGGCTCGCCCTCGAGACCGCCGAGCGCGCGTGGGGGGCAAGCCTGCCCGGCGGCGCGGCGTACCTCGCGGCCCGGGACTTCGCCCGGCTGGTGTCGGGGCTGCTGCGCGTGGGCGCGATCGCCTGGTGCACGGCGAATCTCCTGTTCGTCTACCGCTCGATCGGCTCCATGCAGCTGTCTCGCCGGCTCGGCGACCTGGAGATCGTCGAGGCGGTGCCGCAACGCCTGCTGCTCGCGGGCACGATCGCGTGCGGTCTGGTCTTCGGGTTCCTGCTCACGCTCGGCACCGGGGATTGGTGGATGCCGGCGGCGCTCGCGTCACGCCCACCGACCTTCGGCATCACGGACCCCGTGCTCCAACGGGACCTGGGATATTACCTGGGTCAGCTGCCCTGGACCGAGCGGCTGCGGGAGCTTGCGCTGGCGGCGGTGTGCGCTGCCACGGTCGTCGTCGCGCTGCTCTACGTGGGAATCGGGTCCCTGCGGTTCCGTCGCTGGTTGCCCTACGCGAATGCGCACGCTCGGGCGCACCTCGGCCTCCTGCTCGCCCTGCTCGCGCTCACGCTCACCTGGGGCGCCCTCCTCGATTCCGCGGAAAGCGTCGCCGGACTGCACGGAGCGCTCACGCGCCGCGCGCTCGATGCGCGTCTCGCCGCTGCGCCGATCGTCGCGGGCATAGGCGTCGCGGCGACCCTCGTGAGCCTCGTGTGGGGCTTGCGAGAAAAGCCGGTGCTGCTCTTCACGGCCTGGGGCGCGCTGGTCGTCGCGTCGCTGCTCGGATTCGCCGTCATTCCCGGGTCCCTGGCGAGTGCCGGCCCGCGCGGGCGAAACACCGCCGATCCCGACACGGCCCTGGTGGCCGAGCGGCGGAGGCTCGAAGGGCTCGCCTTCGGCGTCGCAACGCTCGTGGAGCGCGCGCCGCCGGGCTTCCCGGGCCCCGAGGCGGCGGCGACGGCCGTGCCCATCTGGGACACCCAGCGGGTGCTCGCGGCAGCCGCCTCCCGGCGTAGTCTCGCCCGCCCGCAGTCGACGCCCACAGCCGCGGGCCTGTCGCCGCGCTCGTTGGGCGACGGCAGAGCCACCTGGCTCGTGGCGCTCCGGCCCGACCTCGACAGCCTCGGGCTCCGGCAGCCGCCGCCCGGTTGGGCCGCGATCCACCGCGGGGCGCCGGCCCGCGTCGGGCCACCGGTGGCGGCCGTCGAGGACGACACCGTCCTCGCGTTCGCGCCGGTCGCGACACGCGATTCCACCACGTGGTTCGGCCCCCGCTTCACGGAGTTCGCAGTCGCGACCCCCGATACCTGGCCGGCGCTGGGGCATTCTGGAATCGCACTGGCAGGGTGGTGGCGCCGAACCGCCCTCGCGTGGGCCCTGCAGAGCCCGGCGCTGGCGCGCCGCGAGACCGACGGCCTGGTCCTGCTGTGGCGGCGCGACGTGCTGGAGCGGCTGGGGCGGCTCGCACCGTTCGCTTCCTTCGACGCCGCTGCTCCCGTAGTCGCCGACAGCGCCCTGTGGTGGGTGGCGTACGGGTACTTCACAGCGGACGCGTTTCCGCTCGCCCGCCCGGTGGACAACGGCGGCGGCGATTCGGTGCGGTACCTGCAGGCGGGCGTGATCGGCGCCGTGAACGCCGCCGACGGGGACACGCGGCTCTACCTCTCCCCGGGGGCCGACTCGCTCGCCGCCGCGTGGGCGAGACTCCTCGCGCCGCTGATTCGACCGCTCGACAGCCTGCCCCCGGCCCTGCGCGCGCAGCTCCCGTTCCCCGGGCGAGCGTTCCGCGCGGCAACGGTGCTCGTGGAGCGCTGGCGCACCGACACGACGGCGTGGAGCTCGCGACCCAGGGACCCCTTCGAGCTCGTGGCGCCCACCGTCGAAGGGTCTACGGAGGCGGCCCGCGTTTGGATGGCCCAGGGGTTCGAAGCTGGAAGCACGCTCGCCGTCTTCGTGGCGGCAACGATGACGCCCGAGGGGCCTCGCGTGTCGGTGTGGCGACCCGGCCTGGCCGCTCGCCTCCCGCCGGTGCTGGTCGGCTCCCCCAGTACGACGGCGCCCGGCGTGCCGCGACTCTGGAACGTCGCCGGCGTCCTGTACTCCGAGCAGGCGCTTTTCACCCAGGCCCCGACCGGGGGCGCGCCCACCGGCATCGACACCGTGTTTCTCTCGTGGGGAAGCCACCGCGGCCAGGGCAGGAGCGTCGCCGCCGCACTCCGGAGCCTGCTCGCCTCGACCGGCGACGCGCGGGCGCCCGGCGACACGGCGCTCCCCGCGCGGTGGCGACGGGCGCAGCAGCTCGCGGCGCAGGCCGACTCGGCCCTCGCCGCCGGCAATCTGGAGAGGTTCGGCCAGTTGTATGCCCAGTTGAAGGACCTGCTCGGCCTGGGGCGCCGCAAGCTTGCTCCCGCCCCCGAGCGCCGCTAGTGCCGTTCCAACCCCCGATCCTAGGCACGGATCTGGACGTACTTCACAACCGGTTGGAACGGCACTAGGTTGCGCCGCCGTGAACGAGGGTACCATTGTGGTCGCGCTGGGCGGCAACGCCGTCGCCCCGCCGGAGGAGCGGCCCACGATCTCGAACCAGTTCCGCCACACGCGGGCGAGCCTCGCCCCGATCGTGGATCTGGCGCGTGAGGGGTGGCGCATCGCCCTGGTCCACGGTAACGGCCCGCAGGTGGGAGACGAGCTGGCCCGCAACGAAATCGCCGCCGACCAGGTGGAGCCGCTGCCGCTGGGCGTGCTCGTGGCCGCTACCGCCGGCTGGATGGGCTACATGATCCAGCAATCGCTGCAGAACGCGCTCGCCCGTGCCGGCGTCACCCGCCAGGTGGTCACGCTCATTACTCAGACGCTGTGCGACCCGCACGACCCGAACCTGCGCAGTCCCACCAAGCCGATCGGCCACGCCCTCGATCCGGCGCGGGTGGCGCGACTCCAGGCGCGGGGCGTTCCCGTGAAGGAAGAGCAGCGGGGCCAGTGGCGGCGGCTCGCGCCCAGCCCGCGACCGAGCGCCGTGGTCGAGCGGGAGTTGATTCACCACCTCGTCGCCGCCGGGCACATCGTAGTCGCGTGTGGAGGGGGCGGGCCCCCGGTATACGACGACCCGACCCTGCGCCTCGAGGGCCTGGACGCCGTCGCCGACAAGGACCGTGTGGCGGCCATCCTCGGCCGGGACATCGCCGCCGACGTGCTGCTGATCCTCACGAATGTAGACGCCGTGTACCACGCCTTCGGTACGCCGCAGCAAAAGGCCATCCGCCGCTTGAGCCTCGCGCAGGCGGATCACCTGCTCGCTGGAAAGGAGCTCGGCACCGGCAGCATGCGACCGAAGGTCGAGGCGGCGGCCGACTTCGTCCGCACGGCCGGTGGAGAGCGCGTCGGCGAGCGGCGCGCCATCATCGCCGACCTGTCCCAGGGACTCGCGGCGTTGCGGGGCGAGGCCGGCACCACTATCACGAGGGACGGAGTGTGAACCTCCACGAATACCAGGCACGCGATATTCTGCGGCGGTACGGCATCCCGGTGCCGCCCGGGGAGGTCGCGACCACGGCGGACGAGGTCCGCGCGATCGCCGCGCGGCTGGGGGGCGGGCCCGTAGTGGTGAAAGCGCAGGTCCACGCCGGCGGGCGGGGCAAGGCCGGCGGCGTGAAGCTCGCCGCGAACGCGGACGAGGCCGCCGCGCACGCGGCCAAGATCCTGGGCATGACCATCAAGGGCCTCACCGTGCGCCGGGTGCTCGTGGCGCCTGCGGCCGACATCGCCACCGAGAGTTACGTGGGCATCATCGTCGACCGGACCTCCCAGCGTCCCGTGGTGATGGTGAGCGCGGCCGGCGGCATCGACATCGAAGAGGTCGCGGCCCGGACACCGGAGAAGATCCACCGGCTGGCGGTGGATCCCCGCTACGGCCTGCTCGCGCATCAAGCCTTGGGGCTCGCGCTGAAGCTCTACCGCGACATCGCGCAGGCGCGCACCGCGGCGGATGTCATGCAGCGGCTGTATACGGCCTTTTACGCCGTGGGCGCATCGCTCGCGGAGATCAATCCGCTCGTCGCTACGCGCGCCGGCGCGGTCGCCGCCCTCGATGCCAAGATCGTGATCGACGACAACGAGCTCGAACGTCGTCCCGATATCGCGGCCCTGCGCGACCCGAGTGGCGATGCGCCCTCGGAGGTCGCGGCGCGCGAGGCGGGGCTCACCTTCATCAAGCTCGACGGCACCGTGGCGTGCTGCGTGAACGGCGCCGGACTCGCGATGGCGACCATGGATCTGGTGAAGTATTACGGCGGCGAGCCCGCCAACTTCCTCGACATCGGCGGCAGCTCGAACCCCCAGAAGGTCGTCAGCGCCCTCCGGATCATCACCGCGGACCCGAGCGTCCGAGCCATCCTATTCAATATCTTCGGGGGCATCACCCGGGGCGACGACGTGGCCAACGGTATCGTCCAGGCCACGAGGGCATTCCCGCTCAAGGTACCACTCGTCATCCGACTCACCGGCACCAATGAGGAGCTCGGGGTGCAGATCCTCACGCAGGCGGGGTTTTCGGCGCTCACCGATATGGACGAAGCCGTGAAGCAGGCCGTCGCCCGGGCGAAGGCCGCGTGAGCGTCTTCGTCGATCAGCAGACGCGCCTGGTGGTGCAGGGCATCACCGGTCGCGACGGCTCATTCCACACGCGGCAGATGATCGGCTACGGCACCAAGGTCGTGGCCGGGGTCACGCCCGGCAAAGGTGGACAGCTGTTCGACGGCGTGGTCCCGGTGTTCGACACCGTCGCCGACGCGGTGCGCGAGACACGCGCGAACACATCCGTGATCTATGTCCCGGCCGCAGTCGCCGTCTCGGCGATCTTCGAGGCCGCGGATTCCGGCATCCTGCTGATCGTGTGCATCACGGAAGGGATCCCGGTCCTGGACATGACGCGCGTCCTGCCGTATCTGCATGAGCGCGGCGCGCGGTTGATCGGACCCAATTGCCCCGGGCTCATCTCCCCGGGCAAGAGCAAGGTGGGCATCATCCCCGGCAACATCTGCCTGCCCGGTCGGGTGGGCGTCGTGTCGCGCAGCGGGACGCTGACCTACGAGATCGTGCACCAACTGTCCACGCAGGGGTTGGGTCAATCCACGTGCGTGGGGATCGGCGGGGACCCGCTCATCGGCACGAACTTCATCCACTGCCTCTCGGCCTTTCAGGCGGACCCCGAGACCGACGCGGTCGTCATGATCGGTGAGATCGGTGGCACCGACGAGCAGCAGGCCGCCGACTTCGTGAAGCAGGCGGTGACCAAACCCGTGATCGGCTTCATCGCCGGGCAAACTGCGCCGCCCGGCCGCCGCATGGGTCACGCCGGCGCGATCATCTCGGGGTCGAGCGGCACGGCGGCCGAGAAAATGGCGGCGCTCGCGCGGGCGGGCATCGCCGTCATGAAGCGACCGGCGGACGTCGTGCCGCTCCTGAAGGAGCGGCTTTGAAGCTCCGCGACGTGCTCAAGCCGGAGCACATCATCGTCCCGCTCCGCGCCACGACCGTGAAAGAGGCGACCGAGCGGCTGGCCGAACGCCTTATCGCGGTGGGTGCGGTGGCCGATCCCCAACGCCTCAACGCCGTGATCCGGCACACCTGGCCCGAGGACATGGTGAGCGTCGGCGAGCACGCGTTTCTCCCCCATTTCCGCACCGAGGCGGTGCGCGGCCTCGTGACCGCGGTCGGCATCTCCGCCACGCCGATCCGCTGGGAGAAAGACCCCCACCGAACCGCGCGGGTCGTGATCTTCATTGTGGCGCCGATGCGCGACGCCGCCCTCTATCTCCAGGTCGTGGGCGCGTTCGCCCGCACGCTGGCGCATCCCGATACGGTCCTCGGGCTGCTCGCGGCGCGCACGCCGGAGCAGGTCATCTCGCTCGCCGCGCTGGATGCGGTGGAATTGCCGAGCCAGCTCACCGTGCGGGACGTCATGACCGCCCAGGCGATCACCGTCGGCCCGGAGCGCACGCTGGGCGACGTCGCCCGCCTCATGGTGGAGCACGACATCCGCGCGCTGCCGGTGGTAGACGACGACGGCTCGCTCATCGGGATGATCACCCACCGCGAGCTGTTGCGCTTCCTGATCCCTCACTTTGTGCAGCGCACCAAGACCGGGGAGTTTCATGCGCCCACGCGTGCCCAGCTGCAACGCGGTTCCGCCGACCCGCAGCTCATCCCGGCGAAGGAGGCGATGGCCCGGTCGGTGCTCTGCCTCGCGGAAGACCAGACGCTCGTGGACGTCGCGAATCTGATGAGCTCCAAGGACGTCGACCGCTTCCCGGTGGTACGGGAAGGCGTCGTAGTCGGATTCCTGACGCGCGCCGACGTCGTTCGCCGCCTCATAGCCCCTTAGCCCCTTAGCCCCTTAGCCCTTAGCCCCTAGCCCCTTCACATGCTCACCCTCGCCATCATCAAGCCGGACGCGGTCGCACGCGGCCTCGCGGGAAAGATCCTTGCGCACCTCGAGGCCGCCGGATTCGTCGTCCGCGCCGTCCGCCTCGTCAAGCTCACCACCGCGCAAGCCGAGGCCTTCTACGAAGTGCATCGGACCCGTCCCTTCTACCGCTCGCTGGTGACCTTCATGACGTCGGGGCCCGCGCTGGCCCTTGCGCTCGAGCGCGACGACGCCGTCGCACGCCTGCGGGACGTGATCGGCGCGACCGACCCGGCCGAGGCGAAGCCCGGAACGGTGCGGAAGCTGTACGCCGAGTCCAAGGAGCGGAACGCGATCCATGCCTCGGACGCTCCCGAGAGCGCCGCCCGCGAAGTGGCGTTTTTCTTTCCGGAGGGTGACTTACGAGATCTCCGGGGCAACCCGTAGCAGTTCGCTTGACGCAAGTCCCACAAGGGTTTAGGTTCGTTTGCTCATGTTACAGGTCGACCTCCGGGAGCTCGCCCGTGGTCCGGTCGAAACGCAGGGCCAGCTCGCAGGGAGCGATCCCCTGTTCGAAGGCCTCGACGTCGTGCTGGCCGAGCCGGTGCGCGTGGCAGGCCGTTTGCAAGCCGCCGGAGAAGGGCGATTCTACTGGCGCGGCTCGCTCCAGACCCGTATCGCCGGACAATGCCGGCGCTGTCTCGTGCCCGTACCCGTCCCGGTCGTGGCGACGATCGACGCGCTGTTCACCGGGGACCCGGACGCCCTGGAGGACCCGAGCTCGTATGCTCTGACGCCCGATGCGATCGAGATCGATCTCCGGCCCGCGGTGCGGGAGGAGTTGCTGCTCGCCGTGCCCCGGTGGGTGGTGTGCCGGGACGACTGCCGCGGGTTGTGCCCGCGCTGTGGGAACGACTTGAACCCGGGTCCGTGTGGCTGCCCACCCGCCGTGGACCAGCGCTTGCAGGGGCTGGCTGCTCTCAAGCACAAGCTCCGCGACTGAAAAGGATGATCTCATGGCCGTACCGAAACGAAGGACCTCCAAGCGGAAGAAGCGCGCGCGCCGCACGCACTACAAGGCGGCTCCGATCGCGCTCCAGCCCTGTCCGCGCTGCGGCGACCTGAAGCGCCCGCACCGGGTCTGCCCGACCTGCGGCTACTACCGGGACGAGCAGCGCGTGGCGGTCGAGGACACCTGACGGTGATTCGGATCGCGCTGGATGCGATGGGTGGGGACAACGCGCCGCGGGTGGAGGTGGAGGGGGCGACTCTGGCCCTGCGCGACCTCCCTCCCGGGTTCCGGATCCAGCTCGTCGGGCGGACCGCCGACATCGAGGCGGCGCTCAAGGCGCAGGGGGGCGTCGATCGCAGCCGGCTCGAGATCGTGGACGCGCCCGAGGTCGTAGGCATGGGCGAGAAGCCGCTGGCCGCCGTAAAGGGCAAGCCGCGGTCCTCCATCGCGGTCGGGCTCGGGCTGCAGAAGCAGGGTAAATCGGACGCCTTCATCTCGGCGGGCAACACCGGCGCCGTGATGGCCGCCGCGACGCTCATGCTGCGCCTGCACGAAGGGGTGCAGCGCGCCGCGGTTGGTCCGCTGTTCCCGACCGCCGTCCATCCCGTACTGGTCATCGACGGCGGAGCCAACGTGGACTGCGACGCCCGCGAGCTCGTGGGGTTCGCCCATCTCGGCTCGGTCTATGTGCGCGACGTGCTGGACCGGCCGCAGCCGGGCGTCGGCCTCCTGAACGTCGGCGAAGAGGACGAGAAGGGCAACGCCGTCGTCAAGGAAGCGCACCAGCTCCTCCTGCACACGCCGAGCGTCACGTACGTCGGGAACGTCGAAGGCCGCGATATCCTGGCGGGCCAGTGCAAGAAGGGGCGGATCGACGTCGTCGTGTGCGACGGCTTCGTCGGCAATGTCGTTCTCAAGTTCTACGAATCCGCGGGCCGCATGTTCATGGGCATGCTGAAGCAGGCCTTCCCCGACGTGCTGGGCCGGCCCGAAGCCAAACAGCTCTTCAAGTTCCTCGACTCCTCCGAGTACGGTGGCGCACCGCTCCTCGGCGTGAAAGGCGTGGTGATCATCTGTCACGGCGCCTCGCCCGCGCGCGCCATCATGAACGCTGTACGAGTCGCGGCGCACATGGTGGAGAGCCATCTCGATCAGGACATCGGCGCCGAGTTGGCGGGGGGACGCACCGCCCGGTGAAGCGCCCGATCGCGGAGCTCCGGGGCACCGGTCGCTACACGCCCAAGCGCGTGATGACGAACGACGAGTTCTCGAAGATCCTCGACACGTCGGACCAGTGGATCCGCGAGCGCACCGGGATCCGGGAGCGGCGGGTAGCGGGGCCCGACGAATCCAACGCCTGCATGGGCAAGGCCGCCGCTGAGCAGGTACTCCAGGAGACGGGCCTCACGCCCCTCGATATCGACGCTCTCGTGGTGGCCACCTGCTCGCCCGATCGGCTCCTCCCCTCACAGGCCTGCGATCTCCAGGCGCTGCTGGGTGCCAAGCACGCGGTGGCGTTCGACGTCCAGGCCGCCTGCACCGGCTTCCTGTACGCGCTCAACGTCGCCGAAGGGCTCGTGGCCTCGGAGCAGGCGACGCAGGTGCTCGTCGTGGCCTCCGAGAAGCTCACCTCGATCATGGATTGGACCGACCGCGCCACGGCCGTGCTGTTCGGTGACGGGGCCGGAGCGACCCTGGTGCGCAGGAGCACCGGCGGGCGAGGCATTCTGGGCAGCTACATGAAGTCCGACGGCGCACTCGCCCAGCTCTTGTACCGCCCCGGCGGCGGCGCCGCGCACCCGCCCGACGCCGCCTTGCTCACGGACCATTCCTATTACATCCAGATGGCGGGGCGCGAAGTGTTCAAAGCCGCAGTCCTCTCGATGGCGGACGCGTGTGAGAAGGCGCTCGAGCGCGCCGGTCTCAGCGCCTCGGACATCGACCTGCTGATTCCCCACCAGGCGAACATCCGGATCATCGAGGCCACCGCCAAGCACGCCGGCCTGCCGATGGACAAGGTGTATGTGAACGTGGATCGCTACGGCAACACGTCGGCCGCCTCGGTCGCGATCGCGCTCGACGAGGCGGTCCGCGGCGGTCGACTCAAACCGGGCATGAAGGTGATGTTCTGCGCGTTCGGCGCTGGGCTCACCTGGGCGAGCCTGGTGGTGCAGTGGTAGCCGCGAAGACCACTGTTTGGCTCTGCCCAGGGCAGGGGGCACAAAAAGTCGGGATGGCCAAAGACCTCGCCGAGCGGTTCCCGGAGGCGCAGCAGACCCTCCAGGCGATCGACGAGACGCTCGGCCTCCCGCTCCGTCGGCTGATGTTCGAAGGCCCCGAGGACGAGCTCACGGCAACCGAGAACGCGCAGCCGGCGATCCTGGCGCACAGCGCGGCGGTGTTCGCCGTCGTGGGGCCGAAGATCGACGGCGCCGCGGTCGCGGCCGCGGGACACTCACTCGGCGAATACTCGGCGTACATCGCGGCCGGGGCACTGGCGCCCACCGACGCAGCCGCCCTGGTCCGGCGGCGTGGCGAGCTGATGCAGCAAGCCGGCACGGAGCGCCCGGGGACCATGGCGGCCGTGCTGGGACTCGCGACGGCCGAGGTCGAGGCGGCGTGCCGCGCCGCGTCGAGCGGAGGCGCGGTGGTCGTGGCCGCGAACCTGAACGCGCCCGACCAGACCGTGATCTCGGGCGATCCCGAGGCCGTGGCGAAGGCGGGCGCGGAGTGCAAAGCGCGCGGTGCCAAGCGCGTAGTGCCACTCAAGGTGAGCGGCGCGTTTCACTCATCCCTCATGGCGCCGGCGGCGAACCACCTGCGGGTGGCGCTCGAGCATGCGCCGTTCCAGGACCCGCGGTTCCCGGTGATCGCCAACGCGACGGCCGAGCCCGTGCGCGACGCGACCCGGGCGCGCCGCCTGCTCGCCGACCAGCTCACCGCTCCCGTCCGTTGGGTCGCCTGCATGCAGCGCGCTGCCGAGCTCGCCGGAGCGGACGCCCGGTTCATCGAAGTCGGGCCGGGGAACGTGCTCGCCGGGTTGCTGCGGCGCATCGTGCCCGGGGCGAACGTCACGTCCCTGGGAACCGCCGACGACGTGGCGGGCTTTCTGGAGGCGGCCTGACGCACATGCGGAATGCGGAGTGCGGAATGCGGAATTTCAACGAGAGTTCGCTCGCCTCCCGACGCTCCCACGTACATTCCGCATTCCGCATTCCACATTCCGCACTCGGGGCAGGGTGGGGATGAGAATCGACTTGTCCGGAAAAGTGGCGGTCGTCACGGGGGGGAGCCGCGGCATCGGGCACGCCATCGCGCAGGCGCTGGCCGTGGTGGGGGCCAAGGTCGCGATCCTGGGGCGCGACGTCCCCAGGGCCCAGGCGGCGGCGCACGCCCTGGCCAACGGCACGGCGCGCGGCTACGGCTGCGACGTGGCCGACGCCGCCCAGGTAGAGACGACGATCGCCGCGGTAGAGCAGGACTTCGGGCGGATCGACGTCGTCGTGAACAACGCCGGGACCACGCGCGACAACCTGCTGTTCCGGATCGGCGAGGACGATTGGGACACCGTGATCGACACGAATCTGAAGGGCGCGTTCCTCGTGACCAAGCACGCGGCTCGCGGGATGATCAAGCGCCGCTGGGGACGGATCGTCAACATCACGAGCGTGGTGGGCATCTACGGCAACAAAGGGCAGTCCAACTACACCGCGTCCAAGGCCGGCCTGATCGGCTTCACCAAGTCCGTCTCCAAGGAGCTGGCCTCCCGCAACGTGCTGGTGAACGCCGTGGCACCCGGATTCATCGATACGGAGCTCACGCGTGCCATCCACGGCGACGCGCGGGCGGCCTTGCTGGCGGCAATCCCGCTGGGCCGGCTGGGGCAGGGGTCGGATGTCGCCGCGGCGGTGCTCTTTCTCGCGTCCGACTTCGCGAGCTACATTACGGGTCAGGTGCTGGTCGTCGACGGCGGGATGGTGCTGTGATCTTTTTCCCACACCCCATTGAGGGCACCCATGGCAATGGACATGAAGCAGCTCGAGGAGAAGGTCAAAGACATCATCGTCGAGGAGCTGGGGGTGGAGCGCGACAAGCTCACCTCTGACGCGAGCTTCATGGAGGACCTGGGCGCGGACAGCCTCGACACGGTGGAGTTGGTGATGGCCTTCGAGAAGGAATTCGACATCGACATCCCCGACGAGGAAGCCGAGAAGCTGCGGACGGTGGGACAGGCGCT
>WNGI01001707.1_pt1 | contig 18555 bp, 19 predicted proteins | sample 5400621 | NCBI WGS metagenome assembly WNGI01 (sample SAMN13153374, study PRJNA577476) | soil metagenome | isolation source: 20 cm soil or saprolite under Garry oak tree replicate 1 | place: USA:California | collected 2016-06-15
CAGCATAGGCGGGCTCGGGGACAGACCGGGAGATCGGCTCGGGCTCCGGCGGCGGGGGTGCCCCGGCCGTGCCTTCGACTCGACGCACCGCGAGGTGCCGCATGACACCGTCGGTGATGCGGAGGACCCGTGACAGCTCCGCGAGCGTCTCCGGGTCGGCGTCGAAGTTCAGAAGGTGGTACGAGCCCTCGCCCTTGTGGGCGATCTCGTATGCCAGCCGGCGCCGTCCCCAGACGTCGTGCCGAACCCACGTCCCATTGGCTTTCTCCACGAGCTCACGCGCGCGTTTGATGATCTCCTCCTGCCGCCCTTCTGGCAGGTCCGGATCGAGCATGAGCAAAATTTCGTACGCAACCACTAGTTCCCGAGACCTCCCTTCCTTTGGTCTGAATCGGCCTCACCGGCTGGCGCCACTCGGGAAAGGAAGCGCGATGGCAAGGCAGGAAGGCGGCCAGTGTAGCATCGCCGCGATGAAGCACCCGTCCGCGTGGCTGCTCGGCGGGTTCGCGCTGTTCGGCTTCCTGCGCCGGCGGCGCGAAGCCCCTCTCGGCCCCGATCCGCGCGCTGACGATCTGCGCCGAAAGCTCGCGGAATCCCGCTCGATCGTCGAGGAACGCGACGAGTTCGAGGCCGCCGAGGTCACCGTCGACCTCGCCGAGCCTGCACCCGTCGATCCCGATTCGCGACGTCGCGCCGTGCACGACGCCGGGCGGGCGACGGTCGAACGCATGCGCGACCTCTAGCCGCGTACGACGGACCAGAACTCGGCGGCGAGCACGGTCGCGGCGGCGACGAGCACGGTCGTTCCGCCGGGCGGGAGGTCCGCGTAGTAGGCGATCGTGATCCCGGCGAGCACCGAGCCGAGCCCGATGCCCATGCCGAGCAGGATCGTCGAGCGCATGCTCCAGGCGATCCGCGACGCGGCGATCACCGGTAGCACCATCAGCGCGGCGATCAGCAGGATCCCGACGATGCGCATCGACAGCGCGATCGTCACGGCGGCGAGCGCGACGGTGAGCGCGTTGAGCGCAGAGACCGGGAGCCCTGCGACTCGCGCGCCTTCCTCGTCCACCACGACCGCGACGAGCGGCCGGTAGAGCAGGGCGATCGCGGCCAGGGCGCAGGCGCCGAGCGCCGCGATCACGGCGAGGTCTCCTCGCGTGACGGTCAAGATCGAGCCGAAGAGGAACTGGAAGAGGTTCACGTTGAGGGCGCCGGCGGCCGACACCAGCACGACGCCCCCGGCGATCCCGGTGTAGAAGATCAGCGCGAGCGCCTGGTCGCCTGCGGTTCGCCGCCGGGCACGGATCCATTCGATCGACAGGCCTCCGGCGACCGAGACGACGAGGGCCGTCAGAACGAGCGGGAGGTCGAGCAGATAGCCGAGCGCGACACCCGCGAACGCGACGTGGCCGATCCCGTCGCCGACCAGGCTGAGTCGTCGCTGCACGAGAAAGAAGCCGACCGCGGGCGCAAGCAGTCCGACCACGATCCCGGCGCCGAACGCGAGCCGCATGAACTCGAGATCAAGCATGCGCGTGCGAGGGGTCGTGCCAGACGTCGGGCAGGCCGGAAGGAGGCCCGTCGAAGACGATGCCGCCGCGGATGAGCACGATCCGCTCGACGAAGCGTTCGACAGCGCCGAACTCGTGCGAGACGTAGAGGATCGTCATCCCGAGCTCGTTCCGAAGCCTCTGCAGGAGTGCCGCGATCGCGTCTTGCGCCTCGACATCGACGCCGGTCGTCGGTTCGTCGAGCACGAGCAGCTCCGGCTCGGCGGCGAGGGCCTTCGCGATGAAGGCGCGCTGCTGCTGGCCGCCGGAGAGCGTCGAAAGGCGGCGATCGGCCTGTGGCGTCAGGGCGACGCGGTCGATCGCCTGGCGCACGGCTTCCCTGTCGACGCCGGAGAGCGGTCCGACCAGCCGTGTCCGTGACGCGCGTCCGGTGGTGACGAGCTCGCGGACCGTGACCGGTGCGTCGATCCCGGCCTGAGCCCGCTGCGGGAGGTACCCGACCTTCCGCACGAGCAACTCGACGCGTCCCGACGTCGGCTCCTCGAGCCCGACCACGAGCCGGACGAGCGTGGTCTTACCGCCTCCGTTCGGCCCCGCGATCGCCACGAACTCGCCACGCTCCACCTCGAGATCGATCTCGCGCAGGACGGGAGGTGCGTGCCCGTACGCGAAAGAGACTCGCTGCAGTCGCAGCGCTAGCGGCAAGCCAGTGCCTTCCGCAGCGCCTCAAGATTCCGGCGCATCAGCGTCAGGTAGTTGTCGCCGCGCTTCTGCTCGGTCGGCGTCAGACCTTCGATCGGATCGAGCACGGCAGTGCGCGCTCCGACCTCGCGCGCCACCGTGTCTGCCAGCCGCGGCGAGACCAGCGTTTCGAAGAACACCGTGGTCGCGTGCGTTCGGCGGACGACCTGGATCACGTGTGCGAGCTGCTTCGGCGTCGGCTCGGTCTCCGGAGCGAGCCCGGTGATCGAGACCTGCTCGAGCCCGTAGCGGGCCGCGAGGTAGCCGAACGCGGCGTGGCTCGTGACGACCTCGTGTCGTTTGCAGTCGCGCAACTCTTGCCGGTATTCGGCGTCGAGCTTGCTCAGGTGGGCGACCAGCGCGGTCGAGGGACGACCCAGCGCCCTACCGATCCTGTTCGCCACGCGTTCGAAGAGGATCGGATCGAGCCAGACGTGCGGGTCCGCGGTGAGGCCGGCCTCCACACCATCGGCGGCGTGCAGCGGCAGGCCGGCGAGGATGTCCACCTTTTTGCCGCGCGCCTGCTCGACCGCTTTGCTCACTGCAGGCTGGAAGCCGTGGCTCAGGTAGAGGACGACGCTCGCTTCCTGGATCCGCGCGACTTCGCGCGGTGTCAGCTCGAGGTCGTGAGGCTCGGCGCCGGGCGGCGTCAGATTTTGGACGTCGAATGCGGGCCCTCCGATTCGCTCGGCGGCGTATGCGAGGGGATAGAACGCAGCCACCACCGACTTCCCTCCTCCGGAGCCGCCTGACCCGCAGCCTGCGAGGACTCCGATCAGGACAAGAATGAGAACTATTCTCGAAATCACGCTCGGGACGATACACTGCGAACATGATCTGGGCGAGTCATGCGCTCGAGACACTCGAAGGCGCCGGCTTTCGGAGTGGGGGCGCCCGACGTGCCGTCGTGGAGCTCCTGGGCCGCCAGAACTGCTGCATGAGCGCGCAGGAGATCTTCGACAGCCTTCGGCGCGCCAGGCGGCCGGTCGGGATCGCCTCCGTCTACCGCGCCCTCGAGACGCTCGCAGATCTGAGGCTGGTCAAGCGAATCGATGCGGGCGACGGGATTGCGCGCTTCGAGCCGGCGAGGCCCGACGGAGACCACCACCATCACCTCGTCTGCCGCGACTGCGGGAAGGTTGAGGCGTTCAGCGACGCAAGGCTCGAGCGCGCGATCGACAAGGTCGCCGACGGCCTGGGGTACTCGGTCGAGGAGCACGAAGTCGTGCTGACCGGCGCCTGCGCCGACTGCGCCGCCTAGGGCTACACCTAACGCGGAGCGAACGCTTCCGCGCCTGCGACGAGACCCCGGGCGACCTTCAGCTGATACGACGGCGACTGCAGGAGCCGTCTTTCGACGGGGTTCGTCATGAAGCCGCACTCGACCAGGATTGCCGGAACGTTCGCCCAGTTGAAGCCGGTCAGGTCCGAGCGCTGTACAAGTCCGAGGTTGCGCGCGCCGGTCTGCCGGGCGACCGCCGCCTGTACCCTGCGGGCAGCGCGCACGCTCGCGGCGTAGATGTCGTCCGTCCATCCGGCGTGCAGCGCGGGCACGAGCGTTTTGATCCCATTGAGCGACGGGTCGGTCGCGCCGTCGGCGTGAATCCTGATCATCAGGGCCGCGTGTCGCACGTTGCAGAAGCGCGCGCGCTCGATATTTCCTCCCGCGTAGGTGCGCCCTGTGCGAGTCATCGCGACGCGATAGCCGTCGCGCTTCAGCAGCGCGCGTGTCCGAAGCGCGATCGCCAGGGCGACCGGCGCCTCTCCGGCAGTGCCGCCGCCGTCCTTGATCTTCAGCCGCGAGGAGCCCGGGCCGATCGGCTCGGTCTGGCGGCCGATCGCCGGAATCGTGCCGTGGCCGGGATCGAGGCAGATCAACGGGGTTGGCGAGACGGCCATCACGGGCAAAGAGTTTGCCTGTAGTGGACCCGCTGCTCGCTTTCGACAAGCTCGTCGGCCGTTCGGTCGAGCGGCTCTTCCGCTCGCATCACGCGCGGCGGCTGCGACGAATCGGCTGGGAGCACGCCCTCGAGCCTCCGACTTCGGATCTCTGGGCATCCGGTAAGCCGGCGCCGCGGGCCGGGTGCAAGGTGGAGGTCCTGATCGACGGCGCCGAGGCGCTACCTCGGCTCGAGGCTGAGCTGCGCAAGGCGCGTTCACACGTCCATCTCGCAGGCTGGTTCCTGTCACCCGACTTCGCACTCGTGCGCGAGCCGGTTAGAGTGGAGTTACGGACGCTCCTCGCAGAGCTGGCAGAGCGGATTCCTGTGCGCGTCGTGGTTTGGGCCGGCTCACCGCTGCCTCTCTTCCGCCCCGATCGCAAAGACGTGGCGCGCATTCTCCACACGCTCACGTCCGGTACGAAGATCAAGGCGGTCGCGGATCCGAAGGAACGGCCCATGCATTGCCACCACGAGAAGCTCGTCGTGATCGACGACGACGTCGCCCTCGTCGGCGGGATCGATCTGACGACGGAGTCGGGCGACCGGTTCGACACGAATGCCCACCCCGCACGCGGTGAGCTCGGTTGGCATGACGCCGCCTGCCTGCTTCGAGGTCCTGTCGTGACGGACGTCGCCGCCCATTTCGCCCAGCGGTGGCGCGACCTCAGCGGCGACGCCCTTCCCGAACCGAGCCCAAGGCCGCCGGCGGGTGACGTCGAGGTGCAGGCAGTCCGGACCGTGCCCGAGGACGTCTATGAGTCGGTTCGGGGCGGCGATTTCCGGATCCTCGAGTCGTACGTGCGCGCACTTCGCTCGGCGCAGCGCCTCGTCTACCTCGAGAACCAGTTTCTCTGGTCGGGCGAGATCGTGCAGATCCTTCTGGACAAGATCGTGCAGCCGCCGTCCTACGATTTCCGGCTGCTAATCGTGCTGCCGGCGAATCCGAACGACGGGCGCGACGACACCCGTGGCCAGCTGGCGAACCTGATCGATGCGGACAATGGTGCGGGGCGTGTCCTCGCCTGCACGTTGCGCGCGCTCGGCGAGCGCGGTCCGTGTCCGATCTACGTCCACGCGAAGATCGGAATCGTCGACGATCGTTGGCTGACGCTCGGCTCAGCGAACCTCAACGAGCACTCGCTCTTCAACGACACCGAGATGAACATGGTCACCTGCGACGCCGAGCTTGCACGGACCACGAGGTTGCAGTTGTGGGCGGAGCATCTCGAGCGCACACAAGAAGAGGTATCCGCCGACGCGGTTTGCGTCGTGGACGAGCTCTGGAAGCCAATCGCGGCAGAGCAGTACGAACGTCGCCAGGCGGGTCTCCCACCGACGCACCGGCTGTGTCTGCTCCCGGGTGTGTCTCGGCGCTCGCGCCGATTGCTCGGTCCGTTGCAGGGCCTGCTTGTCGACGGTTAATTAGTTTCGCCGAGGGCAACACGGATTCGATGGCCACCCGCCGAGAGCTTCCAGCGGACATCGCCGCCGCGTTCGATCGCGTTCCCGAGGCGGGCTCCCGCTTCGCTGCGTTACCGCTCGAACGCCAAGCCGCCTGGCTCGATTGGATCGATCGAGCGCGCGGCCGCCGGGCTCGCGCGGGACGGATCGACGAGATGATCCGGCGGTCGCTGCCTTCGGCAGCCGTGGCCGAGGAAGAGGTCGCACAGCCGGCCGGCCCACCGCCCGAGCGCTACTGGTGGTTGTGGCTCGTGCTCCTGCTGCTGCTCGTTGTGGGCGGTCTGCTGGCCTGGTACTTCCTCAGCCGCGGCAGTGACAAAGCGACGGTTCCGAACGTGATCGGCCTCCGTGAAGACGCCGCCGCGGTTCGGATTCACGACCGCGGTCTCGACGTGCTCCCGCGCACGGATGCGAGCAACCGGCCGCCTGGCATCGTGTTCGCCGAGAAGACAGGCCCAGGCACGCAGCTCGACAAGGGCCAGGCGGTCACGATCTTCATCTCGAGCGGTCGCCTCGGCGTCCCGGACGTGACGGGTCTGCCCCTGCCGGATGCGCAGCAGAAGTTGACGGCCAAGGGGTTCAAGGTCGAGGTCAAACGCGTCGCGTCCTCCCGTCCCAAGGGGATCGTCATCGGCCAGGAGCCGGTCGCGGGCGTTACCGCGGTGAGCGGGACAACGGTGACGCTGAACGTCTCGAGCGGGATCAAGCCGGTCGTCGTCCCGCGCGTGGTCGGGCAGACCCAGGGCGCCGCAGTGGACGCCCTGACGAAGCTCGGCCTGAAGCCGGTCCTCGAGAACGTCCCGTCCGACAAGCCCGTCGGAACCGTGGTCGGCCAGAACCCGCCGACAGGGAAGGAAGTCGACAAGGGCGCGAAGGTGGTCGTCAACGTGTCGACCGGCACGGGCCCGTCGACGACGACGGTTGCGACCACGACGACGACCACGGGCGCCACGACTACTACCGCCTCCGGGCCCGTTCGCGTACCACGCGTGGTCGCGCTTGCGCAGACGCCCGCGGTTCGCCGGCTGAACGTCTTGGGCCTTCGGCCGACCGTGGTCTACGTCCGTTCGAGCCAGCCCGCGAACAGAATCGTCGCCCAGTTGCCCGCGCCGGGCACGACACTGCGGCGCGGCTCGCGCGTGCGCGTCAACGTCTCGACGGGCCCGAACCCGCAACCGGCGACCGCTGTCCCCAACGTGGTCGGACAGGATCAGACCACGGCAGCGCAGACGCTCAGCGCCGCCGGTTTCAAGGTTGCGGTGCTGAACCGGCCGACGAGCGACCAGAGCATGGACGGCCTCGTAGTCGAGCAGCAGCCCAAAGCGGGGTCCAGGATCCCGGCGGGGTCGCAGGTCACGATCTTCGTCGGCCGCTTTTCGGGTTAGGAGCCCGGCGCGGCTTCAGCCGGCGATGGCCGGCAACCACAGTCGAAGCGCGCCAGGCTCCTTCGAGGCAGACCCGCGCCGCTGGAAAAACTTGCATTACCCTCGTCGCGAGATGACCGGCGGGGAAGAGCAGACGCAGACCTGGCATCACGGGATCGTCGCGAGCTGGTGGGCAGAGTTCAACGTGGGCGGCCCGGAGATCGAGTACTTCCAGAGATTCATCGAGGACGACGGTCAGCCTGCGCTCGACGTCGCGTGCGGGACCGGACGCCTGCTTGTCCCCTACCTTCGCGCCGGGCTGGACGTCGACGGCTGTGACATCTCGCCGGACATGCTCGCGCTCTGCCGCGAAAGGGCCGAAGCCGAAGGGTTGTCACCGAATTTGTTTGCGCAGGCAATGCACGAGCTCGAGCTGCCACGCAGGTACAGGACGATCGTGGTCTGCGGCGGTTTCGGTTTGGGCGGCAATCGCGAGCAGAGTTTCGAGAGCCTCGAGCGCATCTACGAGCATCTCGAGCCCGACGGTCTCCTGCTGCTCGACAACGAGGCGCCCTATGCGGACGCGGGCCTGTGGCGTCATTGGCTCAAAGAGGAGCGGCACGCATTACCGAAGCCCCGGCGAGAGTTGGGTGAGGGGGACCGGCGGCAAGCTTCCGACGGGACGGAGTACGAGCTGCGCAGCCGGATCGTCGAGCTCGACCCATTGGCGCAATGTGTGACGCTCGAGATGCGCGCCGACATGTGGCGGAACGGCGAGCACGTGGCGGAGGAGCACGTCTTGAGAATGTCCTTGTACTTCACGCACGAGCTTGCCGCGATGCTCGAGCGCGCAGGCTTCACCGACGTGAGCCTCACGGGCGACTATGCGGACGAAGAACCGAATTCGGACACCGAATTCGTCGTCTTCAGGGCAAGGAAGCCGCGAACGGAGGCCACCGGCCGCGGGTGACCGCAAACACCGCGACCGGTGAGCCTCGTGCCGTCTGTCTGCGTCTATTCCCGGTGAGAGGGCTGGCTCTTGCGGCAAAGCGGGCCCAGGCGCGAGGTCAAGGCGCGGCGAAAAAGTTATCAGATTTGTTACGTAGCGCACAAAGGTAAGCAGCCCTCGAATGCGCACTGCCCGAGTTGCGGGACGCGTGGTCGTGGTCTCTTAACGCCGCATGCGGCTGACACCGCTCGGTTCTGGAGCGCTCAGCCGGTGCTCGTGCTCGTCAGGGTCGCCCGCGCTCCGGCCGCCCGTACCGCTGTCGATAGCGAGGCGATGTCGTACGCACCGTGCTGGCGGCGGCTGTTGATGAAGAAGGTGGGCGTGCCGGTGACGCCGCTGAGGTCTGCGCTGTCGACGTCTTCGGCAACGCGGGCTGCGCCGGTGTGCTCGCGCAGGCTGTTCGTGAAGCGTTCGACGTCGAGGCCCAGCAGCTCGGCGTAGGCGACCAGGTCGTCCGGCCGGAGCGCGTCTTGGTTATCGAGCAGGAGATCGTGCATCTCCCAGAACGCGCCCTGGTCGGCCGCTGCCTCGGCGGCTTCCGCGGCCAGCTGGGCGTGGGGGTGGACGTCGTTCAGGGGCACGTGCCGCCAGACGTAACGGATATCGGTGAAGTCGCGGCGGAGCTCGCGTACGACCGGTTCCGCTTGCCCGCAATAGGGGCACTCGAAATCTCCGTACTCGACAACCGTGACCGGCGCATCGATCGGCCCGCGAATGTGATCGCGTTCCGGATCGACATCCCTGTAGAGGTCGACGAGCGGCTGAGCAGACCCGAGCAGCGCGCGGATCCGCAGGCGCCGAGGGAGGAGCGCCGTCGCGCGGAACAGCAGCCAGGTGATGAGCGCCGCGCTCAAAGCGGCGCTGAGGACGCCGACCTTCGCCTCTTCGAGCTGACGACCGTCGAAGGCGAGCGTCGCGATCAGCAGCGCGATTGTGAAGCCGATCCCGGCGATCGTGCCGCCGCCGGCGACCGCCGCCCAGCCCACCGGAGGCTGCAGCCGTCTGTGGCTCAGACGCGTCACCAGCCACGAGCCGCCGAGAATGCCTACCGGCTTGCCGACGACGTAGCCGACCAGGATCCCGAGCGTGATCGGCGACCTGAACGCTTGTGCCAAAAAGCTGCCGCTGACGACGATCCCCGCGTTCGCGAGCGCGAACAGCGGCACGATCACGTAACTCGTCCAGGGGTGAAACAGTTGCTGCAGCCGTTCGTTGGACGACGTCGCCGCCCTGATCTCCACTCCTGCGACACGTGCCAGTTCCGCGGTGGGTTGCTCGCGGAACTCGCGGAACCGTTCCGACGCGCGCTCGAGACTCGACCGCGGAGCCGGGTAGGCGTAGACGAGGAGCCCCATCGCGAGCCCGATCACGACGGGCTCGATTCCCGACTTGAGCAGGCTCACCCACGCGGCAGCCCCGAGCGCTGCATAAGCAAGACCGGTGCGGACTCCGGAGCTACGCGCGACGAGCACGACTCCGAGAAAGCCGACTGCTGCGAGCAGTGGCACGACGTGGAGCGCGTTTGTGTAGACGGTGGCGATGACGAGGAGCGCGACGACGTCGTCGACGACGAGGACCGTGAGGAGGAACGCCCGCAGACGGTCGGGAAAGCGCGGCCCGACGAGGGCAAGCAGGCCGAGCGCGAAGGCCGTGTCGGTCGACATGGCTATTCCCCACCCGTGCGCAGACGAGCGGCCGGCGTTGAAGGCGAGGTAAATGGCAATCGCCAGCGCCATGCCTCCGATCCCGGCGACCAGCGGCAGGGCAAAACGCCGCCGCTCGCGGAGCTCTCCCAGATCGAACTCTCGTCGTGCCTCGAGCCCGACGACGAAGAAGAAGAACGTCATCAGCCCGCTGTTCACCCAATGGCGAAGATCCAGCGCGACGCCTGCGTCGCCGATGTCGATCGAGAGCTTCGTCCTCCAGAGCGAGCCGTACGACGACGCGTCAACGTTCACCCAGACGAGCGCCGCGGCCGCCGCGGCCAGCAAGACCGCCGCACCGCCGGTCTCGGTGCGCAGGAACTCCCGCAGCGGCGTCTGCACGCTACGCGCCCAGGCCGTTCGTCCCGAGAACGGTGACGGCCGACTGCTCGGATCGCCGTCAGCGCTCGCGGCGCTCACCCTCCCGCACCCAGACGACGTCGGCAGATCTCTTGATCGCTGCCATCTCAACCTTCTCCCTTCTGGAAGCGTGCAGCAGCCGCGGCCGCTTCCGGACGATTTTTGCCGATATCCCTTCCCGACCGAAAACGCGGAGCGTCTGCCGAGGCTTCCCGAGCGGCGCTAGGCCGCGGCCACAGGAGGTTCGGCCAAGCGCGCATAGCGCAGCGCTTCCCAGAGCAGGTCGATCGTCACCGTCAGGCCGGGAACCTCATCCGTCATTCCCAAGCGCCAGAGCTCCTGCCTCTGTTCGATGCAGGACTCGATCGCTGTTGTGATGGCGGAAACGTCATCGCCGCAGCCACCGAGCAGATGATCGGCCCACACGGTGCGGAGCCGAGAGGCATCCGTGGTCTCGGCGATGAATCCGCACACCGGGCAGATGATGCTCTCCATGGTTTGCATGGTAGACGCGTAGCCAGGCTGCTCTGAGAGAAAGTCTTACTCAAGACTTAGCTGTGTTTGGAAGACGAAGCCGAACGCACGCAAGCGGAGGTCCGCGAGCTCGTCGTCGCCGAGGGTGTTCAGGTCGCGACCCTCGAAGAAGACCTGCCCGGACGTCGGACGGTCGAGTGCACCGAGCAACTGCAAGAGAGTCGTCTTGCCGGAGCCGCTCGGACCGACGAGCGCGACGATCTCTTCGCTCAAGCAGGCATCTGTGCTGGGCATCGTACTGGTACCGCTGACGATGATCGGTGCACTTCTCGCCCTCGCGCTCGTCGATTCGAGCGCCCTGTAGTTTCCGAAGCCGTTAGGAAAGTCGACAGACGGCCGACCCACGCTGGCAGGCTGACGGCGTGACTCACGGCGTGATCGTCACGCTGGCAGCGCTCGGTGTGGTCGGGCTAGTCCTCGCCGGGATCCTGCTCCTCACCGGCCTGCTCTGGCTCTCCGGCCACCGCCTGCCTTTGCGCACATTGCGGCGTTGGCTCTGGGGCTACGAGCTCTGGCTGGCGTTCCTCGTCGCCGCAGTGGCGACCGGGGGCAGTCTCTTCTTCTCCGAGGTTGCGCACTTCGTCCCCTGCGAGCTCTGCTGGTTTCAGCGGATCTGTATGTATCCGCTCTCGATCACGACGTTGCTGATGGCGCTCGCGGACGACCATCGCGCAGCCAGGTACCTGCTCCCATTGCCGCTCGTCGGCGCCGGCGTCTCGACGTACCACCTTCTCGTCGAGAACGGTGTCGTCAAGCAGGCGCAGGCTTGCCTGCTTTCCGCGCCCGGCGGGTGCGCGACGAAGTGGATCAACGAGTTCGGCTTCGTGACGATCCCGACGCTCGCGCTGACTGCGTTCGTGCTCCTTTTCGCTGCCCTGTTGTTCAGCGCGTTCGAGCCCGTGGTCCCGACGGCGGAAGCGAAGACGGAGACGTAGCCGACGCCGCTACCTTGAATTCAGATGCCTAGCGGGAAGCAGAGCAAGCGGCAGCGCCGCGCAGCCAGGACTGGGCCCCCGCCCGTCCAGAGGAAAGGCCGGCGCCGGCAGGCGTCGCGGCGCGCGCTTCTCACCGCCGCGGCGGTGATCGTGCTTGCCGCGGTTGGCGTCACGCTCGGAGTCGTCCTCAACGCGGGATCGTCCAAGGCTTCCGTGCCTGCGCGTGGCTCGCTCGTGAACGCATTGCCGGGTGCCGCCGACGTGCAGCGGCTCCTCCAGGGGATCCCGCAGCGTGGCAACGTCCTCGGCTCGCAGTCGGCGCCGGTGACGCTCGTCGAGTACGTCGACCTGCAGTGCCCGTACTGCCAGCAGTTCGAGACTCAGGCGATGGCCGCGCTGATCGGACAGTACGTGCGCACCGGCAAGGTGAAGATCGAAGCTCGCCCGATCGCCTTCATCGGCCCGGACTCGCAGCGCGGCCGCGCCGCCGCAATCGCGGCCGGCGAGCAGAACAAGTTCTTCAACTTCGTGCAGATCCTCTACCTGAACCAGGGCGTCGAGAACACAGGGTGGCTCAACGACCAGATGATCGTGTCCGCTGCTGCCAGCATCCCTGGCCTCGACGTGCCGCAGCTTCTCTCCGGCCGGAGCTCCGCGACCGTCAACACGCGCGCCGCCGCCTACGACCAGCAGGCAGCAGCCGACAACGTGCGGGCGACGCCGACGATCCTGGTCGGCAAGAGCGGCGGGACGCTGCGGCCGGTAGCGCTGAAGTCGCCGACCGACGGCCGGTCGGTGGCGTCCGCGATCAACGCGGCACTTCGCAGCTAGCCGCCCAGCACGACTCTCACGTTCGCGGGCGGGCATAGTTACCAGGTGGACATCCAGTCCCTCGCAAAAGTACTTCGAGCGTTCACCGCCAAGCGGGGCAAGAAGGCGTGATCGAGGACATCGGGGCCGGCCTGGCGCGCTGGGTGACACCGCACCCGGAGTGGAAGCCCGAGGAGGATTACCTCGACGAGTCGTATCGAGACGTCGCTTCCGTGCTGCACGTCGCGCCGGACGCGCTCGTTCTCGTCGACCCGCTCGTGCCCGATTCGTTGTGGCCCGAGCTCGACGCTCGGATCGAGGCGGCTCGGAAGCCCGTGGTCATCGTCACGACGATCCACTGGCACGTGCGCAACCGCGACGAAGTCGCGAAGCGGTACGACGCTCGCGTGGGCGGCGAGCTTCAGGGTGTACGCGCCTTCGACGCGGGGCGCCAGGACGAGGTTGCGCTCTGGCTCGAGGGAGCACAGGCGGTCGTCCTCGCCGACGCCGTGGTCGGGGACCAGCACGGCGGACTGCGCATGTCGCCCTGGTACAAGTTCGAGGCGGAGCGGGAGCGGACGCGTCAAGCGCTGCTGCCGCTGCTCGACCTTCCGATCGCGATCGCCCTTCCCGCCCACGGCAACGCCGTCCTGGAGGATGGAAAGCAGGCGCTCGAGAAGGCGCTCGGTAGAGCGCCTGACGATCGTTTCGTTTCTGACACAGGAGGTTCGGGCCAGTGATTGACGTGCAGCGAGTCGACTACATCCGCATCCCGGTGACGGACATGCAGAAGGCGAACCACTTCTACGGCGAGGTTCTGGGCCTCGAGAGGAACCCGCACTCGCCGGACGAGGACTGGGTCGAGTACGAGACCGGCAACGTGACGCTGGCGGTGATGACGCCGCACACCCACGGCCTCGAGTTCACACCGTTGCCGCCCGGAACGATTGCTCTGCGCGTCCCCGACGTGGCCGAGGCGAGGGCGAAGCTGGAGGTGGCCGGCGTGCAGGTCAATGACATGTGGGACTCGGGCGTCTGCCATGGGGCCGGGTTCCGCGACCCGGACGGCAACGCCATCCTCCTCCACCACCGCTACAAGCCGTACGAGAAGACCTAGCCCCGTTCGTTCGCTACCTGGGCACCGGACGGTGCCGCAGTGCGCGTGACAACCAGCCGACCAAGCCACCGAGGAGCAATCCGGCCTCCGGCGCAAGGGGAACGTCGGTCGTCAGGCTGACGAGGATCCCAACCGCCACACCGACCACAGCGCCCACGGCGACAGGCCAAAGCCGCGTGCGAGAGGTCGCGCGCTCCCCCGCTCGGTCAGACAACGGGTACGGGTGGCGCTTCGGGCACGTCCTCGTGCGGCTTCGATTCCACGTTCAGGTGGGGCATCCATTCGAGCCAGCGGGGGAGGTACCAGTTCCATTCGCCGAGCAGCTTCATTGCTGCCGGCAGCAGTACGCCGCGGATCAGCGTCGCGTCGAGCAGCACTGCGATGGCGAGGCCGACGCCGAGCTGTTTGATGTCGAGTGCGCTCAGCGACGCGAAGATCGCGAAGACGGCGATCATCACCGCTGCGGCGCTCGTGACGGTGGAGGCTGTGCTGCGGATGCCGCGTTCGACGGCCTGGTCGGTCGGCACGCCCTGGTCGACGAGCTCCTTGACCCGGCTGAGGATGAAGACGTGGTAGTCCATCGAGAGCCCGAAGAGGACTGTGAAGAGGAAGAGCGGTAGCCAGGTGACGACAGCCCCGCTGGAGTGGAAGCCGAGCAGTCCTTGCAAGTGGCCGTACTGGAAGATCCAGACGAGCACGCCGTAGGCGGCGCCGACGGAGAGCAGGTTGAGGATGATCGCTTTGATCGGGATCACGATTGAGCGGAACGTCAGAAGCAACAGCAGGAAGGCGAATCCGAGCACGAACGCGAACACGATCGGCGCGCGTGACTTCATCGTCTTGTTGAAGTCGACGTTGGCTGCGGTCGCGCCGGTAACGGCCTGCTCGGTCTCGGCCGGTAGCGTCGCGAGCACGGGTGGAATCACCTGAGTGCGCAGAGTCTCGAGTGCGCGCACAGCGGTTGCGTCCTGCCCCTCGCCGGCTAGCGGGAAGTCAACGCGTGCAACCGTCTTCGCCTTGTTGACGGCGACGCGAATCGGCTGCTGAATTACACCGGTCGCGAGGGCGCGCTTCTTGAACTCGGCGTACGCCTTCGCGAACTGCGGTGTCGTGACGTCTTCGGCCCTGACGACAAGGTGCGCAGGATCCTGGGAGCCGGGGAAGGACGCCTGGATCGTGTCGTAGGTCTTGACGATGCTCAGGCTCTTGGGTAGGTCGGTGAAGCTCGACTGCTTGGTATGCAGATTCAGCACTGGCAGCGCAAGCACGACCAGCAGCGCCATCGAGACACCTACTGCGATCAGGGGGCGCCGCATCGACTTGGTGATGACGAAACCCCATAGCCTCGACTCCTGCCGGTTGCCTTTGAGGCGTTGCAGCACCGTCGGCGTCTCACGCAGCCAGACAAGCCAGCGCGGTTGTCTCTTGAACGGGCGCAGGAGGCGCAGCACTGTGGCGGCGAGCACCTGGCGAACGCCGCGTTCGATGTAGCGGTCGAACTTGCCCAGCAGCGCCGGCAGCACGGTCAGTGATCCGACCAGCGAGCTGAAGACGACGAGCATGGCCCCGATCCCAATCGACGTAAAGATCTTCGTGCCGGCAAACAACATCCCCGCCATCGCGACCAGCACGGTGAAACCGGAAATCAGGACCGCCTGACCGGAGGTTGCGGCGGCACGGAAGAGCGCGTCATGTCCCTGATGCCCGGCGGCACGCTCCTCGCGCTCGCGCTTCAGATAGAAGAGCGAATAGTCGACCCCGACCGCCATCCCCATCAGCAGGATTACCGACTGAGTCGCATCGGAGGCATGGAAAACGTGGCTCGCCAGCGCCGACAGCCCCACCGAAGCAAGCACCGCCGAGAAGGCGAGCAAGACCGGTACGCCGGCGGCGACGAAGGCCCCGAAGGCGATCAGCAAGATCACGAAGGTGATCGGCACGGAGAGCTTCTCCGCCTTCACAAAGTCCTTGTCGATCGTCTTACTCAACTCATGGGTCGCGCTCGCAAATCCGAACTCTGCGACCGTGAAGGCAGGGTTCGCCTTCTGAAGTCCCGCGACAGCGTCGAGCAGCGGTTGCACGCGGGCGTCGGCTGTGTCGAGCTTTCCCTTCATGTCGAACTCGATGAGCTGTGCGCGCCGGTCTTTCGAGATCTGACCCCCGGCTCCGGTGCGCAATTTGGTCACCTGTGGCATCGTGCGTAGCTTTGCGAGCACGCTCTGTACGGTCGAGCGGAAGGCGGGGTCAGCGACGGTTCGCGTCTCCGAGCGGACGATGACGCTCTCTGCCGCAGGCGTGTCGAAGCCGGCGCTTGTAAGCAGCTGCTCCGCACGAGCCGCTTCGCCCGTGGCCTGCTCCGAGGCGGTCAGCGTGTGCGTTCCGACCGTCATGCCGAGGCCGATCGCGACCGCGACGAACGCGACCCAGATGACGACCGCGGTCTTCCAGTGCCCGGCGCTCCAACGTCCTGCACGGGCGGCAAAGTTGTAGCGGTTCATGAGCGGCTCCCAGAGGTCGGCGTACGAGCCTGAGCGGCTCGACGGGCGGCAGAATCCTCTACAATACACGAAAGATATTTCGTGTTTCTAGTTTCGCGATATTGGAGACGTGATAGTGGAGTCGCAGATGCCTGAGAAGCAGGGAGCTATTACGAAGGACCAGCCGACCGGGCGCTGGGTCTTCCTCACCAATCACGCGCACGTGCTTCTCTGCATCGCACGTGATCCTCAGGCCCGTACGCGCGACATCGCCGAGCAGGTAGGGATCACGGAACGGGCGACGCAACGGATACTGGCCGACCTAGTCGCCGAGGGATACGTCACTCGCGCCAAAGTCGGGCGGCGAAACCGCTACAAGGTCAATCCGCGTGGGCATCTCCGCCATCCCGTATTCCGGAACCTGACGATCGGGCCGCTGCTCGAAGTCCTAAATACGGTGAGATAACCGGCCGCCGGCTCGCGCCTGGTAAGTCGAGAGAGTTCGGGAAGTCAGGCGAAGGCGGACACGACGAACGAAGCGGTGACCGCGGCAAGACCGAACAGGCGAAGGCCGGTCCGATTCACAGCCTCAGGCTAGGCCGACGCCCGGCTCGGAACAGAACATCGCGGTGGCCCGAATGGGCCACCGCGATGGACGTGCTAGGAGGCGACTCTCGATCCGACTCTTCGAAGCCCGAGCCCGGCTGCGAGCATCGCTGAGCCGAGCAGGGCAAGAGCCCAAGCGGGGAAGCCGGTGAAAGGCAGCTCTCCGGCCTTGCCGGCAACCGCCTTGTTGGCAGCCGATGAGACGCGGGTCGCCTGGTCGCCCTTGACTTGCTGCGCCGGCTGGTTCCCAGCCGCCGGAGAACTGGCGGCCGGCTCGGACGCCGGGGAGGCTCCCGGCCCTGCGGATGATCCGCCGCTGCTCGGAGGCGCTGAATTCGTCGTCGTTGCCGGTGTAGTGCCCGTCTCAGTTGTCGTCGGCGTCTGGTTCGTACTCGTGGTCTGGTTCGTACTCGTGGTCTGGTTCGTGGTCGTCTGGTTCGTGGTCGTCTGGTTCGTGGTCGTGGTCTGGTTTGTACTCGTGGTCTGGTTCGTAGTCGTGGTCTCGTTCGTCGTCGTGGTCGTCGTCGTGCCAACTTGCTGGCAATGGTCCTCGTTGCCCCTCGCGTTCCCGTGATCCTCGCAATCCTTCCCGTTCTCGTTTGGATCGGGACGACAGTCAGGTCCGGAGTTGCCGTGCGAGCAGTCGTCGCCAGGGGATCCGGGAACTGTCGTGGAGGCAGTGTTTCCGTTCCCGTTCCCGTTCCCGTTGCCGTTGCCGGGATCGGCGAGGGCGGCTGACACACCGAGACCGGCGATCAGTAGACCAGCCATCGCTACGACTTTCGCGGCCTTCAGCGTCCATCCCGTCATACAAGTCCTCTCGTTTCCGTGGATGGGGCTCGCCACCTGACGCCCTTGACCAACCAGGCCTGGAAGCGTTCCCCCCTCTGAGTCATGGTGTTAAAAAAGGCGGTTGAAGGGCGCGCCACGAAGGTCCTGATGCGACTGGACCTAGGAGGGTGGGGTCGATCCCCGCCCCAGGTGCGCCCACCGAAGGCCGCCTAGAAAGGGAAGCCGACGGCCGGTCTCGAACCGGGGCCCCTTTCATCACACGAGCTGAGCTGACCGGGCAGCGTCCGGCCCCGGTCTGTTGGAGTTCCATAGCTTCATGATGTACAGACGCATCGGATGTCCAACGGCAGCTTCTGGCAGGTTTCGCCGGGTAAATTCCGGCCGAACGATAAGATCGGAGTAGCTTTTTGGGATGCGGCCGTTCGTCGTCGTCCTCGGACCCGCGGCCGCGTCGAGCGCGCAAGAAGACGAATTCAGAGGGATCGGCGCGCGGGGCGGCCCCATCGCTGCGGGAACTAAAGGCGGACGGCCGGCCGCGGCAACGGAGCGGCACAGGAGTCGAACCTGCCTAGCGTCGGGCTACGACGCCGTCGGGCTACGACGCCATACTGGTTTTGAAGGTCTGCCAGGGGAGGTGCAGTCGGTTATGGGAGGGGCGCTTTGGCGTTCCTTGAGCTCGACGATCGGCCCGGGCGTGCGGCAATTCCCCTAATCGTCATCTGCCGGTGTGCGGTGGCGCGACGGGTAGTTGCACCGTGACGCGGAGCCCGCCAGCGGCCCGGGGGGTGAGGGTGAGGGTTCCGTCATGTGCTTGGGTGATGCTCTTGACGATTGCCAGGCCGAGGCCGGCACCTGCGTGGTCGGTGCGTATGCGTTCGGTGCCGCGAAGAAACGGCTCGGCAAGCGCGACAACGACCTGTGGGGTGAGCTTCTCGCCGGTGTTCTCGACGGTGAGCACTGCACTTTCGGGGTGAACGCTGGTCGTGACCCACACGGTGCCCTGTTCAGGCAGGTTGTGGACGATCGCGTTGTGCACGAGGTTCGTGCTCAACTGCAGCAGGAGCGCGTGGGAGCCGATGGTGGGAGTCGTGTCGCCGGAGGTCTCGATGGTGAGGCCGCGTTTTTCTGCGAGGGAGAGGAGTGTTTCGGTGGCTTCTTCCGCTATGAGTGACAGGTCGACGTGTTCTCC
>WNGI01006928.1_pt1 | contig 18547 bp, 16 predicted proteins | sample 5400621 | NCBI WGS metagenome assembly WNGI01 (sample SAMN13153374, study PRJNA577476) | soil metagenome | isolation source: 20 cm soil or saprolite under Garry oak tree replicate 1 | place: USA:California | collected 2016-06-15
CGGCGACGGTGTTCATTATTTCGCTCGCCTACAACCAGGTCATCGAGTTGTTTCCGACCGGCGGCGGCGGGTATCGCGTGGCGACCAGTCTCATCGGCCCGCGCGCGGGATTGGTCTCCGGCGCGGCGCTGATTGTCGACTATGTCCTCACTATCGCGATATCGATTGCCAGCGGCGTCGATGCCCTGTTCAGCCTGCTGCCACCGGCGGCGGGCGATTTCAAGCTCGGCACCGAGTTGGTGCTGGTCGTCGTGCTGCTGGTGATGAACATGCGCGGCATGAAGGAGTCGATCCGCATCCTGCTGCCCATTTTTCTCGGGTTCTTCATCACTCACACGTTCCTGATCGGCTACGGCATTCTGGGCCATTCGCACGGGCTCGCCCTCGTCGTGCCGAACGCGCTTGCGGAAACCAGCAAGCTCGCGCACGACATCGGCTGGGTCGCAGCGCTGTCGTTGTTCCTGCGCGCGTATTCGCTGGGTGGGGGAACGTACACGGGAATCGAAGCGGTATCGAACAACGTGCAGACCTTGCGCGAGCCCGTGGTGCGCACCGGCAAGCTCACCATGTTCTACATGGCCGCCTCGCTCGCCTTTACCGCCGCCGGCATCATTCTGCTGTATTTGCTGTGGAACGCGCAGCCGGTCGAGGGGCAGACGCTCAACGCCGTCGTCTTTGGCTCGATCATCGAGAGCTTCGGTCTGCCCGCCGGCTTCAATCAGGTCTCCCTGTCGCTGGTGCTGTTCTTCGAAGCGGGCCTGCTGTTCGTTGCCGCGAACACCGGTTTCCTCGGCGGGCCCTCCGTCCTGTCCAATATGGCCGACGATTCGTGGCTGCCGCATCAGTTCCGCCATTTGTCGACGCGGCTCGTGACCCAGAACGGCATCGTGATCATGGGGCTTGCCGCCTTGGTGATCCTGCTCTGGAGCCGCGGCAAAGTCGATCTGCTAGTGGTGCTGTATTCGATCAACGTATTTCTCACTTTTTCGCTGTCGCTGCTCGGACTGTGCATTTACTGGTGGCGTGCGCGCGCAACCGATCGCCGCTGGCTTTTCCGCTTTTCGCTGTCCGCGGTGGGCTTGGTCGTGACCTCGGGCATTCTCGCGGTTACCACCATCGAGAAGTTCGGCGAGGGCGGCTGGGTTACGGTCGTCATCACTTCGGTGGTGATCGCCTTGTGTCTCGCCGTTCACCGCCATTACGACTGGGTGAAGGCCCGGCTCAAGGAAGTCGACGAGATATTCACCGCCGCGCAATGTCCGAAGCGGGCCGACCCCCCGCCACTCGACCCGGAAGCGCCGACCGCGGTGTTCATCGTCGGTTCGAGCCGCGGCGGCGGAATCCACACGGTGTTATGGGTTCAGCGCTTGTTTCCGAATCACTTCCGCAATTTCGTTTTTATCAGCGCCAAGGCGGTCGACAGGCAAAGCTATGGTGGCCCCGAGCAGCTGGAGTGTCTGAGAACGGCGTTGGACAAGGCGCTGGCGTTTTACGTTGATTATTGCCACGCCAACGATCTCGCGGCGACGGCGCGGTTTTCACTGGGAACCGACAGGGTCGATGAGCTGGTCAAGCTCGCCGAGGAGATTCAGCGCGAATATCCGAACTGCGTGTTCTTTACCAGCAAGCTCGTATTCCGCAACGAAAACTGGGTGACGCGACTGCTGCACAATCAGACCGCGCTGGCCTTGCAGCGAAGACTGCATTTGAACGGAATGCAGATGGTGATTCTGCCGATGCAGCTTTGACGCGCGTTGCCGCCGCGTACACTTGGGCGCGGTTGCGGATTCTTAGCGAACCGCCTCGACGCCAAGGTTGGCTAGCTCGTCGGCGCGATGGTTGCCCGGCGTCTCGGCATGCCCTTTCACCCAGTGCCAGACAATGTCATGCTGCGCGGCTGCATCATCGAGCGCCCGCCACAAATCCGCGTTCTTCACCGCCTTACGGGCGCTGGTTTTCCAGCCATTGCTCTTCCAGGTGTGAATCCATCGCTCGATACCCTGTTTCACGTATTGCGAATCGGTGTAGATCTCGATCGGACATCGCCGCTTGAGGCTCTCCAGCGCGCGGATCACCGCGGTGAGCTCCATCCGATTGTTGGTCGAGTGCGCTTCGCCACCGAAGAGCTCGCGCGTCTTGCCCTTGTACTGCAGCAGCGCGCCCCAGCCTCCAGGCCCCGGATTTCCTTTGCAAGCGCCGTCGGTGTAGACGATCACTGGCGCGCTCATGCGCGGCAGCTCATTCGGCAGGCTCGGTGACGAGCTCCCTTGCCTGCCGCGCCGCCGGCGCCAATGCCTTTTTTCGCACCCGTCGGGCCCAGGTTGGCGTAATCACGCGCATGCCCAGCACCCGCTTGGTCGCCCGCAGGAAATAGACTCCGCCGGCAACGGGCCACCAGCGATCGCCCGCTTTTTCAAAGAAGCTGAACCGCTTGAGCCACTTCTCCTGTTTGAACGGCGGCACATAACAATCGAGCCTGCCGCCGGCGACCTCGAATCCCAGCAGCGCAAGCCAGTCCTTGAGGCGATAAAGCGTGATGAAGTTGCCATTCCACGGCATAGCCTGCTCGCGGCCGAAATAACGCTTGGCGCCGAACAGGCTGAAGGGATTGAAACCCGCGATCAGGAGCTGTCCTTCTGGCCGCATCACTCGATAGATCTCGCGCAGCAATTGGTGCGGCTCGTCGGTGAACTCGAGCGCGTGGGGTAATACGATAAGATCGGTGCTGTTCTCGGCGAACGGCAGCCAGTGCGGGTCGGCGAGCACCTGCGCGGGCTCCTCGAGGTCGACACTGCAGCGGGTGCTGATACGTGACGAGCGCAGAAACGGGCTCTCGGGCAGCCCTATCTGGAGAGCCTGATAGCCGAAGATGTCCGCAAGCGTTTGATCGAAATACGCCTGTTCGCGGGACTGCAAATAAGCCCCCAGCGGGGTCGCGAGCCACGCGGCCAGCGTGCCGGTTGACAGGACACTTGCCTCTATCGAAGATTCCGCCATGCCGACAATTATCCCCATCCCTGCGTTTGCCGACAACTACATCTGGCTCATGTTGCACGATGGCAAGGGCGCGGTCGTCGATCCGGGCGACGCAGCGCCGGTCATCGAATACCTGGAGCGTGAAGGCATCGAGCTTTGCGCGATCGTCAACACGCATCATCACGGTGACCACGTCGGAGGCAACCGGGGCCTGCTGGCGCGCTGGCCGGTGCCGGTATTCGGGCCCGCGCGCGAACAGATTCCCGGACGCACGCACGCGCTCGGCGAGGGCGACACATTTACGCTGGCGGGAATCGGCCTCGAGTTATCGGTGCTCGACGTACCGGGACACACTTCCGGGCACATTGCGTGCGTCGGCAAGGAAGTCGTGTTCTGCGGCGACACTTTGTTTGCCGCCGGCTGCGGACGGCTGTTCGAGGGAACTCCCGCGCAGATGGTGACATCGCTCGACAAGCTCGCGGCGCTTCCTCCTGGCACTCGCATCTATTGCGGGCACGAGTACACGGTTTCGAACCTTCGCTTCGCGCTCGCAGTTGAGCCGCAAAGCGCGGCATTGCGAGCACGTCTGGAGCGCGAGCAGGCCAAGCGCAACCGGGGCGAGCCGACGCTGCCGTCGAGCGTCGGCGAGGAGCGCTCGACCAATCCATTTTTGCGTACGTCCGAGGCCGAGGTTTGCGCCGCGGCGGCGCGCCATGCCGGGCGCGATCTGCCGGATCGCGTGGCCGTGTTCGCGGAGCTTCGCGCCTGGAAAAACGCATTCTGACGAAGTTCAGTGGCCGAGCGCCATCTGCCGGATCGCGGCCATATCGGCCGGATCGCGGCCATATCGGCCGGAGCTTAGCACCTGGAAGAGCGCGTTCCGACGCAGGCGAGTGCCTCAAATCCATCGATTCCGGCGCGATTCGGCCCTCGGCGTAATCGTATTGGCCCGCTTCGTGCCTAAAAGACCGGAGGCGGTCATTGCTTGACGCGCTGCGCCACTGACCCCTAAGATCATGACAATGTCGTTTTTCTTGAAGGCGTATTTGACACCCGCTCAGACATCCCGGATTGCCGCTGCCCTTGTGACGCTTGCGCTGGCTGCCTGTGCGAGCTTTCCGGCGAGTCCTCCGCAGACGGTGCCCGTGCCCGCATCGGCACCAGCTCCAGCGCCGGAGCCCGTGGCTGTTCCTGCTCCGCCGCCCGTTGTCACCTTTCCGGCCGAGGATGAGTTGCCCGCCATGCACGCAACCGGTGGCGACCCTGATTCGGTCACCAACGTCACATTGCAATTGCGCTCCGAGTACGGCGACCTTTGGGAAAGAATCCGCCGCGGCTTCACCTTGGCCGACCTCGATACGCCTCAAGTGAAGCAGGCTGAAGAGTGGTACGCGTCGCGTCCCGATTACATGGCGCGCATGATCGAGCGCAGCCGCCGCTACCTTTACTACATCGTCACCGAGGTCGAAAAGCGCGGTATGCCTCTCGAGGCTGCTCTGCTGCCTATGATCGAGAGCGCATACAACCCGATGGCGTATTCGAGCGGCCGCGCTTCGGGCATCTGGCAGTTCATCCCCTCGACCGGCAAGTCCTTCGGCATGAAGCAGACATGGTGGATGGACGAGCGCAGGGACGTGGTTGCCGCCACCGGCGGGGCGCTCGATTATCTGCAAAGGCTTTATGCGGAATTCGACGATTGGTATCTCGCGCTCGCCGCGTATAACTGGGGCGAGGGCTCCGTGCGACGCGCCATCGCCACCAACCAGAAACGCGGCTTGCCAACCGATTATCTGAGCCTGTCGATGCCGGCGGAAACGCGCAATTACGTGCCCAAGCTGCAAGCGGTCAAGAACATCGTCCGCGACCCTGAGGCGTACAACCTCGAGCTTGCCCACATTCCGGAGGCGCCGTACTTCACGGTGGTGCGAACGACCCGGAAGATGGACGTCAAGATCGCCGCCGAACTGGCGGAGATGCCGCTGGACGAGTTCCTTTCACTCAACCCGCAGCACAACAGGCCGGTCATCGCGGGCGCCGACGAGACGACGATCCTGTTGCCTTACGACAAGGCAGAGCTCTTCGCATCCAAGCTCGCGCTCTCCCATCAGCCAATGGTCACCTGGCAGGCCTACAAAACCAAAACCAACGAGACCTTGCCGCAGCTCGCCGCGCGCTTCGGCCTTTCGCTGGAAACGCTGCGCACCGTCAACGGCATCGGCGCACGGGCCAGCGTACCCGTCGGTCACGCGCTGTTGGTGCCGACGCAGGCGCCCAGCGACGCTACGATGGCAAGCCTCCAGAACGCGGTCTTCACAACCGTGCCGAGCGGACGGACGCTCTACCACCGGGTTCGCAACGGAGAAACACTGTCGTCGATCGCTTCGCGCTACGCAGTGACCGCGCAGGACTTGAAGCAGTGGAATTCCGGAATGAACCCAAAAATGGTCGCCGGCCAGCGCCTGCGGGTCATCAGCGATGTTGCTTCGCCGGGAACGAGATCGAAGCAAAGAAAGACCACGTCAGTTCGGCCTGCACATGCAGTCAGCAAGAAGGCCGCATCGCCGAAGACGGCCGCGGTCAAGGGACAGCTGCTGCCAGTCAAGCACCTCTGATACGCCCGGCTTTCCAGGCTCCCCAAACAAAACAGGCGACACTTGCGCATCGCCTGTTTTGAGGTCCATCGCAGTTTCACGATGGACGTGTAGCCGCGGAAATCTTATGTTTTTTTCGCGGATTTCTTCTTTGCGGCCTTCTTCTTCGCCGGTTTGCGCTTGGCAGCCTTTTTCTTCGGGGCAGCCTTCTTCCGCTTCGCGGCTTTCTTCTTCGCTGGTTTGCGCTTTGCAGCCTTCTTCTTGGCCGGTTTGCGCTTGGCAGCCTTCTTCGTTGCCTTCTTTGCCTTCTTCTTGGCGGGCTTGCGCTTCGCGGCCTTCCTCTTTGGCGCAGCCTTCTTTCCAGCCTTCTTCTTGGGGGTCTTCTTCTTCGCTGCCTTCTTCTTGGTGGCCGCTTTCTTCTTCGCCGCCTTCTTCTTCGGCGCGGCGGACGGTGCCGTCGGTGTTGCCATGGTCATCATGTCAGCCATCTTTGGTTCTCCTGTCTGAGTTGCTATAACTGTTATGAGTGCTACTTCATCGCAGGTTTCTCTGCATCCGTCTCAAGACTTTTGTTGCGGCTCTTGACAAACACATTGACACCTGCTGCCTGAATTCTAGCCAATTTTTTTCGAAATACAAGATTTAATTGCAGTTTCATGTGACGCTGCACGTCAGTGTTGCGATTTTGCACACCGAAAATTCGATGCGAATGCGTCATTCAGGGCATCAAAGATTCGTGTGCGAAGAGCTCCTCGATGGTCTCGCGCGGGCGCACTAGATGCACCTTTTCGCCGTCGACAATGACCTCCGCGGCGCGCGCTCTCGAGTTGTAATTCGAGCTCATGGCCATCGCGTACGCACCTGCGGAAAGTATGGCTAGCAGATCGCCTTCGACGAGTGCCAGCATGCGGTCGCGAGCAAGAAAATCGGCGCTCTCGCATACTGGCCCGACCACCTGCCATAACTGCTCCGCTACAGTGCGCGGAACGACCGGCCGCACGTCGTGCCACGCGTCGTAAAGAGCCGGTCTGAGCAGGTCATTCATGGCCGCATCGACGATAGCGAAGTTTCGCAACGGACCCGGCTTGAGGTAGCTCACGCGCGTTAGCAGCACGCCTGCATTGCCGACCAGAAATCGCCCGGGCTCGAACAGCAACTTGAGCGGTCGGCTGCCGAGCAGACGGCGGATCGCGAGCGCATATTGATTCGGATCGACCGTTTCCTCGTCGCGGTAGCGGATGCCGATGCCGCCGCCGAAGTCAATGTGCTCGAGTCGAATGCCTTCCGCCGAAAGCCGGTCGACCAGGGCAAGCATTTTTGCCGCCGCCTCGAGATGAGGATCAAGCCCCTCGATTTGCGAGCCGATATGCATGTCGATTCCGCGCACTTCGACGTTGGCGAGCCCGGCGGCGCGGCGGTAGAGCGGCAGCGCGTCGTCGAGCGCCACGCCGAACTTGGTTTCCTTGAGTCCGGTCGAGATGTAGGGATGCGTTCCGGGATCGACATCGGGATTGACGCGAATGCTGACCGGCGCCCGCTTGTCCGCTTGTCCCGCCACGGCATCGAGGTGATCGAGCTCGCTTGTCGATTCGACGTTGAAGCAATGGATGCCCAGTTCGAGCCCCCGGTGCATTTCCGCGGTGGTCTTTCCGACGCCGGAAAAAACGATCTTGCCGGGATCGCCGCCGGCTGCGATGACTCGCGCGAGCTCGCCGCCGGATACGATGTCGAAGCCGCTTCCCAGACGCGCCAGCAGGTTCAGCAGCGCGAGGTTGGGGTTGGCTTTCACCGCGTAACACACGAGGTGTGGCGCATCGCCGAAGGCGGCGTCGAATTGGCGGAACGCGCCTTCCAGCGCGGCGCGTGAGTAGACGAAGCAGGGTGTGCCGTAGCGCCCGGCGATGTCAGCAAGCGAGACGCCTTCGGCGGCAAGCACGCCGCCGCGATAGTCGAACGCTTTCACGGCTTCCGGTCGCCGGGAACAGGCGCAGGTGCTATCGGCGGCGAGGCGGGAGGAGGCGCGGACGCAGCCGGCGGCGACGACACGGGAGCCGGCAATTCGGGTTTTGCGTCAGGTGCGGTTTCAGGCGTTGCGGCGGGCGCGGCAGCTTTTGCCGGCGGCGGCTTCAGCGGGCCCTTGATGCCGCACGAGACGATCGCGAGAGCGGCAAGCGGGACGATGATGGTGGCGACGACGAAACGGCGTAACATCCTGATGCTTGAGCTCTATGCGCCCGATGCGCTCGATGCGATGTGCGAAGCCATCGACGAGCAGTCTATCACGCGACGCGAGGACGCTTGCATGACCAGCGAGAGCGAGTTCGTCGCGCTGGCGGACAAGGTCCTGATGTCGATTGGCGCCGCGCTCGATGTCGCCGCGGACACCTCCGACGCGGATCTCGACTGGTCGCTCAACGACGGTATCCTGACCATCGATTGCGGTGAAGGCGGCAAAGTCATCGTCAACCGCCACGTGCCGAATCGCGAGCTTTGGGTTGCGGCCAAATCCGGTGGATTTCACTTCAAGGACGATGCCGGCGAGTGGCGCGACACCCGAACCGGCGAAGCGCTGGCAACGGTTCTGACGCGGCTTTTGCAAGCGCAGAGCGGCGCCGAAATCGCGTTCGTCCTGCCGGGCCTCAGCTAAATAGACTAGCCGCTAGCCAAGCACAGGGGTCAGCGCATCGAGCTCACGGCGCGCTTCCGCATGGCCCGGAAGCAGCGATTCAACCAACGCCCAGAAGCGCGGCGAGTGATTGAGCTCGACAAGATGCGCGACCTCGTGGGCGATGACGTAATCGGCAACGGCGGGCGGCAGCTGCACCAAGCGCCAATGCAGCCGTATTTCTCCCTTGTGATTGCAGCTTCCCCACTGCGTGCGGGCGCTGGAGAGCTTTACCGCCGGAGAGACGCCGGTAACCTGCCTCGCGAAATGCAGGACCCGCGGCGCGAGCAGCGCCAGCGCTTGCTCCTTGAGCCAGCGGCCGACAAAGGCCGCGATTTCGCCCTCGTCGCCGGGATTCGGATGCAGGACGGTCAGGTGCAGCAAGTCGGCGGCAATGGTTTTCTTGCGAGCGGGAAAGAGCGCGAGCGTCAACGGACGGCCGCGGTAAAGCAGTCCCGCGCCCTCGCACCACTGCACCGGAAGCGCCTCCTTGTCGCGTCCGCGCCATTCGGCCAGCGTTTTGATCACCCACTCAGCCCGCTCTCTCAACGCAAGCTCTATCTCGCGTATCGATACCCAGGACGGCGCACGCACGCTGAGCCCGCTCTGATCGATCTCCATGCCGATGGATCGGCGCCGCGCTCGATTGAGGCGGTAGTCGATGCTCTGGTCGCACAGCGCGATGCTGCGCACGCTTCCGGTACTGCGAGCGCCGGTCAGGCGCGCGGAGTGACGCGCGGATCGAGCGGATTCCCCAGTCGTGCGACCTCGTCTTCGATCCAAGCCTCGACCTCGTTGATCAGTCGCTGCATGTCGTGACCTTCGACGCTGATCGGCGGACCGATCGAGACGGTGATCGTCCCGGGACGCTTGCCGAGTCTGCCCTTCGGCCACAAATAGCCGGCATTATGCGCTACTGGCACGATAGGTACACCGAGCGCGACGGCGAGTCGCGCGCCTCCGGTTTTGTAGTGCGCTCGTGTCCCTGCCTTGATTCGCGTTCCCTCAGGATAGATGACGATCCAGAACCCCTGCGCGAAGCGTTCACGGCCCTGGGTGATGATCTGCGTCATCGCGTCCAGCCCGCTCTTGCGGTCGATGGTGATCGGCGATGCCAGCGCGAACGCCCAGCCAAAGAAGGGAATTGAAAGCAATTCCTTTTTGGCGACGAAAGCCAGCGGCGGGAAAAGAAAGTTGAGGGCCAGCGTCTCCCAAGTCGAGGAATGCTTGGACATGACGATATGCGGGTCGCTCGACCGCGGGATGTTTTCGGCGCCGATCACCCGATGGCGAATGCCGCAGATCCAGCGAGCCGCCAGAAGATTGGTGCCGCACCAGACGATAATGAACTTGAAGCGCGCGATCGGCGGCAGCCAGAACATGAGCAGGACCAGCACCGCATAGACCGGCGTAAAGACGAGCTGGAACAGCGCGAACAGTAGCGAGCGAAACTCAGACATCGTCGCCGGTGCGCATCAATCGTCGGCCAGCAGCGCTGTGGCGACAAACGCGAGGTCGGGGAAGATTGCGGTATTGGTTGGAAAAGCACCATCGCGCAGCGTCTTTTCGCCCTTTCCGGTTAGAACCAGGATCGGCTGCGCGTCCACCGCCGCCGCCGCCTGAAGGTCGCGCACGCTGTCGCCGACACAGGGAACCCCGGTCAGCTCGACGCCGAATCGATTGCCGATCTCGATCAGCATTCCGGGCTTGGGCTTGCGGCACTCGCACGCCGAGTCCGCCGTGTGCGGGCAGTAAAATAAGGCGTCGATGCGGCCGCCGATCTGTGCCAGAGCCTTGTGCATCTTGTCGTTGATCGCAATCAGTGTCGCCATATCGAACAGGCCGCGCCCCAAGCCTGATTGATTGGTCGCAACCACCACCCGGAACCCAGCGTGATTGAGCCTGGAGATCGCTTCCAGGCTGCCGGGGATCGGACGCCATTCGTCGGGCGATTTGATGAACTGCTCGCTGTCGTAATTGATGACGCCGTCGCGGTCGAGCACGATGAGCTTGACGTGGCGGGTGTGCGGAGCGGCTTCGGAGAACTGGACCATGTCGGTCGCTTAGGAGGCGAGCTTGGAAATGTCGGCGACCTGGTTCATCGCCTCGTTGGAAATGTCGGCGACCTGGTTCATCGCCTCGGAAAGACCGCGCAGCAACGCCAGCCGGTTGGCCCGCAGCGCACCATCGTCGGCCATGACCAGTACGTCATCGAAGAAGCGATCGACGCAGGTCCGCGCCGAGGCCAGCGAACGCAGCGCGGAAGTGTAGTCGCCACTTTCAACGTGATCGCGCACGACCGGGAGGAGCTCCTGAACGGTTGCGTAAAGGTCTTTCTCGGCGCCATCGACGAGCAGCGCGCTGTTCACCGCCGGCGCGACTTCGCTCTCGTTCTTGCGCAGGATGTTGCCGATACGCTTGTTGGCGGCGGCGAGGGCTTCGGCTTCGGGAAGCGTGGCGAAGGTGCGGATCGCCTCCATTTGCACCGGGACGAGGTCGATGCGGGAAGGCCGCAGGCTCAGCAGCGCGTCGACCTGGTTCGCACTGTAGCCCTGCTCGCGAAGGTAGGCACGCAAACGCTCGAGCAGGAAAGTCTGGACATCTTCGGACACGCGCTTGACGCCTGGCACCGCGTTCGTCGCGTCGAAAGCGATCTCGATAAGCGGCGGTAGCGGCAGCGGCAACTGTTTCTCCATCAGGATACGCAACACGCCCATCCCCGCGCGCCGTAGGGCAAACGGGTCCTTCTCGCCGGTCGGCGCATTGCCAATGCCGAACATTTCCGCCATGGCTAGCAACTTATCCCCGAGCGCCACGCTTTGCGCAACCGCGCCCGCCGGAAGCGCGTCGCCGGCGAATCTGGGCCAGTAATGCTGCTCGATCGCGGCCGCTACCGCCGGCGGCTCGCCATCGTGCTCGGCGTAGTAACGGCCCATCACACCCTGCAGCTCCGGGAACTCGCCCACCATGTCGGTGAGCAGATCGGCCTTGGCAAGCATTGCCGCGCGGTCTGCCAGCGCCGGATCGGCACCGAGCATTGTCGCGATCCGCGACGACAGAAACTGCAGTCGATCCATTCTTTCGGCCATCGTGCCGAGCTTGTTGTGATAGCGCACGCTTCGAAGCTTGTCGACGCGCGATGCGAGCGTCTTTTTGCGATCCTGCTCGAAGAAAAACTTGGCGTCCGCGAGCCGTGCCCGCAGCACGCGTTCATTACCGCGGATGATCTCTTCCGGATCGTAGGGCTCGACGTTGCTGACCAGCAGAAATCGGTTCTGCAGTCGGCCATCCGGGCCGGCGAGCGCAAAGTACCGCTGATTCCGTTGCATGGTGAGGATAAGGCATTCCTGCGGGACTTCGAGAAACGCCGGATCGAATCCGCCGGTGTAGACCTTGGGCCATTCGACCAGCGCGGTGACTTCGTCAACCAAATCGTCCGGCATGATGACTTCCGCGCCCGCTGCAGCGATTTCGAGCTCCGCGACGATTCTGGCGCGGCGTTCGCCAAAGCTAGCGACAACCTTTCCCTCCGCGGCAAGCGTTGGCTCCCAAGCTTCCGCGGTGGCGATCGTTAGCTCGCCGCGGCTCTGAAAGCGATGGCCGTCCGTGATGCGCCCTGCGTCGAGATCGAGTGCGGATACCGGCACGATGTTGGTGCCGTGCAGCGCGAGCAAGCGATGGGCTGGACGCGCAAACTTGACCGTCGAGCCATTGAGCCGCTGATAGCTCATTAGTTTGGGAATCGGCAACTGTTCGATCGCATCGGCGAGCGATTCGTCGAGTCCGCGTACCAACACTTGTCCCTTGGCCAAGCTCCGCAGGTATACGTAGTCGGCTTTGCCATCGGAGGCGATGTAGACGCGATCCGGTCCATCGGTGGCATCCAGGGAGGCGGTTGCGAGATGCAGGCGCCCGAGGCCTTTCATTTTTTTACTGAATGCTTCGGTAATTCCGGAGGCATCACGCGCCGCTCTTACGGGCATCAACTTGTCGATCACCTCGGCATCCGGGGCGACCGGACGTACGTACGTGACCGCCACCGCGAGCCGGCGCGGCGTTGCGTACGACGTGGCCACGCTTTCCGGATCGAGAAAACCTCGCTCGCGCAGTCCCGATTCGATGCCCGCAGCGAACGCTTCCCCGAGCCGCTTTAGTGCCTTCGGCGGGAGCTCCTCGGTACAAAGCTCGACGACCAGGGTTTCTGACATCTAGGCGGCCTTTACCTGCGCGGCCAGCATCGGAAATCCCAGCGCTTCCCGCGACTCCACGTACGCCTGCGCGACCAGCCGCGACAGGGTGCGTATGCGTCCGATGTAACCCGCGCGTTCGGTCACCGAAATCGCTCCGCGAGCGTCGAGCAGATTGAACGTGTGCGCGGCCTTGAGGATCATCTCGTAACCCGGCAGCGAAAGCTGGGCCTGGAGCAGCCGCTTGGCTTCCGACTCGAAAAAAGAAAACAGCTTGACCAACTCTGGCGCGTTGGACTGTTCGAAGTTGTACATCGACTGCTCAACCTCGTTCTGGCGATAGACGTCACCGTACGAGAGCGATCGAACCACGCCATTTTGTTTCCACGAGGTCCACACGAGGTCGAACACGTTCTCCTTGCCTTGAAGGTACATAGCAAGTCGCTCGAGGCCATACGTGATCTCGCCGGTGATCGGATTGCAGTCGAGGCCGCCGACTTGTTGAAAATACGTGAACTGGGTCACTTCCATGCCGTTCAGCCAGACTTCCCACCCCAGTCCCCACGCGCCCAGAGTCGGATTCTCCCAGTCATCCTCGACGAAGCGCACGTCGTTCTTCTTCAGGTCGAATCCGAGCGCGGTCAGCGAGCCGAGGTAGAGATCGAGAATGTTCTCCGGCGACGGTTTGAGAACGACCTGATACTGGTAGTAATGCTGCAGGCGGTTGGGGTTTTCACCATAGCGACCGTCCTTCGGACGCCGCGATGGCTGCACGTATGCGGCGCGCCCCGCGATGGCTGCACGTATGCGGCGCGCCACGGCTCGGGGCCGAGCGCGCGCAGGAAGGTGGCGGTGTGCGACGTGCCCGCGCCCACTTCCATGTCGTACGGCTGCAGCAGCGCGCAACCCTGCGCTCCCCAATACTCCTGAAGCCTGAGGATGACCTGCTGGAACGTAAGCACTTGGGCCAAGCTGTCTCGGGCGTGGCGAAGCTCCCGATGTTACTGGATGCCGGCGTCGCGACCAAACGTTGCGAGGGACTTCCTTTGGGAACGCCGCGTCAGAAAGAGCGTTATCGCGATGATCAGCAGCGCCAGCGCGACCACTAGCGCGTCACCAAAACGGACGTACGGCGTGACGCCCTGGCGGCCAGCAATGGTGCCTTCGAGCACGCCGCGCGTGAACCAGGGCAGACGCGAGCTTTCCACACCGTGATGATCGATGATGGAAGTGATGCCGGTATTGGTCGCGCGCAGCATCGGACGCGCGGTCTCGAGCGCGCGCATGGCGGCGATCTGATCGTGCTGCTCTGCCGCGAGCGAATGACCATACCAGGCGTCGTTGGTGACATTGACCATCAAGGTCGCGTCAGCAGCGCGGCGGGCGAGCTCGCCGCCGAACGCGTCCTCGTAGCAGATGTTGACCGCCAGCCGCTCGCCTGCGACGACAAACGGTTCCTGGTACGCCGCGCCCGGCGTCTGATCGGCGAGCGGAATGGCAAGAACATTGCGAATGAACCAGCCGAATACCGGCTTGAGCGGAATCGTCTCGCCGAAGGGGACCAGATGATGCTTGCGGTAGACCTGAGGGGTCGCGGTGCCTACGGTCACTACGCTATTGTAGTAACGATCGTCCTCATCTACGCTCGCGCGCGGCTCGAAAAAAAAGAGCCCGAGCAGCAGATCGCCGCCGTTGTGCCGCGCCGCCGAGCGCAACAGCGTAACGTATTCAGGGGGGACCTCGTCGGCGAACACCGGCAGCGCGCTTTCGGGCAGGACGATGAGGCGGCCGCGGCTCTTCGCGACGAGATCGGCGTAGATCGCGAACGTTTTTTCGCGATACGACGGCTCGAACTTGAGATCCTGTCCGATATTGCCCTGAAGCAGGCTGACCGTTGTCGGCTCACCGACCGGATGGCTCCAATCCACGCGGGTCAGCGCGTATCCGGACGCCCACACGATTGCTACTGCGACGGCGCTCGCAAGCAGCCGCCGACCATGCGCGTCGACGCCGGTAACCGCATCGGCGAGCACTGCCGCCGTCAGCGCGAGCAAGAGACCCGGCAATAGCACGCCGCCGACGGGAGCGTAACCGGCGAGCGGCGTCGCCACCTGTGTGTAACCTATGGAGAGCCAGCCGAAGCCCGAGAAGAGCCACCCGCGCAGCCACTCCGAAAGCGTCCACGCCGCCGCTGCGACCACCAGGCGCGCGATCGAGTCACAAGCGGTTGTCCGTGCGGTGATCCATCCGGCGAGCGCCGGGAACAGCGCGAGATAGGCGCAAAATACCGCGGTGCCCAGCGCGGCGAGCAGCGCCGGCATGTCGCCAAAGGTGTTGAGAGCGATGTACACCCACGAAACGCCGACGGCGAATAGCCCCAGTCCGAAAGCAAGACCGAGAGCGAAGGCGCGCCCCGGAGAGGAAGTGCGCCAGAGCGCGAACAGGCCTGCAAGCGTCAGCGCCGGAAGGAGAGACGCTCCGAACGGAGAGAAGCTGAAAACGGTTGCGGCGCCGAGCAGAAGCGCCGCGAGTGTAGCGAGCGCGGCCGGCATCCGGGGCATCAAGCCCCGCCCGGCTCGGGTCCTTCGTCGGGGATGGGCGTCAACTTTTCGACTTGTACGGTGTAGATGCGGCGGCTGTCGGCGCGGATGACCTTGAAGCGGAAGTTGCCGATGGTGGTCGATTCGCCGCGCTTCGGAAGACGTTTGAATCCCTTCAGCACCAGACCACCGACGGTGGCGTGCTCCTGATCCCCGAAGTCAGCGCCCAGCGCCTCGTTGAAGTCCGCGATCTCGGTCTGTGCCTTGACCCGATAACGGCCGTTCGCCTCGGGAATGATGTTGTCCTCGGTCTCGTCGAAATCGTACTCGTCCTCGATATCGCCGACGATTTGCTCCAGCACATCCTCGATGGTGATCAGTCCGGAGACTCCGCCATATTCGTCGACGACGATGGCGATATGGTTGCGATTGGCGCGGAAGTCGCGCAGCAATACGTTGAGGCGCTTGGACTCGGGCACGAAAACGGCCGGCCGCAGGGTGTCCCGAAGGTTGAAGCTTTCCGGATTGGCGTAGTAGTTGAGCAGCTCCTTGGCCAGCAGGATGCCGATCACGTCGTCCTTGTTCTCGCCAATGACCGGAAAGCGCGAGTGCCGCGTTTCGAGCACGAACGGGATGAAGCCCACAGGCTCGTCCTCGATCGACACCACGTCCATCTGCGCGCGCGGGATCATGATGTCGCGCACTGTCATCTCGGAAACCTGCAACGCACCTTCGATGATCGACAGCGCGTCGGCGTCGAGGAGCTTTCGCTCGAAGGAACCGTGCAGCAGGTGGAGGAGCTCCTCGCGATCCTCCGGCTCACGCGTCAGAAAAGCCGACAGCCGCTCGAGCAGCGTCGGTTTTTCCGCGAGCTTGGTGTCACGTTCGTCGTTGCTGGTCATTGCTCTCATGAGGTTGGGCCTTGCGCTGCCTGGGCCGGTGAGGTGCCGCGTGCCGCATAAGGATTCGCGACGCCGAGCGCAGCAAGGATCGCGACTTCGCGCGCCTCCATCCTGGCCGCCTCGTCGGCGCGGCGATGGTCGTAACCTTGAAGGTGAAGCATGCCGTGGACGACGAGATGGGCGCAGTGCGCCGCGAGCGTCTTCCCTTGCTCGTCCGCTTCTTGTCTCAACAGGGGAAGGCAGAGCACCACATCGCCGTGCACGATGCCGGGCCGATCATCGTAGACGAACGACAGAACGTTGGTCGGACCGCTCTTGTGTCGATAACTGCGGTTGAGCGTCTCGCCTTCCGCAGTGTCGACAAAGCGCAATGTCACGATGGCATCATTCGCCAGTGCGGCGGCTGCCCAGCGTCGAAGAAGATTCCTTGACGGCAGATCGTCACTGGCCACCGCATATTGAACGCTAAGAGACAGCCGCGCGGCGCGGAGGCTCACGTCGTTGCCGGCATACGCGGATGCGCGCGCAACGACGTTGACCGCGCATGCGAATGCGCGAGATCGAGAAGTTTGGCAAAAAGTGGAACTACGGTCGAGTTGTCCTGGGACAGAAGATTGTCGCCGACATAAATCTCGGTCGATGACCAGCCGGGAGTATTTCCAGGCCCAATGCGCTGCGCGAGCCACGCTCCGCCTTCCGACGCGATCTGGTCGCGCGCGGCGGTAAGCGCGACAGGCGGGACGGCAAAGTGAGCGTGAAAGAGGTTGACCTGCGGAGGCTGCGGGTCGATGACCACCCCGTCGATGGTCGACAGCCCGGCGGCAAAGTCGAGGGCACGTGCCCGGTACGCGGGCATTTTCGCGAGCTGCATGTCCAGGCGCATTGCCGCCGACGCAACGAAGGGATGAAGCTGCACCAGAGTGCCACCGTGACGGCGCCTCCAGACGCGCGCCTCGGCGACAAACTCCTCGGGACCCAGCAGCATCGCTCCGGCGAGCGCGCCGATGCCTTTGTAGAAGGACACGTAGACCGAGTCGAACGGGGCGCAAAGGTCGGCTAGCGACTTCGGCGCAAAGTACTCTCTGGCTTCCCATAGTCGCGCGCCGTCCATGTGCAGCCGCACGCCGCGGCTTTTCGCTTGCCCCGAAAGCGCCTCTATCTCCTCCCACGCTGGAAGCCGGCCGCCGATTTCCCTGGCCGGCAGCTCGACCAGCAACGCCGCCGGAGGCAGGACGGTGGCAACGCCTGTGGCGGGACTTGCGGGAAATAATGCCGCAAGATCGCGCGCTTCGGTGGGACGCTCGCGCGCTCCCAGGAGTGTGACGTCGAGGCCATGCAGGTGCGCGTAAGCACGCTCCTCGTGCAGCTCGAGGTGCGACGTCGCGTGCATGGCGATCCGCCGGACCCCCGCCCGCTCGCACCAGATCCGCAACGCGATGAGCTGCGCCATGGTGCCGCTCGGCATGAAAACCGCCGCGGCTTTGCCCACCATGGTGGCGACCTTGCGCTCGAAAGCCTCGATCAGCTCGCCCTCGCCGTAGCGGTCGGCATGCCAGCCGTGTTTCTGGCACCACTGCCCGATGCGTGCCAGCTCTGCCCCCGGCGCCTGCATAGCGTGACCCGGTACGTGAGTCGTACAGCGTCTGCGCAGAGACTCCTGCTCCGCCGCGGTGAGCGGAGCCGGGATCATCTTCTGCCCGGCGGCGTTTCGCTGGGTGCATCGATGCGTTCGCTCTTGGTGTGCAACTCATACGCGTTGATGATTTTCTGCACCAGCGGATGACGCACGACGTCGGCGCTGGTGAATTCTGTAAACGCGATCCCGCGCACGTCGGCCAGAACTCGCCGCGCCTCGATCAAGCCGCTTTTCTGTCCTCGCGCGAGATCGATCTGGGTGACATCGCCTGTGATGACCGACTTGGTGCCGAATCCGATCCGGGTCAGGAACATCTTCATCTGCTCGGGGGTCGTGTTCTGCGCTTCGTCGAGGATGATGAACGAATGGTTCAGCGTGCGCCCCCGCATGTAGGCGAGTGGCGCAATCTCGATGGTATTGCGCTCGAACAGCTTGGCCGTCTTGTCGAATCCCATCAAGTCGTACAAGGCGTCGTAGAGCGGCCGCAGATAAGGATCGACTTTTTGCGCGAGGTCGCCCGGCAGAAAACCGAGCCGCTCGCCGGCTTCGACGGCCGGCCGCACCAGCACGATGCGCTTGACCGTATCGCGCTCGAGAGCATCGACGGCGCACGCCACGGCGAGGTAGGTCTTGCCGGTTCCGGCGGGACCGATGCCGAAGGTGATGTCGTGTTCCTGGATGTGGCGCAGGTAGAGGATCTGGTTCGGCGTCCGCCCGTGCAAGTCGGCGCGTCGGGTGCGTAGCTGCGTAGCGCCGCCTTCTCCTTCGGCAGCGGCACTATCGGCACTGCGCTGTGTCGCGATCTCGACCAATCCGAGCTGGATATCATCGACCGAAAGCGGCTCCGCCGCGTGAGCGTAGAAGCGCTGCAGCGCAGTCGCCGCCTGGTGCACCTGCTGCGCCGCGCCGCGCAACGTCAGCGCCGAGCCGCGGCGGGCGATGGTCACATCGAGCGCCGCCTCGACCTGGCGCAGATTGGCGTCGAGCGCGCCGCAGAGATTGGCCAGCGCGCGGTTGTCTACGGGCGAGAGCTCCAGCTCGACGGTCTGC